>ERZ808240.3078-NODE-3078-length-16943-cov-3.322833_pt1 | contig 16943 bp, 18 predicted proteins | sample MGYA00521084_ERZ808240 | MGnify/ENA primary metagenome ERZ808240 (study PRJEB31516, sample SAMN03275571) | gut metagenome | biome: mammalia-associated habitat; material: feces | host: Papio cynocephalus | place: Kenya | collected 2012-08-06 ... | reverse complement strand
TGGTCTGCTGTATCTGCAGCCGAAGGGTGTTGCAACTCGTGCACAGGCAGCTAGCATGCTGTCCCAGTATCTGGTTATCACCGGCTGATTGATGACAAAATAAGTCACAAGGGTATAAAAAATGCCATCCGATTCTTTCGGATGGCATTTTCTTATGCTGTTTATTGTGCGATAGCGGCAAATGCCTGTTTGAGATCGTCGAGAATGTCATCGACATGCTCCAGACCGACGGACAGACGCACAAGACCCGGCGTGATGCCGCAGGCAACCAACTGCTCATCGCTGAGCTGGCGGTGCGTTGCCGTTGCCGGATGCAGGATGCAGCTGTGAATGTCTGCGACATGAACTTCCAGAGAAATCATCTGCAGGCTGTCGATAAATTTCGCCGCACGGGCACGACCGCCCTTGATAGAGAACGAGATGACACCAGCAGTGCCCTCCGGCAGATATTTCTGCGCCAGCGCATGGTATTTGTCAGACGGCAGATTCGGATAGTTGATGAATTCCACATCCGGCTGCTGCTCCAAGAACTGCGCGACTTCCAGTGCGTTTTTGCTGTGCTGCCGGATGCGGAGCGGCAGGGTCTGTAAGCCGAGATCGAGCAGAAATGCGCCCATTGGTGTCTGGCAGGTGCCCATGTCGCGCATGAGCTGTACGCGCGCCTTGGTGATGTAGGCGGCAGCACCGAAGGATTCTGTGTAGCGCAAACCGTGATATGACTCGTCCGGCTCTGTCAGTCCCGGGAACTTGCCCGAAGCGCCCCAATCGAATTTGCCGCTGTCTACAATGACGCCGCCCATCTGCACGGCATGACCGTCCATGTATTTCGTCGTGGAATGTACGATGATGTCAGCGCCAAATGCAAACGGACGGCACAGGATTGGTGTGGCAAACGTGTTGTCGACAATGAGCGGGATGCCGTTGTTGTGTGCCAGAGCGGCGAACTTTTCGATATCGAGCACGTGCAGTGCCGGATTGGCAATGGTCTCACCAAAAACAGCCTTGGTGTTCGGACGAATTTCCTTCTGCAATTGCTCCAGCGGCGCATCGCCATCGACAAAGGTCACATCGACACCGAATTTTTTGAGAGTCACACCGAGCAAATTGAATGTGCCGCCGTAAATGGCAGAGGCTGCAATGATATGATCGCCCGCTTCTGCGATGTTCATCACAGCGAGCATGGATGCCGCCTGACCGGAGCCGGTACACAGCGCGCCGACGCCGCCTTCCAGCGCGGCAATCTTCTTTTCTACACAGTCAATGGTCGGATTGCCCAGACGGGTGTAGAACGCATCGTCTGCGGTCAGGTCGAACAGCGCGCCGACATGCTCTGTGGAATCGAAGGTAAACGTCGTGGATTGATAAATCGGCAGGGCACGCGGACTGCCGTTTTTCGGCTCGTAGCCTGCTTGAATACACATGGTTTCTGGTCTCATTATACAAAACCTACCTTTCTAGTGGGAAAAACTTGAGCGTTTTCAACAAAATATACTAATACCGTACCATATGAGGGAATTGCTGTCAAGCAGTCTGAAAAATATAAAAGCCAACGAAGAAATCAAATTCTTAGTTGGCCGATAAGGGTTATAGAATGCCGATTTTCATCAGTCTCCATTTTATGTATTGAGAATTTAGACTGATATGGTATTTACTGCGTAGTCGTGATTGGATAGACAATAGCATATCAGAATTTGCTTTGCATTGCAGGACGTTTTGAATATCTGAATCGAAATAGTCATCAGGTGCACTGACAAGAGTATTTGATTTCCAGAGTCGTAAATTCCTATTTTCTTCTAATAACTGTCTCCAAGTATCGCATATGTCTCGTTTTCTAGCGCTAGATAATCGCTTTTTATTAGATAATTGAGAGAAAATTTCGTTAGGAGGATAATCACTGTAACTAATGAAATTCGCATTCAATTGTTTGTCGGGTGATGTGATATATATGGGAAGATTGCAGTCTTTCAGATGGAATATCGTTGCGTACAGTCCACATATTTCTAAAGGACAATAACTATATAAAATCGTTAAAGGCGTACGATAGAAGCTGTTTTTCATGTCAACGGAGTCCGAATATGGAGGGAATTCGAGAAGAGATAGAAAGTTATCCGCTTTGTCTTTTAGATGAAAAATAGAATAATCTGTATGATTACAGCAGATATTTGACATGCCAATGGATATGAATGCGTTCTGAATATTTGGATCGAAAGTTAAATAATTCATAGGGATACCTGATTTCATGGGTTATAAAATTTTGATTGCATGATAGCACAACCGAAGGTAGACTGCAAGCATATAAATATAAAGAAACCTTAAGATTTCATTGATACAAAAAATGAAGAGATACTTGCACTTGCCACACCTGCGCGAAGTTAGTATAATAAAAAGATAAAGGAATTTGGAATAGATGGAGGCAGAACGATGGAAAAAGAGAAAATTGCGCGCATCAATGCGCTGGCGAAGAAGGCAAAGGCAGAGGGCTTGACCGATGCGGAAAAGGCCGAGCAGAAGCAGCTGCGCGACGAATATATTGCCGAGTATCGTGCCAATCTCAAGGCACAGCTGGACAAGACAATCATTGTAGAACCGGACGGCACCAAGCACCCGCTGAAACGGAAGCCGTACAATGGTCTGCGGCGCCATTAACACGACGGATTTTTCTGTGCCGAAGCAAATCGGCATGGTCATGGAGCGGCTGGAACAGGCGGGATTTGCTTGCTATATTGTCGGCGGCGCAGTGCGCGACTGGCTGGCAGGCGGAAAGCCGCATGACTATGATTTGTGTACGGCAGCCACACCGGAACAAACGGAACAGATTTTTTCCGATCTGCAGGTGATTGAGACCGGCCTGAAGCATGGAACGGTGACCATTTTGCTGGATGGAGAACCGATTGAGATCACGACATTCCGCACAGAAGGTGCCTATTCTGACGGGCGCAGACCGGATGCCGTGGCGTTTGTGACGGATATTACACAGGATCTTGCGCGGCGGGATTTCACGGTCAATGCCATGGCATGGAGTCCGCGGCGCGGATTGTGCGACCCGTTTGGCGGAAAAGAGGATTTGAAACACAAATGCATTCGCTGTGTCGGCGAGGCTGAGACACGGTTTCAGGAGGATGCCCTGCGGATCCTGCGGGCGCTGCGGTTTGCCGCGACGAGAGGATATACGGTAGAACCGCACACCGCACAAGCCCTGCACGACAACAGACACCGCTTGATGCACGTCTCTGCGGAACGAATAACAGCGGAGCTGCTGCAATTGGTGTGCGGCGCGTATGCCGGTGCCGTGTGCATAGAGTTTGCGGATATTTTGACGGAAATTTTACCGGAACTCGCGCCGATGATTGGGTTTCAGCAGCGCAACCCGCATCATAAATATGATATATGGGAGCACTCTGTCCGTGCCATGGAAGCCATTCGGCCGGAGCCGCTGCTGCGGCTGGCGATGCTGTTTCATGACTGCGGCAAACCAAAGACATTTACGGTAGATGCACAGGGAATCGGCCATTTTTATGGACATCCGGCGCAGTCGTATGTCGTCGCAAAACAAATTGTCCGGCATTTGCGGCTGTCTGCACAGATGGAACAGCAGCTGCTGTACTTGGTGCGGCATCACGATACGCCGTTGGGACAAACGCCTCGCAGCGTCCGGCGCAAATTGGCGGTGCACGGCGAGCGGGTATTTCGGCAGCTGCTGGCCATTAAAAAAGCAGATTGCATTGGACAGGGGACGACACCGCGCAATCAGACCGAGCTGCTGCAAACCGAACAACTGCTGGAAGAAACGCTGCAACAGGACAATTGCCTGACACGGCGGGATTTGGCGGTCAATGGACATGATTTACAGCAGTGGGGCGTTTCCGGTCGAGAAATTCGATTTTTCCTGTCTGAAATGCTCAATCGTGTCTTAGACGAGCCAGAGAATAACACCCGTGACCGGCTCAGAGCCATTTTTGACGAGCTGAGAGCGCATCAGGATCGAATCGAACTGACGGTCAGCGGCATGAGTGCGGGCTGCTGTGTGCGCGAAGTGCGCCGCCGAATGGAACGCATTCCGCAGGTGCAAAAGGTAGATATTGTCTTGGACAGTGGACAGATTGTATTATATGGACAAAAAATACCGCTGGAACAGGTACAGAATGCCCTGTCAGCGGCGGGATTTGAGGTGGTAATATGAGTTTGGATTATAAACAGATTTTTGTCGATCAATATACACAGCACATCAAGCGGCGCGGCGCAGATCGTTTGCTGGAATGGCTGCTCAGCTCGGATTTCTTTACGGCACCGGCATCGACGCGGTTTCACTCGGCATATGAGGGCGGTCTTGTTGAGCACAGCCTGAATGTCTATAAGGTCTTTATGAAAAAGCACTTTGTAGAGGGTGAAGATGATCCGGAGAGCGTAGCGATTTGCACGCTGCTGCACGACATCTGCAAGGCGGGATTTTATGAGGTCTCGTATCGCAATCGAAAAAATGAGGATGGTCAGTGGGAAAAGGTTCCATATTATACCATCAATGACCGGTTTCCGTATGGTCATGGCGAAAAGTCTGTCTTTCTCATCGAGCGATTTATGCGCCTGAAAAATGAGGAAGCGGTTGCGATCCGCTGGCATATGGGCGGATTTGACGACACGGCAAAGGCTGGCTCGTTCGCCATTGCGCATGCGTATGAGCAGTATCCGTTGGCAGTCAAAGTACATTTGTCCGATCTCGAAGCAACATATCTGTGCGAGAGTCGGAATGAAGACGACTGATTACTGATAGTGCTCTCGGGTATAGAAAAAGAAATATTGCTGATACACGCCCGCATACGGGCTGTTGATGAATCGTTTCATGTCGCCGCTGTAATATGCGGCGGCTTTTTTCATCCAAGTGTCCACCGGAAAGGCATCCAGCTTGTGCAGACCAAACAGCAAAAAGCAATCCGCAACCTTTCTTCCCACACCGCGCAATTGCATGATTTCGCGCCGTGCGCTGTCGGTATCCAGCTGCTCCAGTGCAGAAAAATCTATGGCACCGGAGCACACAGCCTGTGCGGCAGAAATCAGATATGGCGTGCGGTAGCCTGCTCGCAGCGGCGCCAAATCTTCGGTTGTACAAACAGCCAGCTGTTCAGGCATCGGAAACGTGTACAGCGTTTGCTCCTCGAATGCGATCGGTTTGCCCAGCAGCGTGCACAACCGGTCAACAATGCCGGTGATACGCGGAATGTTGTTGCATTGAGAGAGAATAAACGTGCACAGGGCTTCCCAAGGGTCTTGGCGCAGGATGCGGATGCCGCGTCCAAATGCTGCGGCGGCAGAGGTAAACGCGTCTACGGCGAAGCTGTCGCAGATCGCGGCATAGTCCGTGTCGCAGTCAAAATATGCGCGCCAGAGCTGTTCATATTGCTGAATATCAGAGGAAAGAACCAATGCACCATGGGAATCGGCAGCGCGAGTCGGTACGCCGCGGACGATGCCGAGATAGCTGCCGTCCGGCTGTTCTTTCCAGCGGAAGCACTGGCCGCAGGTGAAGGTCTGATGAGCAGAAAATGGACTGGCGCTTGTGATAATCAGATGGTTGTCTTGTGTGATGATTTGCATGGTGCATTCCTCCTAGTTTCGATATTTTATCATGAATTGGCAGACAAACACAATATTTTAAGAATTTTTTTATGTGTTTGTCTATAGGACTGCGGCAAAAGATATGGTATAATAAGACAAATTTTGTAACAATGTAGGAGGATACGCATTCTTGAGCGGAAAAAGAGATGCAGGAAAATCCGGCTGGAAGGTTGTAGAGGAAGAACGCGTTGACAATCCAAAGCGGGCGAAGCGCGAAGCAAAATACGCCAGCAAGCGGCGCAGCCGAAAAAAACGCAGTGTAGCGCAAAGAATAACCAGATGGTTTATTGCGGCTGTTCTTCTCGCGGCAGTATACTGTGTGCTGGTATTTTCAAATATTCCGTTGATTGAACGGTGGAGAACCATCTATATTGAGACGGCGATGGGCACCATGAATCATCAGTGGCTGGCAACGCGGCTGCTCCCGCAGTCGGTCATTGACGATGTGATGAAGGGGCGCGTCGTGGTCGAAGTACAGCAGGAAGAGTATAATTCTTCTTGGGGAAAAGAGGAAGAAGCATTCCCCAGCAAGGCAAATGCCATTGGTGCCTGGAAAACAGTAAAAACGCATTTTGCAAAAACATATCCAGAGATCGACCAAGACTCTCTGACAGCTTATTTGGAAAAACACAAGGAAGAGAATCTGTTGGATGCAGATGGCTGTTTGCTCATTGATCGGGCAGACTATAACAAGGACGAAACCGGCATCAAGACCATTTACGGCGACGATGTCTGCGCCATAGATACACACAATGGCATTGTCATTGTGAGCCTGACCGGTGACGGCTATTCCGGCCGCATGGCGATTGTCAAAGATTCCGGTCAGGTGCAGCTCGCAACGGCACCCAATCTCGGTACTTCGGGCAGTTATCTGGACAAAATTTGCGAGAGAAATGACGCGGTACTCGGCATCAATGCCAGTGGATTTTCCGATCCGGACGGTACGGGCAATGGCGGAGAAGCGTTTGGCATGATTTTATCCAATCGGGAGACATATCGAAAGTCCTTGGATACAACGATGAAGGTAATTAGCTTGGACGAAGAGGATCATCTAAAAATTTCCAATACGCTGCCGGACAAGGCGCGCGACGCGATGCAGTTCAGTCCGGCACTCGTGGTCAACGGGGAACAGCTCATCAGCGGTTCTTCCGGCTGGGGCTTACAGCCGCGCTCTGTCATTGCACAGACAAAGGACGGCGACATGCTGATGGCCATTGTGGACGGCAGACAGCCGAGCTATTCTGTCGGCATCACACTCGGCGATTTGGCGGATATTTTGTATCAGTACGGTGCGTATCAGTCGTGCAATTTGGATGGCGGTTCGTCCGCTGTCATGTACTATCGCGGACGAATTATTACCCATTCTTCTGCGGCCAATTCCGAGCGGGGACGGCATATCCCGAATGGCTGGATTGTCAAAGAACCGAATTCATAATAGAGGGAAAAGACTTCTGCTCCGGCAGAAGTCTTTTGCGTTTTCAAACAGAATAATTTTTTTCTTTCTCCTCAATTCGCCTTCCATCGCGGGGCATTCATGTCATGCTGGAAAGGGCAGCGCATGAGAAATATTTGCTGCTGAGGAGGTGAAAAATACGGAGAATACTGTTATACTGGTATCAGCCGGAAGTATCTCCGGCATGAAGAGCCGACAGACCGCGCAGAGCGAACTGTACGCGCGTGCGTTGGCGCGATTGGGCTGTACGGCGGTACATGATGCGGGCTATGGAGATGCGAAAATTCTGGCGCAGCGCATGGATGCCTTGGTGTTGTCCGGCGGGGGAGATATTCATCCGCTGTATTATGGGAAGCATTTGACTGGGATGGATACCAGTGTCGATCAGCACAGAGATGAACGAGAATGGGAGCTGATGCGCTGGTTTTGTGAAAACAAGAAACCGGTGCTGGGGATCTGCCGTGGGATGCAGGTCATTGACGTCTTTTTTGGCGGCACGCTGTTTCGTCATTTGGGAACAGCGCATGTACATGACAACACGCTTCACACGATTATTACCGCAGAGAGCGGACGATTGCGCCCGCTTTTGGGAGAAAAACTCGCCGTCAATAGCTATCACCATCAGGCGATTCGGACATTGGGAGCCAATTTGCATGTCACAGCGATCAGCGATGCGGACGGCGTGATTGAAGCCATCGAACACGATACCTTGCCGGTGATGGCGGTGCAGTGGCATCCGGAACGCATGATTGATGGTCTGTGCCAGGACGCAGAGGCGGATATGCTGCCGCTGTTTTCGACATTTCTTACGTTGTCGGCACGGAAAGGAACGACCTAATTTATGGAACAAATACGTCTCATCAATCTGGAGGACGAAAAACCGACGGTCAAACAGGCCATGGATCGGCTGGAGCTGGAGCTTCGGCTGGCAAAGAAACAGGGCGTCTGTGTCCTGAAAATCATCCATGGGTTTGGCTCGACGGGAAACGGCGGAAAAATTCGCGTGGCACTGCGCAAGGCATTGCCGGACTACCAGAAACGCGGCAAGCTGTGTTTTTTCGTTCCAGGAGAAAGACTGACGATATTTGAGGAGGAAACACGGAGACTGTTGCAGCTGTGTCCGGATTTCCGAAAAGATCACGACATCGACCGGCACAACAACGGCATTACCGTTGTTGTGCTGCGAGACAGGAAAGGATGAAAAAATCATGCTGAATCGAAACAACGATCAAAAAACAGATGTCATTGAACACATGCGGGATGGTGACGGTCATGTCATCCGCCGCACGTTGATTGCCCCGGAGGATTCCTGTGGAAAATTCAAGATGTGTGCGAAGATTACGCTGGAGCCGGGATGTTCCATTGGTGAGCACGGCCACCAGCCGGATGCAGAGTTCTGTTATATGCTGGAAGGCGAGCTGACAATCTTGGATAACGGCAAGGAACATACCGTATATCCGGGAGATGCTTGGATGTGCGGCGACGGTGCCGTGCACTACAGCAAAAATACCTCGGATAAGCCGGCAGTTTTTCTTGCCATGGTAGTAGAGTAGAATAACAAAAAAGACCGATGCGCGATGCATCGGTCTTTTGCTGTCTGAAATTGGTTTACTTTACGATGTAAACATTTGCGTACTTGACGCCGTTCTTCTTTGCAATGGAATTGTTTGCTACAAAGATGTCAATGCGCTTGCCCTTGATGGCGCCGCCGCGATCCTCTACGGTGTAGGTGCCCCAGCCTTCGATGTAAACCTTGGTGTACATCGGCAGAACAGAGGTGTCTGCTGCGATCGTGTGGTTGACGCGCGGGGTTCTGCCGGAAGCAGTGGTGCTGTCGCCAGCGTAGAAGGTCAGCTTGAAGTTGCCTACCAGCTGCTTGTTGCTGCTGGTGGTCGGCTGTGTGGTTGTGGTCTGGGAAGTAGACGGCTTGGTAGTGGTCAGGTACTTAGAAGATACATAACCGGTCTTGCCGTTGACGGAAATCTTTGCCCAGTTGCCGGAAACGCCGGTCTTGGTAGCAACCTGTCCCTTGCTGATGGAGGTAACCACCTTGTAGCTGGTGCTCGGGCCAGAGCGAACGTTTACTGCGGAAACAGCGTATACGGTGGTGCTTGCTGTGCTTGTGGTAGAAGCGGAAGAAGCAGCGGTCGTGGAAACAGTGCCAGAGGTCAGGTACTTGCTATGTACATAACCGGTCTTGCCGCCTGCGGTGACCTTGGTCCAGCTGCCGGTCTTGCCAGCGGTGGTTACGGTCTGACCCTTTCCGACAACGGAAACAACCTTGTAGCGGTTGCCGGCGCCGGAGCGCATGTTTACGTCGGTGGTAGCGGTAGCAGATGCAGCGAATGCACCAGCGGTCAGGGATGCGGTAACAATAATGCCGGTAGCGGCAACAATAAGATTTCTCTTTAATTTCTGAAACATGTAAGTAACTCCTTTATTACGCGGGGCTGCCGAAGCAGCGGGGTATCAATTTGTTACGTTCGTGTAACCGTTTGTTACGGTTGTGTAACTGAACTGTAACCTATCTTACAGGAACAGCCGCCGTTTGTCAAACAATTCTTGGATATTTTTTTAATTTCAGGCATTTTGAACAAGAATAAACTGGTAAAATTGGTGAATTTAGCAATAAAACCGGCAAAAATTCGGAAAAATAACAAAAACACACCGGAGACGAATGGTTACAAAAATCGCAGAACGGTTACAAATCAACGAGCCATCCTGTCGAAAAAATTGACAGGGATGTGAATTGGAAAACCGCCAAATGGGTGTACATTGAGCGGAAACTGTGCTATACTATGTAATAGTTTTTGACGTTTAGCTGTTGTGTGTGGACCACAGCAGTTTGAGGATAAAGTAATAGCAAATACGATGAATTGAAATTTATTTCGCGCGGTAGGCTGCCGAATGAAGCGGAACTGGAAGTTGCCAGTGCGCTGTTTTGCTGTGCCTGTATCAGAGGCAATGCATCCTGCGGGCGCGTTCATGTAAAGGAAAGTGATACGCATTTATGAAAGAAAAACTGAAGATTATACCGTTGGGCGGACTCAATGAGATCGGCAAGAACATGACAGTCATCGAGTATGGACAGGACATTTTTGTCATTGACTGCGGCATGGCATTTCCGGACAATGATTTGCTGGGCGTTGACTTGGTTATTCCGGATGTCACGTATCTGCGTCGGCACAAGAACAAGGTGCGCGGCATTGTCATCACGCATGGCCATGAGGATCACATCGGCGCACTGCCGTATGTGCTCAAGGAGCTGAATGTACCGGTTTATTGCACACGTCTGGTTGCCGGCATCCTGAACTCCAAGTTTGAGGAACACCGCATGACCAAGCAGGTCAAGATCAACTGCGTCAAGGCGGGCGACCATATTAAGCTGGGCTGCTTTGACATTGAGCTGATTCATACCAACCATTCGATTGCCGATGCCGTCGCTTTGGCAATCCGCACGCCGCTTGGCATGATTATCCACACCGGTGACTTTAAGATTGACCCGACACCGGTATCTGGTGAGATGATTGACCTGACCCGCTTTGGTGAGCTGGGCAAGAAGGGCGTGCTCGCACTGATGAGTGATTCGACAAATGTCGAGCGTCCGGGCTATACACCGAGCGAGATGGAGGTTGGCAAGACGTTTGAGGCCCAGTTCAAGGGCTGCGATCAGCGAATTATCGTCGCTACGTTTGCTTCCAACATCTATCGTATCCAGCAGGTTGTGGATGCTGCGCATCACAACGGCAGAAAGGTTGCGATCTGCGGTCGAAGCATGGAGAACATCTCCAATGTTGCGCTGGAACTGGGATATCTCAATGTACCGAAGAATATACTCATTGATATTTCTGAGGTGAACCGGTATCCAAAGAGTAAGGTCGTTGTTTTGTGCACCGGTTCGCAGGGCGAGGCAATGAGTGCGCTGTACCGTATGGCGTTCTCCAGCCACAAACAGGTGGACGTTGGCGCAGGCGATAAGGTCATTATTTCTGCGTCTGCGATTCCAGGCAACGAGAAATCGGTTACCAAAATGATTAACGAGCTGAGCAAAAAGGGCGCAGAAGTCGTCTATGACCGCTCCGCGATTATTCATGTATCCGGTCATGCTTGTCAGGAAGAGCTGAAGCTGATGCTGTCGCTGATTAAGCCGAAGTACTTTATTCCAGTACACGGTGAGTATCGTATGCTGCGCCGTCATGGCGAGTTGGCGGTACAGACCGGCGTGCATCCGCGCCGTGTCATCATCACGGACATCGGACGTCCGGTAGAGATTACCGCAAAGTCTGCGCGTCTTGCCAATCCGGTTCCGTCCGGCAAGGTGCTGGTTGACGGCCTGGGTATCGGTGATGTCGGTACGGCTGTGCTGCGCGACAGAAAGCATCTGTCCGAAGATGGCCTGCTCGTTGTCGTTGTGACCTTGGACAGCGAGAGCGGCATTGTTATCGCAGGCCCGGACATTGTCTCCCGCGGTTTCATTTACGTGAAGGAGGCAGAGGATCTCATGGAAGAGCTGCGCCGCATTTCTCAGCGTGCGCTGGATCGCTGCTTGGATGACAACGTCCGCGACTGGACGACCATCAAGGCGAATGTCAAAAACGATCTGTCTGAGTTCCTCTATCGCAAGACCAAGAGAAGCCCGATGATCCTTCCGGTCATCATGGAAATTTAAATTTCGCTAGCTTTATCCAAATAAAAAACGATGCGCTGATGCCGTCTGTTGTGGACGGTATCAGCGCTTTTATGTTATACTGTAGTTGGTTTCAATTGGTGACAAGAGAGGAGATATATCATGACGATACAAATGGGTATTCTGGGAACAGGACAGATTTCTTCCGCCCTTGTCACAGGCTTTTGCACGGATGATGCATCCAAGCAAAAGCTGCATTTCTATCTTTCGCCGCGCAATGCACAAAAGGCAGCCGCGCTGGCACAGCAGTTTCCGGAACAGGTGACCGTGTGTGCCTCTAACCAAGAGGTGCTTGACCGGGCAAAAGACTGGGTCATCTTGGCCCTGCTGCCGCGAGATACCCAACGGATTCTACAGGAGCTGCGATTTGCACCGGAGCAGAAGATTGTGTCGCTCATCAGCGATCATCCGATGCAGGATATTGCCCGATGGACGGGAACGAGGGCAAAAGCCATTCGCATGGTGCCGCTGCCGTTTGCTGCCATGCATATCGGCCCGATTGCCTATTGTCCGGCAGATGCAGAGATTCGAGAGTTGTTTGCACCGTTGGGTCAGCTGATTGAGCTGAGCGATGAGCAGGCGCTCAATACAATCTTGACGCTGACCTCACTCATGAGTCCGTTTTATTTGCTGATCCATCATGCGGCGGAGTGGGGAAAACAAAACGGTATGACAGATCGCGCCGCTGTCGATTATATGACGTCGTTTTTTGAGGCACTGTCCGTGATGGCGCGGCAGGCGCCGAACAACGCGGCGGTTGCCGCGCTGTGCTATGATACGACCGAAGGCGGACTCAATGAGAGTGCCTATCGGTATATCACCCAGCAAGGCGGGTATGACATTTGGATGCAGGCGTTAGAGCAGGTCAAGCGGCGATTGCAGAAATAAGAAAACAGCGGCAGGGGACGATGCATCCTCTGCCGCTGCTGTTTGTTATGCGTGTGTTTCTTCTTGGTTTGGTGTATTGCGCAGGAACTCACTGATGTTGAGTCCGGCGATGGCACCGTCTGCCACGGCCTTGGCGATTTGCAGAACACCGCCGACACAGTCGCCAGCGGCAAACAGACCGGGAACATTGGTCTGATAACTGCGGTCTACCTTGACATCCGAGCCGTCCATGATGACGCCCATGCGTCCGGCAAAGTCCGCCGCAGAAGCAACACCCTGCGCCAAGAATAACCCTTCTGTTGGGTACAGCTGCTTTTCGGTCTGCACGCCGGACAGCATACCGAAATCATCCGTGCGCAAATCAGTAATCGGTTCGGTGATGACCGGAATATCCGATGGAATCTTGTTGGTGGTAATGGTTGCGCCGTTTGTGAACAGACGAAGATGCTCTGTCAGCGGGCGCAGATGCTCCAGCTCGGCAACGGCATGGTCACCGCTGCCGACAACAGCGAGCGAGCGTCCGCGCATCAAAAAGCCGTCACACTGGGCGCAATGGCTGACGCCGTAGCCGATGAGATGATCGGCGTGCAGATTGGAGGCGATGCGCTGTTTTCCGGTCGCCAGCAGGACGGTGCGTGCCGTGTAGCTGTTGCCGGAGGAGGTGTTGACGATAAATCCATTGGATTCACGGATGGAAACCACTTCGTCACTGATGACTTCAATGCCAAGCCGCTCGACCTGTACCAGACCGCGGCGGAACAATTCATCGCCGCTGACCGGTTCAGCCAGACCGAAATAATTTTCAATGCGGTGGCTTTGACCGAGAGCACCGGAATCTCGACCGATCACAAGCGGGGTGTAGCCTGCGCGTCGAACATACAGAGCAGCAGAGAGACCTGCTGGGCCTTTTCCGATGATAATACAATCTTTCATGAAAATAAAACTCCTTGATATAAATAGGGGAACGCAGAGAGTCAGCGCAATTGATCCGGCAGCCGGATGCTGATTTCTCCGGCAACCAAGGTGCTGCGCTGTCCGTTCTGCTCGATGATAAGATGGCCGTTGGAATCAATACCGACAGCGATTGCTTCCTCGCGCTTGTCAAAACGAATGACCGTGATGGGCTGACCGAGGAAGTGAATAAACGAACGATAGCGGTCGATGAGTGCCTCAGTCTGTCCGGAGGCAATGAGATCACAGCATGATTCCATGTGGTTGAAAAACGATGCCGCGAGTGCATTGCGGCGCACCGGATGCGGAGCAAAATCTTCCAGACAACCGGCAATCTCTGCGATTTCCGGCGCAAGACCGCTTGCAGGGGTGCGGACATTGATGCCAATGCCGACAATGGCATAGGAAAGTTGTCCGGTTTCCGCTTCGACAGATGCTTCTGTCAAAATACCGCACAGCTTTTTGCCATGCATGAGAACGTCATTGACCCATTTGATGTCTGGGGTAAAATCAGCAGTTTCTGCGATTGCTTCACAGGCGGCAATCGCCGCGCCGACGGTCAGCAAATGAATGCGCTCCAGCGGAATCTTGGGACGCAGAAGCAGACTCATATAGATACCGCTGCCGGAAGGAGACAGAAAATTTCGTCCCAATCTGCCGCGTCCGGCAGTTTGACAATCGGCGACAGCGGCGTAGCCGTTTGGCAAGTCAGCAGCCCGCTGTTTGAGATAATTATTGGTGGAATCGACAGTGGAAAGCACACAGAGATTTCGCGCGGCATATTGCGTTGTCAGCTCCATGGCAATACCGGCTTCCGACAGTGCATCACTTGCTTCGTCTAAGCGATAGCCCTCGCCGGCTGTAGAGGTAATCGGAAACCCCATCTCGCGCAGAGAGGAAACAGCTTTCCATATTGCTGTGCGGGAAACGCCCAATTCTCGTGCCAATGTGCCGCCGGAGATCAACTCTCCGCGGTGTTCTTCCAGTGTGCGAAGCACGTCATCTCGAACCATCCAATCATCCTTTCGGGTCTTTTTTAGCTTTTTCTTATTGTAATACAGATCTTGACGCAGTACAATAGATTTTACTTGGAAACGAGGAAAATTCATCAATCCGGTCGAAGAAATGAGGAAAAATATGGCAAGCACAAGCGAGAGTATCCATAGCATCGCACGCACGCAGGAGGAACGCATTTTGCTCACGCAAATCGCGCAGAAGGCGGAGACCTGCCGCGATAAATGCTATTTGACGTATACCAAATTTTTAGATATGCATGAAGCGGCATTGGCAGATCGGCTGCTGCGCAGCTTGGGAGAACATGGCATCTTCTGGGGCGGATACGAGCAGGCGGAACGCCGCATTCTCTTTTTTGTGCCGGACTGGATGGACGCTGTGCCGACAGAGGGAGAAGATTGTCCCATCACAGCCATTCGCTGTTTGCGGAGCAAAAATGATGCGCTGACCCATCGAGATTATTTAGGCTCTCTGATGGGCTTGGGACTGCGGCGCGACGGCATCGGAGATATTTTGGTAAGTAGCCACGGTGCGGATATTCTGGTATTCAAGGACATTGCGCCGTATCTGCTGATGCATTACAGCCAAGCGGGACGCAAGCATTTACAGACAGAAGAAATTTCGCTGACGGATTTGGTCATGCCGGAGGAAAAGATCACCATGCTGCGCGATACCGTCGCTTCCATGCGGCTGGATGCGGTGACAGCGTCGCTGTTTCGTATGTCGCGCGCCAAAGCGGCGGATGCAATCCGTGCAGGAAAAGTGTTTGTCAATCAGCAGGAATGTATCCGGACAGACAAGGAAATCGCGCCGCATGACCGCATTACGCTGCGCGGCACAGGGCGCGGAGAAGTGGAAGAGATATTGGGAGAGAGCAAAAAGGGACGTATCGTATTGTCGTTGAAACGATTCGGATGATTCTCAAAAAATCTGCCGTTTAAAATTTTTGTTATTGCAGGAATACATGAAATATGTTATACTAATAGTAACAATAAAGAGGAGGCGGCAAAATGGGAAGACAGCCGAATATGACAGATGCACCGGAGCGCAGCGGTTCCGTGCAGGGATTAGAAGAAAATCTCAAAAAGGCAGTATCTGAAATGCTTGTTCTGTTTTTGCTCAACGAGAGAGAGATGTACATCGGTGAGATTCCGGAAGAGCTGAAACGGCGCAGCAATGGAAAATTCCATATCGTGTTCCCGTACTCGGTGATTTACCGCATGGTTAAATTTGAATATATTGACGAGCTGAAAAAGCGCGTGGCACCGGACGGCAGAAAGCGTCAGTATTATGGTATCACGCCAAAAGGCAGAGAGTATCTGGTGCAGCTGACCGATACCTTTGGACAGTTTATGCAGTGCATTGGACTGATTTTGCAGTCGGAAGGCGCAAAAGAAGCGGAATAACGTTGATACAAAAAATGATCTGATTACATTTAATTTAGCGCATTATGGTGCTGACGTACAGAGAGGGGAGAATGCCATGAGATTATGGAGAAAAAATCTGCTGATGGTTGGTTTTGTCTTTGTGGCGGCGGCTTTCATCACTGCGGTTGTATTTAGCCAAATTGACATTCTAAACTACACGGCAGAGGGCGTGATTCCGATTGTATTGGAAGTCATTGCGGCTATTTGCTTTGCTGTCTTTGCCATTACTCGACCGTATACGGAAAATTGGTTTCCAAGAACCTTGGCGGCGATTGTAGCGGCGGGCATTCCGGCATTTGTTTGGTATGCGATTTGGTTTGTCGATTGATTGGGGAGAATATGGCAGAAAAATATTTCATGCAATATGGGCTGTTTTTTGGTTTATAAGATAACAGGTGGAGAATTTCCCGATTCCAGCGAGTCGGGAAATTTTTTTTGCAAATTTGCGAAAATGTGTTGCATCGTGCGGTGTCAAATTGTCTTATGGTATAGAAAGACGAAAAGGAAGATTACCTAGAATACGGAAACAAGAGGAGGAATTTCGTATGAAAACTGGTTTCAAGTTTGGTATTGCAGCAGTCGTGTTGACCGCTTGTATCGCTGGCAGCACACTGTGGGCAAATGCAGATTCCGAGGATGAAGCAATCAAGGAAGCGTTTATCGGCTCGCAGAATATCGCTCATCAGATCGGATATTTTGAATCGGACAACGGCAAGACCGACCAATTGAGCGAAGAACAGATTCAGGGATATATTGATGATTTTAACGCAGAGATGGACAAGTATTATTCTTCGGATAATATTTGCAGACAACTATACAAGGAAACCAACGAACAGCTTCTGAGAAAAAATGCAAAGGACACCATTGTATATACAGTGGATGGCGGCGTTTTAGATTGTACCTGTAATAATAA
>ERZ808240.3077-NODE-3077-length-16944-cov-3.374445_pt1 | contig 16944 bp, 16 predicted proteins | sample MGYA00521084_ERZ808240 | MGnify/ENA primary metagenome ERZ808240 (study PRJEB31516, sample SAMN03275571) | gut metagenome | biome: mammalia-associated habitat; material: feces | host: Papio cynocephalus | place: Kenya | collected 2012-08-06 ... | reverse complement strand
CGAAGTTGGAATTTTCTCCGAAATCTGTATTTTGTTTAGAAATAACCTATGGTGCTTTATTAGAGTTTGCTGACGAAAAAGGAGGCGAACATGATTGGGAAAATGTAAATTTAGCGAAGGAATTTAAATTAAATGGACAATTTGTCTTAGATAATTTAATGAGAAGAATTTCGCTTTTGACAGCAGAAATTACATCTTCAAGTGGTCAGGCACCTATTATTATTAAACCAGAGATTGCACCTAAACAATAAGTTGACCAATAAAAATATATAGATATTATAATAAATAGTAGTAAATTTAATTTTGAACCCAAGCAGCAAAATATAAACATCTGTTCGATAAAACACTTGCGGTAAAAAGTGATTCAGTGTATAATATAATTTCAGTACGCTGCGAATCAATTAGCAGATATCGTACATGTTAGTTGTGTCTGGGGAGGATTTTATGGCTACAAAGAAAACAACAAAAAATACGAAGAAGCGTGGGCGTCCGGCGTCGAAATCAAATACGAAACGGACGGCTTCTTCGAGAAAGAATACATCGAAAAAGACAAAGCAGGCAAGCCCATTGGCAAGAGAGATTGTGTTTCTTGCTCTTTTTGTGTTTGCCATTTTGTCACTGCTTAGTTTGTTCCAAATGTGCGGCGTGTTTGGCCAAGGGTTAAGTGCTTTGCTGTTTGGACTGCTGGGAGCACTGGCGTATGTTTTTCCGGTTTATCTGGTTGTGACCGCCGGTTTGTATTTGGCAAATGCGAAGAATCAAAGACTGCGTCACAAGGTTTGGTATAGTGCCGGCATTTACTGGAGTGTGTGCGGGTTATTTCAATGGGTAGTAAATGACCCTGTGCAGAATGTGTGGGAAGTTTATACCGTTTGTGCTGAAAATCACGGTGGTGGTGGCTTTTTCGGTGGTATTTTATCTTTTGAACTGGCACGTGTGCTCGGAAGAGCAGGTTCTTTTATTGTAATTCTAGCGCTGTTTTTACTGTTCTTTATGCTGTTAAGCAAGAAACTTATTTTTTCTTCCATTCAGCAGATGTATAAAGAGCGTGAGACGGATGAAGATTATTATTATGAGGAGCCGGAACCGGTGTCTTCTCGTGGAAGACAGATGAGTACCTATACATTTGATAAAGAAGAAACGGCAAAAGCAAAGCCAAAGAAAGAGACGAGAAAGAAACGGGCAAAGAAAGCAGAGACAGAAATTCCGGAAGATAAGAATAAACTTACTCAAAAAGAAATCAAACCGGAAGCACAGATGGAAGAAGTGGTACCGGAAGTTCAGGATTTGTCGGAAATCAATATTATCCGTGGTGGAGAAGAACCAGTTAGGGAATCGAGTGTCTACGAAAAAGAATTAGAAGAAAAATTTGGCGCATTAAAGAAAACACAGACCGAGCCAAAAACACCGGACAAAACAGATACAGTGGATGAACCGGTAAAACAAAAGAAAGAACCGGTTAAGATAACCAAAGAAGATAAAAAAGAAATGGATGCGGTACATAAAGATTTATCAAAGGCTGCGGTGGAACAGATTCCGTATCGTTTTCCTTCGCTTGATTTGCTGAACAAGCCAAAGAGCAATGGCAAACGTATGGACAATTCCGAGCTTCGCGCGACGGCGGCTAAATTGCAGTCAACATTAGATAGTTTTGGTGTGCGCGTCAAGATGGGAGACATCAGCCTTGGACCAAGTGTAACCCGTTATGAACTGATTCCGGAACAGGGGGTTAAAGTCAGCCGCATTACCGGATTGAGTGATGATATTAAACTGAGTCTGGCGGCATCGGATATTCGTATTGAAGCACCGATTCCCGGAAAAGCGGCAGTTGGTATCGAGGTGCCGAATCCGGCGAGAGAAATGATTACGCTGCGTGAGTTGTTAGAGAGCAGTGAATTTACGAAGGCGAAATCCAAAGTCACATTTGCCGTTGGTAAAGACATCAGCGGAAAAACAATTGTTACGGATATTGCAAAAATGCCGCATTTATTGATTGCCGGTGCGACTGGTTCCGGTAAATCGGTTTTGATTAATACGCTGATTATGAGTATTATTTATAAAGCGGACCCAAATGAGGTAAAAATGATTATGGTTGACCCAAAGATGGTGGAATTGACTGCATACGAAGATATTCCACATCTGATGATTCCGGTCGTGAAAGATCCGAAGAAAGCATCGGCGGCACTTGGCTGGGCGGTGGCAGAGATGACCGGAAGATATCAGAAATTTGCCGATGCAGGTGTTCGTGATATCAAATCCTATAATGCGAAAATGGACAAACTGACAAACAAAGATGACCCGGATTATCAGAAGATGCCGCAGATTGTTATTATCGTAGATGAGTTTGCGGATTTGATGATGGTTGCACCGGGAGAAGTAGAGGATTCCGTGTGTCGTTTGGCACAGCTTGCTCGTGCGGCAGGAATTCATTTGGTTTTAGCAACACAGCGTCCTTCAGTTAATGTTATTACCGGTTTGATTAAAGCAAATATCCCATCACGAATCGCTTTGTCGGTTTCTTCCGCCGTGGATTCACGAACTATTATTGATTCAGCAGGAGCAGAAAAACTGTTAGGAAATGGTGATATGCTGTTTGCACCGCAAAATCTGCCAAAACCAATTCGTGTACAGGGAGCATTTGTTTCCGATGAAGAAAGAGATTCCGTTGTCAGTTTCTTAAAAGAGCAGAGTAACGGTCCATCCTATAACGAAGAAGTAACAAAGCATATTGATACGGCACCGGTACCGGGGGCAAAAAATGATTCTAATACTGCCCATGGTGGTGCGCCGGAACAAGACGAATTATTTGTCGAGGCTGCCAGATTTATCATTGAAAAAGATAAGGCATCCATTGGTCTTTTGCAGCGTATGTTCCGAATTGGATTTAACCGTGCGGCACGAATTATGGATCAGCTTTCGGATGCGGGTGTTGTCGGACCGGAAGAGGGAACTAAACCGAGACAGATTTTGATGTCGAGTGAACAATTTGAAAATTATCTTGAGGAGAATGGCTGATGAAAGGCTGGCTGATTGTCAATGGATTTTTACACACCAAAAAGTTTTCTGAACTGACAGATTTATTTTTACTGGCGGCAAAACGGTGCGGTGTGTCACTAACCGTTTATACAAACTGTGAAATACTTGTAAATGTGCAGGAAAAGATAAAAGAAAAACCGGATTTTGTTTTGTTTTGGGATAAAGATATTTTACTTGCAAAATTTTTAGAAAATCAAGAAATTCCGGTCTATAATAGCAGTAAGGCAATTAGAATCTGTGATGACAAACGATTAACCTATCTGGCATTACAGGAGAAAAAACTGCCGATTCCACAGACGATATTTGCGCCGATGACATATTCGACCATTGGATTTAATCAGTATGATTTTCTTGGTGTAGCAGAAGAAAAACTTACATATCCGTTTGTGGCGAAAGAGGCATTTGGCTCCTTTGGTGAGCAGGTGTATCTGGTGCAGAATAGAGAAGAACTTTTAGCGGTGATGAAACAGTCGGATTCTGTAGAATTTTTGTTTCAGGAAATGATAGAAAACAGCAGAGGAAGAGATGTCAGACTCCAGGTTGTTGGTGATGAAGTAGTGGCTTCCATGTACCGGTATTCGGAAAATGATTTTCGTGCCAACATAACCGCCGGGGGCAAGATGAAAGATTACACACCGTCAAAGGAAGAATGTGACCTTGCAGTTAAAGCGTCTCATGCAGTAGGAACTTCTTTTGCAGGAGTTGACCTTTTGTTTGGCAAAGACGGTCCGATTGTCTGTGAAGTAAATTCGAATGCACACTTTAAAAATATACAAACCTGCACTGGGGTGGCGGTTGCGGATAAAATCGTGGAATGGATAATAAAGGATGTAAAAAAATGACAAAACGATGGAATGGTTTACTAGTCTATGATAAAGAGGGCGCAAAAAGAAATGCTTCCTACATAAAAATGCATGAAGAAGCAGGCGAAAAGTTAAATATGCCGATTCATTTTTTATATGACACAGAAGTGATGGAATATTTGGAGATGAATCGGGAATCTGTTGATTTTTGTATGGTTCGCACAATCCGTCCTGCTTTGACAAAGCAGATTGAGGCGATGGGGATTCCCTGCTTTAATTCTTCTTTTGTGTCAGAAATCTGCAATCATAAAGGGAAAACCTATGATTATATTTTGAAAAACTGCGAAATCCCACTGGTAAAAACAAAGACGTTTCAAAATATTGAATTATCCGAAAAATTATTAAAGGAGTATCCGGATTATGTAATAAAAGCGGTGGATGGACACGGTGGAAAACAGGTTTTTTTGACAAACGAATCTTTTGAATCGATTCAAAAGGGAATCGCCGGTTCGGATTTTATATTACAGCCATTTGTCAAGGGACCCGGTGTGGACTTACGTGTGTACGTCATCGGCAAACAAATTGTGGGTGCCATAAAACGTCAGGCAAACAACAGTTTCCGGGCAAATTTTTCTTTGGGAGGAAGCGTTACGTCATATCAATGCGATCAAGAAATTCTTGATTATATAAATCAGGTTGTTCAGGTGTTTGATTTTGGCATGGTTGGTATTGATTTTATTTTAGATGAAAAGAATCATTGGCTTTTAAATGAAATTGAAGATGTTGTCGGTGCCAGAATGTTGTATAAGTGCCAGCCGGAAATTCATTTGTTAGAGCAATATTTTACATTTGTTTCTGATAAATTATTGCATTAGAACAAGATACTGTGTATAATACAAGTTATGTTAACAGATATTGTGCTTTGAAAGATGGAGGTAGAATATGAAATCAGATATTGAAATTGCAAGAGAGGCGAATATGCAGCCGATTCAGACAGTGGCAGAGAAGTTAGATATCACTGCGGATGAATTGGATTTATATGGAAAATATAAAGCAAAATTGACGGATGACCTTTGGGATCGGATTAAAGACCGCCCGGATGGTAAACTTGTCCTTGTGACAGCGATTAATCCAACACCGGCCGGGGAAGGAAAGACAACAACGACGGTTGGACTCGGACAGGCGATGGATAAGATTGGGAAAAAGGCAATCATTGCCTTGCGTGAGCCATCGTTAGGTCCTTGTTTTGGATTAAAAGGTGGTGCTGCCGGCGGCGGTTATGCGCAGGTTGTACCGATGGATGATTTGAATCTTCATTTCACGGGAGATTTTCATGCGATTACTTCAGCAAACAACCTTCTTGCGGCAATGCTTGATAATCATATTCAGCAGGGAAATAAACTTAACATTGATCCAAAACAGATTGTATGGAAGCGCTGTGTCGATATGAATGACCGTGTACTTCGTAATATTACGGTGGGACTTGGACGCAAGGTGGATGGTGTGACAAGAGAAGATCACTTCATCATCACTGTCGCATCAGAAATCATGGCGATTCTTTGTCTTGCGGATAACATGAAAGATTTGAAAGAACGTTTGGGAAGAATTATTGTTGCTTATACTTATGAAGGAAAACCGGTTACGGCAAAAGAGATTAAAGCAGTAGGTGCGATGGCTGCACTTTTGAAAGATGCTATTCGTCCAAACATGATTCAGACTTTGGAGAATACACCGGCACTTGTGCATGGTGGTCCATTTGCCAATATTGCTCACGGCTGTAATAGTGTCCGTGCGACAAAGACAGCTTTGAAATTAGCAGATTACACGATTACGGAGGCTGGTTTTGGCGCTGACTTAGGGGCAGAAAAATTCTTAGACATCAAATGCCGTATGGCTGATTTGAAACCGGATGCCGTTGTACTTGTTGCTACGGTTCGTGCCCTTAAATACAATGGTGGTGTCAAAAAGGAAGATTTATCCGAAGAAAATCTCGATGCATTGAAAGCCGGTATTGTAAATCTGGAAAAACACATTGAAAACATTGCTAAATTTGATGTGCCATGTGTTGTTACATTGAATCAGTTTGTGACTGACAGCGAAGCAGAACTTGCATATGTTAAGGAGTTCTGTGAGGCGAGAGGATGTGAGTTCGCACTTTCCAAGGTTTGGGAAAAAGGCGGTGAAGGCGGCATTGAGTTAGCACAAAAAGTAATTGACACAATTGAGAATAAAGAGAGTAATTTCCATTATCTCTATGAAAATGATTTGTCGATTGTAGAAAAAATTGAGACAATTGCAAAAGAAATTTATGGAGCAGGAGAAGTTATCATTGAGCCGGCAGCAAAACAGCAGATTGCGCGGATTGAGTCACTCGGGTTTGGCTCCATGCCGGTATGTATGGCGAAAAACCAGTATTCTTTGTCGGATGATAAAACAATCCTTGGCAGACCGGAGGGCTTCCCAATCCATATCCGTGATGTCTATGTTTCTGCCGGAGCTGGATTTGTTGTTGCCATTACCGGAACAATTATGACTATGCCGGGATTGCCAAAAGTGCCGGCTGCCGAAGGAATTGATGTAAATGACGATGGACAGATTACCGGTTTGTTCTAATTGTCCTTTTTGACCGGAGTATAATTTTGCATGAGGAGGGATGATATGCTTGAAAATAAATTAGGCCTTACAAGTTCGGCTGAACTTGCTCGTATGGAAGAGAAGTTAAGCAAGAAAAAAGCAGTCTTATTATTTGAAAAAGGCATTTTAGACTCCCTCCCGGCAGGTAAGTTTTCTACTCTGCAGGCAATACACCGGTATTTGTTTGAAGATATTTATGATTTTGCCGGAGAGATTCGCAAGGTAAATATGGCAAAAGGAAATTTTCGTTTTGCACCGCTGATGTATTTAGATGCAGCACTTGAAAATATTGATAAAATGCCACAGTCTGATTTTGACGAAATCATAGAAAAATATGTGGAAATGAATATTGCGCATCCATTCCGGGAAGGAAACGGACGGAGTGCACGCATTTGGCTTGACCATATGTTAAAACAGGAAATTGGCAAAGTAATTGATTGGAGTAAAGTCGATAAAGAAGATTATTTACTTGCGATGGAACGAAGTCCGGTTAAGGATATTGAAATCAAATATCTTTTAAAGAATGCATTGACCGATGAGGTTGACAGCCGAGAAGTATATATGAAAGGCATAGACCACAGTTATTATTATGAAGGTTACACAACGTTCAAGACAGAAGAATTGTAAGTTTGTAAAAGTAGGCGGTAAAACTTTTAGCTTATGTAATTCAACAGAAAACTTTGCGTCTTGTGGTAGACTTGCATTAAACTTATTTTATGGAATACAAAAATTGATATTGTTTTTCACTATGAAGGACGTTGAACACCGTCGGTGCCTAGAGGACGTATTTTGTCCTCAGGCACCGTTACGAGTGTTCACTAAGCGGGAGCGGTCCTGAATAGGAAAAACAATATCAATTTTTGGTTTACAATTAAATTATTTTACCATCTTTTATCGTCTTCTCGAAAACTTCTGCTCACAGTACATGCAGCGGTAAATCCGGTTTTCGCGGTCGGTAAGTTTGAAGCGGTGTGGTAATTCCTGCTCAACGGAAGTAATGCATCGAGGATTTTTGCACTTGATGACATTTGTTACCGTTTCCGGCAGTGTGAGAAGACGTTTTTCTACAATTTCGTTGTTTTTTATAACATTAATGGTGATATTTTCATCGAGAACACCGAGAATGTCTAAGTTTACTGTAATCGGTCCCTCAATTTTAATAATATCTTTTTTTCCCATTTTACTGCTTTTTGCGTTTTTAATAATGGCAACGGAGCAGTCTAATTTTTCTAATTCAAGATAGTGATAAATTTCCATGGAGCCGCCAGCCTTAATGTGATCAATAACAACTCCTTCTTGTAATCCACCAATATTTAACATTCCGGAATCACCTCCAATAAAGTCATAATTAACGCCATTCGTATGTAAACACCATATTGTGCCTGTTTAAAGTAAACAGCACGTGGGTCATCATCCACATCGGTTGCAATTTCATTTACACGTGGAAGAGGGTGGAGAACCAACATATCTTTTGGTGCCAGTTTCATTTTTTTGCTATCAAGGATGAAGCTGTCCTTCAAGCGTATGTAATCTTCCTCGTTAAAGAAACGTTCACGCTGAACACGTGTCATATATAACAAATCAAGTTCCGGTAAAACATCTTCTAATACGTTTACCTCTTTATATTCAATGCCATTGGCATCTAACGTGTCTTTTCTAATATAATCCGGAATCTTTAATTCCTCCGGTGAAATCATAACAAATTTAACGTTAGGGTAACGAACCATGGCACCAATTAAAGAGTGAACGGTACGTCCGAATTTTAAGTCACCGCACAATCCAATTGTCAGATTGTCAAGGCGTCCCTTTAAATTTTTAATTGTCAATAAATCGGTTAATGTCTGGGTCGGATGATTGTGACCGCCATCACCGGCGTTGATAACTGGAATTTTTGAATGAAGAGAGGCGACGAATGGAGCACCTTCCTTTGGATGACGCATCGCACAGATATCGGCATAACTGGAAATGACACGAATGGTATCAGCTACGCTTTCACCTTTTGCTGCTGAACTGGAATCAGCGGATGAAAAACCAAGAACTTGTCCACCTAAATTCATCATAGCAGATTCAAAACTTAAACGGGTTCTTGTGCTCGGTTCATAAAAACAAGTCGCAAGTTTTTTTCCTTTACACACTTCCGAAAATCGTGCCGGATCCTGAATGATTTTTTCAGCTAATACAATCAAATCATGAATCTCATCCACGGTCAGGTCAAGTGCATTCATTAAATGACGCATAATGCCTCCTATCTGCCATGTTCCCATGGCTTCCGTATTTCAACTTATTCTACCTCATTTTGATACGGATGACAATAGAAAAATCAAGCCAAAAAGCAAAAAATAATTTGCATTATAAAGAAAAAGCAAGTATACTATTATAGGAAAAATTTTCACTTCGGTGTTAAAAAATATGAAGGAGGCTGCAAATGGTAACATTATATGATGGTGGCGCATATCTTTTAAATGGTACGGAACTGATTCCGGACAATGCAGAGGCAATCGCGGCACTGGAAAGCAAAGCAGGAATTAAGACAACAAAAGAAGAGGCGGTTAAGGGAACGATGGCATACCATATTTTGTCATCCCATAATACTTCCGGCAATATGGAAAACTTGAAAATTAAGTTTGATAAATTGACTTCCCATGATATTACATTTGTTGGAATTTTACAGACCGCAAGAGCATCCGGACTTGAGAAGTTCCCGGTTCCTTATGTACTTACTAACTGCCATAACAGCTTGTGTGCGGTAGGTGGAACAATTAACGAAGATGATCATGTGTTTGGTCTTTCCTGTGCAAAGAAATATGGTGGTATCTATGTACCTCCTCATCAGGCAGTTATTCACCAGTTTGCACGTGAGATGTTAGCGGCAGGCGGTGCTATGATTCTTGGTTCAGACAGCCATACAAGATATGGTGCACTTGGTACGATGGCAGTCGGCGAGGGCGGACCGGAAATCGTAAAGCAGCTTTTGGAGCAGACTTATGATATTCCAATGCCTGGTGTTGTGGCAATTCATTTGACCGGTAAACCGCAAAAAGGTGTTGGTCCACAGGATATTGCACTTGCGATTATCGGTGCTGTATTTAAAAATGGTTATGTAAATAATAAAGTAATGGAATTTGTCGGTGATGGCATTGATAACTTAAGTGTTGATTTCCGTATTGGTATTGATGTTATGACGACAGAGACCACTTGTCTTTCTTCTATCTGGCGTACAGATGATGCCGTAAAAGAATTTTATGAAATTCACGGAAGAAAAGAAGATTATAAAGAAATGGCACCGGAAAAAGTTGCTTACTATGATGGTGTGGTTGAAGTTGATTTGTCAACAATCAAACCGATGATTGCGATGCCATTCCACCCAAGTAATGTGTATACAATTGAAGAGTTGAACAATAACCTTCAGGATATTCTTCGTGACGTAGAGAAAAAGGCACTTGTAAGCCTTGATAATAATAACATTGACTTTAAGTTGACGGATAAGATTCATGATGGCAGATTGTATGTAGAACAGGGTGTTATCGCCGGATGTGCCGGTGGTGGATTTGAGAACTTATGCGATGCCGCTGACATTCTGCGCGGTAAAAACATTGGTGCCGATGAATTCTCATTAAGCGTTTATCCGGCATCCCAGCCGATTTTCATGGAACTTGTGAAAAATGGACGCATTGCCGATTTGATGGAAGCAGGAGCTACCGTTCGTACCGCTTTCTGTGGTCCATGTTTTGGTGCCGGCGATGTACCAAGCAACAAGGGACTTAGTATCCGTCATTCGACAAGAAACTTCCCGAACCGTGAGGGCTCGAAAGTTACGAATGGACAGATTGCTTCTGTTGCACTTATGGATGCCCGCTCCATTGCGGCAACTGCTGCGAATAAGGGATATTTAACGGCGGCAACAGATATTGATGCAGACTTTACAAAACCGAAATACTATTTTGATCATACCATTTATGATAACCGTGTCTTTAATGGTGTCGGCAAGGCAGATCCTTCGGTTGAAATTAAATTTGGACCAAACATTGTAGACTGGCCGGAAATGCATGCACTTACGGATAATGTGCTTTTGAAAGTGGTATCAATGATTCATGATCCGGTTACAACAACGGATGAATTGATTCCATCCGGTGAGACAAGTTCTTACCGCTCAAATCCACTTGGTCTTGCTGAGTTTACTTTGTCAAGAAAAGACCCTGCTTATGTAGGAAAAGCAAAAGAAGTACAGAAGGTAGAGAAGGCACGTATTGCTGGCGAAGACATTTATGCTGAAGATGCAAACTTAAAAGATGTCTATGAGGCAATTGCGAAACAGTTTGATGTAAAACCGGAAGAGACAGAAGTTGGAAGCGTGATTTTTGCCGTGAAACCGGGTGATGGTTCTGCCCGTGAGCAGGCAGCAAGCTGTCAGCGTGTGCTTGGCGGTATGGCTAACATTGCCCGTGAGTATGCGACAAAGAGATATCGTTCCAACCTGATTAACTGGGGTATGCTTCCATTTGTTTTCGATGGTGACCTTGCTTTTGATAAAGATGATTATATTTTTGTAAAAGACATCAAGAAAGCCATTGAGACAAAAGAAGATACGATTCATGCCTATGTAGTAAACAAGGGAATGAAAGAAATTGAACTTCACCTTGGTAATCTGACAGACGATGAAAGAGAAATCATTTTGAAAGGCTGCCTGATTAACTACAACAAAAAGAATTAGTTCTTTTGGGAGGACTTTTATGTTCCGCATATGGGGAAAAATATTCAAAGACAATCATTTAGTTCGTGATATGGTTTACGAAAATGGTGATACGGATATCAACCGGACTAAAAAAGTATTTGCCGGGATTCACGCATTTGCTGAAGCCTTTGATTTGCAACAGCCAATTTGGCTTGACAAAAACATTAATGAATTCAAGCGGGTTGACAAAACCCGCTTTGAACAAGATAACTTCATTGAGCAAATCGACTTCGACTACCTCGAAATCGAAGTAATCGAAGAATAGCAAAACCAAAGAACAGCAAAAAGCCCAAAGAGGTAAAATAAAGAGGTAAAATAAAGAGGTAAAATGTTTTCACATTAATTTTAAATAAAAAAACATCAAACTTTCACCATGAGGAACTATGAACACCGAAGGTGTTCATCAAGCGAAGCGGTTCCGAATGGGAAAATTTGATGCTTTTTTATTTATAGCAATAATTGTGAAAACAATTCACCCTTCATCAACTTCAATCGCCATAGTCGGGCAGTTTTCTGCCGCAGTCCGGCAGTCATCTTCATATTCAGCAGAAATTATTCCCTCAACAGCTTCCGCTTTTCCATCTTCATTAAAGTGATAAACATCTTCACAGGTAGACACACATAAACCGCAGGCGATGCAGGCATCCTGGTCAACAAAACTTTTCATTATAAAAAATTCTCCCTTCATTTTTTTAGTAGCGTTCCCGTTTCGTTTGACTTTATTCATTTTTTGCTTATAATAGATAATGTATGCATATGTATAATACGCATACGATAAGTACAGGGGTTAAAGATTGGAGAAGAACAATGCTTGATGAAGAATTACATACATCGTATCTGAAACAACTGCATCTGCCAAAAGATATGGACAATCTTTTTGAGTCGGATGCCGAAGAATTTCAGAAAATGATGATGATGTACAGTTGTGCAATCAAAGAAGTAAAAACAAAATTACAAGTATTAAACGATGAATTTTCGATGACAAAAAATCGAAATCCGATTGAATTTATTAAAACAAGAATCAAACAGCCGGACAGCATCGCAACCAAATTGAAAAAGAAAGGCTATCCGATTACGGTTGAATCTGTCAGGCAGCATTTAAATGATGTGGCGGGTGTGCGTGTAATCTGTGCCTTTATTGATGACATTTACAAAGTGGCGGATATGCTTTCGGCACAGGATGATGTTGTTTTAATAAAAACAAAAGATTATATCAAAAAGCCGAAAATGAATGGCTACCGGAGCCTGCATTTGATTGTGGAAGTCCCGGTATTCTTTTCAGACCATAAAGAAAATATGCGTGTCGAAGTCCAGATTCGTACGATTGCGATGGACTTTTGGGCAAGCTTAGAGCATCAGGTAAAATACAAAAAAGATATCAAAGATGCTGAAAATATTGTTTACGAATTGCGTGCTTGTGCGGACGTAATAAACCGGACGGATTTTCATATGCAGGCAATCCGCGACAATATAGTAGAAATAGATTAAAAAGGAGATAACAGTATGGCAGTTTTAATTGATGGCAAAAAAATCTCAGCGCAGGTAAAAGACGAGTGCAAAGAACGCGTGGCAAAGGAAAATTTGGACGTTACACTTGCGGTAATCCAGGTTGGCAATGACCCGGCATCTACCGTATATGTAGGGAATAAAAAGAAGGCTTGTGAGTATGTTGGAATTCATTCCCTTTCCTATGAATTGCCGGAAGAAACAACAGAAGAAGAATTACTGGCACTTGTTGAAAAACTCAATGCAGATGATACCGTAAACGGTATTTTGGTACAATTACCGCTGCCTTCCCATATTAATGAGGATAAAGTGATTCAGACCATTTCCCCGGAAAAAGATGTGGATGGATTTCATCCGCAGAGCGTTGGTGCGTTAAGTATCGGCCAGCCGGGCTTTGTGTCCTGTACGCCGGCGGGCATCATTCAGCTCTTAAAGAGAAGTGATGTGGCAATTGACGGAAAAGAGTGCGTTATTGTGGGCAGAAGTAATATTGTCGGAAAACCGATGGCGATGCTTATGCTTCGTGAAAATGCTACAGTAACCGTCTGTCACAGTCATACAAAAGACTTAAAAGAAGTAACAAAAAGAGCAGATATTCTGATTGTAGCAATTGGAAAGCCGAAAATGATTACGGCAGATTATGTGAAAGAGGGCGCAGTAGTCATTGATGTCGGAATTCACAGACCGGAAGGCGGTAAACTTTGCGGTGACGTGGACTTTGATTCCGTGGAAAAAAAGGCGTCGGCAATTACTCCGGTACCGGGCGGTGTCGGACCAATGACAATTGCGATGTTGATGAATAATTGTGTGGAAGCGAAAGGAATTCAAAAAGCATGAAGTTGTTCTTTGTATCATTAGGATGTGATAAAAATTTAGTTGACAGTGAAAAAATGATTGCACTGTTGGCTTCGCAGAATATTTCGGTGACAAGTACGCCAGAAGATGCAGAAATTATTATTGTGAATACTTGTGGCTTTATTCATGATGCAAAAGAGGAAAGCATTGAGACAATTCTTGAAATGGCAGAATACAAAAAGACCGGCAAGTGTGTCTCACTCATCATGACAGGATGTTTGGCGCAGCGCTATGCAGAGGACATCCAGAAAGAAATTCCCGAAGTTGATGCGGTTGTCGGAACAACGGCATATGATAAAATATTTGAAGTAGTAAAAGATACGTTACAGGGCAAAAAAGAATGTGCGTTAAATGATTTGGACTATCTTCCGAAGAATTTAACAAACAGAGTTCATACGTCCTCCGGCTATTCTTCATATTTGAAAATTGCAGAGGGTTGCAGCAAACACTGCACGTACTGCATCATTCCGAAACTGCGCGGTAATTACCGCAGCGTTCCGATGGAAGAGTTGTTAGTGGAAGCGGAACAATTGGCAAAAGAAGGAACTAAAGAGTTAATTGTGATTGCTCAGGAAACAACGGTTTACGGTGTTGATTTATATGGAGAAAAACGACTGCCGGAACTTTTACAGGCTCTTTGTAAAATTGATGGAATTGAATGGATTCGGCTATTGTATTGTTATCCGGAAGAAATTACAAAAGAACTGGTACAGACGATTAAGACAGAGAAAAAAATCTGTCATTATCTTGATTTGCCGATTCAGCACTGCAACGACGGCATCTTAAAAAGAATGGGACGAAAGACCACACAGGCGGATTTGCGTGAGAAGATTTCCATGCTTCGTGAAGAGATTCCGGATATTGCTCTCCGTACAACATTAATCAGCGGATTTCCGGGAGAGACAAACAAAAATCATGAAGAATGTGTGGATTTTGTTGCCAACATGAAATTTGAACGATTAGGAGTATTTCCTTACTCGCCGGAAGAAGGAACACCGGCGGCAGAATATGATGGACAGCTTCCGGATGAGATTAAGCAGGAATGGGCAGATGAAATTATGCAGACAGAGCAGAATGTAATTTTTGCCCAGAATGAAGAAATGATTGGCAGAAAACTTTCCGTGATAGTGGATGGATATCTGCCGGAAGATGGCGTTTATGTCGGGCGTACTTACCGCGATGCGCCGGAGATTGACGGATGTCTTTTCTTTGAAGCACCGTATGAAATCATATCAGGCACCATATTACCTGTTTTGGTGACGGATGCAAACGGCTATGATTTGATTGGAGAAATTTTACCGGAGGAGGATGATTAAATGAATGTACCAAATCGATTGACAATTTTGCGTGTTGCTATGATTCCTCTTTTTGTAATTGCGATGCTATGGCAGCAATTGCCGTATTCGGATTATATTGCCGGTGGTTTATTTATTGCCGCCTGCATCACCGATTTTTTTGACGGTTATCTGGCAAGAAAATACAATCAGGTTACAACCTTCGGTAAATTTATGGACCCATTAGCGGATAAGTTATTAGTATGTGCAGCACTCATCTGTTTTTTGGCTGACCCGCAGACAAATATGCCGGCATGGGTAGTTATTATCATTATCAGCAGAGAGTTCATTATCAGCGGTTTTCGTCTGGTAGCTGCTGAAAAAGGAGTTACCATTGCGGCAAGCTACTGGGGTAAAGTTAAGACTTTCGTCCAGATGGCAATGTCAATTCTTTTAGTATTTCATTTTCAGGCAGAAGTATTCCGTATCATTGAGAGTATATTAATTTACGCTTCGGTGATACTAACGATAATTTCTCTCGTCGATTATATTTATAAAAACCGAGGGGTTATGAAGGATGTGCGATAATGAAAGAAAATGCAAAAGAAAATGAGCTTGTCAAGAAACTGACAAACAAACACTATACGATAACAACAGCTGAATCATGTACCGGCGGTTTACTATCGGCAACGATTATTAACGTTTCCGGTGCGTCGGATGTCATCAACTGTGCGTATGTGACTTACGCAAACGAGGCGAAGGAAAATCTGGTATCCGTAAGTCATGATACACTGGAAACGAAAGGCGCTGTCAGCGAAGAGACAGCAGCCGAAATGTGTCTTGGCTGTGCTAAAGCAGCAAAAGCAGATATCGGACTTTCTACAACCGGCATTGCAGGACCGGGCGGAGGTACAAAAGAAAAACCTGTTGGACTTGTGTATCTTGGCTGTTCACTGCATGGAAAAGTTACGGTAGAACGTCATGTATTTTCCGGTGATAGAAAGCAGGTAAGAAAGCAGGCAGTGGATGCAGCTCTTGATTTGGCAATACGATGTTTAGACAAGGAGTAATAAAATTGAAATTTAAAATAATGGCAATACTTATGGTGGGTTTGTTATTATTAAATGGTTGTGGGGAAGCGTCTGAGATACCGGCAAAAACAGCCCTTTCGACGCCAAAAAGCACGATGAAGACACTTACGATTTACTCCATTGATTCCGATACAATGAGTCTGATTCCGGTTGTTGTTAAAAAAGAGGAAAAAACATTGACAGCAGAATATATCACATATCTGGTGACACAGAATTTAGAAGACGAGGATATCGTTGTTGACCATGTGGAGCAGCAGAAAAACACCGTTGTGGTTTCTTTTGATTCCAAGGCAAAACCGGTAAAGAGCTGCTCTAAGGAAATGGAAACTTTGATATTGAACTGTTTTGCCAGCAGTCTGTTGGATAATGTAAAAGATTGTAAAAAAATTATTTACCGGTGCAAAAACAAACGATACAAAAGTTCTCATCGGTCTTTTGGTTTTAATGAAGTTTACGCATCGGCATAAATACATCGGAGAAGAAAATGAAAAAAGTAATCATAATCGGTGGCGGTCCTGCCGGCATGATGGCGGCGATACAAAGTGCCTTATGCGGATGTGACGTCACTATTGTTGAAAAAAATGAAAAATTAGGAAAAAAACTTTTTATCACAGGAAAAGGCAGGTGCAACCTGACCAACGCCTGTGATATTTCTGATTTGTTTTCTAACGTAATTTCAAATCCTAAGTTTCTCTACAGTGCGTTTTATTCCTTTACCAATGAACAGGTCGTTGATTTTTTTAATGAGCATGGTCTGCCTACAAAAGTGGAGCGTGGAAATCGCGTTTTTCCGGCATCGGATAAATCTTCTGATGTCATCCGAACATTGGAGAAGGAGTGCAAAAGACTTGGTGTATCCGTACTTCTTCATACAGAGGTAAAAAAACTTCAAATCAAAGAAAGTGAAGTGACGGGAGTTGTTCTGAAAAATCAGCATACTCTGCCAGCGGATAAAGTAATTGTGGCAACCGGCGGCTGTTCTTATGTAAGTACCGGTTCAACGGGAGATGGCT
>ERZ808240.3075-NODE-3075-length-16948-cov-3.500326_pt1 | contig 16948 bp, 17 predicted proteins | sample MGYA00521084_ERZ808240 | MGnify/ENA primary metagenome ERZ808240 (study PRJEB31516, sample SAMN03275571) | gut metagenome | biome: mammalia-associated habitat; material: feces | host: Papio cynocephalus | place: Kenya | collected 2012-08-06 ... | reverse complement strand
TCTGTTCCGACTGCAGCCTTATTGGGTATCGGAGCTTCAATTCTGACGCCCGAAGCCGCAAGATTCAACGCAATATCGTCTGACAGATTGGTTATTCGGCTGATTTTGACACCAGCGGCAGGCTGAATTTCGTAACGTGTTACCGACGGTCCCCTGCTTATATCAACGATTCTGGTTTCAACTCCGAAACTCTTAAGTGTGTCAACAAGCTTTGTAGCGTTTGCCTTAAGCTCATCTTCATACTTCATATTTTTCCCGTTTTTAGGCTCTGCAAGACAATCTAACGGAGGCAATTGATACTCCGCTTTCGGTTCGATATTTTCATCGCCCGACGAATTGTCGTGTACGGTTTTTAACGCGGCAGCAGACGCAGCCATAGCCGCAGCATTTTTTGCCGTCTCTTCTATCGGTCTTGAAATTTGCGAATTCGTTTCGTCACCATTCATATTTTTAATTATATCGTCAAGAAGTACAGGCCTTGATTCAGGGAGCTCGTCCTTTTCGGTGTCGTCGTTTTGCTTTTTATCCTCAACGTCATTTTGAACGGTATCGGCTGTTTTTTTCTTTTTCTTTGTCATTTTGTCTTTAACCGGTTCCGGGCCTAAATCAACATCGGGATTAAAGTTTTCGCGGTTACGCACTTCCGCGCTCGCGAGCTGTTCGAGTTTTTCTTCACGGTACTCGTTCACTTTCTTAACGGGACTGTAAACACCCTTCATCAATTTTTTTAACGTTGTGCCCGTCATCAACATTAAAAATAAGAACATCAATATTAAAATAATGGCTATGGCGGCAGGCTTGCTGCTGCCGGTAGCAAGCAACACAGCACCGCCGATTATTGCGCCCACGGCACCGCTGCCGACAAGAGACCCGTCAAATCTGTATGCGTTATAAGCGTCTTTGACATTTTCCGAAAAGTCAACAACACCATGAAAACCGAAAATATGTATTGCGCTTGATAAGAGCATTATCAACATTGCCGCCTCAAATATTTTAGCTCCGATTTTTTGGTCGGTTTTGTCAAGTGTAGCCATAACGGCAACATAGATTAAAACCAACGGCCATATAAATGCCGAAAATCCGAAAAGACCGAAACTGAGCGTACGCAAAGCACCCCAAAGGCCTCCGCCGTTTATAAACGAAAGACATATGAAGAAAACAGAAACGGCAAAAAGAAGTATTGCGGCAAGCTGCCTGTTAGCTGCCGCTTTCTCTTCGTTTTGCTTTGTATTTTTAGCCGGAGAGGGTCTTTTCCCTCTTTTCGGCGGAGTAACTTTTTTATTTTTTGTTGCCGGCATTTAATTCAGCTCCATTTAACATCATTAAAAGTGAATTTTGAATATCTGGCACGCAAGTGTAAATATACCGATTGCTATGCAATAATATCCGAAATATTTAAACATATCTTTTTTTAGTATCCACTGAAGAAGTTTTATGCAAAAAACACCGACTACCATAGCCGTAATTATGCCTATAACCGTAGGTAATACTTCGATACTTTGATGATTTTCGATTGCTTCTTTAGTCTGAGAGATATTGGCGGCAATTATTGCCGGAATACCCAGAATGAACGAATACTGAACCATATATTCTTTATTTACACCGCATATCATGCCGGTTGATATTGTCGAACCGGAACGCGAAAGCCCGGGGAAAGCCGCCGCAAATGCCTGAGCTATACCTACAGCAAAAGCATCGGTTGTATTAACTTCTCTGACAAGCTTCTTTTGCTTCGAAATATATGTAGCAGTGAGAAGCAATACGGCAGTTAAAAGGAAACTGAACCCCTCAACCCAAAGGTTATCGTCCTCGGCAAACCGCCCGCAGACATCCATAAGCTTTTGTCCGCCGCCGACCGGTATAAGCAAGAAAAGCAACGGAATACATGAAAATACAAACATAACAAGCATTTTTCTCGTTCCGGTTATTTCCTTAAATTTAAATTTTCCTGTAAAGATGTCTTTAATCAATTTGAAAAAATCAACAATAAGCGCCCAAATAGTTTTGTAATAAACAATTAAGACCGCAATCAGGGTACCCATATGCAGCATAACATCAAACAGAAGAGATGTATCGCTTGTTGTTCCCAAAAGATAATGGAAGAGCGACAAATGTCCGCTGCTTGAAACCGGTAAAAATTCGGTAACACCCTGAACTAATCCTAAAATAATCGCTTTTAAAATACTCATAGCATCCTCCGATAATGAAATTTTGGATTAAAATATTTTGAAGATATATAATCATACGGATTTGTGGAACGCAAAGATATTGCGGTACATTTTCCGTTAATATTTCTGTATTCGACATAGCCGCCGTCAATAGGCTTAACGGAGTTTTCCGGTGCCGAAAAAGGAAAAATCTCGTAAGGCGAAACAACAGAATAAAGAATCATTACTTTTTCTCCTCTTTTATCATACCGTAAAGGCAATCGAGAGCATCGGACAGACCGCCAAGGCAGTCGATAAGCCCCTCTTTTACGGCGGTTTCACCGTCAAGAACCGTTCCGACATCCATAACGAGTTCTCCCGTGGCTGTCATAAGTTCTCTGAATCTTTCGGATTTCATCGAAGAATTATCGGCAACAAATCTTACTATTCTTTCTTGCATCTTATCGAAATAAGACAATGTCTGAGGAACGCCGAGCACAAGCCCGTTCATTCGCACCGGATGCACAGTCATTGTTGCCGACGGTACAATAAAAGACCTTTTTGCGGAAACCGCCAACGGCACGCCGATTGAATGTCCGCCGCCGAGAACAAGCGATACAGTAGGTTTTCTCATACCGCTTAAAAGTTCCGCAAGTGCAAGACCGGCTTCAATATCTCCGCCGACGGTATTTAAAATCACAATCAGCCCCTCTATATCTTTACTTTCTTCAATAGCGACAAGCTGAGGTATAACATGCTCATATTTTGTTGTTTTATTTTGCGGCGGCAATATAAAATGACCTTCAATCTGCCCTATTACAGTAAGGCAATGAATGTAGTGCCCGTCTTTGGAAACAGTAACCGATCCGGTCTCAACAATCTGTTTTATCTCCCCGTCGGTTTTACCACCTGCGCCCGAAAAATCATCCGGAGCCGCCGATGGAGTTTCGCTTGGAGAAGCAGGCTCAATCAAATTATCATAGGTCATAATGACACCCCCATATAAAGTCATATATCATTATACCCATAATAACACATTTTATATTTGTCTTAAGTATTGTAGCACAAATGTTTTTTTATGGCAATAGTGCTGCTCCCCTTAGAAAGAATACTGTTATTATACTTGACAGAAATAATGTTGAACATAATTTTTTATTTTCTTCATTTGAAACGCAAAAGTCATATTGTCGGAGCGACATTTATAAAAAAGTTTAAACTTTTTTAATATTTTTATTGACATTTTTCCTGTAATGTATATAATAATAGTTATTGAGGGGATCAAATATTTTCCAGGCAAAAAATTTAGTTTACCGCTTATTTCAGCGGTAAGCTTTATTTTTTTGCTTTTTCATTTACATGTAGTACTTTCACATTATGTAATTTTGTATCGCTCAATTGCATTTATCGCGTTTTCCATAGTTAATATTGACATTTTGATAAATTATGACATAATATAACGGAAAGCTGAAGCTTTCTTAAGCATTTTATTTAACATTTAGCAAGATGCAAGGACCCAAAATATTTTGCCTAACCCCTATGGTAAAATATTTTGGGTTCTCATCTTTATGTAATTAAAAATTTCAATATATAATTGTTTAAAGAAATATTGCTTTACAGCCAAATTTCACTTGATAATTCATTGACAAAGTATTCTATAAGGATTAAAATAAGATTGTTAAAAATGTGAAAAAGTTAGGAGTGATCTATATGGGTTACACGGTAGCTCAAAAACTAATTAAGTCACATCTTGTCAGCGGAGAAATGAAAGTCGGCAGTGAGGTCGGTCTCAGAATCGACCAGACTCTTACGCAAGACGCGACCGGCACTATGGCATACCTCGAATTTGAAGCCATGGGCATAAAAAGAGTTAAAACAGAACTTTCGGTTGCATATGTTGACCATAACACCCTGCAGACAGGATTCGAGAACGCAGACGACCACCGCTTTATAGGCAGCGTTGCAAAGAAGCGCGGAATCAGATTTTCTCGTCCGGGTAACGGAATTTGCCATCAGGTACACTTAGAGCGTTTCGGTAAACCCGGAAAAACGCTTATCGGCTCTGACAGCCACACACCCACGGGCGGCGGTATCGGTATGCTCGCTATGGGTGCAGGCGGACTTGATGTAGCAGTTGCAATGGGCGGCGGCACATACTATATTACCATGCCGAAAATCGTCAACGTACATCTTACCGGAAAACTTAGCCCCTATGTTACTGCCAAAGACGTAATCCTTGAAGTCCTAAGAAGAATGACTGTTAAGGGCGGCGTAGGTAAAATAATCGAATATACAGGCGAAGGCGTTAAAACTCTCTCGGTTCCCGAAAGAGCAACTATAACCAATATGGGCGCTGAGCTCGGCGCAACAACTTCAGTTTTCCCGTCTGACGAAATAACCAAGGCGTTTCTTGAAGCACAAGGCAGAGTTGAAGATTGGTCCGAGCTTTCGGCGGACAGCGACGCGGTTTACGATGAATACATCGAAATAGACCTTTCTTCTCTTGAACCTCTTGCAGCTATGCCGCATATGCCCGATAAAGTAAAAAAGGTTTCCGAAATAGGCAAGATAAAAATCGATCAGGTATGCATAGGCTCCTGCACAAATTCCTCTTTAATGGATATGCTGAAAGTTGCGGCTATATTAAAGGGACATACCGTTGCCGAAAACGTCAGCCTGAGCATCGCTCCGGGTTCAAAGCAGGTGCTTAATATGCTCGCACTCAACGGAGCACTCTCGGATATGATAAATGCGGGTGCCAGAATTCTCGAAAGCGCTTGCGGACCATGCATAGGTATGGGTCAGTCGCCTAATTCAAAAGGTATTTCTCTCAGAACGTTCAACAGAAACTTTGAGGGACGTTCCGGAACAGCAGACGCAGGAATATACCTTGTAAGCCCCGAGACTGCCGCGGTATCGGCAATCACCGGTGTATTGACCGACCCGAGAGAAAACGGAGAACCGCTCCACATTCTTATGCCCGACAAATTTATTGTTAATGACAATATGATAGAAATGCCCGCTTCAGAAGAAGACGCAGACAAGGTTGAGGTTATTTACGGTCCTAACATCAAACCGTTCCCGAAAACCGAAAAATTACCGGAGAGCATTGAGGCTAAAGCGCTTCTCAAAGTCGGAGATGACATAACCACCGACCATATTATGCCCGCAGGTGCCAAGATACTCCCCTATCGCTCAAATATACCTTACCTTTCACAGTTCTGCTTCGGAGTATGCGACAAGGAATTCCCCGACAGATGTAAAAAGGAAGGCAAAGGTATTATAATCGGAGGCGCTAACTACGGTCAGGGTTCTTCGCGTGAGCACGCTGCTTTAGTTCCGCTTTATCTCGGTATAAAGGCTGTTATCACAAAATCATTTGCAAGAATTCACTGTGCGAATCTTATCAATGCCGGTATATTGCCTCTTAACTTTAAAAACCCCGATGATTATGACAAGATTTCAGAAGGTGACCTTCTCAGCCTTAAAAACGTAAAAGACGAGATTCTCTCAAACAAGCCCGTAATGTTGTTTGACGAAACAACCGGTGAAGAATTCGAGCTTAAATATGATTTGTCAACACGCCAGAAGGACATTATCCTTGCAGGCGGTCTTCTCAACTACACAAGAGAATCATTATAACAGGAGGATAAAAATGACTGAAGAAAATTTGCAGGAAGCTTTAAAAAAGTTTGAAGCACTCGTTCGCGAGCAATCGGAACGCTCCGACAGAATTAAAGCTCAAAAAGACAGTATCGACTATGACAAACTTGCTAAAATAGTTATCGGCGTTTGCGGCGGAGACGGCATCGGACCGATTATCACAAAGGAATCGGCAAGAGTTCTTGAGTATATGCTTGAAGACGATGTTAAAGCCGGAAAAGTTGAGTTTAAAGTCATCGACGGACTTACGATTGAAAACAGAATTGCACATATGCAAGCTATTCCCGACGATGTTCTTGAAGAGCTTAAATCGTGCCACGTTATTTTAAAAGGTCCGACAACCACCCCTCAGGCCGGCAGCGGTATGCCAAATATCGAAAGCGCTAATGTTGCTATGAGAAAAGCTCTTGATTTATTTGCAAATGTTCGTCCCGTAAAGGTGCCTGAAAAAGGAATCGATTGGACATTTTTCCGCGAAAACACCGAGGGCGCCTATGCCGTCGGTTCAAAGGGAATAAATGTTGACGACGACCTTGCATTTGACTTTGTTGTAGCAACAAGCGAGGGTTCAGAGAGAATTGCCAGAATGGCATATGAGTATGCACGTAAAAACCACAAGGATCGCGTATCCATTATCAATAAAGCCAATGTAATTAAAACAACGGACGGTAAATTCCTCAACATATGCAAAAATGTCGGCAAGGAGTATCCTGAAATCACTACTGATGAATGGTATATCGACATAACCACAGCAAAACTTATCGATGAAAAGCGCCGCAAGGACTTTAAAGTCTTCATTCTTCCCAATCTTTACGGCGATATTATAACCGACGAAGCTGCCGAATTCCAAGGCGGCGTCGGCACGGCAGGAAGCGCAAATCTCGGAAAAAGATATGCAATGTTTGAAGCTATACACGGCTCTGCTCCGCGTATGATTTCCGAGGGAAGAGGTCAATATGCCGATCCTTGCTCAATGCTCCGTGCTACAGTTATGCTTCTGTCGCATATCGGTAAACAAGACAAAGCCGATCTTCTTGAAAAGGCGCTTGATTACTGTATGTTCACTGATAAAAAATATGTAATTACCGGACGTGAAGACGGTGCAACTTGCAGTGAATTCGGCGATTATGTAATGGAAACCGTTCAAAAGCTTTCAAAGTGAGGTGAACTGAGCAATGGCAAAAAATGATTCGGTATCATTATCTGTTGTTAAAAGACTTCCGAGATATTATCGCTTTTTGGGTGAAATAAAAAAGAGCGGAACAGTACGTATATCATCCGGCGAGTTGTCAAAAAGAATGGGTTTTACCGCTTCACAAATTCGCCAGGATCTTAATTGCTTCGGAGGCTTCGGTCAGCAGGGATACGGATACAACGTTGAACAGTTGTATAAAGAAATAGGTTCTATACTCGGTGTCAACAACCATCTTAAAACCGTTCTCATAGGTGCAGGAAATCTCGGACACGCTATAGCTTCTCATATGTCTTTTGAAGCGCGCGGCTTTAACCTCATAGGTATTTTTGATAAAAACGAAGCGCTTGCAGGGAAGCTTGTACGTAATATTCCGGTAAGACACATAGACGGTCTGTATGATTTTTGCCGTGATAACTCCCCTGCCGTTGCGGTGCTTTGCATACCGAGCGATAATGCAAAGGAAATCGTCGATGAACTTGTTAAACTCGGCGTAAAAGGATTTTGGAATTTCAGTCATTATGACATTGCTTCCGATTACCCGAATGTTGCGGTTGAAAACGTACATCTTTCCGACAGCCTCATGACTCTCAGCTATCATGTAAGTAACCTTTAATTACAAATCAATACAAAAAAACGATATCGAAGATTTCACTTCGATATCGTTTTTTTATTTGTTCTCAATTAAACTTTTAAGTGACTTTAAAAAATCTTCATTTTGAAAGTCCTTTCGTTTATGCGGACCTTTTGTTCTGCCGCCCGACATACGTATTTCACGGGAAATGTGTCTTGACTGCAAAAGGCCGTCAATATTTCTGCCGGTATAAATTAAACCGTTTTGGTTTAAAGGTTTTGCATTTTTCGCAAGACACATAGCTGCCAGCCCAAAATCCTGCGTTACCACAATATCGCCGGGCGCTATAAGATTGACGATTTTATAGTCTGCGCTGTCATTGCCCTTTGGAACTGTAACGGTTTGTGCATTTTCGAATATCAATTCATGAGAAGTATCACACACCACATAACAAGCTATACCGTATTGTTCGGCAACATTTACAGCCAATTCCGTAACAGGGCATCCGTCGGCATCAATAAAAATACGCATTTTATTCTTCCGCAAGTGCATTCAATTTTTCAATGCACTGCTTACATATTTTATTTCCCTTGTATTCGACAATATCATCTACGCTGTCACAAAAAATACATGCCGGAACATATTTTTTTAAAACAATGGAGTCGTTGTCAGTATATATCTCTACAGCGCTTTTACCGGCTTCGAGGTTTAAAAGCTTACGGGTTTCGGTTGGCAATACCACCCTACCCATTTTATCAATTCCACGGACCATGCCCGTAGACTTCATATTATTCACCCCTAACATTCAGCAAAAAGCAACAATCGGAACTTCCTTTTGACATAATATAGCATTTTAAAATAATTATGTCAACGAAAATACAATATCTATTTATCATTTCATATGAATATACATTATACCGGTGAGTGATATGATGAATTATATATGGTGTGCCATAATTCTGCTGAGTATAGTTTTTTCTTTTGCCTGTGGCAACACAGCGGATTTATCAAGTACCATTATAGCCTCCGGCAAAGAATCGGTTGAATTTTTGATAGGTATATTGGGCATATTTTGTTTTTGGGGAGGAATTATGAATATTATAGAAAAATCGGGGCTGAACAAGCTGTTTTCAAAAGCCCTATCCCCTATTATTAAGCTTCTGTTTAAAGATGTAAAACCCGAAAGCAAACTTTTTGATGCAATAAGCCTCAGTATGGCGGCTGGTCTGTTAGGACTCGGCAATGCCTCAACACCGCTTGGCATATCGGTTATGAAAGAGTTTGCAAAAAACAGACCGAACGGATATACAGCCACAAATAATATGGTTATTTTTGTAGTCTTAAACTCAACGGCTTTTAAGCTGTTTCCATCTACAATAGCAGCCGTAAGGCAAAATAACGGCGCCGCAAATCCTCTGGACTTTTTGGCAGCTTCTCTCGTAGCCTCGTTTACTTCGGTCGCAACAGGGCTTATTTTGGCAAAGATGCTCGGCGGTAAAAAATATGAGTAAAATAGGTGCTTACATATTCGTTATTTTTATTGCGGTTACAGTGTGTTATTCGCTCTTAAAAAAGAGAAATGTCTTTCAGGATTTCACCGGAGGCGTGCCGTCGGGTCTTAAAACCGGATTAGCAATCTTCCCGGCAGTTACTGCAATGACGCTGGCAGTAAATATGTTTACTAAGTCGGGTCTATGCGATTATTTAACAAAGCTTATAACGCCTGTTTTTACAAACATCGGTATTCCTGCTGAACTGATACCTCTGATAACAATAACGCCGCTGTCCGGCAGCGGTTCACTGAGTATATTTGAACATCTGCTCAAAAACTACGGCTGCGACTCCTTTATAGGCAGATGTGCATCAGCTGTAATGTCATCGACGGAAACCACTTTTTATGTTATAACCGTTTATTTCGGAGCAATAGGCATAAAAAAAATAAGGCACACAGCTTTTGCTTCGCTGTGTGCCAATATAGTTAGTGTAATTATAGCAACACTAATGGTGAAACTTATTACTTTTCAATAAGAGAAACACCGGTCATCTCAGCAGGTTTTGCAAGTCCCATAATGTCAAGCATTGTAGGCGCAAGGTCGCAGAGTCTTCCACCCTTTTGTTTGAGCTTGCAATCATAACCTACTATAATCAACGGAACGGGATTGGTTGTGTGTGCAGTAAACGGTGTTCCGTCCTCAGCATACATTTTATCTGCATTACCGTGGTCCGCGGTTATAAGTGTAACGCCGCCCATCTTATTGACTGCGTCAACAAGCTTACCTACGCATTCATCGACAGTTTCAACAGCTTTTACCGCCGCAGGGAAAACACCCGTATGGCCTACCATATCACAGTTAGCATAGTTGAGAATTACAACATCGTATTTTCCGCTGAGTATTCTCTCGCAAGCTGCATCGCAGACTTCATAAGCGCTCATCTCAGGCTTTAAGTCAAATGTTGAAATCTTTGGAGAGTCGATAAGAACTCTGTCTTCACCCGGATATACTTTTTCTTCACCGCCGTTAAAGAAAAATGTAACGTGTGCATATTTCTGCGTCTCGGCTATGCGAAGTTGGGTTTTGCCAAGAGAAGAAAGATATTCACCCATAGTGTTTTTAAGAGTCTCGGGTGCAAAGGCAACTTCAACATTAGGCATTGTCTCATCATACTGAGTCATACAAACATAATAAAGCGGGAAATATTTTCTCTCGAAGCCCTTGAACTCCGGATCAACAAAAGCTCTCGTTATCTCTCTTGCACGATCGGGGCGGAAATTAAAGAATACAACCGAATCGTGTTCCTTGATTTTGCCGTCTTCCGAGCATACAGTAGGCATAACGAATTCATCTGTAAGATGCTTGCCGTCACCGTCGATTGTTTCATATGACTTTTTAACTGCGTCAATGGCGTTTGAGTTGTGGATTCCTTCTCCGTCAACCATGGCTCTGTATGCCATTCCGACTCTGTCCCACATATTGTCACGGTCCATAGCATAAAATCTGCCCATTAATGTAGCAATTTTGCCTACGCCGATTTCGCTCATTTTATCTTCAAGTTCTTTAATATATTCAACACCGGATGCAGGCGGTACATCACGACCGTCAAGAAGGCAATGAACATAGACATCCTTAATGCCGTTGCGTTTAGCGAGTTCCAGCAAAGCATAAAGATGAGAGTTGTGGCTGTGTACGCCGCCATCGGATAAAAGACCTATCAAGTGGAGAGCCGTACCGTATTTTTTGCAATTTTCAACCGCTCCCATAAATGCGGGATTCTTAAAGAAGTCGCCGTCGGTTATCGCCTTAGAAATTCTTGTGAGTTCCTGATAAACGACTCTGCCGGCACCGATGTTTGTGTGACCTACCTCACTGTTACCCATTTGACCGTCCGGAAGTCCAACGTCCATTCCGGAAGCTCCGATATAAGTCATGGGGTCGTTTTTCATAAATTCGTCAAGTCGCGGAGTATTGGCGGCTTTTATCGCATTGCCGTAATCTGACGGATTGTAGCCAAAGCCATCCATAATACATAAAACAACAGGTTTTTTCATTTAAATCACCTTATCTAACTATTCAATAATTATTTAGAAGCAGCGGCAACAATTACGGAGAAATCCTGTGCTTTAAGAGACGCACCACCGATAAGTCCGCCGTCAACATTTACTTTGGAAAGAAGCTCTTCGGCATTTTTCGCATTCATAGAACCACCGTACTGAACGGTTACGCTCTCTGCTGCATCCTTGCCGTAAACTTCCTCAATAGCTGCTCTTACATAACCGTTGCCCTCATCTGCCTGATCGGATGTGGCTGTAACACCTGTACCAATTGCCCAAACAGGCTCATATGCGATTATGACATTTGCAAGCTGTTCCTTCGTTACATTTGTAAGCGCCATCTTAGTCTGGAATTTCAAAAGAGTTTCGGTATAACCGAGTTCTCTCTGCTCAAGTGTTTCACCGACACAAATGATGGTCTTAAAGCCTGCGTTCAAAGCGGCAAGAGCACGAAGATTTACAGTCTGGTCGGTTTCACCGAAGTATGTTCTTCTTTCGGAGTGACCGACAATAACATATTCAACTCCCGCTTCTTTAAGCATATCTGCCGAAACTTCGCCGGTATATGCACCCGAAGCCTTAAAGTGAATGTTTTCCGCACCGATTTTAATGTTAGAACCCTTAGCAGCCTCAACAGCTGTAGGAATGTCAATGTACGGTACGCAAAGCACAACCTCGCAGTCCGCATCCTTAACGAGCGGTTTCATCTCTTCGATAAGAGTCTTCGTTTCGCTCGGAGTTTTATTCATTTTCCAGTTGCCGGCAATAACAGCTTTACGAAGTGTTTTATTCATTATAATTACTCCTTTATTATAATTAACAGGTGAGTAAAGATACCCACCTGTATTGTTCTGATTATTTCTTGTCGTTAAGGGCAGCAATACCGGGGAGCTCTTTACCTTCAAGATATTCAAGCGAAGCACCGCCGCCTGTCGAGATATGCGACATCTTATCGGCAAAGCCAAGCTTCTGTATAGCTGCTGCAGAGTCACCGCCGCCGATAATGGAAATAGCATGGCTGTTTGCAATGGCGGTAGCGACCGCTATTGTTCCGGCAGCAAAGTTGTCCCATTCGGAAACGCCCATAGGTCCGTTCCAAATTACTGTGCCGGCATCTTTAACAGCATCGGCAAAAAGCTGCTGAGTCTTAGGACCTATGTCAAGTCCCATCCAACCGTCGGGAATTTCGTCGGAATTAACAACCATAGCCTCGGTATCGGGTTTATATTCTTTACCTACCTTATTATCAACAGGAATGAGGAATTTAATGCCTTTGGCCTTAGCCTTGTCCATCATTTCTTTTGCAAGGTCTACTTTATCTGCCTCAAGAAGAGAATCGCCTATGCTGTGGCCGAGAGCTTTCATAAATGTATAAGCCATACCGCCGCCTATGATAAGCGTATCACACTTGTCAATCAAATTTGTGATTACGCCGATTTTATCAGAAACTTTTGCTCCGCCGAGAATTGCAACGAGCGGTCTCTTCGGATTTTCCAAAGCTCCGCCGATAAACTTAATTTCTTTCTGAATGAGATAGCCGCATGCCGCAGGAAGATAGGCAGCAACGCCGGCAGTTGACGAATGAGCTCTGTGAGCCGAACCGAAAGCGTCATTCACATAGAGGTCTGCAAGTGAAGCAAAGGCCTTAGAAAGCTCGGGATCATTTTTAGTCTCGCCGGGTTCAAAACGAACATTTTCAAGAAGCATTACTTCACCGTCTTTAAGTGAAGCGGCAAGCGCGTGAGCACTCGGGCCGACAACATCGTCAGCCATTTTAACTTCCTGACCGAGAAGCTCAGAGAGACGGGCTGCAACGGGCTTCATAGAAAATTCAGGATTTACCTGACCCTTCGGTCTGCCGAGATGTGAGCAAAGTATAACCTTTGCACCGTTCTTTATAAGATACTGAATTGTGGGAAGAGAAGCAACTATTCTCTTGTCGCTTGTAATAACGCCGTTTTCCATTTTAACGTTAAAGTCGCAACGAACGAGAACTCTCTTACCTTTGACATCGAAATCTTCGACTGTCATTTTGTTTAAAGCACTACTCATTTTTTACATCCTTTCGGTTGATAATTAACATCTTTTATCCTGTTTATTTTATAACAAACACAGAATTTTTTCAAGTACCGCTACGGATAATGGACGAAAAATATTGTTTATTTTTTGTAAATTTTGCACAATAATTAAATTGTGTATGCAGACTTGATTTCATCTACCCTTTTAAGCACCATATTTTTCAGTTCATTCGGAGAGCTTACCTGAATTTTACCGCCGAATTGAATAATCCAAGAAACAAGTCCGTCATTGACTGCCGAATTGGCGTTTAAAGTGAATTTTGACGGACCGCTTTTGTGGATATTGGCGTCCTCGCCGAACCTGTCAAGTACATTTTCCACAATATCATCGCTGCAAAGTAAAGAAATAGGCTTAGGCTCACCCGAAAACATACCAAAATGTTTACTTGCGTAATCGGCGGAGTCGAAACTGAATTTGTACGGTGAAACTTCCGAAAACGGTCGAGAAAAAGACTCTTCCATAATTTCGGTATGCTTTATTCTGTCAATCCTCATAACCATCAGATTATCGTATTTATCTTTATTGCCCACAAGATAATAGTGGTCGTTCGACCAAATCAATGAATACGGGCTTATCACGTGTTCTTTTTCTTCATAAGCTTTGGTAGGATCGCCAGATATTATGCGCCGACGGTAAACTATTTTAACTTTACGTCTGTCGCCGATAGCGCGGTCAAGCTTGTCGATTGTGTAATACAATTCTTCATTTTTGCACTTCGGTCTGTTATCCACATAAACCTGAGATTTAATTTTTTTCGCCTGCTCTTTACTTGTCAGAGTAAAAATTTTATCCAAAAGCTGCTTGGTTTTTTTCGCCGAAATAAAGTTGGCAGCTTGCACCGCATCGCTTAAAAGTCTCAGTTCGGCAAGCTCAAATTCACGGCTTGCAAGAAAATAACCGCCGCCGGAGCCGTTACACTTAATAATATCATATCCAAAATCAATAAGGTTTGAAACATCGCTGTATATCGACTTTCGTTCTGCGGAAATTCCGTGATTGAGCAAATAAAGCTTTATCTCCTCGGCATGTGCAATGTGATTTTCGTCGGTATTCTCCTGTAAAAACTTCAGTATATAAAGAAGTTTAAGTTTTTGATTGTTTGTCGCCGCCATAAATAGCCTCTCAATATTTTAACTGACTGTTTATATCCTTTAAAACATTCTCGTCGATTTTAAGAACCGCTCTGTCGTATGTATAAATGCCGTTTACTTCATTTTCAACATCGCTTACCTGGGTGTAAACAGTACCGGACAGACCCTTATCTATTATTGGGATAATTTGCTTATCCAACAGTTTTTTATAGGCTTTGGTAAGGCTTTCTTTGGATTTAAACATAAGATAGCCAAAAGCTTTTTTCTCATTCCAGGTATGACCGGGAACTATATTCGAATATCCGCCGAATTCAGTGACGACAAAAGCACGATTTTTTGATTTCCTCAGATGAATCGGGAGAATATATTTATGCATACTGTCAATATCTCCGCCGCCCTGATCATACCAACCGCTTGCATGGTCAATGACACGATGGCTGTCAAGACTTCTGACAAAATCGCAGACTTTCAAGGCATCAAACTGCCCCCATGCTTCATTGAACGGCACCCAGCAGTATATTGACGTCACGCTGTAAAGCTGTTTAATCATTTCTTCAAGCTCTTCATAGTAGTTGCGACGCCATTTTTCATCGCCGCGGCTGAATTTGTTGTATTTGTTATCCTTGAGCTTGTAAATGCCGACATTAGGTAAAACTCCCGCGTAGAAATCTCCTATGTATTCTCCGCCGCTTACCATATCCTGCCAAACAAGCATACCGAGTCTGTCGCAGTGATAATACCAACGCATAGGCTCAACTTTAATATGCTTTCTCAACATATTAAATCCGAGACGCTTCATTTCGGAAATATCAAATATCATAGCCTCATCCGTAGGCGCCGTAAGTCCGCCGTCGCACCAATAGCCTTGATCTAAAAGTCCCTTTTGGAAATACGGTTCATTGTTAAGGAAAAGACGTGTTATTCCCTTATTGTCGCGCCCTATTGAGAATTTTCTCATTCCGAAATAACTTTTAACCGAATCGACTGTTTTGTCGCCGATTGAAACTGTAATAAACAAATCATAGAGTTTGGGATTTTCGGGCGACCAATACTCATACTTTTTAAGCTTGATTTCGTCATGTGGTTTAACTGTTTTCTCGGCTAAAACGCTGTCACCGTCCATTACTTTCGCTTTTATTTTAACACCTTTCATTTCGGCGGATAAGTTTACATCGATTGATATAACATTGTTATCAATATCGGGAACAACATCAAGCTTTTTAATATAGCAACTGTCAACCGCTTCAAGCCAAACTGTCTGCCAAATACCCGATGTAGCAGTATACCAAAATCCGTGCGTCTCATTAACCTGTTTGCCGCGTTGTTGCCAGCCCGAATCAGTGGGGTCAAATACGCAAACCGAAAGTTCATTTTCGCCGTCGTGTAAAAAATCGGTAATGTCAAATGAAAACGCACAATATCCACCGATATGTGAGCCTACAAAGGCATCATTAATATATACCTTACATTCCCAATCGACTGCTCCGAAATGTAAAAGGATATTTTTTCCTTTCAAATTGTCGTTTAATGAAAATTTTTTAAAATACCAAAGTCTTTCGGTGGACTTTAATCCCTTTTTGACCTTTGACAACAAACACTCGGGAGCAAACGGGACCAATATTTTGCCGTCGGTATCAGTCGGTTTTTTCTCGCTGCTGTCTGATATTTTGTAGTCATAAAGTCCGTTGAGATTTTGCCATCCGTCACGCACCAGCTGAGGCCGCGGATATTCCGGTAACGGCATTGTGTCGGAAACCTTGTCGGTAAAAATGCTTCTCATTATTACAACTCCCTTTTATACAATAATTGATAATTATTATATAACAAAATGTCTAATTTGTCTATTGATATAAAAAAAAACATTTGATATAATAACGGAAACTTGCGGATATGGTGAAATTGGCAGACACGCAAGATTTAGGATCTTGTGCCGAAAAGCGTGCAGGTTCAAGTCCTGTTATCCGCACCACGGCGCCGCTTTCGAAAGCGGCAACAAAAAACGCTGAAAAGCCTTCGGTTTTCGTTGATAAGGCAGTAAATCAAATTATCACCGCAACTGAATCGGCAATGGGAGAAGAACCGAGTTGCAAAGCCACGGGCTGACAATGAAAAGTTAAAAGAACTTAGCTGTCAGGCGTAGCAACGGCAAGGACAATCACCGAGATCAGTCCACTACGGACTTTTCTCGGTGATTTTCTTATATCCGCACATTCGACTGCCGCTGTCAGCCGCGCTATAATGATTATAGAAAAATCAAAGGAGGTTCAGCTGATGAAGCAGAAGTATTACCTTGCGCTTACAACTGCAGAATGGCGACTAATGATTGAGTCCCTAAACAATCTTCGTAATCAGCTTATTTCGGAGGGTAAATACACGGATGCCGTGGACGAGGTGCTTATCAAGGTGGCAAATGCCAAAACCAAGAAATTCAAGATTCTTACAGAGCGGAGGGCTTGATTATGGAAAAATACATTACAGATGAACGCACGGGACTGAAGTATGAACTGGTCGGTGACTATTACCTGATTGCCGGGGACGATGAGCCGGAACAAGAGCCAATCGGGATATGGGGGCAGCGGCATCTTCGCTATCTCAAGAAGTGCCGCCGTGTGCGCTATGCCAATCTGCTGACCAACGGCGAATTGAATGCCTATC
>ERZ808240.3074-NODE-3074-length-16951-cov-30.665365_pt1 | contig 16951 bp, 10 predicted proteins | sample MGYA00521084_ERZ808240 | MGnify/ENA primary metagenome ERZ808240 (study PRJEB31516, sample SAMN03275571) | gut metagenome | biome: mammalia-associated habitat; material: feces | host: Papio cynocephalus | place: Kenya | collected 2012-08-06 ... | reverse complement strand
AATAAAAGGACTCAGAATCGTAAAAGGTTCTGAGTCCTTTTTGTATTATGAAACCTTCAAAAAATAACCTGCATCATCTTTCTCATTCTTTTCGGCCTAGATTCCTTTTCTCATCAGTCGTGTACATCCAGTACACTCCTTCTTCCAAAAGAAATCTATACTCGAAAATCAAAGGCAAATCTGAGGCAGTTTATTTTTTTTCACGCTTCTATAATGCCAGGAGAAGAGGGGATGAAGAAAAAGATGGAGTGCAAGGCGCACAAAGCCCTCGGAACCGGAGCAACCTTGGCGGTTGTGAGGATTCCGAGGGCTTTTGCAACGAAGCAATCCGCTTTTTCTTCGCCCCGTATTTAGTCCTGGACTTTCTCAAGGGCCTCACGAATCTTCGCCTCAATCTCGTCGCACAGCTCGACATTGTCGGTAAGCAGCTGCTTCACGGCCTCGCGTCCCTGGGCAAGCTTCTGGTCGCCGTAGCTGAACCATGAACCGCTCTTCTTGATGATGTCGTACTCGACGCCGAGGTCGATGACCTCACCGACGTGCGAGATGCCCTCGCCGAACACGATGTCGAACTCGGCCTTCTTGAAAGGAGGGGCCATCTTGTTCTTCACAATCTTGACCTTGGTCCTGTTTCCGAGAGCCTCGTCGCCGTCCTTGATCTGGGTGGTTCTGCGCACATCGACACGGACAGAAGCATAGAACTTGAGGGCGTTTCCTCCGGTGGTCGTCTCCGGGTTGCCGAACATCACTCCGATTTTGTCACGCAGCTGGTTGATGAATATGCAGCAGGTGTTGGTCTTGCTGATGTTTGCGGTGAGCTTCCTGAGCGCCTGGCTCATGAGGCGGGCCTGAAGACCCATCTTCGCGTCACCCATCTCTCCTTCAATCTCGGCCTTCGGTGTGAGGGCTGCCACTGAGTCGATGACGATGATGTCAATCGCGCCGGAGCGGATGAGGTTGTCGGCAATCTCAAGAGCCTGCTCGCCGTTGTCCGGCTGTGAGATGAGCAGCGTGTCGAGATCGACTCCGAGGTTCTTCGCGTAGCTGCGGTCAAATGCGTGCTCCGCGTCGATGATTGCGGCGATTCCGCCCTGTTTCTGAGCCTGTGCAATCGCATGAATCGCGAGGGTTGTCTTACCGCTGGACTCCGGACCGTAAATCTCGATGACCCTTCCGCGCGGGTAGCCGCCGATTCCAAGTGCGTGGTCAAGCGCGATGGAGCCGCTCGGAATCACGGACACCTCGAACTTCGGCTGGTCGCCGAGCTTCATGATTGTTCCCTTTCCGTAGTCCTTCTCGATTTTGTCTATGGTTGCCTGCAAAGCCTTGAGCTTCGCGGCGTTCGCAGAGGCATTTTCCTGTGCTTCAACTTCTTTTGCCATATCTGATTGTATTAGTTTGATTTATTTCCATTTTTACGCGCTGCACTGTGGCATCGCGCCATGATGCACTTTGAGTGCAGCGTTTGTTATGTCTGCAAAGTTATTAAATAGTTCTCAAATTTATCGGCACATAAGACATAAACTTTCGCTGCCAATCCAAACTTGCGTAAGGTTTTTACGTAGGTTCTTCGATTATGCATCGCCCCAGCTTTCCGGCTTCCTCTTCCGTGAGAACCCTGTTCCTTTTCAGAGCATCGATGCTCCACTGCGATTTCGGCTGCGAGTTCCGGTACAGCACAATTCCGTGTGCCGCCCCGCCGATGTACGGATGCCGTTTCAGTTCGTTTTCCGGCAGCGTCCAGAGGGGGTAGGGGACAGCCGTCTGCGGCGAGACGAATATCAGGTCGCTCAGTCTGTCGAATTTCTCCCTGTCAAAGTTTCGTATTTCCATCAGCTGCTCAGGAAAGGAATACCCTCCGAGCCGTTCCCGATATGCCACCATCTGCCGGGCGAACCATCCCCCGATGCCCGGCAGAGCGTCGAACGCCGCCGAGTCCGCCAGATTGATGTCGAGTTTGGGAATGTCGATGTAAGGCTCCAGCCGTCTGAAGACCGAGTCCGAAACCACAAACGACTTGGCGAAGTCTGACTTGCGTCGGAACCTCCCGCCCTTGATCCGGTATTTGTCTATCGACTGCGCCTGTTTGAGCGAAAATCCGAGCCGCTGCAAGTCTTCAACGCTCGCCGTGTTCGGGTTGAACCTGAACGACTCGACTTTCCGCCTCGGCACATTCTCCCGCACCCTCGTCCCGACGTCGCTTTTTGCTCCGCTCCTCCGTTCAATGACTCTTCCCTCTGCACCCTTGCCCTGCGGCTGACGGCCTCTGTTCTTCCCGTCCCCGTCATCCCTGTTTCCCTCCCGTTGCCTTTTATGTGGTATCTTTGCGTTCCTGACCTTCGTGCCAGACTTGGCGACCTCGCCTCCGTCACCCTCCTCGACCGCAACAAACACCGTGTCCGGACAGTCCCTGTCCGCCGCAATCTTCGCCACTGCAGCGCTATGCACGAACACCGCCACCTGATACCCCACAATCAGGAACACCAGCGCAATCGACCCGACCACAAACGATGATTTCAGTACATCCTTTTTCATTTGTTCAAAACTTCGCCATCAACTTATCTCTTATTTTTAAGGTCACAATGTGTTACCTTAAACAATCTTCCGTCATCAAGTGAAAGCGGAAGCCTTTGTTTTGCGGAGCGAAGTTGCGCACAAACCCATATTCTGTCAATAGCTAATCGAAGATTTATCGATTTTTATATGAAAGTTTTTCTCTTTTTATATGTTTTTTCGATTTTTATATACTGTTTCTGATGTTGGCTGTCAGGCTATGTAGCAGACGCTGTCTTCCGCCTCGGTTCTTTCGCATAGTCCGGATGAATGGAACAGGAAGAATCATATGTTCTCTCATTTAATGAGCGATTTCCTGAAGCATGCCGGGCGCCGCTGCGCCTTCGCCGGGAGCGGGGCCTGGGTGGTGCTGTCGGAGATTGAGCAGAGTATAAAGCGCAAGATAGAAGCGGTTGGAAAGCCGCTTAGGGATTGGGATGTGAGCATCAACTATGGAATCAAAACAGGCTTCAACGATGCGTTCATAGTTACAACTCAGAAGCGCGATGAGATTCTCGCCTCATGCCGAACAGATGAAGAACGGGAGAAAACATCGAACATTATTCGACCGATTTTGAGGGGACGGGATATAAAACGCTACTCTTATGAATGGGCAGACCTGTGGCTGATTGCGACTTTCCCGTCCATGCACTATGATATAGAGCAATATCCCGCCATTAAGGAGCACCTTCTCTCATTCGGAATGGAACGTCTTGAACAGACGGGTAAAGAATATGTTGTTGATGGGCAACATATTAAGGCAAGGAAAAAGACCAACAACAAATGGTTTGAGACTCAAGATAGCATAAGTTATGTGGACTTTTTAAGTCAGCATAAAATTGTATGGAAAAGGGTTGGGTCAATATTGCGTTTTTCTTATGATGAGAATCAATTCCTAACATTGGACAGTACTTGCTTCGCTGTTGGAAAAAACATAGAATATATCTGCTGCGTATTAAATTCTTCAATGGGGCATTACCTGCTAAAGGATGCGCCTCAGACAGGAACAGGTGATTTGCTGATTAGTGTCCAAGCCATCGAACCATTGAGACTTCCCATCATATCAGAAGAGGATGACAGTCTCTTTATTGGCTGGTTAAATCAACTGATACTTTCACAGGACGGGACCTCACTCGAACAAGTTGTTTTAAATAAAATCTTTGATTTGTATGGTCTGACTCCTGTTGAGCGCGAGTTTATTAAGACTAATTTTAGTTAATCTCAATAAACCCGATTGCTTCCCGCTCACTGTCAGATAAACCATATAGGTCAAACAACATTTCATCAATTGAAATTGCCTTTTCTTTTGAATAGGCAGTCTGTATGTCTTTGACAATGGCCTTAAATTTCTCATTGATTTCATTCTGCACTTCAAGAACGGGGATTTTATCAAAAAAGATTTTGCTGAGTTCTCGTGTTCCTCCTTGCAGTTCCGGAAAAGAGTCCCGGAAGCAAAATTTGAATATTGAAGAGTTGAAGAATGCAGTCAGATATGCCATATTTTGTCCTGTTATGATAAAGCACTTTTGATTTGTCATAAAACCATTTTCGTCATATACGAATGGCATAAACTTCGTCATATTAGGGTACACAATCTTCGGCTGAAAAAATTCCTCCCAATATTGAGCGCCCCATCTTTGCAGGGCATACCATTCATATCGGATTCCAGTTTCCGCTTTATTCCTTGCAGAGAGTTGCTTCTTATATTGCAAAAGATGCTCATAAACGGCTGTATATTGTTCTTTGAATTCATTTTCTGCAATTTCGGATGCTCCCTGTATAGTTGTGTCAAGGTGGAGAGGAAAGTGCCAAGGAATCCAAATTAGCCACAAATCTGCCCAGTCATAACTGTACCTCTTAATATCCCGGCCGCGAAGAATCGGTCGTATTATCTCACAGGTTTTCGTCCGCTCCTCGTCATCCTTACAATTTGAAAGTATCTCATCCCTCTTTTCAGTGGTAATGATAAAGGCATCGTTATACCCGGTCAGTATGCCGCGATATATGTTGATGTCCCAATCCTTCAATGGCTTCCCGATGGCCTCAATCTTCTTTTTTATACTCTGCTCAATCTCCGACAGCACCACCCAGGCCCCGCTCCCGGCGAAGGCGCAGCGGCGCCCGGCATGCTTCAGGAAATCGCTCATATTATTGATGACATCCCTGTCCCTGTTTGTGGCCACCGCACAGAGGGTATCTCCGGCATTCGAAGCCTTGGAGAAAAGCAGTATGTTCGTATCTACTGTAGCGTTCTCAAATACCTTCACTCCGGCGAAGTCGATGAGCAGTTGAGGATTTGTATTTTCGGTCAGGAAAGCTCGGGTCTTTTCACCGTAGCCGGCCCGCATCCACTTGTTTGAGGTAATGAAACATAGTTCTCCGTCAGGTTTCAGAAGGTCATGACCGAGTTCATAGAAGAGGCAATAGATGTCTCCGGTACGCTCATAAGTCCTGTAACCCATCTTTGCGAGGGCATCGGCGCTCCCGCCCATCTTCTGAAGCTGGATGTACGGAGGATTGCCTATGATGCAGTCGAAGCCGATGAACCGCCCGTCCTCGTCAAGCACCTCCGGGAACTCGATGCGCCACTCGAACGCCTCGATGTAAATCCTGTTGTCGCGAATCTCGTCAAGTTCCTTCTGAATCTCCGCAATTTTGGCGCGCAGAGCCTTTTTCTTCTTCTCGTTCTGAACCGACACCTTGCGGCTGACCTCAAAGAGTTCGGGAGCTTCAAGGTCGCAGAGTTCCTTCTCAAGTGCAGTCTTTCGCAGCAGGAGCGGGTCGTGACGGCTGATTTCCGTCTTGAGACCGGTCTTAATCCTGCGGATAAGCTCGTCAAGTTCGCGCTTTTCCTCCTTGTTGTGCGCGTTCTTGTAGTTACTTACTGCGCGTTTATAGTCCCCGATTGACAGACAGGTCTTGCGCAATATTTCACTGATGTCCTGATTGAGCCCGAACTTGTGCAGCAGTGAGTTGCCGACCTTTATGTTGATGTCGATGTTCGGCAGAGTCTCAAGTTCGGTAAATTCGCTTTCCTTGGTGTAGAACGCATTTTTCAGAAGTTCAATCCACAGACGCAGACGGCAGATGTTCACTGCGTTCGGATTCAAATCGACACCGAACAGGCAGTTTTCGATGATTTTGCGTTTCTCTGTGAACAGCGTCTCCTGAACTCTCTGGCTTTCAGCATTTCCCGGAATATATGCGAACGGATTCCCCTCCTCGTCAGACACCATAAGTTCGTCGTTTTCTATGACGATGCTGTAGTCCTGTTTCTTGATGCGTCGTCCCTCCGGATCTGTCAGAATGCCGAGGTCATATTTAATCCATATAATCTCGTTAAGCACCGACACGAGAAAATGCCCGGAGCCCACGGACGGGTCGCAGATTCGCAGTGAATCCACGATTTCGTTTGCTTGGCGTATGTCGTCTATGTCCTTGTCCCGCAGGGCATCATAATCCCGGCAGGTCCATCCCATGGCCTCGTTGAACTTCCTGACGACAGCCCTCTTCAGGGTCTCATGGCTCATCCACATTGTGATTGCACCGGGAGTGAATACCGAACCGTCTTTGTGCCCGTTGATTTTCTCGAAAATGAGTCCGAGAACTGAAGCGTTGATGAGGGTCTTGGCGTTCTCGTGAATCTCGTCAGCTCCCTCTCCGGAAAAGTCGTAGGCATCAAGAAATTCGAGGAGATAGCGAAGTGTCGGAAGTGTCTTGTGACGCGGCTTGTTGCCGTCACGAAGCACGGTGCCGGAGAAAAGCGGCATTTCGGAGTCTTCAAGGTTGCTGATGCGGATTGTCAGCCTTTCCAGCGGGCTGAGTTCAAAAAGCGAGCTGTTGAGGTAGGGGATGCGTCCGTATTTTGCGTTTATATGCTCCTGCCGGTCTTGAGGGCGCTTCGCGAGTACTTGAAAGAAGAGTTTGTTCAGTTCGTCGTAGTCAGTAATCATCTGCGGCTTCATGAAGGCATAGAGCACCTCTCCTTTATGGTATTTCAGCATCTGTGCCTCAAGCAACTTCATGAACAGAACCCGGTTCACCCAATTGATGACGAGAGACAGGGCCACATTGAACAGCTGCTCGTCTCTGTTCGCTCCGAAACGGGAGAGCTTTTCTACCCTGTCAAGCCAATCTTCGGAGTCGAGAATCGTGATAGTACTCTCGATGAGCGAGGCGCGGTTGCGTTCGGACGGCTTCTTCCGTGCGATGATGCGCCTGCTGCCTTCCTTGTCTTCGATTTCCTCGAGTCCGATTATGTGCAGCAACTCGCTATAGAACTTGACATTAAGCTTGTTGCTGTCCGTTTGGAACTGTTTTTTCAGCAGATTTTCCGGACTGAACACTTTGTATAGGCCAATGAGCCTGCGATCGTCTCCCCGGTCGAGTGCCTTGCGGTAGTCCCTGATGTCGAACCATGTGTATTCGAGCGAGTCTGCAACCTCGGCGATGCATGGCGCGGCAATTTCCTTATAGAAGAAATCTGTCTTCTCCGATGTCAGAACTCCTGAGTTGAACTCATCGAAGCGTTTGAGGAGTTTCTTGTTGGAAAAGAATGCACGTTCAAACTCCTGTGCGTCGAAGATGAAATACTCATATATATTGGTGACAATCAGTTTCTTGAGCGCAATGTTGCGTTTAGACACCCTTTCCCGCAGCCAATAGAGCAGCAGTTCCTGCACTGCCTTGCGGTTCAAGTTACCGCGCTGTGCCATTTCGGAGACATTCGTCGGCATCTTTACCTCAAAGATGACCCCGACGGGAGCCTCTACACTGTTCCCGAGGTGTATTGCGCAGTCAATCTTGCCGTTTGGCGAAACTTTGTAGTCCTGTCCGTAGAAAGTCAGCTTCAGAAAATCCATTAGGTCTCCCTTCACCTTTTCTTCGGTGTCAACGGTTTCAATCTGTTCGTAAAATATTTTCAGTTGTCTTCTGAATGTATCGAAATCGGTCTTTGCCAACGGCTGTTGGCGGTATGCCCTGTTGAGGGACTTGAGAATAGTGATGTCAGGCATTGCAGTGTCTTATGGGATTGACTGCAAATCTACTGAAAAAGCCCGAGTAACACAAATTTTATCTTTTGGTCGCGTCATTTGGCGCGTCATTTCGTTGTCTTGTGCCGGATGCGCTAAAAAGCAGAGTGTCGGTAATTTTGCAAAAATTACCGAGTAAATCTTGGCCTTGGTCATATACAATGGTGCGATTTCTCTTGTTCCGCCATCTTGAACCGGATGAAGCGGGAGAGGGTGTTGCGGTCAACGTTGCAGATTTTGGCAATCTTGTTCTGGGACATTCCGATTGCCCGGAGTTCCGCGATGAGGTTGCGCTTGCGGTAGAGTTTGTGCTTTTCCACGGCGGTCTTGCGACCCTTCGGCCTGCCGAGCGTGATGCCCTCCGCCTTCTTGCGGGCGAGCGCCTCCTTTGTCCGCTGGCTGATGAGGTTGCGCTCGATTTCGGCGGACAGACCGAAGGCAAAGGCGAGAACCTTGCTCTGGATGTCCTCGCCGAGGCGGTAGTTGTCCTTGATTGTCCAGACTTTGCATTCGCGGGTCATGCAGATGTTCAGAATCTCCATAATCATGAAAAGGTTCCTGCCGAGCCTCGACAGCTCCGCGCAGATTATCAGGTCGTCCTTCTGAACCCTCTTCAGCAGTTGCCCGAGCTGCCGCTTGCTGTAGGACTTCGTGCCGCTGATGGTCTCCTCAATCCAGCCGTCGATGTTCAGGTTCTCACGCGCACAGAAATTGGTAATCTCAAACCGCTGGTTCTCGACGGTCTGCTTGTCGCTGCTCACTCTGATGTATCCATAAACCATTGTTCGAATCTTTACAAGTTGCATGACCCGGAACAAGACGAGAATCGGGTCTGCACGGCGAATTTCCGTACAAACCCGAATATTGTCAATGGCAAATCGAAGATTTATCGATTTTTATATGAAAGTTTTTCTCTTTTTATAGATTTCTTCACTGTCGTAACCTTTGGGGCTCACGGCATATCCTACAGCGACTTTACGGTATCAATGTCAAGTCCTATGCAGTTTGCAATTATTTCCGGTGAGACACCGGCTTTCAGTAAGTTCTTGGCATGTTCAATGCCGGCTTTTTCCATACCCTTCTCGATACCCTTCTCGATACCTTTCTCGATACCTCTTTCCATACCCTTCTCGATACCTTCTTTGATACCTTCTTTGATACCTTTCTCCCAGCCTTCAGCATATCCGGTTTCCTGCGCATATTCGCGCTGCGCAATTATGTCACGTTCCAGCATCATACTCCGTTCGTAGTTTAGTTTCTTGTCTTCTGAGAAGGCGGCGATTCTACAGGCTTCCAACAGTTTGTTAAAGAATGGCCTGCTGCGTATTTCTGCCGGTATCTCCATCAAAGAAGAACTGTGGCGGAACACATAAAGCAGCCAGTCCAATTCACTTTTGCAAGATTTCTCGCTCTTTGTAAACCTTTCTAATTCCACAAAGGTAACAGAAATTGTTGACGGAGCAATCTCTCCGGTTCTTTTTTCTGAAAAAATATAGTGTGAGATGAGGTTGTCCGTATTCCATAACTCATCCTTTTCGTGTGACAGCCTGTAGTTAAGGAATCCTACTGAATAGACAGGTCGGAGTGCAGTATATTTCTCTGTTTCTTTGAGGCTTATGTGATATGCTCCGGACGCGTAATAGACGCAGCGCTGGAAAAATGCGGCCTCGTAACTCCTTTGAACCTCTACGAGGAATCTTTCTCCGGAAATTCCTTCACAGATAATGTCCAGTTGCGTCCGTTTTCCTGTTGGCGTATCTTTCCCCTGCTCTCTGTCAAGGTATCTTTTGATGTCCTTGACTCTTGCTTCGGTTGGCAACACGCAGTTCAGAAGTCTGATTAGGAGGTGTTTGTTGGCTTCGTCCGCAAAGACGGCCTTGAATCCGGCATCGTAGGTAAGGTCGACGAAAACGCCTTTCTCGGAAATGTTGTTCGATGATTCGCTCATAATGCAAAAAATTAGAATGAGCCGCGAACATATATGAAAAAATCCTGACTGAACCTCGAAAAAAGAAAAACAAGATATAAAAAAAGAAAAATGTGGCGAAGAATGGCGGCCTGAATGTGAAACGGTGCATATTTTTGATGTTGGGACTTGGATTTCTCGGGGGGGGGTAGCTATATTTGCGAAAAATTATTGAACTATGAAAAGATATGCATTCTTGACAGTGGCTCTTGCCGCGCTTTTTTGTGTTTCATGCGACAACATCGGGCAGCCTGATATTTCGGATGAAAAACCAGACATCGAAAATCCCGAAGGCGGCTCGACGGAAACTCCGACGGGCACGGTGAAGCACCCTTATGTCAAACCCGAAAATCGTATTTCCAGCATAGTGCGAGACTATGGAGACAATGAGCAGTCTGTATATACATTTGAGTATGATGATAAGGGAGAGATGTCGGTTATGACCGTCTATGAAGGCGTTAAGTCCAATTCCTGCACTGTCGTGGATGTGTGTTCGTACAATTTCACGCGGGAAGGGAACAGTATCAGACTTTTATACAAGGACACATTTGCTGACTATGCTTATGATTGGGATGAAAACGGCTGCATCGACATCGGAAACGGCAAGAAGGTGAGAGCTGACCGTGTGTGGGCATTTGATTGGCTGCGCAGGCAGGTGCCTCCCGTCGGTTATGAGGAGGGGACGGAAAATTTCATATGCGAGTGGACGGGGAGGGATATGGTTTTTAAATGCCCCGCAGAAGAATTCGAGGAAAGCTTTACCTATGATGAGGACGGAAACCTTCTTTCACGGTATGAAAGCGACTCCCGGAACGTCTGGATTGCCGGAGACTTGAAAAAATCCACATGCAGTTGCTATATCTATAGTGAGGGACGCGAGGATACTTTTACATATTCGGATGATGACAATGTGTTTTGTGGCGTCAGCATAATGTCTCTGCTGCAGTGCTCGTATGGTTTTGAACCTTGGGGCGTTTATGACGAGTACATGAATGACCTCATATATGGACTCCATACGCGGCATCTTCCGGTAGGCCATCAGCTTAAATACACTTTGTACGGAACGGAGTATCACGAAAACGATGACATCACCTACGAAAGGGACGGCGAAGGGAGGATAGTGAAGGTCATCAGCACGCCGCGGGAAAGCCGCAGGGGTAATCTGCAGACATATCCTGAGACCTACACAATCAGTTATGCGGAGCCATTTCCTAAAATTGCAGTTGTGGAGCCGGAGCCGGAGCCGGCGGATGTTCTGGACAATCAGAGACTTGAAACGGCAATGACGCTTGGTGACTATGAATTTAACACCGTCAGTTATCATTGTCATCCTTGCGTGGTCTCCACTTACAAGGATGGTCATAAAGAGAATTCAGACGAACACTATGCCTCCGCTTTCGGCAGCGTGGGCTTCTCTGTCGAGACTTGCGGCTTGATGATGGACGACCCTCGTCCGTCACATTCCATCAATTATGGCTGGCTTATTTCCATGGATGAATATAAGGGCTTGAAAAGGCGTCCTCTCATTTCAGATGAGGGCATTCGGGAATATGTGGACTCGTATGGCACTAAGGAATACCAGAAAGCATTCAAACTTGATTATGGGGCAATGTATTTCTTTGTGCTGCTCTGCTGGAAAGACAATTCCAAAACATCTGATGAATACGATTATCTGCCTCTGTGGAACGGGAGTAAATTCGATTTTGTTTCCATTGAGGAACTGCTTGGAGAGTATGCGCGGCAATATGATCCTGACAAATTAACGCTGACGGCCACAGGGGATTGGGAGCAATCCGACAAATTCGAATATGATGGACAGGTTCAATTCACATTCAGACAGCCATTGATGCTTTCGTTGCCGGACAAAACAGTGTTGTGTGAATATACTGCGGACGATATTGTGGGTGTGAAAATGAAATGACGGCTTCTGAACATCGGAATCCGCAATATGGAAAATCAGAAAAGGCCCGCTGGTGGGAAAACCACTGCGAGCCTTTCCTGATTCTGAGTTTATTCTACCTTATCACATACTCATTCTCCATGCGGGCGTAGGCCTTGCCGGACTGGGCTGTGTTGACATTGCGGAAGGCTTTCTCAACGGCTTCGAGCGGAGTGCCGGCGAATATTACCGGAGTGCTCTGGCTCTGGAACGCCGCGAGGAGGGCTTCCCATGTGGTCTGGGCTGCCGGGTAGGAGACGATGTAGAAATTGTCGAGACCCATGCTGCCATCGACCGTGTTGGCCGCCTTGAGAAGGGCTGCCTCAAGGCCACCTATTTCATCCACAAGCCCTATTTCGAGCGCGTCAGCTCCTGTCCACACGCGACCCTGCGCGATGGAATCCACATAGGTCTTGCGCAGGTCACGCCCTTCTGCCACAATGCCGGTGAACTCGTCGTAGATGTGCTCCACGCTCTTCTGCTGGTAGGCAATCTCGTCCTTGTCGAGTGCGCGCATTCCGGAGTACATGTCGCTGTGCCTGTTGGAACTGATTGACGTCACGTTCACGTGGGCGAGTTCCTTGACCGTCTTTCCGAATTCAGGGATGAGGCTGAACACGCCGATTGAGCCGGTGAGGGTCGTCGCGTCGGAGAAAATGTAGTCGCAGCCCGCTGAAATCCAGTATCCGCCGGATGCCGCGTAGTTGCCGTAGGAGGCTATGAGAGGTTTCTTTTCCTTGAGAAGCTGGAGTTCCTTGCGAATCTTGTCGGAGGCGAGGACGCTTCCGCCCGGAGAACTTACTCGGAGGACAACGGCCTTGATCATGTCATTCTCGCGAACTGACGCGATGATTTCGGCGAAGCGGTCTCCTGCTACATTCTCGATCTCGCGCCCATCGACGATTTCACCGTCGGCGTAGATGACCGCAATCTGGTTCGTGCTGAACTTCAGCGCTGTGGTCTTGGCTGCAACATAATCTTCAAAAGGGATGAAACTGATGTCGTTGATGTCCTCGGTCATATAGAGAGTGCAGAGCTTCTCCACCCTTTGCTCACGAGTAAGCACTTCGTCTGCGAGTCCGTATTTCACGAAATCCTCCGGCTCGCAAAGCTCAAGATTGTCAATCAGTTCGTTAAGCTTCGACAGTTCAATTCCGCGCGAAACCGCAATCTGCGACGCCCAGCTGTTCCAGATGGAACTTATCATCACCTGATTCTGCTCGTAGTTCTCCGGAGAAATCTTGTTCTTGATGTACATCTCACCGGCTGACTTGTACTTTCCGTGGCGGATGAGCTGCATGTTCACGCCGAGCCTGTCGAGCACATCCTTGAGGAAAAACATCTGCGAGGACAGTCCTATGAGCGTGTTCATCCCGCCCTTGCTGCCCGTGACATAGACCTTGTCCGCGACGCTGGCAAGGTAGTAGCTCGCGTTTGAAGGGTTCTCCGTGAACGCCACGATTGCCTTTCCGCTGAGCCTGAAGTCCGCGAGAGCCTTGCGGAGCTCCTCGATTTCTGCGATTCCTCCCGAAATGCCGTCGGGACGGAGATAGATGAACCTGATTCCCGGGTCGGCGGCGGCCATCTTCACAGCCTGCACCGCGTTCCACATTCCGACGCTCGTCGGCTGCGTTCCCGTGGAGAACACTCCGTTAAAGTCGAACGGCTTTGTCTGCTCGTTCAGCACGATGTTCGAGAGGTCCATGTTGAGGACTCCCTCGTTAGCAATCACGGGAGTGTCAGACGACGACAGCGCGGCGACGGAGCCGATGAAGCTGAACATCATCACCACCCAGATTACCGAGAAAATCAGCATCCCGGCCACCACAGCCAGAAGCATTTTTACAAAATCTTTCATAATCTTTACGGTTTTATTTTGTTCTTTGTTCTTATGCAAACTGATATTGCCAAATGTCAATGAACAATTTGACGCGAAATTATGCAATAACACGCAAAGTTATGAAAAATGGGGATATTTTTTAACGAACTATTGATATTTTAGAAACTGAACTGCCGAAATCTGTTTGCAACCCGGTTGCACTTTCGGGGAATGGCTTTTGTTGGTTTCCGCCCTGCCTTTGCGGACGGAGTGCGTCTTCTGTCTTTTGCACGCGGCTTAGGTCCGTCCGTTTCGGCAAATCTTGCATCGCGGATATGAACAGGACTATATATTTTATTGCCGCGCTTTTGCTGTGCGGCGCGACGGCACTCAGTGCCCAGACCCCGGACACGACGGGGATTTACGGAGAGAGGCAGGACAGCCTTGAGGCTGCGGTGTTCACGGGGCATCAGAGCGGGAACTATCTTCCCCGGGGAAAGGAAATCAGGACTGAGGTCATCTCGGCGGCGGGGCTGTGCAAGATGGCCTGCTGCAACCTCGCTGAGAGCTTCGAGAATTCGGCGAGCGTGACCGTCGGCTACTCGGACGCTGTCACCGGAGCCCGTCAGATTCGCCTTCTCGGCCTTTCCGGGGTCTATACCCAGATGCTTGACGAGAACCGTCCCGTGATGCGCGGGCTTTCGGCTCCTTTCGGACTTTCATACATCCCGGGACAGTGGCTGGAGAGCATCCAGATTGCCAAGGGCTCGACGTCGGTCATCAACGGCGTGGAGTCGATGACCGGACAAATTAACATGGAGCACCGCAAGCCCACGGATGAGAAGCCGCTTTTCATCAACTACGCGGCCATGAGCGACTCCAAGATGGACTTCAACATAGCCTCCTCTCTTCAGATGAATGAAAACTGGAGCACCGTCATCCTCGGTCATGTCTCCGGGAACTTCGCCGCGACGGACCACAACCACGACACCCTGCTCGACGACCCCAGGATGCTTCAGTTCAATCTCGCCAACCGCTGGCTCTACTACGCTCCGAGCGGCGTGCAGGTCCGCTTCGGCGTGCGTGCGCTGCGGGACAGCAGGCTCGGCGGGCAGATGCTCAAGGATGAGGAGGGCAAGAAGCATTTTTATGATCATGATAATTACGAGGTTGACGCTCACTCCGGGGACGAGCTGGATCCGTGGGGCTCTGACATACTGAACCGCTCCATAAACGGTTATCTCAAGGTCGGCATCCCTCTGAACGAGGAGAACTCGCAGAACATCGCGCTCGTGGGCGACTACAGCTATCAGGACATGGACTCGTGGTTCGGTTCCACAACGTACCTCGCCGGTCAGCACACCGGTTTTCTCAATCTTCTCTATCAGAGTGAAGTCAATGAAAATCATAAGTTTACTCTCGGCCTGAACGGGGTTCTTGACAGCTACAACGAGGACTTTGCAAGGCAGTACCGGGGTATAGCCGCGCAGGAGGCCTTCGCCGGCGTGACGAACCTCGGAAATGTCGGGATATTCGGTGAATATACATTTCACCTCGGCGACAAGTTCTCGACGATTGCGGGTCTTCGCGGAGACTGGTATTTCTCGAAGAACGGAACCGTCGAAGGCTCTCCGTTCTCGTCGAAGCCGCATATATCGCCTCGTCTGACATTGAAATATTCCCCGATTGAGGAAATCGTGCTCCGGGCGAACGGCGGCAGGGGACTGCGGTATTCGACGCCTCTTATCGACAACATCGGCGTGTTCTCCACCGGCAAGACTTTCGCCGGCGCGTTCAATGACCACATTCTCGAAGACGCATGGACTTTCGGGGGCAACATCACCTATTATATGCCTTTCGGAGCGTCGTCCAACACCTATCTCAGCGTCGATTATTTCCGCACCCAGTTCGTGCAGCAGATGGTCGTGGACTACGAGCATTTGACGAATCAGATAGATTTCTATGCTCTTGACGGACGGCGCTCGTTCACCGACAACATCCAGCTTGACTTCAATGTCGAGCCTGTCGAGCGCTTCACCGTCACGGCTACTTTCCGTTACACCAACGCGAAAATCGAGCTTGCCGACAAGGGGCTGGTCGAAAGGCCGCTCACGAGCCGCTGCAAGGGCGTTCTGAATCTTCAGTATGCGCTTCCGATGAACAAGTGGATTTTTGATTTCACGGCGTCGGTGAACGGCTCATGCCGGGTCTATGACTTTATGGTGAACATGAAGGACGCTGACGGGAATTTGCTTTACCCCAATGGGCGTACTCCGGTCTATCCTCTTCTTTACGCGCAGGTTACGAGGCGGTTTAAAGGTTTGGACATATATGTGGGCGCCGAGAATCTGACGAACTACAGGCAGAAAGTTGTGGTTGCCGGAGATACTCTCCCTGACGGACACATCGACCCGCGTTCGCAGTCCTTTGACGCCAGCTGCATCTGGGGCCCGCTGATGGGGATTAAGGTCTATGCGGGGCTGCGCTACACATTATGGAAATAGGTAAAATTTTGCAAAAAAAGGCACTTGCTGCGTTACGCTCGTCGTCCAAATCCTCACAACCATCAGGTTGCTGCGGTTTGAACTCCTCGCAAGCCTTGCAATTGCACTTTTTATCAAAATTTTACGTCTAAGTTATTTATGTGAGGTACTTTTTCAGAATGTTTGATTTATCTTTGTAGAATGAAAAAGATGATTTATATGCTTGCGGCGGCCTTTGTGGCGACGGCCGCGCTGGGCTGCCCGGCGGAGGCGGCTTCTGTGGAGGGAACTACGGTTGTTGCGGCTGCGAAGGCTCCCAAGGGAGAGATTAAGACGGTGGTGTTCTCCACCGACCTGCATTGCCAGAAATGCGTGAACAAGATCAATGACAACCTTGCCTTCGAGAAGGGCGTGAAGGATTTGAAAGTTGATTTGAAGACGCACACCATAACCGTGAAATACGACACGTCCAAGACTTCCGTGGAGAAGCTTGCGGCGGCAATCAAAAAGCTTGGCTACACGGCCACGGTCAAGAACTGAACCGATAACCCCTATGTACAAAATAGTAGAAAAGGATTTTCTGACTCCGACGATATGCCGGATGAAAGTTGCTGCTCCGAGGGTGGCCGCGGCCGCGCTTCCGGGGCAGTTCCTGATTGTGAGGACAGACGAGAAGGGGGAGCGCATCCCGCTTACAATCAGCGACTATGATGCCGAATCCGGCACCTTGACAATCGTCATTCAGGCAATCGGGGCATCGACCATGCAGATGTGCGGTATGCCGGTGGGGGATGCCTTCGCTGACGTCGTCGGGCCTCTCGGTGTTCCGTCGGATTTCACGGAAATGCCTTTGGAGGAACTGCGAAAGAGGAAATATGTCTTCATCGCGGGGGGAGTCGGCGCCGCGCCGGTCTATCCGCAGGCCAAGTGGCTGCACGAGAGGGGAGTGGCGGTGGATGTGATTGTGGGGGCGAAGACCGCCGATCTCATAATATATGAGAAGGAAATGACCGCCGCCTGCGACAACCTCTACATCTGCACCGACGACGGCTCACGCGGTTTTCACGGACTTGTCACGGCTCGGCTTGAACAGCTTGTGGGTGAGGAACATAAGGATTATGACCGGGCTGTCGCCATCGGGCCGATGATTATGATGAA
>ERZ808240.3073-NODE-3073-length-16954-cov-3.109001_pt1 | contig 16954 bp, 13 predicted proteins | sample MGYA00521084_ERZ808240 | MGnify/ENA primary metagenome ERZ808240 (study PRJEB31516, sample SAMN03275571) | gut metagenome | biome: mammalia-associated habitat; material: feces | host: Papio cynocephalus | place: Kenya | collected 2012-08-06 ... | reverse complement strand
CATTTCATGCGAATGTAGTTCAGAACTTGCTGAACGATGGAGAACTTGACCGTGGACTTGTTGTTGCAGAAGGATATGACTATGAAATTATCGAAAAGATGAATCATCCACACGATGATTACTCTATTCTTGTTACTTTAAAATCAGATGGTTCTGTTGAAAAAAGTGTGACAGGAAGTATTGTAGAGTCTTTGGCTCTTGACAGTGAGAATGCAGAGTCTTTTGGAAGATTGAAAGAAATCTTTACAGAATCTTCGCTTCAGATGGCAACATTTACAATTACGGAAAAGGGTTATAGCCTGGTGGACAGTTGCGGAGAGATTTTACCGGATGTAAAAAAAGATATTGAAAAAGGACCTGAAAAACCATGTAGTTATATGGGTAAAGTAGCCTCTCTTCTTTATACACGTTTTGTAAATGGAAGAAAACCGATTGCATTTGTAAGTACAGATAATTGTTCTCACAATGGAGATAAATTAAGTGCTGCAATTCTTACATTTGCAAAAGGATGGGCTTCTAATCAGTCTGTTTCGCAGGAATTTGTTGAGTATGTATCAAATCCAAAGGAAGTCTCTTTCCCATGGTCTATGATTGACAAAATAACACCTCGTCCCAATGCTTCTGTAGAGGAACTGCTCAAAAAAGACGGAGTGGAAGAACTTGATCCGGTAGTGACATCAAAGAAAACCTATGTTGCTCCATTCGTGAATGCAGAGGAGTGTGAATACCTTGTAATAGAAGATGCATTTCCAAATGGAAGACCTGCATTGGAAAAAGGAGGACTGATTTTTACAGATCGTGAGACGGTAGATAAAGTAGAACGTATGAAGGTATGTACTTGTCTGAATCCACTTCATACTTCATTAGCGGTATTTGGCTGTTTGTTAGGATTCCGGCTTATTTCTGATGAAATGAAAGACAAAGATTTGAAACAACTTGTTGAAGTAATCGGATACAAAGAGGGACTTCAAGTTGTGACAGATCCTGGAATCATTCATCCAAAAAATTTTATAGATACAGTTTTAAATGTCAGAATTCCAAATCCATTCATGCCGGATACACCGCAGAGAATTGCTACAGATACTTCCCAGAAGCTTTCTATTCGTTTTGGAGAGACAATTAAAGCATATGAAAAATCAGCAGATTTGAAAACTTCTAATCTGAAGTTGATTCCGCTTGTATTTGCAGGATGGCTTCGATATCTGCTTGCAATCGATGACAACGGAAACAAATTTGAGCTCAGTCCAGATCCTATGTTACAGAGTCTGTGCCCGAAACTTTCAACGATACATCTTGGTGAGACATGCGATGTAGAAGAAGTACTTTGCCCGATTTTGAAAGACAAGAAAATTTTTGGCGTAGATCTTTATGATGTTGGTCTTGCAGAACAGGTATGCGATTATTTTAAAGAGATGATCAAAGGAACAGGTGCTGTAAGAGAAACATTGAAAAAATACGTTTGGGCATAAAAATAAAATGATGGAGGCTCTTAAATGAAACCATTTATTCATGATGATTTTCTTTTGAAATCAGAAACAGCAAAGGAACTTTATCACCATTCAGCAAAGTCGATGCCAATTATTGATTTCCATAACCATTTGAGCCCGAAAGAAATCTATGAAGATTTATGCTATGACAATCTGACACAGGTATGGCTTGGTGGGGATCATTATAAGTGGCGCGCTATGCGCGCCAATGGTGTTTCAGAAAAATTGATAACAGGAGATGGAGATTCATATGAAAAATTTCTCGCGTGGGCGGATACTGTGCAGAATAGCATTGGAAATCCGTTGTATCATTGGACTCACCTGGAATTAAAGAGATATTTTAATATTGATGAAACGCTTTCACCTGCTACAGCAGAAAAAATATGGAATGTTGGAAATGAACAGTTAAAAAAACCTGATTATTCTGTACGAAATCTTCTTCGTATGCAAAATGTGGAAGTATTATGTACAACGGATGATCCTATAGATGATTTGAAATATCATAAACTTTTGGCACAGGATAAAACACTTGGATTTACAGTACTCCCTACGTTTCGCCCAGGATTTGTACTGGACATTGAAAATCCACATTTTTCTGATTACATTGTACAATTGGGCAAGACTGCAAATACAGATATTACAACATTATCAGGATTGTTTTCAGCTCTTGAAAAAAGGCTGGATTACTTTGTAAAAAATGGATGCCGAGTAACGGATCATAGCCTGGAGAAGGATTTTTATCGTCCGGATACTACATTTGAAGGAGTGTCTTACATTTATTTAAAGGCATTGGGAGATACACCGATTACAGATAATGAAGCGGCTGCGTTCCGGGGATTTGTATTAAAAAATCTTGCAAGAATGTATGCAGAGCGTTCTCTTGTTATGCAGCTTCACATAGGAGCTTTACGAAATACATCGAAGAGACTGTATGAAAAACTTGGAACAGACATTGGATGCGACAGCCTGAATGATTTTAATTATGCTCCACAACTTGCAGCCCTGTTTAATTCTATGGATTATGCAGATTGTCTTCCAAGAACAATTCTGTATTATCTCAATCCAAAGGATGGTCCCATGCTTGCAGCTATGGCTGGAAATTACCAGAGTAATTCAGAAGGAATTCGTGGAAAAGTTCAGTTTGGGACAGCATGGTGGTTCTGCGATCACAAACGTGGAATGGAGTATCAGATGGACACATTAGCAGATACCGGTCTGATTTCAAACTTTATTGGAATGCTTACGGATTCAAGAAGTTTTCTGTCTTTTCCAAGGCATGAATATTTTAGAAGAATTCTCTGTAATAAGATTGGTTCTTGGGTAGAAAATGGAGAATATCCGAAGGATATGGAATATTTGAATCGGCTGATCCGAGGTATCTGCCATGACAATGCAGAAAAATATTTCCGATTATCAAGTTTATGATTTGTGAGAGGGGTTTAAGATGAAAAATAGATTAACAAGAGTTCTTGTAGTGCTCACAATAATGGCATGCGTGGTTACTGTTGTTGGGATGAAAAAAATTAATAATAAGAAGATTATTGTAAGAATTTCTCACAGTCAGTCAGAAGAACATCCAGATCATATTGGATTATTGGCTTTTGAGAAATATGTTGAGGACAGACTGGGAGATAAATATGATGTTCAGATTTATCCAAATGAATTATTAGGCGCATCTGTAAAAGCAATTGAATTAGTACAGACGGGTGCTATTGATTTTGCTGTTGCCAGTACAGGCAATCTGGAGACATTTGATGATATTTATCAGATTTTTAGTATGCCATATTTGTTTAGCTCAGAAGAATCTTATCATAAGGTGATGGAAGATGATGATTTGATGAATTCTATTTATGAGTCAACGAAATCTTCCGGATTTCAGACCGTAACCTGGCTTGATGCCGGTGTAAGAAATTTTTATGCGACAACACCAATTAATACACCGGAGGATTTGAAAGGAAAAAAGATACGTGTTCAGGCAAGCCCGACAAATGTAAAGATGATGGAAGCATTTGGAGCAGCGGCATCTCCGATGAATTTTGGAGAAGTTTATACGGCAATACAGCAGAAGGTAATTGATGGAGCAGAGAATAATGAATTTGCTCTGACAAACAATAAACATGGAGAGGTCGCAAAATACTATACTTATGATCAGCATCAGATGGTACCGGATATGTTGATTGGGAATGTTAAATTTCTAGATAGCCTTTCACCCGAAGACAGAAAAGTTTTTGATGATGCAGCAAAAGAATGTAATAAAGTAGAAAGAGAGTCCTGGACAGAACAGTCTGTTGAAGCAAAGAAAAAAGCAGAGGAGATGGGCGTACAGTTTATTTATCCAGATGTTCAGTCTTTTAAAGATAAAGTAACGGGATTGCAGAAAGAAATTTTGAATGATAATAAAAAGTTGCAGCCAATTTATGATCAGATACAAAAGATTAACAAAGAAGTAGATAAATAGAAAGGACATACATATGACGAATATAAAAAATGTAATGAATAAAATTCTGGAATTTATCTGTAGCGTGTTATTCGTATTTATAACCTGCGTTGGGACATACCAGATTGTAGTCCGTTACGTGTTCAATAATCCAAGTACAGTCTCAGAAGAATTGCTAACATACTCTTTTACATGGCTTGCACTCCTTGCAGCGGCGCTTGTTTTTGGAAAGAAGGATCATATGAGAGTATCTTTTATTGCAGATAAAATCGAAGGAAAAGCAGCTCTTGTTCTTGGAATCATTACGGAACTGATTATTTTAATTTTTTCTGTACTTGTATTGATCTATGGAGGATTTTCGATTACGAAATTAACAACAACTCAGATTACGGCTTCTTTAGGAATTAATATGTCATATATTTATATGATTTTACCAATTTGTGGCGTAATTATTGTTATCTACAATATTCTAAACATTTTAGAGTATTTAACGAAATTCAAAGAAGTCTAGGAGGAAAAGAATATGGATATGGCATTAATTTGTGGTCTGATTATTGCAGCGACTCTTTTGATTATGCTTGCATGGGGAATTCCGATTTCAATTGCGATTGGTGTTTCGTCAATGCTTGCAATATTGCCAATTATGGATACAAGTTCGGTACTTCTTACTTGCGCACAGAGAACATTTTCTGGTATTTCAGTCTTTACGTTGCTTGCAATTCCATTTTTCATACTTGCAGGAAATATTATGAATCGCGGAGGAATAGCAATTAGATTAATTAATTTTGCGCAGCTTTTGACTGGAAGAGTTCCAGGAGCACTTGCTCATACAAATGCAGTTGCAAATATGATGTTTGGTGCGATTTCCGGTTCTGGTGTTGCCGCTGCATCTGCGATGGGAACAATTATCGGACCAATCGAAGAAAAAGAAGGATATGATAAGAGCTTTTCGGCAACGGTTAATATTGCGACGGCACCGACAGGACTTCTGATTCCACCAAGTAATACTCTGATTACATATTCACTTGTCAGTGGAGGTGCTTCTGTAGCAGCATTATTTATGGCTGGTTATATACCAGGTATTCTCTGGGGTGTCGGCTGTATGATTGTAGCGTTCTTCATTGCAAAAAAATATGGATATAAGAATACTACAAGGGTATCATTAAAACAAGCTTTTAAAATTGTGATCGATGCAATTCCGGCACTTTTGCTGATTGTAATTGTGATTGGTGGAATTATTACTGGAGCTTTTACTGCAACAGAAGGTTCTGTGGTTGCGGTAGTATACAGTTTTATATTATCACTCATTTACAGAACGATTAAGCTCAGCGATATGAAAGCTATTTTGCGAGACAGTGCAGAGACGACAGGAATTATTGTTTTTCTGATAGGTGTTTCAAGTGTAATGGCATGGGTAATGGCATTTACGGGAATTCCATCTGCAATTTCTTCTGTATTACTTGGAATAAGCAATAACCCGATAGTTATTTTACTTATTATCAACTTTTTACTGCTGTTTGTTGGAACATTTATGGATATTACACCGGCAATTCTTATTTTTACACCAATCTTTCTTCCGATTTGCAAACAATTTGGAATGAATGAAATCCAGTTTGGTATTATGCTTACCTACAATCTGTGTATTGGAACAATTACTCCACCGGTAGGAAACATTTTATTTGTAGGTGTAAAAGTTGCAAAAGTAAAACTGGAAAGTGTGATTAGACCATTACTTCCGTTTTATGCAGTTATATTTTTAGTTCTGATGCTGGTAACTTATATACCGCAAATTTCTATGATATTGCCAAATCTGCTGGGATATTAAATAAAATAGAAGAAATGATGAACATGGGAGGTGCTGCGTTTATTGCAACACCTCCCATTAGAAAGGAGGAAACAATATATAATAGGTAGATTGCTTAATTTGCAACCTTAATCGTCTTAAATAATCTTGAAAGTACTAGACTTTTGAAAAAAACAGATAATGCAGGAATAATAATTAATATTAAAAATGTCCCGATAATTATTTTGTCGTGAAACATTACTAAAACAAAAGCCGGCAGTAATCCAATAAGGAATAATTGTAAGCTTGTTCCAAGATGTGAAAAGGCAAGCCTAAAAGAATTGATGAAAATTTTTTTTGTGCTATTTCTGAAATATGCGATGACTGGAAAGAAATACATATATCCTGCAAAAAGCAAAACAGTGATCACAAAAATAAATCCTAATATTATTGGCATGTTAGAGCTTGTAAAAAAATGCGATATAATAAACATATCACTCAGTAACACAAACCCAATAACAAGAGTAACAAGCCATACAATTGTAGCCTGCTTGAAATTTTCTCGAAAAGCTTTAAAAAATTCTTTTGTTATATAGGAATCTCTGTTCTCGGCAATCTGTAATGTTACTTGATAGAGTGCTGAAGTAGATGCTCCGATTGTAACAATTGGTATACAGCATAAAATCCAGAGCAGATTCAGGATAACCAAATCTGTTATCTTGTTAAAATTTTCTAAAAATTTACCATCCATTGCAAAAAGTTTCATTTGAAAACCCTCCCTAGTCATTAGATAATAGATAATTAATTACTTCGTTAGCCTGTTTCGAATGTTTACAACTTACAGGGATACATGCATATACAGGAGAATAATCTGTATAGCCGTAAGCCGTCCATTTTGAACAGTTTGTAATGTCACAGGCATTTGAAAAGGCGCCTTTGGAATTATATTTTTCGTATAAGTCTTTTCCGCATATAACGATATCATTTTCTCCCACACTGGATAATAAGATAGAAAGCTTAATGGTTGAAGAAGAAGAGGTATCATAGGTTCCGCCAGAGGTATCAATATTGACCATATCATGTTTAGAATCCCCATCTAACAAAGAAACGAGCTCATCCGATAAGGTATGCAAATCGTCTTTGGCAGTTTGAGTGCTGTCGATAATCGCAATTGAAAGTAACTCGTTTTTTGGGGGAGTAAGTAATGGAAAAATAAAATACCCGATAAAGATGATAAAAAAAATCACGACCAAAGCATGAAAACGGTAGTAATCCCACAAATATTCAATGCGCTGCTTAAAGGATAAGTTCTTCATCGCTGACCACTCCTTTGTATTATGTTGTTGTGAGGTCATTATATAATTTATGAGCAAAAAAAGGAATGTAGATAAACGTCGTATGACTTGAAAAAAACCGACTTATAAAAAGTATGTTTTTTTCAAGAAAAAACACAAATTTGTACGTTCAAAAAATGGTATGTCATATGCAATAATACGTGTAAGAAAAGGGGAAAAGAATTATGGCTATTAAGATAACAATAGATTCAAAAATTATTTGCAAAGACGATGCCAATCCGGTAAAGAAGGCAGCCGAGAATTTAAGACGTGATATAAAAAAAGTGTGTAAAAAATCTGACGAGAAGGGCTGCAATATTGTCCTTGTGCAGGATGATATGGAATCAGAGCAGTTTGAAATTATAGCAGTTCGTGAAAGTCTGGAGATTCATGCGGGCGATGATTTAGGATTTGTATATGGAATTTATCATGTCAGTAAAGAGATATTAGGAGTATTACCTTTCTGGTTTTGGAATGATCAGATCTTTGAAAAGCAGAGTGCTTATAGTGTGCCAGATTCTTATGATTATATTTCCAAACCGTATAGGGTAAAGTACAGGGGCTGGTTTGTAAATGACGAAGTATTGATTCATAAATGGTATGTAGACCGAAAAAAAGACATGCCTTGGGAGATGGTATTTGAGGCGTTGTTACGTTGTGGTGGTAATTTAGTAATTCCCGGCACGGACAAAAATTCCCATATCTATAGAGAGCTGGCTTCTGATATGGGACTTTATATCACGCATCATCATGCAGAACCGCTCGGTGCGCCGATGTTTGCAAGAAGATATCCGGAACTGAATTCTTCATATGCGGAGTATCCGGAAAAATTTCATGAATTGTGGCAGGAAGGAATCAATGAACAAAAAAAGTTTCATGTGATTTGGAATCTGGGCTTTAGAGGTCAGGGAGACTGTCCATTTTGGGATAATGATCCTAGATATCAGACCTCAGAGTCGAGAGGAGCACTGATGGGGAAACTGATTAAGATGCAGAGGGATTTTGTGAAAAAAGAAAATCCAGATGCCGAATATTGTACGAATCTGTATGGAGAGACGATGGAATTGTACCAGGAAGGATTCCTGAAGCTGCCAGATGATGTCATTAAAATTTGGGCTGATAATGGGTTTGGAAAGATGGTTACGAGGCGTCAGGGTAACCATAATCCAAGAATTCCGGCACTTCCGGATAAAGAGAATACAGGACGACATGGAATTTACTACCATGTGTCATTTTATGATCTACAGGCAGCAAATCACATTACTATGCTCCCAAACGAACCGGCATTTATACATGATGAACTTAAAAATGTTTTGGAACATAATATAAAGGATTATTGGATTATAAATTGTTCCAATGTCAAGCCACATGTATATTACCTGGATATGATAGCCAAGATGTGGAAAGAAGGGGATGTTGATACAGAGAAACACCTTCGCAGATATATTTCATCTTATTATGGAACCGAACATGTTGAAAAAATAGCAGAGTGTTTTCGCCAGTATTGGAGGCATGCTGTCAAGTATGGAAAAAATGAGGATGATCATGCTGGAGAGCAGTTTGCAAATCATGTGGCGCGGATGTTGATCAGTCAGTTTATGAAAGATAAATCGCACAGAGCGGATGATCTTTTGTGGGCTACAGATGCAGGCACATTGTCGGAACAGATTGAATGGTATAAAGAATTATGCCAAAAAGGTGTGGATAGTTATGCAGAATTGCTTCGTAAGTATGAAATGTTGGATGCGGAACTGGAAGGACACGAAAAGATTTTATTTGAAGATTCTTTATATTTACAGGCACAGATCTATTACAATTGTTATTCGGGATGTGTGCTTATGTGTGACTCCTTGCTGACTGCATTTGAGGAAGATTATAAAAAAGCATTTTATCTGGCAGGAAAAGCAAGAAAATTCTATCTCAAGGCTAACAAAACTATGAGGGACAGAGAACACGGAAAATGGCATGATTTTTATGAAAATGAATGCCTGACGGATATAAAACAGACAGCATGGGTGCTGGAGGGTCTTATGAGTTATGTCAGAAATCTTGGTGACGGACCACATTTCTATTTGTGGCAGAGGGAATTCTTATATAGTGAAGAAGATCGGCGCGTAGTGCTTGTATGTAATATGGAAAATCATTTAAGGGATTTAGAATTATATGAATATATGGAAGAACGATATGGAGATATGTGATTTATTTATTTTTGCAGGACAATCAAATATGGCGGGGCGCGGAATTACTTCAAAATGGTGGCCTAATCCGGCACCGACAGTTATACCGGGGGCAGGATATGAATACCGAGCCATAACGGAACCAGATAAACTAAGCCCGATTGAAGAGCCTTTTGGGGTAAATGAAAACAATCCGGATGGCATATATGAGCCTGGAATGAAGACGGGATCAATGGTCACAGCTTTTGTGAATGCATATTATCATGTGACAAAAATGCCGGTTCTTGCAGTATCAGCCAGTAAAGGCGGATCTGCAATAAGCGAATGGCAAGGGAAACAGGACTTTTTGACAGATGCAATGCAGCGTCTAAAAAAAGCAGTGACATATGCACAGAATCATAATATACGTATACGACATCAATATATGTTATGGTGTCAGGGTGAAACCGATGGAGACCGAAATACAGATGTCAAAGAGTACAGTAGAATGTTTGAAAATATGTTTGCGTTGATGCAGAAAGCAGGAATAGAAACCTGTTTTTTGATCACTATCGGTGAATATAATGGGACTCTTGGATATGAAAATTCTTATAGAGCAATTCGAAATGAACAGCTTGATATGGCAGAAAACATGAAAAATGTTGTACTTGTCTGTGATGAATTCCATAATATGAAAGCACAAGGCCTTATGAAAGATGATTTTCATTATTACCAGGAAGCCTACAATGAGGTTGGAAAAATTGCCGGAGAAAAAACAGGAAAATATGTAAGAAATCTATAGGGAACAGGAACTGACGGTCAGAAATTGGCATGATCGTCAGTTTTATTTTATTCTTGAGAAATTCAGACATCTCTAGTATCATTAAAACGAGAGAGGAGACTGCTTGTGATAGTTAGATTGAAGGGAAAATTAAAAAAAAGATTCAGGGATTCAAGTATTGCATATAAGATGCTTTCCGTATATATTACATTTGCAGCAATATTTTTCCTGATTTCACTTGGACTACTTCAAATTAGTTTTACTATATATTCTCATGAGCTTTATGAGAAATCTGTTCAAGAGCTGGATTATTTTTCGCAGAATGTCAATCGTGGATTAAAAGATGCGGAGAGAAGTAATTATAATATATCAATGGATACATTAATACAACAGACTTTGAAAGAGTTGTCCAGTTTGGGATATCCGTCTATTGAATACAATCAAAAACAACGTGAATTGCGTAATATACTTATGAATGAATATGATCCGGAGAGCTGTGTCAAGTCAATTATATATGTTGATTTATATGGAAATGTAATGGAGATAGGTACATCTCCATGGGAAGTGTCGGATGACAGTTTTGCAACTATAAGGAAACAGATGGAAAATACAAAAGGATCTTATGTAGTTTATGGTCCGACACAAGAATGTCCGTATCTGTTAAGCGGACGCGTTGTTAGGAATCGATTGGACATGAGTCTTGATAATCTGGGAGAACTTATCTTTGTCTGTGATGTCAGTAATGTAATCTTAGAAAATAAGGAGCAGCTATCTTTAAAAGAGGCGGCGATTTATGTATACAATCAGGATTGTGCTGTATACGAGGATGAAAATATCAAGAAACTTGACGGGTTACCGGAGTATGAGAATCAGTCAGGTTATAAAATTGTGAATCAGTCAGGTAAAAAGTACTTTGTGTCTTATTTGTATTCTGCGAATGTTGATTGGACATATGTCAGCTTTTTTCCATATTCAGCTATCTATGGACAAGTACAGACTATGAGATACTTGCTTCTGGGTGGATTCTCAATTGTATTTATGATACTTATCTTGTTTATGAAAAAGATTTCAAGAGTAATAGTCGATCCACTGGAGCATTTGACAGATTCTATGCAGATTGTAGAAACGGGAGATTTTCAGTCTGCCAGAGAGATGCTGATAGTCAGTGACAGAAAGGATGAGATTGGTACTTTGAGCAGAGAGTTCCAGACTATGCTTGAGAAGGTTGATACGCTGATTTTGGAAAATTATGAAAAACAACTCTTGATAAGAGATACAAAATACAAGATGCTCAGAGCCCAGATTAATCCACATTTTCTTTATAATACGTTGAATGTGATTCACTGGATGATAAGAGCAAAAAGGAATGAAGAGGCAAGTAAAATGATTGTTGAACTGGGCGAAATATTACATTATTCATTTTCCCAGCTCCCATATGCATCTGTAACAGATGAAATTAACATAATAAAAAGTTATATCACGATTCAACAATCCAGATATCAGGGAAGAATTGTGTTTGTTGTAACAACAAATGGAGACCTGGAGCAATATATTATGCCGCGAATGATCGTACAACCATTGATTGAAAATGCTATAAGCTATGGTGCAGAACCGTGTCTTGATTTGTGTACTATAACAATGCGGGTCACAGAAGTGCAAGATGAAATTGTGATGCAAGTAGAAGATAACGGTGTTGGAATGTCCAAAGAAGAGCTGGAGGCTGTCCGTCGGTTAGACTTTAAACCTAAAGGACATGGAATCGGGATAAGAAATATTGTAGAACGACTTAGGATGGATGATGATAAGAATTCTTTTAATATTGACAGTGAAGTGGGGAAGGGGACAGTCATTACAATAAAATTGCAAAAAAAGACAGGGGAAAATACAAATGTATAAGCTATTAATTGTAGATGATGAACAAATTGAACGAGAAGGAATGGCACAGTTTATTCCATGGGAAAAATATGATGTCAGGCTTTTGAACACGGCATGGAATGGTGTGGATGCACTTGAAAAAATTCAAAAAGAAATGCCAGATATAGTGCTTACTGACATAAAAATGCCAATTATGAATGGAATCGAGCTCATTGAAAGATTGTCAGAAACGTATAAGAATATAGTGGTTATTGTTTTATCAGGGTATGGAGAATATGAATTTACCAGTCGGGCTATGGAGTATGGGGTCAGACACTATGTTTTAAAGCCTTGTGATGAGGATAAGATTATATCGGTCATAAATCATGCGAAAGAGGAAGTCGACATCAGAAGACAAAAGCTGATTAAGGAAAAAGAATATCATACGATTAAAAGAGAGCTGCTGCCTCATGCAAAAGGAGAAATTTTCAGACGTGTTATTAAGGGTAAACATCTTTCAGAAAAGGAGATGGAAGTTCTTAGAGAAGATTTACCGAAAAAAGGCGAACGGTTCCGATTGATTGCTATGAAAAATAATATAACAGGATTTGAGTATATTGAGCAGTTTATACTGGGAAATATATTGGGTGAGATATTGGATATGTCGTCAGTACCATTGTTTACATCGATAGATGATATGGTGTTTTTTGCAGTAGATGCGGATAGTGATACAAAGCTGAAAGATGCGGTAAAAAAGACATTAGACGAATTTGCCAGAATGAAGACGAAAAGCATAGATTCAGCAGCTAGTTGCGTTTCAGACATTACGCAGGCAGATTCGTTGTATAAACAGATTATTTATCTATTTGCACTGGGAGAAAAATCAGAAAGTGTAGGGCTTTTGTGTTACCCGGAGGAAGAAGAGTCAGAAAATAATGGGTATTATTTTGATTTTGAAAATTTAAAGAAAGCTCGGAGATTTGATGAAATACTTTTTGAGGTTACATTAGCGACGAAAAAAATGCAGAGCAGAGGATTGTCTAATGACAAAACGCAGAAGAATTTTGAGGCATTTGTTGTAATGTGGAGTAGTTATATAGAAAAGGGAAAGACTAATGGATTTAAAATCTCAGATATAAATTCGCGGAATAATATAATAGTAGATGTCAGTGAGTGGCTGGCAGAAACACTGAATCTGCATCTGCCAGGAAAAGAAGGTGAACGGATGGAAAAAATTCTTTCGGTGGTATATTGTAATATCGATAATACTGAGTTAAATATACAATATATTGCTAAGAATATCTTATATATGAATGAGGATTATTTTGGACGTGTATTTGCCAGAAATATACAAGTGAAGTTTTCCACATATTTGGAACAATGCCGTATAAAGATGGCAAAGAGACTGCTTCAGTATAATCCGGATATGAAGATAGCGGCATTGACAGAGCTGATAGGGTATCCAGTAGACGGACAGTATTTTTCAAAAATTTTCAGGAAAATATGTAATCAAACACCTACCGAGTATAGAGAAAGTCTGAAAAATTAAAATTAAAGTCGGATAATTGTAGAAATATTTAATATATAAAAATGGAAAGTCGATTTTCTTCAAGAGGGAAATCTGATTCTTCCATTTTTATTTTTTTTCATAAATTTTATAATTAATTAACAAATAAAGAAAAGGAGAAAAACCTATGAGAAAGAGAACGAAAAAAATTGTAGCGGCTTTATTAACAGGTGCCATGGTATTGTCGATGGCAGGATGTGGTAACAGTAAATCATCTACAAATGATAAGTCAAAATCAAAAGATGGTCAGGTTACTATCAAAATCACATGGTGGGGTGGAGATTCCAGACATGAGGCGACTCAGAAAGTTTTAGATCTTTACACACAAGAGCATCCAAATGTAAAATTCGAAGCAGTTCCAGCTGGGTGGGACGGATATTTTGAAAAATTATCTACACAGGCTGCATCAGGAAGTATGCCGGATATTGTACAGATGGATTACCTTTATGTATCTACATATGCAAAGAATAATTCGCTTGCAGATCTTCAGGAGTATGTAGATAAAGGTGTGATTGATACAAGTAAAATTGATGAGAATATTATGAAGACAGGTTCTTCCAATGATAAACTTGTTGGTATTCCACTTAGTACGACAGCTCTTGCAGTTACTTATAATCCTACAGTTATTGAAAAGGCTGGCGCAGAAGTTCCTTCAGATGACTGGACATGGGATGACTATATTGCATTAAACAAAAAAGTAGCTGATTCAACAGGTAAGCCAAGTGCACTCGCTGCAACGGCAGGAATCTTTGGCGATGTGAACATCTTCAATTATTGGGTAAGATCTAAGGGCGAGACATTATTCAATGAGGACGGAACAGGACTTGGATATGACGATGATAAGATTGCATCTGATTTCTTTGACATGTGGAAAGATATGGCAGACGATAACATAGCTCCAGATGCTGATGAGCAGACACAGATTGCAGCTCTTGGAAAAGAGGGACTTCCGATTGTAACTGATGAAGCAGCAACAGATATTGAGTGGAACGCATATCCAACAACAGTAAGTGCAGCAAATCCAAATCTTAAACTGGCTGTTATGCCTGGAGCAAAAGATAATGGTTTATGGCTCAAACCAGGTATGTTCTTCAGCGTTGCAGAGACATCAAAGGTTAAAGAAGAGTGTGCAGAGTTTATTAACTGGTTTGTAAATTCTGATGAAGCAAATGATATCATTATGGGTGAAAGAGGAACACCGGTTTCTTCTGATGTACGTGAGCATCTGATTTCAAGTGGCAAACTTTCAGAACAGCAGAAAGATGCATTTGATTATACTGATAAAATCGAAGCATATGTAGGAGAGACGCCAGCAGCAGATCCAAGTGGAATTGCAGAAGTTAATGAAGCATTTGCAGCAGCAGGAAATGGTGTATTGTATGGACAGCTTACATCAAAAGATGCAGCGAAACAGTTTAGAGATAAAGCAACACAGATACTCGAGAGAAATAATAAATAATGCTCAACATACCATGATAGAAAGGTGGAAACTTTAGATGAAGATAAATGCTAAAGGGAAGAGCATCTATAAGAAACAGGACAACATAGCTGGATATGTGATGCTGGCTCCGTGGATGTTTGGATTCATATTGATGTGGTTTATACCAATGTTAATTTCGATTTACTACTCATTCACAGATTTTAACCTGTTGAATGATGCGAAGATAATTGGACTTAGCAACTATATCAGAATATTTACGCAAGATGAAACATTCCGGCAGGCACTCAAGGTTACATTTATATATGTATTGTTTCTTGTACCACTGAGATTAGCATTTGCATTGCTTGTTGCGATGCTTTTGAACAAAAAACATAAATGTCTAGGACTGTATAGAACAATTTACTATATTCCGTCAATTATCGGTGGAAGTATTGCGGTATCAATTGTATGGCGACAGATTTTTGGAAACCAGGGTGTTTTGATGTCATTATTATCACTTTTTGGAATAGAGCAAAAAACATCACTTTTAGGAAATCCGCATACAGCGCTTGGTGTAATCATTCTTATGGGAATATGGCAGTTTGGATCTTCAATGCTTATTTTCCTTGCGGCTTTAAAGCAGATTCCAGGTTCACTTTATGAATCTGCAAAGGTTGATGGTGCAAGACAGTGGACAGTGTTCAGAAAAATCACTTTACCAATGCTTACTCCGACCATTTTCTTCAACCTGATTTTACAGATTGTAAACGGATTCAGGGTATTTACAGAGAGCTATGTAATTACAGATGGTGGACCTCTTGACAGTACTTTGTCATATGTATTATATCTGTATAGAAGAGCATTTACATATTTTGATATGGGTTATAGCTGTGCGCTTGCATGGATTCTCGTAATCATAATTGCAGTATTTACAATTGTATTATTTAAGACTCAGAATAATTGGGTTCACTATGAGACAGGAGGAAACGATTAACATGGGAATGAAAGGAAAAAGAACACTGAATTCAGTGGTATTTCATGTGGTAACGTGTGCAATAGGTCTCATTATGATTTACCCATTACTCTGGTTGTTTGCCAGTTCGATGAAAAGCAATGCCACAATGTTCAAGGATGCGTATTCGTTGATTCCGGAACAGTTTGATCTGGTTGCCAATTATAAGAGTGCAATAGCAGGTGTAGGAGGAGTGTCTTTTTGGACATTCCTTGGAAACACTGTGATTGTAACAGTAGTTGGAGTGGTAGGTTGTGTAATGGTTTCTCTTTTTGCAGCTTATGCATTTACAAGAATTAAGTTTAAGGGATCTAATTTCTGGTTTTCATGTGTTATGATTACGATGATGATTCCGTCACAGGTCATGGTTGTGCCACAGTACATTGTACTTAAGAGATTACATCTTATTGATACAAGAATAGCACTGATCCTTCCATGGTTCTTTGGAGCAGCTTTCTTCATCTTTATGCTTGTACAGTTCTTCCGAGGAGTACCTAAGGAATTGGATGAGGCAGCGGAGATTGATGGATGTGGAAGAATTGAAATTTTATTTAGAATCCTTGCACCAGTTGTTAAGCCGTCAATTATTACAGCTTCAATTTTTGCATTTTACTGGATTTGGCAGGATTTCTTCCAGCCGCTTATTTTCATGAGTACAACAAGCAAGTTTACATTATCACTTGCACTTAATATGTTTCTTGACCCTAGTACATATAACAACTATGGTGGATTGTTTGCAATGTCTGTATTGTCATTGCTGCCAACAATTATTTTCTTTATCATTTTCCAGAGATATCTGGTAGAAGGAATTGCAATGGATGGTATTAAGGGTTAATATATAAAAAATAATTAAAAGCGGGATATGTCGTTTGGCATATCCTGTTTCTTTTGTGTTTAATATTATGTAACTGCCTGTCAATTTCCAACAGGCTCTTTTATTATATGCCGGAATTTGTTATACTAAGATTGCATTTTAAATATCGTTTAGGGAGTATAAAATCATGAGAAATATAAAAATTACAATTGAATATGACGGCAGTCGTTATCAGGGCTGGACAAGACTTGGAAAAGACGAATCTAATAATACAATATCTGCCAAGATTATTGATGTGTTAAGGAAAAT
>ERZ808240.3072-NODE-3072-length-16965-cov-5.033353_pt1 | contig 16965 bp, 17 predicted proteins | sample MGYA00521084_ERZ808240 | MGnify/ENA primary metagenome ERZ808240 (study PRJEB31516, sample SAMN03275571) | gut metagenome | biome: mammalia-associated habitat; material: feces | host: Papio cynocephalus | place: Kenya | collected 2012-08-06 ... | reverse complement strand
GGTGTCTTGCAACTTCATTCTACCAGAGTCTGCAAACTATGTCTTCTTTTATACTTTTTCCTTTTTGCGCAACTTATCTTACCTTATCAAGAATTATTGTGCTTTCTGCAAAAGCTCGACTTTCTCGGCAAGCTGTACGACGAACGCGCGTAGAAACTTCACTTCGGTTTCCAGCTCCTCAACGCGCGACACCGGAACGAGCTTATCAAGAATCGCCTGTTGACCTTCGGCCAAAAGTCGGAGTTGCGGATCAATTTTATTCTCCATTAAAACGGCGACGCCCTGCATGGTTTCTTTAAGTATTGCTTTTCGTTCCTCGGCGAGCAAACGCGCGATTTGTTCTAGATCGTTTTGTTCAAGCATTGGTTTATCCCCCCGGTTTTCATTTTTAGTAATTCGTCTTTTATAAAATTCTACAATAGACAACGCCACGACGCAACAGACAAATTGCCCAAAACACCCCTTTGCGGTTTGTGCAACCATACGAAACGAAAAAAGGGGGTTGATGCATACATCGATGTATGCTATGTTGATAACGCCGAGGGGGAAAGCCCCGAAGCCCAAAAGGGCGAGGCGGTCAGCTACACCACCCGAAAGGGGGTGAGCAAATGCCAATAACGATAACGCTACATATCTTCGGATATACAGTAACGATTAGAGTTAAAAAGCAAGACCGCCACCCGGCACGGTGACGGTCTTATGATAGATTGAACCTACCGAGCTGACCGCTAAGGTCTCGCCCTTACGGCTTTATACTAACACCGGCGAGGGGGTGAAGTCAATACCCAAGCGGAAAACAACAACCAGCAACGAAGTTAAAACGCGCTGGATGTCCGAGAATTACAAGCGGTACGGCATAAGCCTAAGATATGACACCGACGGCGATTTAATTTCTTATATCGAAGCAAACCGCGATAATGAAAGCAAAGGAACAACAGATATATTCCGAAATGCTTTAAGAGAGTACATCAAAAAAATTGAGGACGGTTAAACGTCCTCTACAATAATAACATACATCGATGTATGACAAAGGAGAAACAACCATGAAATACTTTGAATCCTGCAAAACCCTTGACGAGCTGAAAGCCGAGTACCGCCGCCTGGCAATGGCGAACCATCCCGACCGGGGCGGGGATGTGGAGACCATGAAGCAGATAGAGATTTATTCCAGCGCTACGGATCGCCGAGCAAAGAAGCCGAGATCCGGACATGGTATTACCTCCAGAGGCCGGAAGCGCTGGGAACTTTCGACCGGATAAAACACTACGACGGCCAGGCATCGCAATTGATCGCGCAATGTAAGAAACTGATCGAGGACATGAGCGAGTACCGGCAAGACCTCGCCGCGAGATATAACCAGCTCGCCACCATGCCGAGCCGCCGCCGGTTGAAGATCGAAAGGTATGTGAACTACGACAACCGGAAAATCTATTATATCCGCCGCTTCACCGACTACGAGGACGGAACGAGCGTAGAAACGGAAACGGAATCTTTCCCCGGAACGGAGCGTCGCGCAGCTCTGGCGAGGTTTGCCGAGCTGAAAAAGCAGTACCCCGGCATCGCTGCCGAAATGGACATAGAAAAGAAATCATGGGAGAAATAAAGAGAGCCGCCCGGAGGAATCCGAGCGGCTTTTGATCGCAAGCAAAGAGGAAGCAAACCGCAAGCAAAAGAGCAAGCAAACTTGCTTGCAAAATTATGTTTTTGCTTGCTTTTTCTTGAAATGAGATTCAATATTTTGTGATATAGAAAAGCCTGAAACACATTGAAATACAAAGAAAAACCCGCAATCCGTTGGGATTGCGGGTTTCTTCGTTTTGGTGCGCGAGGGGGGACTTGAACCCCCACGTCCGGAGTGGACACTAGAACCTGAATCTAGCGAGTCTACCAATTCCACCACTCGCGCATACTGTCAGCTTGACTATAATAGCATTCGGCAGCGGAAATGTCAACAGAAAAATTCCCTGTTCCGTCATTTTTCTCCCGCAGGGGGAAAGCCTTGTTTCTGCGCACAAAATGTGGTAAAATCTTTCCAAAGGGGTGTTGCATCATGCATATGACCGATCTCATTGAAAAGAAAAAACAGGGTCAGACTCTCACGCAGGAGGAACTGCATTTTATCGTTCACGGCTACACGGCGGGGGATATCCCGGATTACCAGATGTCCGCGCTGATGATGGCCATCTATTTCCGCGGCATGACGCCGGAGGAAACGGCGCAGCTCACCATAGAAATGGAGCACTCCGGCGACGTGGTCGATCTCTCGCCGCTCGGCGAGCACACCGCCGACAAGCACTCGACCGGCGGCGTCGGCGACAAGACCTCGCTCGTGCTCTGCCCGATGGTGGCGGCGTGCGGCGGCAAAATGGCGAAAATGTCCGGCCGCGGCCTTGGGCACACCGGCGGCACGATCGACAAGCTCGAATCCTTCCCCGGCTTCTCCACCGCCATGACGCCCGAAAAATTCCTCGAAAACGCCGAGAACGTCGGCTTCGTCATCGCCGGGCAGACGGCGAATCTCGCCCCGGCGGATAAGAAAATGTACGCGCTGCGCGATGTGACCGCAACGGTGAACTCCATTCCGCTGATCGTTTCGAGCATCATGTCCAAAAAGCTCGCCTCCGGCGCGCGCACCATCGTGCTGGACGTAAAGACCGGCTCCGGCGCGTTCATGGAAACGGAAGAATCCGCCTTTGAGCTCGCGCGGCAGATGGTGAGCGTCGGCAAGCACGCCGGGCGCAACATGGCCGCCGTCGTGACCGATATGGACCAGCCGCTCGGCTTTGCCGTCGGCAACGCGCTGGAGGTCAAGGAAGCCATTTCCGTCCTGCGCGGCGCGGACGTGCCGGATCTGCGCGAGCTGTGCCTTGTGCTCGGCACGAACATCCTCGTCCGCAGCGGTCTCGCCGAAACGGAAGCGGAGGCCCGCGCGCGTCTGGAAAAGTCCATCGAGAGCGGCGCGGCGCTCGATAAACTCGCGGCCATGGTCCGCGCGCAGGGCGGCGATCCGGCGGCGGTGTACGACACGTCCCTGCTGCCGCAGGCCCCGGTCGTGCATACGGTCAAGGCTCCGCGCGATGGCTATATCGCCGCGATGGAAGCGAAGGATATCGGCCTTGTCTCCATGCATCTCGGCGGCGGCCGCGCCACGAAGGAGGATGTGATCGACCTTTCCGTCGGCGTTGTGCTCGCGGCGAAGGACGGCGCATATCTCCACGCGGGCGACACGCTCGCCACCATCCACGCCAAAACCGAAGCGGATGCCGCCGCAGCGGAGGAAGAGCTTTTGAAGTGCTACACCTTCTCCGACGAAGCGCCCGTCCGTCCGCCGTTCATCCGCGGCGTTGTGACTTGATCTTGTTAGTATTAAAACATTAAAATAGGAGTGACCCAATGAGAAACGAGTATCCCCTGTATCTGAACGGCGCATGGACGACGCAGACCGACGGCTGCGTGCGCGAGGACACCGAGCCCGCGACGGGCAAGCCACTTTTCACGGTGCACCGCGCCGGTCCCGCCGACGTGGAGACGGCGCTTTCGACCGCTGCGGCGGCGTTCCCCGGCTGGGCCGCGGCGATGGCGGACGTGCGCGAGCGCGTGCTGCTGCGCGCCGCGGACATCATGGAGAGCCGCGCGGAGGAATTTGTGGAGCTGCTTGTCCGCGAAGGCGGCAAGGCGCAGTCCATCGCGCGCGGCGAATTTGCCGGCGGCGTGAATCTCTTCCGCGTCGCGGCGGGGGAGTGCCGCCGCCACACGACGGAGATGTACCCGGCGGGCAAGCCGGGGCAGATGTCTCTGGCTGTGCGCCATCCGCTCGGCGTCATTCTGGGAATACTCCCGTTCAACTATCCGCTGATCCTCTCGGTGAAAAAGCTGGCGTTCGCGCTCGCCGCGGGCAACAGCTTCATTCTCAAGCCGTCGCCGCACACCCCGGCGGTGTGCCTGCTGCTCGGCGAGGTGCTGCACGAGGCCGGTCTCCCGGCGGGCGTGCTCAACGTCGTCCCGGTCGCAGACGAGAGCCTTTCCGCGGTGCTCGCGCAGGATAAGCGCGTGCGCATGGTGTCGTTCACCGGCGGTGGAAACGCGGGGCGGAAGATCGCCATGGCCGCGGCGCAGGACTTCAAGCGCACGGCGATGGAGCTCGGCGGCAAAAACCCGCTGCTCGTGCTGCGCGACTACGATCTCGACGAGGCTGTAAAGACCGCGGGTCTCGGCGCGTTCAGCAACCAGGGCCAGCTCTGCATGGCGACGTCGCGCATCCTTGTGGAAGAGCCGCTGTACGAAGCGTTCTGCGAAAAGCTGCGCGACTACGCGCTCTCGCTCAAGGTCGGCGACCCGACCGACCCGGACGTGTTCATCGGCCCGCTGATCGACGAGCGTCACTGTGCGTTTGTCCAGTCGCAGGTAGACGATGCCGTATCGAAGGGCGCAAAGCTCCTCTGCGGCGGCACGCACGAAGGGCCGTTCTTCCGCCCAACGGTGCTCTGCGGCGTGGACGAGAGCATGCGCATTTTCTATGAGGAGAGCTTCGCGCCGGTCACGAGCGTCATTCCCGTGAAGGATGCCGACGAAGCGCTTGCCAAGTGCAACGACAACGTGTTCGGCCTCTCCGCCGCGGTGCTCACGCACGACCTTGACCGCGCCATGGAGTTCGGCATGAAGATCGAGGCCGGCATGGTGCACATCAACGATCTCACGTACCTCAGCTCCACGACCGCCCCCTGCGGCGGTTGGAAGGAGAGCGGCGTCGGGCGCGAGGGCGGACAGTTCTCCATGGACGACTATACCGAGCTAAAATGGCTCACGTTCCAGAGCAAACGCCCGTGGTAAAACGATAAGCGATAGAAAACCGCTCTTTCCGGAATATCCCCGGAAAGGGCGGTTCTACATGGAAAGGTTCCCTTGTGCAAAGGGCAGACTCTCCCCGGCGGGGAGAGATGTCGCCGTAGGCGACAGAGAGAGGCGGGGCTGTCAGCCGGAGGCTGACTGAGGGATTGTCTCTCCGCCCTACGAATACATACAATCCCTCCGTCAAAACCTGCGGTTTTGCCACCTCCCTTTACACAAGAGAGGCATTTTTACGCCTTCGCCTGTTCGTAACGCTCCTTGCCCCACCACTTAGGCATGAGCTCGCGGAGCGTCACGGTCTTGCGCTTTGCGTAATCGACCAGGATCTCCATATCCCCGTTTTCCTCGTTGAGCTGATAGAAGAATTCCCGGCACGCGCCGCATGGCATCCCGCTGCCCTCGCCGTAGGGCGGCTTATCCCGAAAAGCGATCATCCGCCGCACCTTCGTCTGTCCGCTGTGCATGTACATGTTCAGCCCCGCGACACGCTCGGCGCAGAGATCCATCACGCCGCTGCACGATTCGATGCAGAACCCCGTGTAGATCTCGCCGTTGCCCGCTTCCAGCGCGCACACGACGTGGTGCGCGTACACAAACGGCGAAACATCCTCCGGATGATACTCCTTCGCCGCCGCCTCGTACAGCTTTTCCCAGATGTCCAAAGCAAACCCCTCCGCAGCATTATGAAAACAATATTATGTAAATAAAATTACGTAAACTCGTCGAGGATCGACCGCATATTCTCCTCGGAATACTCCACATTCGCCGACCACAGCCGAGCAAGCTCCGCGCGCTGTGCAAAGCTGACCGCGCCGCTTTCCGTCCGCACGGCTGCGCCGAGCGCGTAGAGCATCGCGGTGCTCAAAACCGCGAACGCCGCGCGCTGTGCCATGCCGCGCCCCTCGCCCGCGAGCAGATGCCGCAGCAGAAAATAGACGAGCAGCTGCTCATATTCCGTCTCCCACGCGGCGGAAACGGCGTGGAACCCGGCGAAATCGACCGGCCCCGCGAGCTTTGCGAGCGCTTCCCTCCACCCCGGCTCCAGCGGTTCGAGCGAAGCGAAAAATACCGCCCACGCGCGCGCCGTCCGCCGGGGCAGGGAAGCGCCGGAGAGCGCGAGGATCTTCTTCATCCGCCCGCCGAGACTGAGCCGCCGGTCCTGCGCCGCGTCCAGCAGCTTCTGCCGGAATAGCAGCAGCTCCACGGTCACGCGCGGCGGCGCTTTCGATACCTCGCCGCGAAGCGTCACCTTCTCCGTCTGCGCAAGCAGCAGCCGCGCCGCCTCCTCGCAGCAGAGCCCCAGCCCGATCTCCGTCCGCCCGGGAAGAAACACCCGGTAGCGCGGATGGTCGCGGCAGATATGGCAGAGCGCGCTCTCGCCGAGCGTGCGCTGCAATTCGCAGAGATTATCGTCCCGGAGCATGGCGCACCGGCCCGATTCGTCCAGCCGGAAGTGCGGCGGCTCGCCCGGCTCGATGGCCGCGCGAAGGCGCTCGCCGAACGCCCCGGGCAGCGCCGCGTACCGTGCAGTGCTCTTCTCGTCAATGTCGATCTCCCAGCCGATGCAGCAGTTGTGGCGGCACGCGCCCGCCGTGCAGCGAAACGCCTCGTAATACGCGGGATACATCTCCGTCATGCCGGTCCCCTCCTTGTATTTACCAATCAAGTATACCACAAAACACCTTGCCCCGCCACCCCGTATGTGGTACTATATGTTGTACGCCAAAGGAGACTGTTGTGGAAATATTGTATCTGGACAACAAGATCATCGTGTGCGTGAAGCCCGCGGGCGCCCTCTCCACGGACGAGCCGGGCGGCATGCCCTCCCTTCTGCGCGCCGCGCTCGGGGACGAGACCGCCCCCGTCTACACCGTGCACCGGCTGGACGCCGCCGTTTCCGGCGTCATGGTCTATGCCCGCACGCGCCACGCTGCCGCCGACCTTGGCCGCGCGATCGAGCGCGGCGAGGTGCGCAAGGAATATCTCGCCGTCGCCTGCGGCGCGCCGCCGGAGCAGCGCGGCGAGCTGCGCGACCTGCTGCGGCGCGACCGGATGCTTAGAAAGACGTTCGTCGCGGAAGCGCCGGGAAAGGACGTGCGCGAAGCGCGCCTTGCCTACAAAGTGCTCGCCTCCCGCGCCGGGCTTTCGCTCTGCCGCGTCCGGCTGTATACGGGCCGCGCGCACCAGATCCGCTGCCAGTTTGCCGCGCACGGCGCGCCGCTCTGGGGCGACGTCAAATACGGCGGCAGCGGGGAAGGGGATATCGCGCTTTTTTCCTGCGCGCTTGCCTTTCCGCACCCGCTCACCGGCGAAGCGCTGACGTTTGAAAAGAAGCCGCCCGCGGCATATCCGTGGACGGAGTTTCACGAGGAAGTGCTGTAAATGGAAACAAAACTCACAACGCTCTGCTATATGGAGCGCGGCGGCGAGTATCTGATGCTCCACCGCACGAAGAAGGAAAACGACGAGAACCGCGACAAATGGATCGGCGTCGGCGGCAAGTTCGAGCCGGGGGAGAGCCCGGAGGACTGCCTCCGCCGCGAGGTGCGCGAGGAAACGGGGCTCACGCTCACGCGCTGGCGGTACCGCGGTCTTGTGACGTTCGTCTCGGACGTGTGGCCGTGCGAATATATGCACCTGTTCACCGCAGACGCGTGGACCGGCGAGCAGCGCCCCTGCGACGAGGGCGAGCTCGCCTGGATCGGCAAGGACGAGCTGCTCACAAAGAAGCTCTGGGCGGGCGATAAAATTTTCCTCCGTCTGCTCGCGGAGGAAGCGCCGTTTTTCTCGCTCAAGCTCGTTTACCGCGGCGAGCAGCTGACCGCCGCCGAGCTGGACGGCAGGCCGCTCACCCTTTGATAGAAACATGAGACCTTGATGGGCGGGGCTATGCTCCGCCCGGTTTTTAATTCAACAAATTATCAGGCTGTCGAAAAAGCCTCGCAGAGTTTGCGCCCGCGGGCGCAAATAAAGTTCTGATCATTTTCTCCGGCGACATGTGCGTCGGAGAAAATACTTTTCGGCTCGCCGCAGCCTTTTAAACGAGAGCCCAGCGAAGCGGGTCTCGTTTGAGAGCGTGGCAAAAATTCTTTTTTGCCACGCTCAAATTATTACCTCTTAATATGGTATGTTTTTACTACTTGCTTCCGGCGCCCCGATTTCTCCGCGGCGACCGCCCACCCATCACAAGTTACGTATACACATGTAAAGAAACTTACATATGTTAGATACCGGACATAAAATTTTAACGGAATTATGATTGCAAAATGAGGAAAAGGGGTTGTTTTTCTCTGGCACGCATGCTATACTGACGATGCACTCCAGAAAGCTGGCTGCACCATCGAAAGACGGGTTGTGTAACAAAATACGTTGTTTTGTTTGGAAAATCGAATCATTCGTCCAAAAACCCCGGAAAAGCGGATGCGGATCTGCTATTTTTTCCGGTACGGCGTAAGTGATCACTTATTTACCGCAGCGCGATTTGCTTTACATAATACCGGACATAAACTTACCCATACATAGGATACCCATACATAGGAGCACCCACGTGGAACAAAAAGAGATCCGACAGGCGTTCATTCAAAGCGCCATCCATGTCGTCGCGCAGCAGGGTCTTGTGAAGGCGACGACCAAAGCCATCGCCGCCGCAGCCGGTCTCAACGAAGCATACATTTATAAATGCTTCCGCGGGAAAGACGAGCTGCTCGCCGCGGCGCTGCGCCAGGAGGATGAGGGGTTTGCAAACCTTCTTCGTGAAACGTTTCCAATCATGCGCAATTTGACTCTCACATGGAAAGAACGCTGTTTTATTCTCTGGAAGAACAGCTGGGACTTCATCCTGCAAAAGGATGATGAATGCATTTTTTATCTCCGATACTATTACTCCGCCGATTTTAACGTGCACGCGCGCGAGGAGCATTTGGCGTACTTCCATGCGCTGGTTCGCCGTGTCACCTATGTTTTCCGGCCGGATACCGACGTATACATGCTCACGCATCAGATGTTTGAGACCATGCTCGCCTTCGCTGCGCACGTCATGGCGGGCGAAATGGAAGACAACGACCTTACAACGGAACGGACCTTCGAGCAGATCTACAGCTTTGTCGCGCCCCACTTCCGTGCCGAACTCACCGCGGAAGATGGAAAGGAACCGACTGCCGTATGAAACGCTCGATCAAAAAAACGTGGAACATCATCAGCACCGTTCTTGTCTCGCTCATCGTGCTGCTGGCGCTGCTGCTGGTGGGCGCGCGCGTCTTCGGTCTGCAGGTGTACACCGTCCTCTCCGGCTCCATGGAGCCGACGTATCACACCGGCTCTCTGATCTATGTGAAAAAGGTGGACCCGTATACCATCCGGTCCGGACAGGTCATCACCTTCATGCTCGATGAAAACACCGTCGCCACGCACCGCGTCGTCGCCGTCGTGCCGGACGAGGAGGACCCCTCCGTCATTCGCTTCCGCACGAAGGGCGATGCGAACGAGACCGAAGACGGCGGTCTGGTACATTATAAAAACGTCATCGGCACGCCGGTATTCACGATCCCGTATCTCGGCTTCGTCGCCAATTACATCCAGCATCCCCCCGGCATGTACATAGCCATCGCCGCCGGAGCGATCCTCCTGATGCTCACGTTCCTGCCGGACATCTTCGCCCCGGAGGAGAAGACCGGGACCGAGGAAAAGCCGCGCCGCTGCCGCGCCGCCGCGGAGGAGAGAGCGCCCCGCCGCGTCCGCCCTGCTGCGGAAGACACTGCTCCGGAGGACATCCCCGCGGAAGAACCCGCACCGGACACGGAGGAGCTTCCCGCGGAAGAGCCGCAGAAGCGCCGCCGCACCGCGGAGAGTGCGGAAAAAACAAAGAGACGCGCTCGCCCCGCCGAGGGACGCCACGTCCGCAAATGATATGGGGAAAAGCCGCAAGGTATCCTATATATTAATTATAAGTAAAAAAAACAAAAATTTTTTTTAGGAGGTTTTCGTGAAAATGAAAACGAAACGCAAAGCCCTGCTTTTGTCCCTCTGCGCGGTGCTGCTTGTTGTGGCGTCTGTCATGGGTACGATGGCGTATCTGGCGGATTCCAAGACCGTCACCAACACCTTCACCATCGGTCAGGTCAAGATCAAGCTCGACGAAGCCAAGGTCGACACAAACGGCAAGCCTGTTACCCCTGCCGAGCGCGTAACGACCAATAGCTACAAGCTGCTCCCCGGCAGTACATACACCAAGGACCCGACCGTCACCGTTAAGTCCGGCAGTGAAGTGTCCTATGTCAAGATGACCGTTACCTTCAGCTTTGCCGAACAGCTGGACGCCATTTTCGCCCCCAACGGTGCGGCGCTGACCAGCATCTTCAATGGCTATGATGCGGCGAAATGGATCTACAAGGGCGAGACCGACGACAAGACCGCCAACACCCGTACTTATGAGTTCTGGTACAAAGAAACGGTCGATGCATCCGCGGGCGATGTAAAGCTGGATGCGCTGTTTGACTCCATCACCGTCCCTGGCACGATCACCGAGGAACAGCTTGCGACCATTCAAGACATGACCATCACGGTCAACGCTTACGCGATCCAGGCAGCCAACTTCGCTGACGCTGCCGATGCCTGGAATAATTTCTGAATTCCGCATATCCCCGGCATGACCCAAAGGGAAAAGGATAGACAATATCCGTGAAAATATCGCGTTTCCCTGCCAACAATGTAAAAATGGAGGAAGAATCAAAATGAAGCATGCTGCAAAGCGCCGCGGAGTGAGCACCCGCGCGTTCGTCGCCCTGCTCGCCGTTGTCCTTGTGATCGGCTGCGTTGCCGGCGGCACCGTCGCGTGGCTGACTGCCACGACCGATCCGGTCACGAACATCTTTACCTATGGCAACATCGACATCACATTGACCGAGACCGAGAGAGAATACAAGATCGTCCCGGGCGCGACGATCGCGAAGGACCCGAAGGTCACGGTCGAAGGCGGCTCCGAAGCCTGCTGGCTGTTCGTGGAGGTTACCGAAAATAACTGGATCGATGAGCTTAAGTACACGATGGCGACCGGCTGGACGAAACTCGAGAATGGCGTTTTCTACCGTGAAGTCAGCGCCGACGTTGCTGACCAGGAGTTCGAGGTCCTCAACGGCAACAAGGTTACCGTAGAGCAGAGTCTGACCAAGACGACGGTCGATACTAAGAAGGCCACCCCGCCCACCCTTACCTTCAAGGCCTATGCCGTGCAGAAGGATGCGGCTGACACCGCCGCTGCCGCTTGGGCGCTTGCCCAGTAAGCAGACCCTTAATACATAATAAGGAGTAACAAGTACATGAAGAAGAAGATCACCGCGCTGTGCCTCTGCGTCGCCCTTCTGGCGGTCGCCGTCGTGGGCGCCTCCCTCGCTTACTTCACCGATACCGATGCCAAGGACAACGTCTTCACGTCCGGCAAGGTTGACATCACCCTCGAAGAGAACTTTGAGCAGAACTCCAAGCTCCTCCCCGCCACAGGCAGCGCCCAGGAGGGCACGCTGGAAAACGGCGTGACGAAGGAAGTTGCCGTTAAGGTCGAGACTGGCTCCGAGGACACCTATGTTCGTGTTCACATTGCTATCCCCAGCATTCTGGACGATGGCGCGGACACTTTTGACGCTGGCAAGAACGTTCTGCACTTCAACTATGCTCCCGCTTCCATCGGCGAAGGCAAGTGGGACTGGTCCAAGACCACCGGCGCTCCCTATGAGGGCGACTGGAACTTCTACACCACCACTATCGACGACATCAGCTACAACGTTTACGTTGTCACCTATGGCACCGCTCTGAAGGCTGGCGAGACCACTCCGGAGTACGCCATGCACCAGGTCTACCTTGACTCCAAGGTCACCAACGCCGACATTGAGAGCATCAATGAACAGCTCGGCACCGATTGGCAGATCAAGGTCATCGCGGAAGGCACCCAGAGCGCTGGCTTCGACAATGCTTACGCTGCTCTGAACGCTGCGTTCGGCGTCCCCGGCACCTACACCCCGGCTTGGAACTGATTCGTTCCGGGAAATGAATAAGTCAGCGCTCTCACGGGAGCGCTGACGGAAAAAGGGAAGGAAAGAAACCCATGACTAAGAAGAGATTCACCGCAATTCTCCTCTGCGTGACGCTCGTGGCGCTCGCCGCCATCGGCGCTACGTTTGCTTATCTGACCGATACCGAGACCGTGAACAATACCTTCACGATCGGCGATGTAAAGATCAAGCTCGATGAGACCAATATCAAGAATCCGGCCGGCGACCGTGTGACCTCCAACACATATGATATTTACCCGGGACTGGTTGTTACGAAAGACCCCACTGTTCACAACACTGGTAAGAACGATGCTTATGTCCGTGCCGTTGTTACTGTTGAGAATGGTTTGAACTGGCTGGGCCTGTACAATGATAATGTCTGGACTGCCCCGCAGGAAGCCGCTTTCATGGCAATGATCAACAATGAACTCGGCGAGGGCTGGGAGCTTATTGACATCGCCTACGATATGTCTGGCCCGAACCATCCTACCAGCGATTTCGTGGCTACTCTGAAATACACCAAGGTTCTGAAAGCTGGCGAAGATACCACCGCGATGTTCTCTAAGGTTGCGTTCCCGTCTAAGATGACCAACAACGATGTGACGACCCGCATTGCCCAGAACGGAGAATTCGGTATCGATGTCATCGCTCAAGCCATCCAGGTTGACGGCTTCGACACTTGGGAAGCTGCCTTCACCGCGTTCGACGCGCAGTAATTCCCCCAATATACCAAGTCGAATATGGTCTGCACCCCCAAGGGTGCAGACCATAGGAGAGCATCTAAGGCAAAAAGCCCAACGTAGGTGTTCTCCTATGGTCTGAGAAGCCATAGGGATATGTGTGAGAAAATTTTTTAAATACGTCCTGAAGGGAGAAAAGCAATGAAGCGCAAAATTTTGATCCTGTCGGTGCTTGTCATCTGCGTCGCCATACTCGCGGCCGGATCGCTGGCATACTTCACCGCAGACACCAAAGCGCACAACGTGATCACCACCGGCGGTGTGGACATCACTCTCAATGAGTGGGCAAACGAGGACCGCACCGAGCCGTTTGAGGACCGCACCGGCGTCATGCCCGGCGCGGAGGTCACGAAGATCGTTGAGGTGGAGAACACCGGCAGCGGCAGCGCCTGGGTGCGCGTGCAGCTGACGCTCGATGTCTATGACGAAGAGGAAGAGCAGCTCGATCCCCAATACGTCACGCTGGACATCAACGACACGGACTGGACGTACTTTGACGGGTACTATTACTATAACCGCGCTCTTGCCCCCGGCGAGACGACCGTCCCCCTGTTCACCACCGTCGCGTTTGACGCGCAGATGGGCAACGAGTACCAGAACTCCACAGCGTATGTGGATGTGAAAGCGGGCGCGGTGCAGTCCGCCAACAACGGCACGGACGCTCTCTCCGCGACGGGCTGGCCGTCCTTCGCTCCCCCCGAGCCGACACTCGCCCCGCTCCCCCCGGAAAATCCCTAAGGAGGTCGTGAAATGAAAAAGAAGCTGTTAGCGCTGTTCCTCTGCTGCGCTCTCTCTTTCGGCCTCGTGACGGCGGCGCTCATTACCCCCGCCTCTGCGGATGACGACTTCCTTGTTTACGGCAAGGATGGCGCTGTTGCGCACACCGTTGTCCTTCCCAAAAATGAGAAGGCCGCGCTCACTGCGGTTGCCGCATCCGGCTCCGGCCTCTATCAGTGGCAGATCCAGGTCGGCGGCGACGTCTGGGCGAACATTGCCGGTGCCACCGGCGTGGAGCTGGAAGCCGGCTACGCGCTCGTGGCGAATCTGCTGTACGGCGGCGCGGCGAATCTCCGCTGCCGTCTCACCGTGGGTGAGGACGTGTCCTATACGAACACCGTCACGGTGCAGATCACGGACGAAACGCCCGTCTCCGCCCCGGCGCTGGCTCCGAAGGCCCCGACCGTCATTTCCGAGGCCGAGGCTGTCGGCGAGCCGACCATCATCCCCCCGCAGAGCACCGTGGAAGCAACTCCCGCTGCAGATAGCGCTCCGGCGGCTGAAGCTGCGCTGACCTCTGACGCTGCTCCGGCGGATGAGGCTCCCGCCGAGGACAGCATCAACCTCATGAGCGACGAGATCCCCGCAGACGAGGGGACGAACGATGTTGCCCCCGCGACCTACAGCATCATTATCAACTATGTTTTCAAAGACGGATCGCAGGCGGCCAACCCGTGGACGGCTACTGTCGGCGCGGGAACTTCCTACACCGTGGATATCACCAGCCCCATCGTTGTTGGCTATAAAGCGGATCAGGAAACCGTGCATGTCGATGTAACGGCGATCAGCAAGGACGAGACGTATACCGTTACATACTCTCCCGATTTGGTTGACTTCACCGTTAAGTACTATCAGCAGAATGTTACCGGCGCGGAGTATACGCTGGCAGAAACCGAGACGAAAAAAGGCTATACCGAGGATCTGGTCGGTGCAGACCTTGCAAAAGAATTTCCCGGCTTCTATTCTCTGATCTATGTTACTGACACCAAGATCGCGGCAGACGGCAGCACGGAAGTCGAGATTTACTACGACCGCTACTACTATCTGATGAAGCTCAATTTGGATGGCGGTTACGGTCTTGAGCCGATCTATGCCCGTTATGGCACGCCCATCACCATCGGTGAACCCACCAAACCGGGCTATACCTTTGCCGGTTGGAACCCCGCGCTTCCCGCCACCATGCCCGCGCGGGACATCACCCTTACGGCCCAGTGGGAGCTCGGCAAAGCCGGATTTAACGTCGTTTTCTGGTATGAAATTGCAAACGATGACGGCTACAGTGTGGCCGGAACCTTTAAGCCCGCCAATGTCGCCCCCGGCACGACGGTGAAGAGCAGTGATTATAAGAATCAAGACTTCACAGGCGGAGATACCAAGCATTTCACCTACAATGCGGCCAAGGCCGAGACTGTCACCGTCAAGGGCGACGGCTCCACTGTGCTGAATGTGTATTATACGAGAAATACGTATACGTTGACGTTTAGGGTTTGGGAAAGCGGCTTTTTGGGATTTGGTGGCTCATGGAAAACAGTAAAGACCATTACGGCAAAGTACGGTGCGGACATCCACGACAATTTCCCGATCAAGGACGGAAACGACACCATTTGGTGGAAAGTGCCGGACGGTTGTAAGTCTTTTAAGCCTGGAACACAGTTGGGCAGCATTGATACTATGCCCGGTGAAAATATTACGTTCGACTCAGCCGGTGCGGATTCTGGCGCAGTACTTTGGTATTACGTAGAAACATTGAATGGTGCGACTGGAGATTACACGCACGACGGAAAGAACTTCAAATTATACAAAAAAATCGATATTGAGCAATCCGGCTGGCTGACGTATACAGAAGAGTTTCACAACATTACAGGTTTTTCGCAATGGTGGTCAGATCCCGCTTTCTCTAAAATGGAACAGGGCGGTACTACTTCCGGTGTAAACAAAAACAACTACCTCTGCTACACCCGCAACAGCTACAACCTGAAGTTCTACAATTACAATTCGTATGTGGACGATAAGGGCGGCAATGTGCAGTATGAGGCACCGCTGAACGGCTACAACTTCACGCCGGCCTATCCTTCCGATCTTGAGCCGAACGCCTATGTGTTCGCCGGTTGGTATACAACGGTCGATTGTCTTGATGGTACAGAGGTCAATTTCGACACGATGACAATGCCCGCCTCGGATGTGATCCTCTATGCCAAGTGGACGACAGCGACGCATACTGTTAAAACCTTCCTGACAGAAGATGTTGTAAAAAATGCTGAGCCGCTGAACACATGGGAAAAGGTCCCTCATAACACAACGGTAACTGCTCCGGCAGAGCCGAAAAATGGCGACTATAAGTTTGATGGCTGGTTCTACAGAACCGAGACCGGTGAAGAAAAGGCGTATGACTTCCAGATCCCTGTACACCGTGACCTCGACCTTTACGCCAAGTGGAGCTCCAACGTACTGGTGCAGTACGCCATCAAGTATGCCGTGAAAAACGACGATGGTTCTCTTACCTATATTGCGGAGGACACGGTCGGCAGTGCTCTTGCGGGCACAACCAAGACCTTTGACGCGAAAACCGGCACGCAGCTGAACGAAGGCTACCAGACCGGCTATTTCCCGGAGACCGGCAGCCACTCCATCACCTTCAGCGTCGAAGGGAACAACGACTTCACATTCATTTATGTTCCCAAGCCGGAAGTCCCGTATACGGTCAAGTATCTGGAAAAAGGCACGGGCAACGTACTTCATGACGAAAAGAACGTAACGACATACGATGCCGTTGTTACGGAGACCTTTGTAGCGATCAAGGGATACGCGCCGGACGCTTACCAGAAGCGGCTGGTGCTCTCCGCCGAAGGCAACGAGATCATTTTCTGGTATACCAAGGACGATGTCCACGCGCCGGTGCAGATCATCCACTGGACGCAGAACATCGCGGGGGATAACTACACGGAATACCAGAGCAGCACGAACCTCAACGGTGTGATCGGGAATACGTATTCCGAAACGCCGCTCAACCTTCCCGGTTTCAAGTTCAACGGCACAAAGAGCAACTCCAGCGGCGAACTCACCGCGGCTGGTCTTGTGCTGAATCTCTACTATGACCGCATCGAGTATCCCTATGAGTTTAGATTCCTTGAGCAGGGCACGGACAAGGTTCTGGCTGAAGCCGTTACCGGAAACGCCCGCTACCAGAAGCTGGTGACGCAGGGAGCAAAGGACATCCCCGGCTACACGTTGGTGAGCGCAGAAAATCAGTCCATCAACATCGCCATTGAAGAGGGCGCGACAGCGGTCAAGAATGTCAAGACCTTCTACTACACCGAGCAGACGGTAGACATCAAGTATGTGGTCGTCGGTCCGGACGGCTGCGGCACGCTGGATAACTATCAGGAAGTGCAGCTCAAGGTTATGACTGGCACACCGAAGGGTTCTACGCCCACAGCTAATCCCGGCTTCAAGTTCGTTGGCTGGTACTCAGACAAAGATTGCGTGATGGACGTAGCCGGGAAAATCCCCAATGCAGTGAATCCGGAAACCAACAAGCTGACTCCGCAGAAGAGAAC
>ERZ808240.3071-NODE-3071-length-16983-cov-21.045369_pt1 | contig 16983 bp, 7 predicted proteins | sample MGYA00521084_ERZ808240 | MGnify/ENA primary metagenome ERZ808240 (study PRJEB31516, sample SAMN03275571) | gut metagenome | biome: mammalia-associated habitat; material: feces | host: Papio cynocephalus | place: Kenya | collected 2012-08-06 ... | reverse complement strand
GGGCGAAGGCTTCGTGAGGGTCGATGCAAAGTGGGTCGAGTCCATAATGAAATAGAACTTGCGCTCAGTCGTGAAGGCCCCGGCTGCGGAGGTAGCCAAGAAGCAGCTCCGGACGGTCGGTCTGGATGAGGGTTGCGCCGAAGCCTATCACCTTGTCATAGACAGATGCCGGGTCGCCGCACTCGAAGGCCTTGTCGTCGTCGAGATAGCCGCAGAGGCTGCCCCAGATTGTGTTCACCCAAAGCTTAGACCCCGAATCGACAATCTTTTTGAAGCAGTCCTCTACCTCAGGGGTGAGCTTCTTCCAGCAGACCTCGTAGGCAAGCGGAACAGTCCCTGTCTCCATGTACTCGTTGAACAGCTGCCGTCCCTGCTCCTTCTGGATGTCGATAATCGGCATATACATCATATTGTGCGCGTGTGACGCCATCTTCTCGGCGACTGCGGCAACAGGCTTCTTGCCCTTGATGAGAATCTGGTCCGTCACTCCGAGTTCCTCGGTGACGGCGAGCACCTGGTCGTAGTATTCATACCCCTGGTCCACATTGACGCAGATTCTGTCCCTGCAGCATTCAAGCGCCTCGCGCAGAGTGCAGATGTGGAGCGAGTCGGTGGCGACGCCGTGCGCCCGCTTCAGGCGAAACTCCTTCAGTTCCGCGAGGGTGTAGTCGCTGACCGGCCCCTTCCCCGTGGTACAGCGGTCGATGGTCCTGTCATGGGAAAGCACCAGAACACTGTCCTTGGTCATCTTGAGGTCGAGTTCCATGATGTCGCACCCCATGCGGATGATGGACTCGATGGCCGGAATGGAGTTCTCCGGATAGTTGCGCCAGTCTCCTCTGTGGCAGGCCACGACGACATATTTCGATGTCGGGTCATGCATCTGAGCCACAATCATTTCCGCACGGTTGGCGTACTTTGGTTCACCGCTGCCGCATGATGCGAGACATATGAGCGACGCGATGATAATTAAAAAATTTTTTGCATTCATTGTATCTAAGTTTTTTCTATTCTGCCATTGACGTCACTTCGTATGGGCTCTTCAGCGCGGCCCTTGCCGCCTTAAGGGCAACCGGGGCATTCGCATCCGTGACGGGGGTGGAATAGCTTCCCGGCGTTGTGGATGAATTGTAGTAGCGGTAGGCGTTGCCGTCGAGTTTAACGCCGTCGAATGACGGGGATATGAGTTTCTCAAAAATCATGCATGAGGCGCCGTAACGGGATATGCCGTAGTCCATGTGATATCCGTCGCGGGTGAGCGCCATGTCATTGTCGATGTTGAGGACGGAAGAGCGGAGATTCTGGAGATATGTGCCCGTCGCGATGACGTCCTTGAACGGAATGTCGGCCATCAGTTTCTTCGTCATCGAGACAATCACACGATACATCTCATCCGTGGTGGAGAAATTCTTCTGCCCCCTGTCCGCCGTGGCAATCTTGTTCATGTCATGATAGGCCTGGGACATGATGAAGTAGAAGTCCGGAGTCTTTTCCGGGCAGTCGGCCTTCACCTTAGAGACAAGTCCCTCGAACGCCGTCTTCTGACTTGCGGTCCAGTCCCATGCCACGGCCCGCCCGGTGTGCTCCTGAATGGTGACGATGTCCCACTTGTCGCTCTTCACGACCTCGCTGAGGCTCTTGCCGGTGACATCGGTCCATGAGGTCGCGCCGTTCTCGCACCTGTAGCAGTGGTAGTCAGCGGAGGAACTGTAGCCGTCGTTGTACTCAAAGACACGCCGTCCGCCGTAATACATATGCCATAGCTTTATGTCCTTGATGCCAGCCGCGGCGAGAATACCGGGAAGGTGCTCCACGGCATCCTTGGTGAAGCTGTTTCCGATGAAGAGAATCTTCAGCTTCGCGTCGGACTCCGTCGGTTCCTCAGGTTCCTTGACGCCGATGAGGTAGGTGATGTCGTTCAGCACAGACTGCGTGGATTTTATTTTGCCGAGATAATTGGCCTTGGTCTCATCGGTATATTCGTCAACCACTCCTTCGCCGCCGTTGTAGGTTCCGACAGTGCCGCCGGCAACGCAGCTGCTCCAGGTCGCCGCACTCGTGTTATATGCCCAGAAAAGTCCACGGTACTGGCTGTCTGTCCGGACATTGCCGTAATTGGCGCAGCGGCTGAACTCGCAGTTGTTCGGAAGATTGGCGATACCCGCAGTTCTTGCGCTTGTGGTGGAGATGATGTCCCCGTAGTTTATGCAGCCGTTCAGAGAAGAGGCATTGGCGACATTGCAGGCGATGTTTCCGATTCTTCCCTTGTCCGGTCCGGGGCAGCTGTTCATCTGGTTGCCCCTGTTGATGCAGTTCACAAGCTTGGTGCGGCGGTTGCAGGCGGCGCAGATGCCGGAGGTTCGGCAGGTCGCCGAGGTCATGTCGCCGCTGTTCGAGCAGTCGGACACGGTCACGAAGTGCTGAGTGCCGGTCGTGGAGGTGCCGAATCCGAGTATGCCGGCGATGTGGAACGCATTCGCCCCGCTCTCGGCATTGCCGTCGAGGTTCTCGGCCACGATTTCTCCGAAGTTGTCAACGCTGTCGATGACGATTTCATGATTCTCGGTGAAGGCATAGCCTACAAGGGCCATGAACTGAGCCTTTTTTGCCGGCACGCCCTTGCTCATGAAGGTCATAGGAGCATAGCTGTGCACATCGCGCACGGTGCCGTCATAGACAAGCCCGGCAATCACGCCGTGCGAAGACGCCGCGCCTGTGGCCTCCACGAGCAGCGAGCAGCTTGACTCGAAGGTGAAGTTCTCCACGACGGCCCCCGGGCCTATCACACCGAACAGTCCGAAAGTGCCGCCCGCCGAAGAAACGGTGCTGTGCATCTTGAAATTGAGAATCTTGTAGCCCTGACCGTTGAACCTGCCGGTGAACATCGGCCCGGTGACGGTCAGTTTGTTGGAGACGTTCACAAAAGTCCCGTTTCCAATCGGGGTCCAGTCCGTCACGGAAGACATGTCTATGTTGTTGAGCAGATTTATTCCGCCGGCCTCATCCTGCCATTCCTCCAGAGACCCGCCGGCATTGACGGCGGCGGCAAACTCGACGAAGTCCTGCGCGGACGCGATGCCCTTAGTGAGAGTTTCGCCGGCGAACTCGTTGCCTGTCACGATGGACGGCTGAGTCTTAGGGGTGAAGAACACATAGCGCCCGAAATTCTCGGCCGTGATGTCAACAAGCTTGCTGTCGTCAGAATATGGGCCGATTTTACCCCCGACCTTATTGTTCCTGATTGTGCAGGCCTTGTTGTTGGTATTGGCAAGAATTATTGCTATGAACTTCTTCGTGGCGTCGGAGGCATTGATGATGTCCGAACGCACGGAGCCATAGTTCTCACACCCTTCGATTACACAGGAGGCGTCGTTGGTCTGGCCGGCGACGCCGGCGGCATAACCCTGAGTCGTGTTTCCTGCGACAGCAAAAGTGACGTTGCCCTTGTTCACGCAGTTTATTGCGGAAGTCTGGGCATTAAGCGCGGAGACGATGCCGGCCACGCGGGTGTTCGACGCCTTCGTGTCGGTGTTGGTTATGTCCGCGAAGTTCCTGCAGCCCTCGACGGTTGCGTTCTTGTTCAACGTCGCGACGACTCCGGCGTTGCGGGAAGCCTGAACATTCATCGCGCCGTAGTTTTCGCAGGACCTGACCATTACTCTCAGAGCCGACGACGCCGACTCGGCATACCCGACAACTCCTCCGATTGAGAACGCGGTTCCTCCGTTTTTCGTATTTGTGGTGTTAACCGACTTGAATGTTCCGAAATTGGAGCTGTTCGTGACCTGTGCGATGACATCTCCTGCCGAATATACGGAACCCGCCACGCCGCCGAATCTCTGGCTGACATTATTTGCTCCGCCCGAAATGTCGAATGATGCCGAAGAAGAGCAGTGCTCAACTGTCGAATTGACCACCGCTCCTGCGATTCCGCCGCCGCTCACAAGGCTCGCGGACGAAGACTTGAACGAGGAGCCCTCACCGATGTTCACATTCTTTACAGTCGCTCCGGAGAGCACGCCGAACAGGCCGCAGGCAGTTCCGGCGGCAGCGTCGGCGGCTACGGTCATCTTCAGCCCCTTGACGGTGTGGTTACGGCCGTCGAACATTCCCTTGAACGCCGGGCCGCTTACCGCAGTGCCCGAGAATGTTCCGTTGCCGATTGGAATCCAGTCGGTGACGGAAGACATATCTATGTCCTTATCAAGGAACACGTCCATCTGCTCCGCGCCGTCCCGGGCGTTAACCCTCTTCGCAAAGAGCATCAGTTCATCCGCCGTGCTGATTTTTATTTCTGTTTCAGTGGCCTTCTCGAAGAAAACCGGGCGGAGGACCGTCACCTTGTCGAGGTCGGTCGCCATGACGATGACATGACCGGACTGAAAGTCCCTGCCAAAGCTTACGCTTACCTCCTGCTTCTCCCTGTCGAGCGCGGCATCCACCGAATTGGCGGCGGCGATGGCCACCACGGCGTTCTCGGCAGCTGCGCCGCTCAGCTCGTAGCCGAAGGTCACCGGAGACGAAATGTTCGCCACAGTGAGGCTGACGGCCGTGGCAAGTTTGAGATTCAGGGCGTCCTGGACAGGAATCGTGACGGAGACGCCGTTGCCGAGCGTCAGGGAAAGGTTGCCGTCAGCGTCCGTACCCACGGTCCTGAACACCTCCGAACTTCCGTCCGAAGCCTCAACGGCATTGCCGGCGGAGTCGAGAAGCCGCTCCCCGTCAACAGTCCAGTAGCCCTGCGCATCAACCGAGACCACAGGGGTCTTCCCGGCCACGGGAACAGGCTTGCCGTCGAGGAGAAGGTCCGTTGTCGCGCCTCCCGAGGTAACCGTCCACCAGTAAATTCCGTTGTCGTCCTTGCGGACGCCGAGCACGGGAACATTTATCATCTGGTCCATTGCGGCCACGACCATTGTCTTTTCCTCATTGTTCCCGTCGAGATATGTCAGGACATAGCTTCCGTCGCCGTTCTTCTCCACTGAGGTCACGACATTTCCGGAAGTGAGCAGCCCGAGGGACTCAATCTGACCGTTAGCATCGTCTATCCTCGACTGCAGGGCGGCAATCCTCCCGTCAATCTCATCCAGACGACCCTTTAGTTCACTGTCATCGAAGCCGCAGGACGCGACGAGCGCGGCGGCAAGGAACGAGAGCAGCGTATTGTTTAATGTTCTTTTCATTTTTCTCATTGATTTTCAGCAGGTTTGAAATACTGTGAATTACAGTAGCCGTAGGCGTTTTCCGCCGTGGCGTCAGGCGCATTCTCAGGCGCATCCTTGAACTCGGACCATTCGCCGACCTTTCCTCCACGGGTGCATCCGGTGATTGAAACATTGCAGTATCCGGCGGCCCATCCCGGTCCGTCACCCTTTGAGCCGTCCGCATTCTTAGGGGTTATGTGGCTTAGGATAATTCCCGTGTTGGAGCATCCGGTTATGATGCCGCCCTTAAAGTGCCCGACAAAGCCTCCGCAGCGGCATCCGGTGTGAGAGAACACGTTGCCCATGTTGCGGCAGGACTCGACGGTCACGCCGGCCGCCTCGGAGCCTCCTATGAGCCCGCCCATTCTCTTGGCATTGGAATAGCCCTCCAGGTCGAGCCAGTTATCCTCGATGAGTCCGGAGTTGGTGCAGGTGCTGACCGTGACCTTGTTGCCGGCCTTCTCCGTACCCTGAATTGAGGCGATGATACCGCCGCCGCGTCCGTTAGGCCCGGCGATGCGGGCGGCATTCGTGCAGCCGATGAGCTGGCTGGACTTTCCGCTCTTGACATAGGCCATTATTCCGGCCACCTGAAGTCCGGTTCCGCCGGCCTGCGCATTGGCCACCTTGGACTTTACGAGTATGTCTCCGTTGTTGCGCACGGCGTCGGTCTTGGCCTTGCCCCCTACAGTGACGTCGAAGCCGCTGCCGATGATGCCGGCGAGGCTCATAGGCATGGACTGAGGACATTCTCCCTCAAGAATGACGCTGACATTGTTCGTGACGCCCGTAACGGTCACGCCCTCGGCGTATCCCACGATTCCGGCCACGGACGGAGTGATGTCGGGAGTTCCCGTGAGCGTGATGGCATCTCCCTCGGAGCCTACGGTCACATTCTTTATCACGGCATCCTTGGCCGCGCCGAAAAGACCATAGACGCTGTTCTTTGACACGTCGCAGGTCCATTTTATTCCCGTGATGCTGTGTCCCTGACCGTTGAACTTTCCTGAGAACGGATTCACGAAACTGTAGCCCGGGACACCCGTTCCCTCGCCGGAAGCGTTTCCTATAGGCGTCCATTCCACGCCCTCAAGGCTGATGTCCGAAAGGAGAACTACCTCGCCGTCGGCGTTTTCCCAACGGGATGTCGAAGCCCCGGCATTCACGCTGCGTACAAACTCCATAAACGCGGCGACGTCGGATATTCCCTTGTCGGCCGAAGGGTCATCTCCGCCTCCGCCTATGACGACGGGACTCTGGCTCACGAGTATTCTTGTCGAGAAATCATAGAGCGGGTTCGAAAGTATGATGGCCCCGGTTCTCGGGTCGTTGGTCTTGCTTTCAAAATATTCCGCCACGAACTCAAGACGGGAGGTTTCCATCGCCTTTGTCTGCACGGCCTTGAGCCATGACGCGCACTCCGGAGAGACGGACGCGGACACGGCTATGTTATGGGAAACATTGACGGAGAACGCTGTCATTTCACCGCCGAGCTTTATGACAGGCTCGCCAATAGGGGTTATGAGCTCGTTGTCCCTTATGTAGCTTTCCATGTCGATGACCGCCTTGCCGTAGGTGAAGAAGATGGGCTTATAGACAATCTCGTCGCCGGCGCTGACCATCATCACGACATTGCCCTCTTCCTTGCCCTCCTGCATTGAGACGCTTATCGTCCTGAGGTTCTCATTCACGGTGACGTCCACATTGTACGCCGTGAAGTAATCGACTGCCGCGTCGGCCGCCATCGTCCCGCTCACCTTGTAGCCGACTGTGACCGGAGAACCATAGGACTCGACCGCGATGTACGGAGGAGTGTCGAAGGTGATGCCGAGGGCCTCCAGATATTTCACGGAGAAAGCGCTGCCGTCAGAGAGAGTGAATTTGACGAGCCCGGCTTCCGAATCGACTTCAACGGAGGAGAATATGCTGTTAGAGATGTCCTTCGCCAAAGCTCCGGTACGCTCCCCGTTCACTGTCCAGTAGCCTTCGGAATCGACTCCCAGAACAGGGGCCGCCGTCTCCACCGGCATCGGAGCGCCGTCCTTGCCAAGAATCCAGTCCCAGCTCGCGCCGTTGTCGCGGGTCATCCGCCAGCAGAGCCTTCCCTCATGTTCCGCCGTGCCTATGAGCGGAGCCTTGTTCAGGTCGGAGGCCTTCGCGAGCGTGACGGTCTGTTTCTGGCCGTCGGCTGCCTGATAGGTGATTACATAATTCCCCTTTTCGTCAGTGCCGACGCGGGAGACAAAATTTCCGGAAACAAAGTCAGAGACGGACTTGAGCTGCGAGGACAGTTCGTCCGCCCTCTGTTCAAGCGCCGCAATCCGGTTTTCGAGGTCCGTCACGCTGTCCGTGATTTCCCTGGAGTCATAAGACGAGCAGGAAAACAGGAGGACAGGAGAGATGAGCGCAATTATTATTGCCTTTATGCTAATCGGTTTCATTTTTCCTTATTTCTTGAGCCGTACATACATATAGTTCATGCAGCTTCGCTCTCCCTTCGGGTCGGAAGGGTGACTGACAAGCCCTGAGACTCCGTCCTTGAGAAGCCACATCGAGGACGAGCCGCCGCCGTCGAAACGGGTGGAGTTCCATGCGCCGAGCCGGAGGGCTATATCCACGACTTCCTGCGCATTGACCCCGATGGAGAAGCCCGTCTGACGCCCGTCGATTTCGGCAATCATTATACGCGAGCCGCTCTTGTCCACGCAGACGAAGGTCATAGGGTCCGAGAGCTTGCGGAAATTGTGGTCGGCAGGAACCGTGCTGAGGGTGTTCTCGCCGTCGGTGATGTAGTGCCACATGGTCGAGTTCTGGGTGACGATAGGCTTGACCTCCCCGTCAACCTCCATCTCTGCACAGAGCCGCAGCCTGTCCCCGGCCTTGAGGGAGGCGAGGTCATCGGCGGCCGAGCCGAATGCCTGAATGGCCACCGAGGAAGCTCCGTCGAGATACGGCGGTTCTGCCAGCGCCTCAGAGCGTCCGTCCTGTACCGAGACAACCTCGGCGTCTGCCCATCCCTGATTCACCTTCATGTTTCCGGAAACATATTTTGCGACGACATAGAGAGCATTCGCCGAAAGAGGATTCGTAATCTGCGGTTTCTCGGGATGAGGCGTACGGCGGTAGCGTGAGGTGTAGATATTTACAGGATAGCTCTTCATCCTCGATGCGTTCGCACCGCGCACTATCGTGTCGTTCACCGTGTAGAACGGGATTTCCTTGCCTGAGACGTCGATTTTCCCGGAGAATGTCTTTTTGCCGCAGGATGCCGTGCCGTCACTGAATATCGTGAATGCCCATGAATGGTTCGGAAGCGAGGTCACGACATAGGGGCTGTTCATATAGAGAAGTTCGCCGTCCTCGATGTGAGGTCCGCGGGCGATTCCATAGTTGGAGTCAAAGTATCCCGTGTTCACCCCGCCTATAACAGCCTCGCCCTCGGCCGTCTTGCGGGCACAAAGCTGAGAAAGGGTCTCGCGGAGATTGAATCCGTTGTTCTTGTTGGAGTTGGCGTTCGGGTTCGGGACTATGTCGTCGGCGAAGGATGTAGTGACCTCAACCGCAGGGGACTTGAGGTCAATCTCAAGGACATGCATCCGGCGCGTGACGGTCTTGAACTCCATGCTGTAGTAGTTGCAGCCTTCCGCAAGGGTCTTTTCCTCGGTCACTTTCCAGAGGTCGTTCTCGCTGTCAACTCCGAACTTTCCGAGGAGGCGGACCGTGCGGACAATCATATTGCCCTCGCTGTCGGAGACAAGAATGGAGAACATCGCCTTATGCAGGGCGGCGGGAACCGTGACGTCAATCTTGCCGTCTCCGAGGACAGCTGACAGGTTCTCCGTCCTGTGGAGCTTCACAATTGCGCCCTCGGCGGCCTTTCCCCCGAGACTGTAGGTGAATTTCAGAGAGGTAGCGCCGTCCGTGACCCTGACCTCGCCCTTGACCTCCTCAGAATTGAGGAAAATCCTGAGAGAGAGCCGACCATCAGTGCCGACCGTGACAAGAGAGCCGTCGGCGAGCACGAAGGTGACGGTGCCGTCGCTGTTCTGCACAAGCTTGGAGACAAGAGAGGCCGAGCGGCCGTTCGACTTAATCTTTTCGCCGTTTCCGTCGAGGATGTACGCGCCGTTCACCATCCACCAGCCGTCCTTGTCCGTGCTGAATGAGGGTGCGCGTCCGGAGACCGGAAGCCTTGCCCCGTCGATGTCGGTGAGCACGACGGTCTTGCCGCCGGAAGTCAGGGTCCAGTAAAGCACCCCGTCTTCCTCTTTGGTCCCGATAATGTCGGTCTCGGCAAGGTCGGACGCCGATGCAATCACCGCCGTGGCGTCCTTGCCGTCAGCGGTGCGGTAGCTCACCGTGTATCCGCCTCCGGCATTTTGAGAGATGCCAGTTATGACTCCCCCGTTCTTTGCGGCGGAAAGCAGCGCCGCCTGCTCCTCCACGGCTCCGAGAGATTCCGTCAGTTCCTTAATCCGCTTCTGTGCCTCATCCACGGCATTCCAGAGCGAGGAATCGTCATATCCGCTGCACGAGGCAATGAAGCCGGCAAGCAGCACTGAAATCAATATCATTGGTCTTTTCATCGTTCTTTATGATTATATATGTCTAATATCCCGGATTCTGAGCCAGAACGCTGTGTCCCTCCTGTTCCGGATATATCTGAATCTGTCCCTGAGGAATCGGGTAGAGGTAGTCCTTCTCCTCCCACTGATAGGTCTCTTCGCCGAACTGCACCAGATAGCCCTTGGTTCCTTCCGAGAGGGTGTTGTCCTTCCCGGGAGCAACGTTCAGGGTGTTCTCGCAGTCGGTGGCAGGGAGTGTCCCGCTGTAGATGCAAAGGTCCGGAGTCCCGTCATTGTTCATGTCGTACTCGCCGAGTCCCGGAAACCAGACGCCGATGAACCCGTGTCCGAGAGTGTTCGAGGCCGGGCAGAGCTGCCGTCCCTCGTGCCAGCGGAGCATATCCCAAAGGCGCTGTCCCTCATTGACCAGCTCGACCGTCCTCTCGCGGCGGATTTCAAGGATGAGTCCTTTGTCGGCGCCGTCAAGATGACTGTCGGTGTAGTATGAACTGAGGAATGCGTCCGGAGCGCCGTTGGCCTTCGCGACATCGAGAGCCGGCATCCCGGCACGGGAGCGGATGAGGTTTATGGAAGCGTCGATGACGCTCTGGTCGGCAAGTCCGAGCTCTGCCATAGCCTCCGCGTAGTTGAGCAGAACCTCGCCGTAACGGAACAGGGCATAGTCGGTCGTGGAAGAGGACGCGCCATCATGTGTTTCGTCCGAGAAGTACTTTATAGGCCTGTAGCCGCTGCGGTCGAAGTCTTTGCAGTTCGGCGCATACAGGACACCGGAATCATCGCCGACGGCGACATATCCCGGACCGGCGATGGTCTGGGCCATGCGCGGGTCGCGGTTCTCGAATTCCCGGGCATACTGCATGGTCTGCCACCCTTCCTGAGACTGGAACGGGGTCCCGTCAGCCAAGAGGTAGTGGTAGGCAAGCGCCCTTGTGAGGGAGTACCTCTGGTTCTTGTAGGAGAACTGGACTCCGTGGCGGATCATCAGTTCGTCGGTGGAGACATAACGCTTCGCGAATATGGTCTCGTCCGTCTCGGCGTCCTCAAGGACGAAGTAGTCCCTGTATGGCTGTCCCTTCAGGATTCCCGCTCCGCTGTACATCTTGTACTTGCCGCTTTCCATCACGGTCTTGGCCGCCGATGCGGCAAGGTTGAGGAAATATCCGGAGCTCAGAGTTATCGTGCTCCCGTCGGCGGCTGTGTAGTCCTCGTCCGGAACGTCATGGTATTTGCGCCACGTACCCTCGAAAAGGGCCACGCGGGACTTGAGCGCGAGGGCGGCATACCTGTTCACCCTATAGACTCCCTCTCCCCACGATTCGGGAAGCCCGGCAGCGGCACGGTCGAGGTCTTCCATGACCTTCTGCATCACATAGCCCCGGGAGTCGCGGGGACGGTAGAGAGCCTCGCGGTCCGTGTCAGAGATGACAAAGTCGTAGTAAGGAATGTCACCGTACATCCGCACCTTCTCGTAGTAGAACCAGGCACGGAAGAAGCAGGCGACGGCATCATATTTAGTGCGCACCGCCTCGTTCGTGCAGTTCCCGGAATGTGCAAGGTAGTAGTTGATGTAGCGGAGATATTTCCACGTGTCCTTCGACCACGAGGCAGTCTCCGCAGAGCGTGTGCCTTTCTGGAGGCCGCTGAGGGAGATGTGGTACTGGAGGTCATTGTCCTGAAGAGCGCCGTTGGTGGTGTTGTCGGGCGCGGTCACGAGGTCATAGAACCTGTTTGTCGCAAGCCGGCACTCCTGTTCGTTCGTATAGAACGTCTCCGGAGAAAGGCTCGTTTCCGGAAACTTGTCAAGAAATCCGGAACAAGAGGAGAGCGCGAGGGCGGCTGCCGCCATAATCATATATTGTATTCTTTTCATTTCCTGTACTGCTTTAGAAGGTTATGTCAACTCCGAAGGACACTGTCCTCGAGAACGGATATATGCAGTCGTCGGACTGTTTGGAAGACGCCGTCGCGACCTCGGGGTCCACATATTTGGTGTGCCTCTTCATCGGAGACCAGTACCAGAGGTTCTCGCCCGTGAGATAGAAGCGCACCTTCTCGACGGCCTTGTTCGGCCTGAGCGGGAGAGTGTAGCCCAAGGTGAGGTTCTTCAGGCGGATGTAGGCCGCATTCTGCAGGAAGTAGTCGCTGGCAACGCCCATAGCGCAGTTGGAGTAGGAAGAATAGCCCCTGCGGCGCGGGAGGTAGGTGTTGCGGTTCTCGGGAGTCCATGTCACCGAGGCAAAGTCCTTAGGGACGAAGGACGAGGCCGGGAAGCCATAGAATCCCCAGAAATACGAGCAGTTTTTCGGAGGCATCCAGTCGCAGTGGCCCACGCCCTGGAAGAATACGGACAGGCTGACCCCATGCCAGTCGATGTCCCCTCGGAAGGAGTAGTTGTAGCGCGGAATGGAATTGCCGATTATGTAGCGGTCGCCGGGCTTGTCGAGGGTGTTGGCGCCGGTGTTGATGACACCGTCGCCGTTCCGGTCAACGAACTTGACGTCACCTGCAAGAAGCTTTGCCATCGAGGCCACGCCGCAGTCATAGACGCCCTTGTTGACGGCCGAGTCGTCGATGCGCGCCTGATACGCGGCGGCTTCCTCGTCGGTCTTGAACAGTCCCTCGACCTGATAGCCCCAGATGTCGCCCAGACGCTTGCCGACATAGTGCATGCTCAGGGAGTTGTCCGGGTTGTCGAACTTGGTGATTGTCGTGACATAGTCTCCGAGCGACGCGGCCGCGGAGTAGTAGAGCGGACTGCCGCCGACCCTCCTGGAGTCCTTCCATGAAAGGGTAATCTCATAGCCCTTCGTCCTCAGGTCCGCTCCGTTCACCCTCGGAGAATCCTCTCCGAACACGGCCGGAAGCACTTTTGACGAGGTGAGCATATCCTTGGTGTCGCGGATGTAGAAGTCGGCGTTGAGGTTGAGACGGTTGTCGAAAAAGCCCATGTCGAGACCGAGATTGTAGGTCACGACGGTCTCCCATGTGAGATTGTCCGCTATTGCGGAAGGTGTGGTGACATATCCTGCCTTTGTGCTTCCGTCGAAGGTGTAGTTCATCTGTCCGGTGGATATGGTGCTGATATAGGAGTAGTTGCTGACCTGCTGGTTGCCGAGGGAACCGTAGGAGAAGCGAAGCTTGGCGTTGCTCCACCAGTTCCTGATGCCGGACCAGAAATTTTCCTCGGACATCCTCCAACCTGCGGACGCCGACGGATAGAAGGCCCAGCGGTGGCTGCGGGCGAAACGTGACGATCCGTCATAGCGCCCTGAGACCTCGAAGAGATATTTCCCGGCATAGTCGTAGTTGGCGCGGGCGAAGAATCCGAGCGTGCGGTAAGACGTGTTGCTCTCGAAGCATTTCTCGATTGTACCCTGCTCCATGTTTATGAAAGCGAGCTTGTCGGAAACAGAGCCCTTCTGACGGACGGTCAGGGTCGATTTCCTGTAGTCCTGAAACTGCCCTCCGGCCACGGCCGTGAAATTGTGCCCGCCCCAAGACTTGCTGAAATTGAGGTAGGCATTGGCGACGTGAGCGTTCAGGAAGCCGCGGGCCTCGTGATAGAAGTCATACACGGAACCGTTGGAGGCTTCCACAATGTTCTTCATGTTCTTGTCCCATGTATTGGCGGTCGCGTAGGAACGGTAGCTGTCCAGATTGTCGCGACGACGGTAAGTGTAGTCTGTGACAAGGTTCATCCAGTCGGTGATGTTGAACTGCAGCCTGTTCGTAATCACCCAGTGGTTCGTCTTCCTTGAGTTTCTGTTGCGCCCGTCCGTGAACACGCCCCCGCGCCCGGAGGCTATCGGGGAATCCGCGAACTGGATGCCGTTGGTGTACATCGTCGTGGTCCCGTCAGGGTTGACCGGGACAATGGTCGGGCTTATGTTCTGGGTGACGTTCCAGAGTATTCCTGAACTGGAGAGGTCTTCGGAGCCGTCCTGCTCCCAGAAACCGCCGTAGTTGTAGGCCGAGCCCTCGAAGCTGACATTGCCCGTGTATGTGAGCCACGGCTTCACCTTGGCGTTCACCTTGGCACGGAAGGAATACCCGTTCATTATGTCCTCGCTCGCGTTGTTGAAAACGCCCTCACGGTAGAGATAACGCCCGCTGACATAGTAGTTCATCTTGTCATTGCCGCCGTTTATGCTGACATTGTGCTCGGTCTCGGGGCGAACCCTCTTGAATACATAGCCGTACCAGTCGAAGTTCCCGAGGTAGCGGTACTTGCCCTTGTCGTTCATATAGACCCAAGGTCTGTCGGGATTCTCCGTGACATCGCCCCGTCGCTCATAGAGCATCTGCATCTCCTCGTCAGTGTAGTTCCAAGCATTGTAGCCCTTGCCGGAATGGAGGGTGAACTCGTTGGAGAGGGTGACATAGTCGTAGCCGGTCGTGAGGAAGTCCGTGCTGGTGGTGTTGAACGCCACTCCGGCGCGTCCGTTATAGGTAACCTTCATGTCTCCCGCCCTTCCGCTCTTGGTCGTGATGAGGATGACTCCGGCGGAAGCCGTGGCCCCGTAGATGGAGCATGATGAAGCGTCCTTTAGCACGGAGACGGACTCGATGTCGTTGGGATTGACCTGTGAGAGCGATGACTCGATGCCATCGACAAGGATGAGCGGGCTTCCGGAATTGAGGGAGAGCTGGCCGCGAATCTTCACGTCGTACTCCTTTCCCTCGATGGAACCGTTGCTCATGCTCATGACGAGTGACGGATCCGCTCCCTGAAGAGCCTGGGCAGCGTTGGTCACAGGCCTGTTGTTCAGGTCCTTGCCGCTGATGACGCCAACGGCTCCGGTGAGGTTCACCCTCTTCTGCACGCCGTAGCCGACCACGACGGACTCGTCGAGCACATCAACGTCCTTCTCTAGGGCGATGACGATGCCGGAAGTCTCGCGCCCGAAAACGGACCTGTACTCCTTGTAGCCCATCATGCTCACCGTGAACGCGCTTCCGCTCTCGGCGCCGATGCTGAATCTGCCGTCAAGGTCAGTCATCGCATTCCTCGTCCTGTCCGAGTCGAGAATGATGACGGCTCCCGGAACCGGCCCCGACTCATCGACGACCGTTCCCGAATAGAGAGACGGGGCGGCCTTGGGAGAATCGTCCCTGACGACAAGTACCATCCGGCCCTCAAGAGTGGATTTCATGCCCGTGCCGTCAAGTATTGCAGACATTGTCTCCTGCAAGGTCTTGCCCTGAGGTGGAGTTATCTTCCTGTTCACATCAAGAAGAGTCTCATTGTAGGCCACCGTCACGCCGAGTTGGCGTTCAATGGTCTCGAACGCTTCCCTGACCGTCATCGTGCCGGAGGGGAAACTCAGGGACGAGTCCTGCGCGTGCAGGTTTCCGAAAGACACGACTGCCAGAAGGAGCGCAATCAGATAATGCTTAATCCGCTTCATTTGAGTGAAAGTTTGGTTTATAAATTTTGTGTGTGGTTATTGTTCGGCTATCAATGACGTGATTTCTCCTGATGGAATTCCGGCCGCAAATGTCCGGAAAAACAGTTAAGAAATCACTACATTCAAGATAAGAAGATGTTTAGTTTTTTGTGGGGAGAGGAGACCTACCTTATATAGACATTGTCATTCTCGATGCCGTAGCGCATCCCCGGAACAAGCCGGCAGATGGCCCCGAGCATCTGACGCAGGGACTCCCCGTGGACGAACTTGGCGGTCAGAATCACACCGTCATATTTCCCGGAAGTGATGTAGATGTTTATTCCGTACATCCTTTCAAGCGTCCTTGCAATCTCGTGAATGCTCTCGGAACGGAAGCAGAGCTCTCCGCGCTCCCATGCCGTATATTCATTGGCATTCACCTCGCAAAGCGACGTTCCTCCCGTCGTCCTGTCAAAGGAGAGTCTCTGTCCCGGAACCATCATCACCGGCTCTTCCCCATTTCCGGCCAAGGCCGAGATGCTGCCTTCGCAGAGAGTCGCGGAAACGCTGCGGTCACCCGGATATGCCTTGACGTCGAAGACCGTCCCGTGGACAGTGACCTTCATGTCGGATGCGCTGACGACGAATGGAACCTCCGGATTATGCGTGACGTTGAATATGGCCTCGCCGCAGATGTGGACGGAGCGCTCCGAAGAGAGGAATGTTTCGGGATATACGATGTAGGAGCCGGCATTGAGCTTCACCAGAGTGCCGTCGGGCAGGACGACGTCGCGCATCTCACCGTTATGGGTGGAGACTTCGCAGAACCGCACCGGAGTTTTCTGATGTCTTTCTGAAATGTAGCCGTCAATCTCAAGGGTCAGCCATGGAACAAGAACCACGGCGGCGACGGCAGCGGCGACGGAGAGCGAAATGACGCGGAGCCTGCACGCGAATGACGGCCTGCGGACTGTACCGGAAGCGGCATCCTCGCGGGTGTCGGCTGCGTCCATAACCCTTTTGAACGCGGCGTCAAGCTCTTTTGCGTGTAATCTGTCGGAAGAGTGGCTCTCCCATTCCGAACGGATGTCGTTTTCTGTCATAATTATGAAGTTTGTGCCTATTAGACAGCAGAACGCATCAATGCCCCCAAAAATTTTTCAAGAATTTGATTTTTCCGCACAGAAAAAAATCACTGTGAAATCCATAGAAGGAAAAACGCCGACATTGGCAATGCCGTCCTGAGTTCCCTCAGCGCAAGGTTCAGATGGTTCTCCACGGTCTTCTTACTGATGTTCAGCAGCCTGGAAATCTCCTCGTTCGACCGGTGCTCCATGCGGCTGAGGACAAATACACGGCGGCGCTTTCGCGGCATTCTCCTGATTATTGAGGCCACAAGGGCTTCCTTCTCCTTTATGTCCATACTCTCTTCGAGCATCGGGTCATAAGGGATGTCGGGGAGCAGGTCAGCGAAAGCCGGGCGGTTTCGGCGGATAAAGTTGATGGACATATTCAGGCTCATCCGGTAGAGATAGGAGTTGAAGGAGATTATGTCCGGAAGCGCGGAACGCATGAGCCAGACCTTTATGAACAGTTCCTGCGCAAGGTCCGAGGCATCGTCTTCCGAAGGCAGGATGCCCTTCATGAAGCCGAGAACCTTGGGATAATAGGCGTCGAACAGGACCCGGAACGCATCCCGGTCCCCGTCGGACACAAGTCCGAGCAATTCCTGTTCTTTCTCCTTAGAATACATATCCGACGCTGATTGATGCCGCGGCGCGGTGACGACCGAGAAGGGCACTGTGA
>ERZ808240.3070-NODE-3070-length-16984-cov-5.235572_pt1 | contig 16984 bp, 12 predicted proteins | sample MGYA00521084_ERZ808240 | MGnify/ENA primary metagenome ERZ808240 (study PRJEB31516, sample SAMN03275571) | gut metagenome | biome: mammalia-associated habitat; material: feces | host: Papio cynocephalus | place: Kenya | collected 2012-08-06 ... | reverse complement strand
GCCTGGAGCAGGGCGATATTACCAACCAGAAGCAGAGCGGCCGCTGCTGGATGTTTGCGGCCCTCAATACCATGCGCTATCAGGTGATGAAGAAATGCAACCTTAAGACCTTTGAGCTTTCGCAGGCATATCTATTCTTCTGGGATAAGCTGGAAAAATCCAACTATTTCCTCGAGAGCATCCTTGAAACCGTCGAGCTTCCCACCAGCAGTCGGCTCGTGTCTTATCTGCTGACCTCTCCGGTCGGCGACGGCGGGCAGTGGGATATGCTCTGTAATCTGGTGAAAAAATATGGCGTCGTGCCGAAAACCGCTTATCCGGAGTCAAAAGCTTCTTCGGGAAGCAGGGAGATGGACGGCACTCTGACCGAGAAACTGCGTGAGGATGCCTGCATCCTGCGCCGGATGTACAAAGAGCATCTGGACATGGACACCATCCGGGAGCGCAAGACCGAAATGCTGAACGAAATTTATCGTCTGCTCTGCATCTGCCTCGGCGAGCCGCCTAAGAGCTTCACGTTTGAGTATCGTGATGAGGATAAGAATTTCCACCGTGAAACTGACCTGACCCCGAAGAGCTTCTTCGAGAAATATGTCGGTATCAACTTGGATGATTACGTCAGCCTGATCAATGCGCCGACTTCGGATAAGCCCTACGGCCATAGCTATACCGTCAAGTATCTGGGCAATGTCCGTGAGGGCAACGCTGTACGTTATCTGAATCTGCCTATCGAGGAGTTGAAAAAGGCTGCAATCGCTCAGCTCAAGGATGGCCAGCCGGTCTGGTTCGGCTGCGACGTCGGCAAACACTCCGACCGTGACAGCGGCGTGATGGATCTGGATATCCGCAGCCTCGAGACTCTGCTGGACACCAAGTTCACTATGACGAAGGCAGAGCGTCTGGACTACGGCCAGAGTCTGATGACTCACGCAATGGTCTTCCAAGGCGTCAACCTCGACGAGAACGGCCAGCCGAACCGCTGGCGTGTCGAGAACAGCTGGGGCAAAGACCCGGGTAAGGATGGTTATTACCTGATGACCGACCGCTGGTTTGATGAGTACATGTATCAGATCGTCGTCAATAAAAAGTACCTGACCGACGAGCAGCTGGCCGCATATCAGGCCGACCCGATCGAACTCGAGCCGTGGGACCCGATGGGCTCGCTGGCGGTAGCGTACTAATAAGAGTGAATGAATAAAGAAAGAGCGGTGTATCACGGAAAAGTTCCGGATACACCGCTCTTTTTATCGTTTATAACTTTTTGTACCCCACCGGTTCGTCGTCCTTGCAGCGGCGTTCCATGAGGTAGGTGTCCAGCCAGCGGCCGTGGCAGTCACGGGCGATGCGCTCCCGGCGGCCGACCAGACGAAAACCGCACTTGGTGTGCAGGCGGCGGCTCGGCTCATTGTCCTGTAAGACGGTGGACTGCAAAGTCCAATAACCGGCCTGCTCCGCCGCCTTGCAGAGGGATGTCAGAAGATGATAGCCCAATCCACGCCCACGGAACTTTTCGCCGACGTAGATGCTGACCTCGACCACACCCCGATAACACCAACGGGGGTCGACCCGGTGCAGAGCTGTCCAGCCGGCAACCACGCCATTGTCCAGCACGACCAGTCGGCAGTCCTTGGTGTGGGAAGCATCCCACGCCGTATAGGGCGGACAATCGGTCTGAAACGTTGCGTGTTCGGTGGCGATGCCCTCTAAATAAATTTTGGAAACCTCGTTCCAATCCTCCGGCTCCATTGGCCGGACGGTGATCTCACTTTTGCTCATGATTCCTTTTCCCATTCCCCAAGACAGGAGCCGCATTGCTCCCATCCATACATGAACTTTATGCCCTCAGTATAGCAGAAAATCAGCACAGAGACAAGCTTACTCCAACCCGGGCAGGGTGTCCAGCACGGTCAAACCCAGTCCGATTAGGAATTCCCGTTTGCGCTGGAACAGGTCGGTCACGTCCAGCTCCTCAGGCGTGTGGGCATCGCAGCCGATAATGGCTTTGACCGGGTATTCCGCCGCAATGTTCCAGAAAAAGTCGGTGGTGTAACCCAGTGTGCCGTCGCCGCGATTCTGGCAGGTCAGTCCGGCGAGGTTGTATTCCAGCGGAACGTTCAGCCGGGCGGCGGCTTCACAGATCTCCCGGCAGACAGTCTCGGCGGTCTTGTCGTAGGCTGTCCAGCGGTTCAGGCAGAGATCCGGGTGAGCGAGGTAGGCGTACAGACCTGTTTCCAGACCCTCGACGACCTGTTCGGCATAGCGGAGCAGATCGCGCTCACTCTGCGGACGGCCAAAATACATTCCCGTTTCGTCGGTGGTGTCGTAGTGGCAGCCGAAAATGAGATACTCGATGCCAAGGCGTTCTTTCTCTTCTTTCAGCCACGGCAGATAAGCCGGGAAATATTCGGACTCCAATCCGATGTGGATATGAAGCTGGTCAGCGTATTTTTCACGCAGGGAAGAAAGAGTCGAGACGTAGCCTTCCAGCTCGTCCGGAAGCATCCGGATGTGGCTGATGAAGTCTGGGTCGGCATATTTCCACGGTGTGTGGTCGGAAAAGCCCAGAACCGTGTATCCGTTGCGGATGGCGGTCTGGATGTATTCTTCCTCAGTTCCGGCGGCATGATGGCACCGGGTAGTGTGGGTGTGATAGTTTGTGAAATGCGGCTTCGGCATAGATGAAACCTCCTGCACGCAGATTTGTTTTGACAATAGAAATGGTTGTGATACAATAGAACCACTGAACCACAAATTTTCGGACAGTACATTATTATAGTCTTCTTTGTCGGAAAATGCAATAAAGATGCCTGTCCGGGACGAAAAAGGGGAGAGTGCCTGTCATGAAGTTGAAACGAGTTCTGGCCTGCTTTGCTCTGCTGGTCTGTCTGCTGACCCTGCCGGTCTATGCGGACACCGCCAAGGGCGAACCAAATATCACACCGGAGACGACGATCCGGGAAATACAGGAAAATCCAAGCATACAGGCATCCGGATTCTCGGCTTACTGTAAAGCGGAGTCGGAATTTCCATGGGAAAAGTGGCAGACCGACCAGAGCAAGCTGAAAAACTACGTCAGCAAATACTCCTACAACCGTTCGGCAAAAGGGCTGAATCTCCTGATTGAAAATGTCAACAACGGAATACAGGTAACTTATCCCATCTACACAGAGGAAGAAATTGCGCAGGACAAAGCTCTTGAAGAACCAAAACTTTATTATTTCCCGGGAGACGGCACCAAGAAAAAATACGTTCTGGTCGTGACCGGAAATGGGTTTACGACACGGGGTGATCTGGGTGAGGGAATGTCGACTGTCTGGGAACTGCATCAGATGGGGTATCCAGTGTTTCTGCTCCATTATCGCATTTTTGTGGATGCGTCCAACAACGCACCGCTTCAAGACCTGAAACGGGCGGTGCGGTACATCACGGATAACGCGGAAATGTTTGATGTTCAGACGGAAAATTATGCGGTTGTGGGGTACTCTTCGGGCGGACAGTTGGCTGGACTGTTTGGAAGCGAAAAATATGGCTACGCAACGGAAAAACTGCCTAAACCGGGAGCTTTGTTGCTGGGATATCCCATCAACGATTTCAACGAAGTGAAGGTGCTGTATCATTTTATCATGGACTACGCGGAATTCCATTGGAGATATTACTGGACAAATATTTCCAACGTTGTAACAAAAGATTATCCGCCGGTATATCACTGGTACGGTAAAAAAGATTTAATGCTGCTGGCACTGAATTTGTGTCAGCAAAGCCCGGCATTGGAACGAAGCCTGCAAAAATATGAGGTGCCGCATGAATATCGGGTCTTTGAACAGGCCGAACATGGTGCGGCGACCGGTGAGGGTACCGACGCCGATGGTTGGTTGAACGAAGCCGTTGCGTTCTGGGAAGCGCAGACGGCAGAATGATACATATTTCAAAAAGAGGGGCGAAAACGATGAAAGACTGGAATGAGACGTTCCGGAGCCTGAATGTGGGGCTGCCGGATGATGTGGAACGGTTGAAGGCGGCCGGTTACTACACGGAAGCCATCGAGCGAATCGACGAGTATCTCGCCGAGGACTGGACGCAGACCCAGAACTCCCCGGAGACGCAGGGCAAAGAGAAACCGGACGAAAAGCCCGAGAACCCGACGCCGCAGGGTGTCCATGCGCTGCATGACGCACTGCTGGTGCAGAAAGAAATTTTGCGCCGCCTGCCCGAGGAATACTGCTGGACAGAAGAAGCTGCCATCGCCCGGATGCAGGAACTTGTCCGGGATTTCACACCCGAAGAGTTCCACTGGCTGGTGAAGAACGGTCAGATAGATTGGCGGTTCGTCGAGGGTAAAAAACAGTATCTTGACCGGTTCGACCAGACCCTGATCGCCACCCATGCGGATATTGCTGCCCGGCTGATCGACCCTCCGGCGCAGAGCAATGCCGCCCGGGAACGCCGCCGCAGAGAACACGACAAAATGGAACGGGAAGGCAAGTCTGCCGCACGCATTACTCTTGAAACAAGCATCAGAATGTCGGACTCTGCTTTTGAAAAAGCTCTCGCCAAGGCAAAAGCAGAGGGAAGAGACGCCGTGCATGTCCGCGCATGGCTCCCACTGCCTGCCGCTTGCCTCTCACAGAGTGATATCAAGTTTGAATCTTTCACGGAGGAGCCAAGCCACATCGCCGCCGAGGATGCGCCGCAGCGCACCGCCTACTGGGAAGCCGACCTGACCGAAAACCGGACGTTTGGTGCAAAGTACAGCTACACCAGTACGGCTTATTATGCCGACCCGATGGATATTCTGCCATCGGCGGAACAGCCGGATTTTGATATCGGAGAAGAAGCACCGCATATCGTCTTTACGCCCTACTTGCGTGCTTTGGCGGCGCAGCTGACCGAGGGTGTTACCGACCCGGCGGAAAAGGCCAAGCGCATTTACGACTACATTACCCTGAACGTGCGGTACCACTATCAGCCGGCCTATTTTGTGCAGGAATGCCTGCCCGACAACTGCGCCCGGAACCGCCGGGGCGACTGCGGCATTATGGCGTTGACCTTTATTACTCTCTGCCGTCTGGTGGGCATCCCGGCACAGTGGCAGAGCGGCCTGTCCGTTTCGCCGACAGGCGTCGGAAACCACGACTGGGCGATGTTCTATATCGCGCCGAAGGGCTGGATGTATGCCGACTGTTCGTTCGGCGCGTCGATGGCACGGAACGGTGACGAAGTGCTGCGGAAACACTATTTCGGCAATCTGGATACCGGTCGGATGGTGGCGAACCGGGCATTTGAGGCGCAGTTCGACCCACCGATGTACGGTTTCCGGAAGGATCCCTACGATAACCAGACCGGTGAGATCGAGGTCGACGGCGTGGGTCTGTACGGTGACGATGTTGAACCGAAGAAAGACGTTCTGGATTACGAGATGCTGTGACGCAAATCACAGGGCTTCGCTGGTTTCTGGCGAAGCCCTGCTTTTTAAAGGAAAATTGGTATGGGATTTCTGGCGACCCTTTATACCTTTCTGCTGGTGACCATCTGTCTTTTGCTGGCAGTTCTGCTCCGCCGCACGGCAAAGACGGGAAAGAACACCGGCGATTACGACGAACTGAAAAATGGATGGAGCAGCAACTCAATGCGCAGGCTTCGGGCGATGCGCAGGCCGTGGAAAATGCCCGTCACGCCCTCGAGCTTGTCCTCCGCAGCCGTGCCATCAGCCGGAAGCTCCGCAGCGTGCAGTCTCTGGATGAGGACAGCGCGGCGGCGTTGTTGGAGTTAGAGACGGAACCGGGGCGGCTGGTGATGCCAAAACTGCCGGACAGCGACAACAATGAATAACGACCCTTGCACTTTTCCTGTCTCCGTGATATAATGCGAATGGTTCCTAGAAAATCCGTCGAATCAAGGCATTGAATTCCATAATAAATACAAATACAGAAAGGGCTTTGTACTATGAGCGTGAAAAAAATCAGTAACGCCGTGCTGGGCGTGGGTGTGGATGATACCACTATTGATCTGTTCGAGAGCCAATATCCGGTGCCGACCGGTGTCAGCTACAACTCTTACGTCATCCTCGACGAGAAGACCGCCATTCTGGACACAGTGGATAACCGTGCCACCGGCCCGTGGCTGGAAAACCTCGATGAGGCTCTGGCTGGACGGAAGCCGGATTATCTGGTCGTCTCCCACATGGAGCCGGATCACGGTGCAAACATCGCACATCTGGCAAAGCTTTATCCGGAAATGCAGGTGGTCGGCAACGCAAAGACCTTCCTGTATATGGAGCAGTTCTTCGGTGCGGATGCTATCGCAAAAGAACGCCGTGTCGTAGTCAAGGACGGTGAAAGCCTGTCTCTGGGTCAGCATGTTCTGACCTTTGTGTTCGCCCCGATGGTCCACTGGCCGGAGGTCATGGTGAGCTACGAGTCCAGCGAGAAAATTTTGTTCTCCGCCGATGGTTTCGGTCGTTTTGGTGCTGTGGCGAACTATGATGAAAATGCTGACTGGGCAAGCGAGGCACGCCGCTATTTCCTGAACATCGTCGGCAAGTACGGTTCTCAGGTACAGGCACTGCTGAAAAAAGCCGCTGCACTGGACATCCAGACCATCTGCCCCCTTCACGGCCCGGTGCTGACTGGCGACCTGAGCAAGTATCTGAACTACTATGACCTGTGGTCTTCCTATAAGCCGGAGGAGCCGGAAAAAATTCTGGTCGCAAGTGCCTCCATCCACGGTCACACCCGGGATGCCGCTCACATGATGGCTGAGAAGCTCCGTGCCAAGGGCGCAAAGGTCGTTGAAATGGATCTGACCCGTACCGATGTTTCCTACGTTGTGACCGAGGCGTTCCGCTGCGGCAAGATCGTACTGGCCTGCGCTACCTACGACGGGTTCCTCTTCCCTCCGATGGAGAATCTGCTGGCTCACCTCAAGACTAAGAACTTCCAGAGCCGTACTATTGGTCTGATGGAGAACGGCACTTGGGCTCCGATGGCTGCAAAGCTGATGAAGGCCGAGCTGGACGGAATGAAGAATATGACCGTCTGCGAGAATGTCGTTACCATCCGCAGTGCCGTCAATGCCGCATCTGAGGCGCAGATGGATGCACTGGCAGATGAGATCCTGACAAAGTAAAATGACAAAATGAAAGAGCGATTGCACATTGATTTTGTGCAATCGCTCTTTTGCTTGTGCTGAGGTTTATCGGGAATGGTTCTTCAGAACCATAAGACCGCTGAGCAGAATAAGGATGCCCAGCAGGACAAGACCGGCACCGGCTTTCCCAAACAGGTCACCGAACCAGCCGATGAAGGGGCTGGCCGGGATCATCAGGATACTGTACATCATGCTGTCTACGCTGATGATGGTTGCTCGCTGGTCGCTGGGAATGACGTCGTTCAGCCGCTGACTTTCATGCAGGAGATAGATCTCAAGGATGCCCTGTACCAGCATCATGCTCAAGATACTTCCCCACGCAGGAGCAAGGCCGACCAGCAGGGTGCCAAGACCGCAGAGCAGAGCGCAGGTCGCATAGAACCGGCGCAGGGAGTGTGGCTTGAGCCGACGGGCAATCTCAGTGCCGACGATGCAGGCGACACCGCCCAGAAGCATCGGAACAAAGAGTAGGGCGGTCGGCCAGCCTAGTTCGATGAGACGCTGCTGCAAAAACATTTTGGTGAGGTAGCTGGGAATCGAGATGACGGAACTGGATAAAATCAGCCTGACCGCCAGCGGACAAGTGCGCAGGGCGTGCAGGCTGTCGCGCACCAGCTGGGCGAACAGACGGGGCAGGTCGCGGAAAGTCTGCTGCTCCCGACTGGCCTGCGCTTCGGTGACGACCGGCTCGGTCATCAGGAGACGGGAGATGGTGGAGACGCCCTCGAACAGCGCGCTGAGCAGATAGAAACCGGTGAAATGCAGGAACTGTTCCAATGTGCTGGCGAGGGAACCGAACGCATTTGCCACCATTGAGATTTGCGATTCGTTGGCGGAAACTTTGATGTAGTCCTCCGCGCGGCCGGTCTGTTTCAGACTGTCGTAGACGAGAGCCGTACCGGTGCCGGAGAACATGGTGTTCGATAATGCGTTCAGACCCATCGCAAGGCAGATGAAGAAAAGGTTCGGCGCAAAGGCCATCAGCAGATTGGAGCTGACGACCAGAAAACCGCCGAAGACAAGCGTTTTCTTCCGGCCCAGAAGATCGGCTGCCATGCCGCTGGGAACCTCGAACAAGAGACTGACGACGTGGTAAACGCTTTCGGCAAGACCGATTTCCCAGAGGGAAAAGCCCCGTGCGGCCAATAACGCGACCCAGACGGCATCCGTGATGCGCAGGCCGGAGAAAAAGTCGGACATGTAGACGCAGCCAAGCTGCTTTTTGATGTTCATAGGAGACGACCTTTCTATTTTTGTGAGTTAAAACGAAAAATAGAAGGGTACCCTTTATACCGCAAAAACAAAAACGCCCCATAGCAAAGCTACGAGGCGCAAAAAAATCATGCTCCACGCTTTGCTGAAAAGAACGATTTACCCAAGACCGCAAGGCCCACCGCCTAAACCAAGAAACGGAAACCTGCCCGACATGCCAACGGCTCGCCCTTTGAGGAAAGACTCCCTCCGGTCGGAGGGAGATGTCGCGATAGCGACAGAGGGAGGCCTCTGGCTGCGGATGCGAGACTGAGAGGGTAAAAAGGGTACACTTCGAGCCGGAATTGCTTAGGGATTTCCTTTTTTAAAGAAAACGCAGCCATTCCAACTCATTAGGTCGTACCTTCCTTTCAGTAAACGTTGCGTCAACTATAACACGTCCGGCGGCGGATTGCAAGCCGGAAATGGGATTTTGCGCCGAAACTGCCAAAAAATTGGGCACATACTTGCAAACGGCGGCGAAATGTGGTAAGATGATTCATGGTTATGAACCTGAATACTCGAAACGCAGCGACGGAGAGAGTACGCAGATCACACCGCGGCAAAGAGAGAAGCTTCACCGGCTGAGAGGGCTTCCGAGCGGTAGACTGCCGAAGTTCGCTCCCGAGCGGTCTGTACGAACGGTTTTCTTATTAGTACAGGACGGTGCGCCCCGTTACGGCGTTTGAGAGCCGCACCGGTGCTTTGCCGGGAGCGGAAACCGGGTGGTACCGCGGAGTGAAATGTTATGCTTCGTCCCTTGGTCTGGCAGTTGCCAGGCAGGGGACGGAGCTTTTTTTATTGCTCCGCTGAATAACACGAGATACAAGAAGGAGAGAACATCCATGCAAGCAATGATCGACGAGCTGGCAAAACAGGCGAGCGAAAGCCTGAGCCAGGTCTCTTCCAAAGAAACGCTGGCTACTTTCTGGCAGGAATACCTGAGCAAGAACGGTAAAATTCCGGCTCTGATGAAGAATCTGCGCTCGGTCGCTCCGGAAGAGCGTCCGGCCATGGGCAAGATCATCAACGAACTGAAACAGAAGGTGCAGGCGGACTACGATGCCGCCGCTGCTAAGGTCAAAGAGGCCGAGCTGGCTGCACGCAATGCCGCTGAGACGGTAGACATCACCCTGCCGGCAAAGACCCGTGAGGTCGGCGGTCTGCACCCCCTGACTCTGGTGACGAATCAGATTATCGACGTCTTTTCCGGTATGGGCTTCGCGGTTGCGGACGCTCCGGAGATCGAGGACGACGACCACAACTTCACCCGTCTGAACGTGCCGAAGGATCATCCGGCACGTGATATGCAGGATACCTTCTATCTGTCCGATGAATTCCTGCTCCGCACCCAGACTTCCGGCGGCCAGATCCGCACGATGGATTCCCAGAAGCCTCCCATCAAGGTCCTGATTCCTGGCCGTGTTTTCCGTTCTGATTCTGATGCGACCCACAGCCCGATGTTCCATCAGATGGAAGGTCTGGTCGTCGATAAGGGCATCAACCTCGGCGACCTGCAGGGCGCACTGAACACCTTCGTGCAGAAGCTGTTCGGCGACGACACCCGTACCCGTCTGCGTCCGTCCTACTTCCCCTTCACCGAACCCAGTGTTGAGGTCGACGTCAGCTGCTTCGAGTGCCACGGCAAGGGCTGCCCTCTGTGCAAACACACCGGCTGGATCGAGGTTCTGGGCGGCGGTGTCGTCAACCGCAAAGTCCTCGAGAACTGCGGCATTGACCCGGATGAGTATTCCGGTTTTGCCTTCGGCATCGGCATCGAGCGTATTGCGATGCTCAAGTACGGCATCAACAACATTGGCCTGATGTTTGAGAACAATCTGCAATTCCTCAAGCAGTTCCACGAATAAGAGGGGAGAGAGCAAACAATGAAAGTACCTTTCAGCTGGTTAAAAGAACTCGTCGATATCGACGTTACCGCGCAGGAATTGGAAGAAAAGCTGTTCTCCTGCGGTTTTGAAGTAGAAGAGTTGATCCCGTTGGATGCTGGCATCAGCAAGGTGGTCGTTGGTAAGATCACCGAGATGGAAAAACAGGAAGGCACCCATCTGACTAAGTGCGTCGTCGACTGCGGCGAGTACGGCCATGAGATCCGCATCAGCACCGGTGCCACCAATATGAAGGTCGGCGACTGCGTGCCTGCCGCTCTGGATGGCTCCACCCTGCCCGGCGGCATCAAAATCAAGGCTCGTAAGATGCAGGGCGTCGAGTCCAACGGTATGCTCTGCTCCGGCGAAGAGCTGGGTCTGAACGATGACCTGTTCCCGGGTTCTGAGGTTTACGGTCTGCTCATCCTGCCCGAGGACAGCGTTCCCGGCACCGATATCGCACCGGTCGTTGGTCTGGATGACTATATCTTCGATATCTCCATCACCGCAAACCGCCCCGACTGCCAGTCGGTTCTGGGTATTGCTCGTGAGGTTGCTGCCATCCTTGGCAAGCCGCTCCACATGCCTGCTATGGATTACAACACCGTCTGCGATGCAGATGAGCCCATCAGTGTGGCAGTCGAAGCTCCTGACCTCTGCCCTCGTTATATGGCACACTACGTCCGGAACATCCGGATGGGAGAGTCTCCCCGCTGGATGAAGCGCCATCTGGCTCTGTGCGGCCTGCGCTCCATCAGCAACGTGGTGGATATCACCAACCACACCCTGCTCGAGATGGGCCAGCCGATGCACGCTTTCGACCTGAATAAGGTTGCAGGCCGCAGCATCACCGTCCGCCGCGCCCACAACGGTGAGAAGATCACTACGCTGGATGAGAAGGAGTTTACCCTGAACGAGAACAACCTCGTCATCTGCGATGCTGAGAAGCCGGTCGCTCTGGCAGGCATCATGGGCGGTGCAAACTCCGGTATGGACGACAACACCACCAGCCTGCTGTTCGAGTGCGCAACGTTTGCTCGTGACAGCGTCCGTAAGACCAGCCGCGCTCTGGGCCAAAACAGCGATTCTTCTGCCCGTTATGAGAAGGGCGTTGACCGTCATTCTCCCGAGCTGGGTCTGGCACGCGCTCTGCACCTGATTCAGGAACTGAACTGCGGCGATATCACTACCCTCGAGTATGACCTGACCGATGGCCGTCCGCTGGAGCGCAAGCACATCGTCACCACTCCGGCAAAGATCTGCTCGGTGCTTGGTATCACCGTTCCCGACCAGACCATGATCGACATCCTCAAGCGTCTGGAGTTCACTGTGGACGTGCAGGCAGACGGCAGCTGGGATGTTTCCGCTCCGCTGTACCGTGAGGATGTCGAGGATTACCCCGACCTCGCCGAGGAAGTTATCCGTGAGTATGGCTACGACCATATCGTTCCTACTTTCCTGAAGACCGCAGCCGTCACCAACGGCGGTCTGAACTATGACCAGAAACAGCAGATGAAGACCAAGCGTCTGCTGGCCGCACAGGGCTTCTATGAGGCTTCCACGCTGGCCTTCTACTCGAATGCAGAGCTGGATATGCTCCATATCCCGGCGGACGATGTGTCTCGCAAGGCAATCCGCATCCTGAACCCCATCAGCGAGAATCTGTCCATCATGCGGACGCTGCTGACCCCCTCGATGCTGAATGTTATCGTTGATAACCTCAAGAAGGGCAATACCGAAGGCCGTCTGTTTGAGATGGCTCCGGTCTATCTGGCAAAGGAACTGCCCATCAAGGAGCATCCGCACGAGCGTCAGACCCTCTGCATCGGCGCATTCGGCCCCGAAGAGGACTTCTTCACCGTCAAGGGCGCAATGGAAGCTCTGGCCGCTGGCTTCGATTTGAAGTTCAGCTATCAGCGTGAGACTGCTCCCTGGCTGCACCCCGGCATCAGCGCAGCAGTTTACTGCAACGGCAAGCGTCTGGGCGTCTTCGGCAAGCTGGCAAACGAAATCAATGCCGAACTGGAGATCGCAAAAGACCAGAAGGACAGCCAGAACATCTATCTGGGCGAGATCGACTATGAGGCTTTGATGTCCTGCGTCGAGGGCGAGCTGCGTTATAAGCCGCTCAGCCCCTATGCAGCTGTCAAGCGCGACCTCGCACTGGTCTGCGATGAGAAGATCACCTGCGGCGAGATCGAAGAGACCATCCAGAAAGCAAGCCCCCTCATCAAGGAGGTCAAGCTGTTCGATATCTATCGCGGTGCAAACCTCGGCGAGGGCAAGAAGAGCATGGCCTTCTCCTTGACACTGGCTGACCCCAACGCGGAAGTCTCCGTAGAGCAGGTCGAGCGTGTCGTCAAGAAAGTCCTCGGCAACCTGAAGTTCAAGCTGGGCATCGAGATCCGGTAAATAGCCCTCTCAGTCACCTGCGGTGACAGCTCCCCCAAAGTGGGAGCCATTGGCATGCCGGGTAAGCTTGTGCCATAAACAATAAATGCCGGGCCTTGTGGTCTGGATTTACGGCTTCGATGCTGTGAATCTGGAGAGCGAGGCCCGGTTTTTTGCGTTAAAAAATGAAAGTTGCCCGACATGCCAAGGCCTCGCCCACTGGGAGAGGTGGCGCGAAGCGACGGAGAGGGCTTGCTGACAATAAAAAGTTATGCTACACTTTAGATAAAAGTATCTTATTGTATCAGGAGGAACCAGCGTGGAGGATTACCGCACCATCCGGGGAACAGCGACCGGAGAATATGAGGAAAAAAAGAGCCGTTTTATTGCGCAGCTGTCTTTTGCAGACAGCGAGGAAAAGGCGGTGGCCTTTCTGGAACAGGTGCGCGCGGCCAACCGGACGGCACGGCACAATGTGTACGCCTACCGTCTGCGAGAGGGCAACCGGGAACGCTATTCCGACGACGGCGAACCGGCAAAAACGGCTGGAACGCCTGCGCTGGAAGTGCTTCAGCACAGTGGTCTGACCGACCTTATCGTGGTCATCACCCGGTATTTCGGCGGTGTGCTGCTGGGAACCGGCGGTCTTGTCCGTGCCTACACCACGGCAACTGCCCGGGCACTGGAAAACGCCGAGGTTGTCACGGTGCGGAGCGTCGTAGAACTGACCGTTACGGTGGATTATTCTCTCTATGAACGAGCCGTTCTACTCATCAATGCGGCAGGTGCAAAGCTCAGCGAGCCGCTGTTCACCGACCGGGTAACGCTGCGCTGGCAGATGCCCGAGGGTACGGAGGCTCCGCTGCTGGAACAGCTGCGTGAGCTGACCCGTGGAAGCGCGCAGGTGGAAGCATCGCAGCCGTTCTATGCGCCGTTCTGAGCAAACTGAGCAAAATATGAACAAATTGGAAATTTTTGGAAATCGACAGAGAGTTTCCCCCTTCGACAGAGCCAATGCGTTACAATGACCGCAGACGCGGCATCGGGGTCGGCAGCGTGCTGAGAAAGGGGAAGAAGGGAGCAGCGAATATCCATGATCCCACACGAATACATTGAGGAACTGACTCGCCGGACCGATATCGTGGAGCTGGTGGGCAGTTATGTGCAGCTCAAGCGGAAAGGGCGGCTTTACGGCGGACTCTGCCCCTTCCACAATGAAAAATCACCCTCGTTTTACGTCTACCCGGACACGCAAAGCTTCTACTGCTTTGGATGCGGCGCAGGCGGCGACGCTATCACCTTTACGAAAAAGATCAACAGCATCGATTACCCGGAAGCAGTCAAGCTTCTGGCTGGACGTGCCGGAATGCCCGAACCAAAAGAGGACGACAGGACGGGCCGGATGCGGAGCCGTGTCCTCTCGATGAATAAGGAAGCAGCCCGGTTTTTCCATGCCTGCCTAAACTCGACTGTTGAGGAAGGACGCCAGGCTCGAGCCTATTGGCGGCGGCGCGGACTGGACGATAAGACCATCGTCCGGTTCGGTCTGGGCTATGCGCCCAATGATGGACAGGCTCTTTACCAGTTTCTGCGCGATAAGGGCTACAATCAGCAGGAGCTGGATGCAAGCGGCCTATTCAAGCGCAGTCCGTCCGGGCGCATTTACTGCTTGTTCTGGAAACGGGTCATGACGCCTATTTTTGACCTACGCGGCAATATCATCGCTTTTGGCGGCCGCGTCATGGACGACTCGAAGCCCAAATATGTCAACAGCCCGGAAACGCTGGTCTACCACAAATCGGAGACGGTCTTTGCGCTCCAAATCGCAAAACGGAGCGCGTCCCGGCGGTTCGTCCTCTGCGAGGGCTATATGGATGTCATCAGTATGCATCAGGCAGGCATCGACACAGCAGTGTGTGCCTGCGGTACGGCTCTGACACAGGAACAGGTCAAGCTCATCAGCGAATATGCCGATGAAGTCATCCTGAGCTACGATTCAGACGAAGCCGGTCAGAAAGCGACCCTGCGCTCACTGGAACTTTTCCGGAACAGCCCGGTCAAGGTCGGTGTGCTGCAAATTCCGGGTGCGAAAGACCCCGATGAGTACATCAAAAAGTATGGGGCAGACCGCTTTAAAGCTCTGCTGGACGGGGTCGGCAACGCACTGGATTTCCGGATAAAGCGTTTGCGCGACCAGTATGACCTGAGTCAGGATTCCCAGCGGCTTGAGTATGTCCGGCAGGCGGTAGATATGCTGGCCGAACGCTCCAACCCGACCGAGCAGGAAGTTTACGCCGGACGGCTGGCCGAGGAGACGAACATCTCGAAAACGGCCATCCTGACCCAGTTGGGAACCGCGGTCAAAAAGGTGAATAGCAAACGGCGTTGGGAGAAAAATCGTGATATCCTCCATTCAGGTGAGATGGACCGCATCAAGCCGTCGTATGAAGCAGGCGGCTCCAAGGCAGTAGGTATCATGAGCGCGGAGCAGCGGCTTCTGGCGGCGATGCTCCGGGAGCCGAGCTATATCCCGAAAGTCCGGGCGCACCTGACGCCGGAACAGTTCATCGACCCCAAGCAGAAAGAACTGTATGAGGCAATGCTGAACTGCCAGCAGCAGGGTATTGAACTGAGCCTGTCTACTCTGGGCGGTTTTGTGAGCGAAGAGGCTCTGAATGAAATGAGCCGTTTTGCGGCACAATACAGCGATGTGAACTGCACACCCGAAGATATCAACCTTTATCTTGACCGCATTGCGCAGGGTAAGCCCATCGCAAGCAAGGCGGCCGGAATGTCGAACAACGAAATTGAGCAATTCCTCCAGTCGATGAGAGAAAAAAAGCAGGGGAACGACCCCTCGGCGGACGAATAATAGAACCTTTCCCTCCGGCTGGAGCTGGAAGGAGAAGGAACCATGCAAAAAATGTCGCAGACGGATGAACTGGTAAAAATGTTGTCGGCACAGGCACGGAGACATATCCTGACGCCGGAACAGATCAGCCGCGCAATGGAAGAGCAGGACTATGACGCTGCCGGGCTGGATGAACTGTACGAAAAGCTGGAATCGAAGGGCATCCGGGTCGCGGAAGAGGACGAAGAGCTTCCGGCTCTGGATGAGGATCAGATCGATCGGCTGGAACAGGAACTTTCAGCGGAGGGCGTTGCACTGGATGACCCGGTCAAGACGTATCTAAAAGAAATAGGCCGGGTGCCGCTCCTGACCGCTGACGAAGAGATGACCCTTGCAAAGGCAGCACGGGCAGGAGATGCCGATGCACGCCGGAAACTGAGCGAGGCGAACCTCCGGTTGGTGGTCTCGGTGGCAAAACGGTACGCCGGACGGGGACTGCCCTTCCTCGATTTGATTCAGGAAGGAAACCTCGGTTTGATGAAGGCGACCGAAAAGTTCGAGCCGGAGCGCGGCTTCAAGTTTTCGACCTATGCGACATGGTGGATACGGCAGTCCATCACCCGAGCCATCGCCGATCAGGGGCGGACTATCCGCATCCCGGTGCATCTGGTGGAAAGCATCAACCGGGTCAAGAAGATGTCAGGCGAGATCCTGCGGAAAAAGGGCAGGGAAGCGACAGCAGAGGAGATCGCCGTCCGTCTGGACATGGAGCCTGACCGGGTACGGGAGCTGCTGCTTCTGGCACAGGAACCGGTCAGCCTTGAAACGCCGGTGGGCGAGGAAGAAGATGCTCACCTTGAAGATTTTATTCAGGACGAGGAAGCTGGGATCCCGGCGGATGAGGCCGGACGGCAGATGCTCCGCCGGGAGCTGATGAACGTCCTCAAGAGCCTGACGCCCCGGGAGGAACGGGTGATCTCCCTGAGGTTTGGTCTGGAGGATGGCCGCGCCCGGACACTGGAAGAACTGGGGCAGGAATTCAACGTGACCCGGGAACGGGTGCGGCAGATCGAGGCAAAGGCTCTGCGCAAACTTCGTCATCCCAGCCGGGCGAAGCGGCTGAGGGATTATCTGGAAGAGTAAAGCAGATTTCAAGAGCCAATATAGACAAAATGCACAACAGGCTTTTCGTCAGGAACATGAAAAACGAAAAAATCAAGGCGAAAAGCACATAAGATATACACGTTTCCGGGCGTTCGATAAAAGAGGGCGTCCGGGAATTTTTTTGCGATAAAATCAGAAAAATGGCTTGACAACAGGGCTTTTCCGTTGTATACTAAATTAGTATCACATAATGGCCTAGTGCGCCAAAAAGAGAGTTTTGCAAGGACAGGCTGGAAGGGTTGAACCGAAAAGTTTGTTGAAAACGCCGAACTTCTCCTCCGGACGTGGGTTGAAT
>ERZ808240.3068-NODE-3068-length-16994-cov-6.768227_pt1 | contig 16994 bp, 15 predicted proteins | sample MGYA00521084_ERZ808240 | MGnify/ENA primary metagenome ERZ808240 (study PRJEB31516, sample SAMN03275571) | gut metagenome | biome: mammalia-associated habitat; material: feces | host: Papio cynocephalus | place: Kenya | collected 2012-08-06 ... | reverse complement strand
GGCCCGCATCCGTATGCCGAACCACGCAGCAAACGCTGTCCGACAAGGCATACCTCTTGTATGCTTGAGTATTATACCATGTTTTTGAGCAGAATGCAAGTATGAGGAAACAAAAAGACAGCTGCCGGTTTTCTGTAACCAGCGGCTGCCATCGGAATAAGTGAATATGAAAATTTACTGCTTTGCGTATGCGGCTGCGTTCGTACCGGCGATACGACCAAAGACCACGAAGTCGCAGACAGCGTTTCCGCCGATGCGGTTTCCACCGTGAACACCGCCGGTGGTCTCACCTGCAGCATACAGACCGGGGATAGCATTGCCGTTAGTGTCCAATACCTCGGTTTCGGTGTTGATCTTCAGGCCGCCCATCGTGTGATGGATGCCAGGAGCGACCTTGATCGCATAGTAAGGGGCGGTGGACAAATCACCGTCCATACCGTTGTTACGGCCGAATTCTTTGTCCTCGCCAGCTGCAACAGAGGCGTTCCAGGTATCCATCGTCTGAACGAAGTTGGTGATGGCATCGCCTTCCAGACCCATCAGATTTGCAAGTTCCTCATAAGAGTCGGCAGAAACGGTAAGACCGTTTTTGATGTACTTCTGGCAGGATTTCAGGTCGTCTACGATGCGCTGATCAAAGATGATATAAGAATATGCGCCGGGCTGTTCCAGCTCTGCGTTGGAAACTGCATCGCGAGTGGACATATCATTGCAGAAACGCTTACCCTCGGAGTTGACGAGAATTGCGCCCATACTGCGGACACTTTCGGAAACCAGCAGGCCGGTCTCCTGATAAACGGTGGGATGGAGCTGGATCTGATCCATATCGACGGTGTCAGCACCGATCTCTTCAGCCATCAGGATGCCGTCGCCGGTCGCTCCCGCATGATTGGTGGTGACAGCATTTGCCAGAGAAGGATTATAGCTCGCCAGCATATCGAAGTTTGCACCGAAACCACCGGCAGCGATAATAACACTCTTGGCGTTGATGGTGTAGCTGTGTTCTTTGCTTTCAGCTTTGATGCCGACAGCTGCGCCGTTATCCGTCAGGATCTCGGTGGCTTCGGTATTCAGCATGATCTCAACACCAAGTTTTTCAGCCTGTGCGTTCAGTTTCTCGACCAGATAGCTGCCAACTGCGCTGCCATCCTCCGGTTCATGCAGATATTTGTGGGTGGTACCGCCGGTAGCGGCAACTTTTGGCAGAGGTGCGCCGATGGAAGTCAGCCAGTCAATAGCGTCGGAGCTTTTCTCTGCCATCTCAGTGACAAGGCTCAGATCATTGATTTGATGACCGCCGTTCATAGTGTCCTCGATGAATTCTTCTACACCACTGTCGGTGATGCCAAGTGCAGCCTGATACTGCGTTCCTGCAGCGTTCATGCCACCAGTAGCTTTCAGACTATTGCCGCCTACAATGGGCATTTTCTCAACAACAATGACCTTTGCGCCGTCCTCTGCAGCCTGTGCTGCTGCGGTCAGACCGGCACCACCTGCGCCGACGATAACAACATCACAATCCAATGTTTCAGCAGTTTTTTCGATATTGGTATTTTCTGCTTTGGCAGCGGCGAAAGCAGAAGCATCCAGACCGGCTGCAGCCAGAGCGTTCTGGACAGCCTGCTTGAGGGCGTCGCTGGTAACGGTCGCACCAGCAATGGCGTCTACATTGTAACTCTGCGCCTTCAGCATTTCATCAGGCAGCTGTTCGCAGGCAACAGTACCGATGCCCTGCGTTTCGTTCTGTTCCTTAACGACAATAGAGTAAAGGGTGGTTGCGTCAGCGGTGACTTCGACCACCACGTCGCCCTCCATACCCTTGGCTGAACCGGTAGCAGTCACAGCACCTTCAGCGGCGGTGGGCAAGTCACTGCCGGATTTGTTGACGGCCATAAAACCGAATAGTGCGGCGATGACGATGACACCGGCGATGACCGCCGCAGCAATGCGGCGAAGGATCGCATTCTTGTTCATTTTCTTCCTCCTGATTTTGACTTTGAAACGCTCTTTTTGGTTTGTGATTCATTTCACGAGAAGGATTATATCATACAAAAGAAAAATTAAGAAATTCTGATTTTTCATAGCGATTCAATGGATTCGATGAAAAGAACGACTTCTTGCCAGAGAGAAAGAAACAAAAAGACCCCCACCGGTCACCCGGTGAGGGTCAGAAAGTTCAGATGGCGTTCAGAGAACGCTCAGACTCAGGACTGGCAGGCAGTGATGAGGCTCATCTTGTAGACCTCGTCTGCGTTGCAGCCGCGAGACAGGTCGTTGATGGGAGCGTTCAGACCCTGCAGGATGGGGCCGTAAGCTGCGTAGCCGCCCAGACGCTGAGCGATCTTGTAGCCGATGTTGCCAGCCTCGATGCAGGGGAAGACGAAGGTGTTGGCCTGGCCTGCGACCTTGCTGCCCTTGCACTTGACCTGAGCGACCTCAGGAGCAACAGCAGCGTCGAACTGCAGCTCGCCGTCCACTGCCAGCTCGGGATCCATCTCCTGAGCCTTGATGGTAGCGTCATGGCTCAGAGCGACGGTGCCGCCCTTGCCGGAACCCTTAGTGGAGAAGCTCAGGACAGCGACCTTCGGGTCGATGCCGAACAGCTTTGCAGTCTTAGCGGTCTCAACAGCGACCTCTGCCAGCTTGGAAGCAGCAGAGACCTTGACCTCGCCGGTAGCCTTATCGACGGTATCGGTGTAATCAATGTTGACAGCGCAGTCGCCCATAGCGATACGCTTCAGACCCTCTTCGCCGAAGTCACGGTCGAGGATGAAGCAGGAGCTTACCAGATGTGCGCCCTTCTTGGTCTTGACCAGCTGCAGAGCCGGACGGATGGTGTCAGCGGTGGAGTAGGTCGCGCCGCCCAGCAGGCAGTCAGCCTTGCCCATCTTGACCAGCATGGTGCCGAAGTAGTTGGACTTCTTCAGCAGAGCAGTGCACTCCTCCGGGGTCTGCTTGCCCTTGCGCAGCTCGACCATGGTGTTGACCATCTCATCAAAACCGGCGTAGTTCTCCGGGTCGATGATCTCAGCAGCGGAAATATCAAAATTACCAGCAGCGGCAGCAGCCTTGCACTCTGCCTCATTGCCGACCATAACGACCTTCAGCACGCCCTCAGCCAGCAGCTTGCTTGCGGCCTCCAGGATACGGGGGTCATTGCCCTCGGTAAAAACGATCGTCTTGGGGTTCGCCTTCAGCTGTGCTACCAGCGGTGCAAACATATCAGCCATTGTGATTACCTCCGAAATTACTTTGCAATTCTTCCGGACACCACAGATGTGTCCTTCTTTTTTATTCTAGCACAGAGTTTGAAAACTTCAAGACAAAACCGCAATTTTGTGGTATATTTTGTGGTAGAAATCCTTCGTATGATTGTGAAGAATTTGTCATTTTATTTGTGAGAGGATTAACAAAGTGATGAACTGGGAAACACTGCGTACCGAGTGCCTTGCCTGCACCCGTTGTCCGCTGCATGAGACACGGACGAATGTGGTCTTTGGGCAGGGCGTAGAAACTGCCGAAGTCCTGTTCGTGGGCGAAGGTCCGGGTCAGAACGAGGACGAACAGGGTCTGCCGTTCGTGGGCCGGAGCGGTCAGCTATTGGATAAGTATCTCTTCGCCATCGACCTCGACCGGGAAAAGAACTGCTATATCGCAAACATCGTCAAATGCCGTCCGCCGAAGAACCGTGACCCTCTGCCGACGGAGAGTGAAGCCTGTATGCCGTGGCTGCGCGAGCAGTTCCGGCTGATGCACCCGAAGATCGTTGTCTGCCTCGGCCGTATCGCGGCGCAGCGGATGATCCGTTCGGATTTCTCGGTCACCAAGGAGCATGGAACATTCATTGAAAAAAATGGTATCCTCTTCATGGGTACTTTCCACCCGGCGGCTCTTCTCCGTCAGCCCCAGAATAAACCGGAAGCCTTTGCGGATTTTGTGGCGTTAAGAGATAAAATCAACGAGGTCTGCGAGAGAACGTATTGAGTATCAATCCTCCTCACTTTTGCATACTCTAAAGCAAAAGCGAGGTGTTTTGTATGGAATCCAGAACGACCGATTTCTTCCTCGGTGCGACCACACCGGCAGGATTCAAAGGCTATTTTGAAGCTCTCCGCAAGGAACCCGGCATCCGGATGTACCTCATCAAGAGCGGCCCGGGCTGCGGAAAATCCACCCTGATGAAACGGCTTGCACAGCAGGCCGAGGCAGTCGGCGAACCCATTGAACGTGTCCACTGCGCTTCCGACCCGGACAGTCTGGACGGCGTGATCTTCTTAAATAAGAAAGCGGCCATCGTGGATGCCACCGCGCCCCATGTGGTCGAGCCGGATGCGCCGGGAGCGGATGAGGTGGTCGTCAGCTTGTACCATACCATTGACGCCGAGGCCATCCATCCGCACTGCGACGAGGTGAAAGAACTGTTCCGGAAAAACGCCGTCCTCCGCAGCCGGGCATCCCGGTATGTAGCTTCTGCCGGAAGCCTGCTGCTGGACAGCCGGAGAGCGGAAGCGTGCAGCGCGAATTTCGAGAAAGTCCGCCGGTATGTCAAGCGTCTCTGTGCCCGGGTCCTGCCCCGAACGGACGGAACGCCCAGCGAAGAACTTCGTCTGCTGTCGGCCATCACGCCGAAAGGCATTGTTTTCTATAAGAATACGGTAGAAACTCTGGCCGACCGGACAGTGGTCTTCCACGATGATTACGGAGCCGTCTCCCGGCTTTTGCTGGAACTTATCCGTGCCGAAGCCCTGGCACGAGGGTATCACATCATCACCTGCCCCTGCGCAATGCACCCGGAAGATAAGATCGACCACATCATTATCCCGTCGCTCCGTCTGGCGTTCCTGACGGATAACCGCTGGCATCCGGTGCAGGTGCCGGGGGTGCAGGCCGTTCGCTGCACCCGGTTTGTCGACCGGGAAAATCTGTCGGGATACCGCGCCCGTCTCCGGTTCAATGAGCGCGCTGCTGCGGAACTGCTGGAACAGGCCGTTGCGCTGATGGCGCAGGCCAAGAGCTGCCATGATGAGCTGGAAACGTATTACCGTGCCGCCGTGGATTTCACGCAGGTGGAGCAGGTGACACAGGAATGCAAAGCAATGCTGGAAATTGACTAGAAGGGAAGTTGAACCATGTCACAGCTCCGTCTGCCCATCCGTCAGCTGGTGGAGTTTCTTCTTCGCACCGGCAGCATCGACAGCCAGTTTACCGGATTTGACCGTGCCAACGAGGGCGCAAGACTACACCGCAAGCTTCAGAAAGCCGCCGGCGAGGGATATGAAGCCGAAGTCTTCCTCTCGGCAGAGCGGACGGTGGAGGATATTGCCTTCACGGTCGAGGGCAGGGCAGACGGGATCTTTACAGAGGATGGGCTTGTCACCATCGACGAGATCAAAACAACGGCTATCCCAACAGCGGAAATCGCCGAGGATATGAACCCCTGCCACTGGGCGCAAGGGATGCTTTATGCCGCTATCTACGGCCAGCAGAATGGGCTGGAACAGCTGGCTGTCCGGCTGACCTATTATCAGATCGACACGGATGAGATCGTCCGATTTACCAAGGAGTTTTCCATCGGAGAACTGGAAGCTTTTTTTCTCGACCTGCTGCGGCAGTATCTGCCTTGGGCGAGAAGGCAGCTGGACTGGACTGCCCGGCGAAATGAGAGTCTGCGCGAGCTGAAATTTCCGTTCGCATCCTACCGGCCCGGGCAACGGGCGTTGGCAGGTGAGATTTATCGTGCCTGTGCCGCCGGGAAGACGCCCGACCGAAAAGGTGGCACTCGGCTCTTCTGTCAGGCACCAACCGGCATCGGCAAGACCATGAGCGCGATTTTTCCGGCGTTAAAAGCCATCGGCGAGGGAAAAGGCGAAAAGCTGTTCTATCTGACCGCTCGCAACACGACCCAGACCGCCGCCGAAGATGCCGTGACCCGGCTGCGGAATTCATCGCCGGAACTGTCGCTCCGGAGCGTGACCCTGACGGCCAAAGAGAAAGCCTGTCTGTGTAGGGACGAGGAAGGACATCCGTCCTGCCTGCCGGAAAACTGCCCCTACGCCAACGGCTACTATGAGCGCATCAAGGATGCACTGGCGGCACTGTTAGATGGCGACGGGAATTTTTCCCGGAATATTTTGACCGAGACAGCAAAGCGGTTCACGGTCTGCCCATTTGAGATGGGGCTTGACTTGAGCGAATGGTGTGATGTCGTTATCGGCGATTATAATTATCTATTTGACCCGGTCGTCCACCTCCGCCGATTTTTCGACGGAGCAGGCGACTGGCTTTTTCTCGTGGATGAGGCGCACAATCTGCCCGACCGGGCAAGGGCGATGTACTCGGCATCTTTCCGCAAGAGCAGCCTTGCCGAGGCAAAGCGTGCGTTAGGCCGGGGAAAAGGAAGCCTGAAAACTGCTCTGACAAAGGCGGATAAAGCGTTTCTCGAAGTCCGGAAGACCGTTGCAAGGCTGGCACCCCGGCATCAGCCGGTGACAGCGCAGGAAGAACCGGTCACGGAACAGACCAGCCTGCTGGATGTGCCCGAAACGGCGGTTTCGCTCCCGGAATCGATTTTTGCCGAGAACGGCACCGTCTTTTTGAAGGAACTGCCGGATGTCCTCCGGAAACCACTGGGTGCGATACAGGCTCCGTTGCAGGCATGGCTGGAAGACAACCCGGATGACCCGGCACACAGTCAGCTGCTGGAACTCTATTTTGCGGTGCAGGACATGACACGTTCGGCAGAGCGGTATGATGCGCATTTTGTGACTCAGCTGACCGCCTACGGGAGCGATTTGGAGCTTTCCATCCTCTGTCTTGACCCATCGCCTTTTGTGGATGCAAGCCTTGCCTGCGGTCGTGCGGCGGCGATGTTCAGCGCGACCCTGACACCGCCGGGCTATTATAAAACGGTGCTAGGCTGTCCGGATGCCCGGGCGGTGGCACTCGAAAGCCCTTTCCCGGCGGAACATCTTGGTCTGTACTGCCTGCCTGTCTCGACCCGTTACCGTGACCGGGAAAAGAGCGTCACGGCCATTTCGGATGCGCTGGCAGTGCTGGCAAACGGAAAAATCGGGAACTATCTGGCCTTTTTCCCGAGCTACGCCTACCTGAAACAGGTCTGGGAGGACTTCTCAGCACGGTATCCGGATATCGAAACGCTGGTGCAGGAGAGCGGCTTGGATGATGCCGGACGTGCCGCTTTTCTCGAAAAATTTACGCCGAACCCACAGCGGACGCTTCTTGGATTCGGCGTTATGGGCGGCATTTTCGGCGAAGGAGTCGACCTTGTGGGCGACCGGCTCATTGGCTGTGCTGTTGTCGGTGTCGGTCTGCCGCAGGTCAACCCACGGCAGGAAATTTTAAAACGCTATTACGATGAGCTGTCCGGCACCGGCTTCGAGTATGCCTATCGCTACCCGGGTATGAACAAGGTGCTGCAGGCGGCAGGCCGGGTCATCCGGACACAGGAGGATAAAGGTGTGGTGCTGCTTCTGGACGACCGCTTCGCCCGGGGCGAGTATTCCCGTCTGCTCCCGAAGCACTGGTCCCATCTGCGTTATCTGCGGACGACAAGGGAGCTGGAAGGAGAGCTGGAAAAGTTCTGGAAACGTTTTTTGTAAAATAAGAAGATTGAATTATGAAATCTTTTCAATTGTAGACGCAGAAAGGTTGTGCTAAAATTAAGTATAAAAATGGCTTGTCTTCTGGAAAAAAACTGCCCGAATGACCGGCCGGAAAACCAATAAAAGGTTGTTGATAAAACATGGCGGAAAAAACAAACATAGGAAACGCTCTTCTCTATTCGCTTGAGGGGGCGGCCTGCATCAGTGTGATCTTCATCCACTGTATGCTTCCTTCCTGGCCGGGCATCTTGATGTGTGGGCTGGCACGGTTTGCGGTTCCGCTCTTTTTTATTGTCTCCGGGTACTATCTGCGCAAAAACTTGACGCAGGAAAGCGAGATAAAGCGCAGGGCAAAACAGAAAGCAAAGCGGCTGGGCCGGATTCTGGCATGGGCTGCACTATTGTATCTGGTCTGGTCGCTGGTTCGTGCGTTTGTTGAAGGCGGCACGGCACAGATGCAGGCAAAGCTTCTGGAAGTGTTTGCGCCCCGTCAGCTCTTGGCAACGATTTTTCTAGGAGATTTTACGCCCATCGGCGGACACCTCTGGTTCCTTGCGGCGTTGCTGGTCTGCTATGGCATCATTGCCCGTACCGGAACCGCTCTTTTGAGGAAAAACACCGGCAGGTTGGCGGCAGTCCTGCTGTTTGTCCATGTTACCGGGCGGTTCATCTGCGCCCTTCTCTCGGTGGACAGGCTGTTTGGCATCCCGGTGTACCTCTGGTTCCGGAATTGGCTGTTCATGGGTCTGCCCTTTTTTCTGCTGGGCGACTGGTTCCGTCAGAATCAGGAAATGCTGGTGCAAAAATTCAGTACAAAGACTCTGCTGGCGGCGTTCTCGCTGGGCGTGGTGCTGACGGCGGCGGAAACGGTTCTGGTTGCGGCGAAAACCGGCGATGATCGGGAACTCTACCTCGGCACCTTTCTGATGATCTTCGCGCTCTTCCTTCTGGCATGGAAAAAGCCACGGCAGGATCACGAGGGAATCCTCGCCAAAATCGGCAGAAACTACCTGCTGGAAATTTATCTCCTCCACCTCTGGGTCATGGAAGCTCTGGATCTTTTCCTGTCCAAGACAGGTCTGCATATCCCGGGAATCGGCTGGACAAAGCCGTTTCTGGTCTTGGTTGTGTCGGCGGCACTCGGTGCCGTTTGGAAAAAGAAACAGAATGTATCATGAACGAAAAAAGGAATGGAATCATGGAAAAACTGTACATTGTCATCCCTGCGTATAATGAGCAGGAAAATATCCGGAATGTCATCGACCAATGGTATACCATCGTCGAAAAGACCGGCAGCGAGAGCCGCCTTGTCATCGTGAACGATGGAAGCAAAGATGATACTTACAAAATCATGCAGGAATGTGCGGCATCCCGGCCACAGTTCATTCCGCTGACCAAGAAAAACGGCGGCCACGGTGCTGTATGCCTATCACTACGCGCTGGAACAGGGCGCGGACTACGTCTTCCAGACCGACTCCGACGGGCAGACTCTTCCGGAAGAATTCTGGCCGTTCTGGGAACAACGGAAAGAGTACGATATGCTTATCGGCAACCGCTTTTGAATCCGCCGATTATTTTCTCTGCATCCTGTTTTCGGTTCCGCTGTTGTTTTTCCTCCTGCCGCTCTTTGCGTGGCTCCGGGAAAACGCAGAACACCCGGCTAAGGCCGCCTACGCCGAAGCGTTGCTTTTTGTTGGAATGTTCAGCGTGCCGACCCTGTTTGGCATCCTGACCGGATTCCGGCTTGGATTTGGATCGTATACGCTGACCTATATGTAGCGGCGGTCATGGCGAAAGGCGGCGCAATGTACCGTGACACCTTCGACCATAAAGGGCCGCTGCTCTATTTTATCAATTATCTGGGTCTGAAAATTTCCTATTATTCCGGTGCGTGGCTGCTGGAATTCGTGATGTTGTTCGTCTGGGTCGTTTTGACCTACTGCACTGCCCGGCTCTTCTGCCGAAAGCTTCCGGCCTGCGTGGTGGCCTTTCTGGGCGTGACCGCGCTGTTCGGCTGCTACTGCGGCGGAAACTATCCGGAGTGCTATGCTTTGCCTTTCATCAGCGGCGCACTGTATGTTTTCACGGATTATTTTGTGAATTATAAAATCACGAACCTTCGCCTGATGCTTTGTGGCGGAACGCTGGCCTGCGCTTTGATGCTCAAGCCGAACACCATCAGCGTATGGGTCGTATTCAGTCTGGCGGTTCTGGTACAGGCATTTCAGACTGGTGAAATAAAGACGATTCCACGCTTTTTGGGATTCTTTCTATTGGGCTTTGGAGCTGTCCTTGCGCCGATTTTCCTGTATCTGGGCGTAAAAGGCATCATCCCGGATTTTATCCGGACGTATTTCCTCTTCAACTTCGAGTATTCGGGCGATGCCGGTGCAAAGTCGTCGCTCTGGACAGCGATTTGCTTTGTGGTACATGAGTGGATGCTCCCAAGCCTTGTGGCAGCATTTTTGTGGGCTATACAAGAGAAAGGAAAGGGGAATATCTATTGGAAAGCGATGGCCGTTTATCTCATCCTGTCGCTGCTGATGTCCGGCATGAGCGGAAATAATTATCCATACTATCGCATCTCCATGATCCCCTGTTATGCGGCACCGCTGGCGAAAGCTCTGGATATCGAGTACGACCGGCGGAATACGCATTCGCTTCAGCTTCTGGCGGTCGTGGTGGCGGCAGTCTTTGCGGCAAACTGGTATACACCGCTCCTCACAGCGGTAAATCAGCTGCGGCATACCACCCGGGAAATCGACCTCGGCGATGAGCATCACTGCGCGATTTTCCAACTCATCGAGGAGCGCACGACTCCGGAGGAAAATATCATCGTCTACGGTAACGAGGATTCGTTCTATTTCTATGGGCATCGTTTTGCCGCCTCGAAATACTCGTTCCAGTATCCCATCGTTCTGATGGATGAAGAGATTCGGGCGGAATTCTTCGATGATTTGGACAAAAACCATCCAAAACTTATCATCGTGCAGAGCCTCTGGTGTGACGATGAATATATTCAGGCATTTCTGGAAAGCTATCCGGAATATGAGCTTATCACCGATTTTGATGACTATGCCGTGTATGAGTATCACGGAAAATAAAACGATAAAGCCGCTTAGCCCTCCCAACCTTGTTTCAACAGTTCCAGCGCGTGTGTTTCAAGACGGGAGACATAGCTCCGGCTGATTTGCAACAACTTTGCGGTCTCGAGCTGGGTCAGCGGCGGCTGTCCGGCCAAACCGTACCGAAGCAGGATGAGTTTGCGTTCCCGTGCAGGCAGACCCTCGATGAGCTGCCGCAGCCGGGAGGACTCATCCTGCTTTTCGCAGTTGTCCTCCATGCAAAAACTGTCCTGCAAAACGTCTGATAAGGTCAGCGCAGTGTCGTCTTTTCCAGCTTCCAGCGTTTCCTGTAAAGAGACCGTCGTGCCAGTCTTTCTGCCGTGCCGGAAGTGCATCCGGAGTTCGTTTTCAATGCACCGGCTGGCATAAGTGGAGAATCTTGCCCGACGGGAAGAATCAAAGGTGTCGACGGCTTTCATCAGGCCGATGGTGCCGATGGAGATCAGATCTTCCTGATCACCGGGTTGGGCGTAATATTTTTTGGTGATGTGTGCGACAAGGCGCAGGTTGTGCCAGATGAGCTTTTCACGAGCGGTCGGGTCACCAGCCCGGAGAGCCGCAAACGTCTCGATCTCTTCTTTGGGCGTCAATGGCCGTGGGAAGCTTCCGGAATTCAGATGAAGAGCGAGATACAGGAATTTTGTGGCGAAAAATTGCAAAAGAGTCAGCAGCATAAGAATACCTCCATGAACGAACGGTTCTATTTTCACAGATATGCGCACGATATCTGCAAAGAACTGCTTTGGGGCAGAGGTCGATCTGATTTCCGATATGAAAATAAATGCAGACCACATCCGGTTTGTGCGGAAATGCCTGGCGGAAAATACCGCACCGGTACGGAACATGAAGCAGTACCTTCTGGCCGCACTCTACAATGCGCCAACGACCATGCAGCTTTATTACCAGAACCAGACCAATCATGATTTATCGAACAGAGGGTGATGAAAATGTCGAAAAAAGCAACCACGATTGCCATCGTCAACCAGAAAGGCGGAACCGGCAAAACTGCGACCTGCGAAAATCTGGGCGTGGGGCTTGCACGGGAAGGCAAAAAGGTGCTTCTGGTGGATGCTGACCCACAGGGGTCGCTTACCATAGTCGCTTTGCTCCTATGGCCAGTTGTACGCACTGCGTGCGGATTTATACTTGTCCACTGCACAGACATTGCCATCAGCATGAGCTGGCAGCAGCCCGATGAGCTGCCCATTACGCTTTCTGCCCTAATGGCAAAAGCCATGAACGACCAGTGCATCCCGCCCGGCGAGGGTGTTCTGCACCATGCAGAAGGCGTTGACTTGATTCCGGCCAATATCGAGCTGGCCGGGTTGGAAGTGGCTCTTGTCAACAGTATGAGCCGGGAAAAGATGCTCAAACAGGTGTTGGACAGCACCCGGCGTGAGTACGATTATATCTTGCTGGACTGTATGCCTTCCCTCCATGTCAAGAACACCGGGCGGTGCAAAGAACTGCTGTTGCCCGGCGCAGCGGTGCGGCTGGAAGTGTCGGACAACCCGAAACGCAAGACGAAATACGATCTTGTGGCGGTGTACAGGCAGGGCCTTGGCTGGGTGAACATGGACAGTCAGGCACCCAACAAGGTAGTGGGAGAGTGGCTTGCAAAACAGGGCTATGACTATATCAAGCCGGAATTTACCTACGGCAAGTCTCGCATCGATTTTTATATGGAAAAGAGTGAGCAGAAGTACCTGCTGGAGGTCAAGGGCTGTACGCTGGAAGTGGATGGCATCGGCTACTTCCCGGATGCGTCCACCGAGCGCGGCGTGAAGCACCTGCACGAACTGACGCAGGCTCAGCGTGCAGGGTATCGGTGCGCAGTAGCCTTTGTGATTCAGATGGAAGGCATCACCGAGGTGCGGCCGAATGTCAGCACACAGCCGGAATTTGGCACGGCATTGGCCGAAGCCAAAGACGCAGGCGTGTGGGTGCTGTTCCTGCTTTGCCATGTCGGGTGGGACAGTTTGGAAATTGTGGAGCAGTGGGAAGGGTGAAAATGGCAGAAAAACGCTTTGCGTGACTCAGTCACAGAAACCATAACTAGGAAATGTTATCATATAGACACAAGAAACACACTGATAACATTCCGATGGAGGATTTCAATATGAAGGCAAAGTTTTACATCTGCAATCACTGTGGCAATCTCGTTACCACCATCCACAACGCGGGCGTTCCGCTGGTCTGCTGCGGAGAGAAAATGAAAGAGCTGGTTCCCAATACGGTGGAAGCCAGCGGCGAGAAGCATCTGCCGGTGGCAGAACTTTCCGGCATCAGCCTCACGGTTACGGTAGGCGTAGTGGAACATCCCATGGCGGATGTGCATTATATCCAGTGGCTCTTTGTGGAGACCGAAAACGGTGGGCAGATCCGTTATCTGAACCCGGGGCAGGCTCCCAAGGCTATTTTTGAACTGGGCGGTGAAAAGGCGGTGGCTGTTTACGCATACTGCAACCTGCATGGCCTTTGGATGACGAAACTCTGATAAGATGATCAATGCAAGTGGGGAGTGATTTGATGTCACTCCCTGTTTTTTTGATGAGAATTTAATGTGGTTGGGGCATCTTTTCCTTTGGTGGGTACAATGAAGCAGTAGACCAGAGTGGTATCTGCAAGAACAGGAGACTTGCAACGAAACTTAAAACTGACTTGCAACAAACTTGCAATCTACGGATAAGCTGCATGTAAGAGCTTTATGTGCCCTGTGGTAACTTATGAGCAAATTCGCTTTTTTGAAATAAAGTCGGATTTGAATTTTTATGCGCTTTTTTGGCATGAAAAAAGAAGAAAGCATCTTTTACCACAGGGAGGATTGAAAGTAAAGCCCAGTTCCTCCGCCCAAACCGCTGCATGGCAGCAGAAAGGACGACCGAATATGAGTTATGACAGAGTGCAAGTCGGTAATAGAATCCGTGGCAGCCGCCTCGAAAAGGGCTGGACACAGGAACAGCTTGCAGCGGAAGCTGAAATTTCAGTGCAGCAGCTCCGTGCATTGGAAAAAGGACAGCGTAATTTGGGAGTAGACCACTTGAGACGCTTGTCGGATGCAATGGGAGTCAGCAGTGATTTCCTGATCAAAGGTTGTTCTGAAAACAGTACATTGGTTTGCAAAATGCTGGATGATCTCAAGAAAAAATTGCAATCACCGGAGTAAATCGCAGAAAAATGAGCGGTTTTGTTGGAAAAACAGTATATTTTAGTGCTTTACAGTGATGAAAGCACTTGCTATAATATCGCCATGGCGCAAGTTTCAGTTGCGCAAGAGGGAAAATTGCCTGAAATGCATTAAGGGCTGATAATACTCCGGGAGCTGCTCACAAGAACAGCTCAATCGAGTCGCGGTCGTTGTACATTTTCAGGCTGGAAAACAGGCCGGGACTTGGAAAAGGAGTCTCGGCCTGTTTGCGTCTCCGGCGCAAAGGAAAGGATTGAACAATGCGATTTGATGCGAAAGAATTTGGCGGTCGTATCCGCAATTTACGAAAAAAGCAAGGAATTACGCAGGAACAGCTGAGCATGATGCTGAACGTTAGTACTAATCATCTTGCAAAAGTTGAAACAGGAAGCCGCTGCTGCTCGATTGAATTACTGCAGGACCTTTCGTCCTGCTTGAATGTCAGAACAGACTACCTGCTGAACGGAGATGCGCCTCATAATAACCATCTGAGAGAAAGGCTGGCATTTCTTGCGCAGGAATTGGAGAAAATTACGGCTGACCTCCCGGTATGGGGATAGAGAAAAGCAGAATCCTCTTTTCAATGCCCAAAAGCGTGGTAAAATAGAAATGAAATATGCCTGTCTTGAAAAATGAGGTGATATTCGATGCGTTCTATGCGCCCTGATAGTCTCGCCGTATGCGGTCCCGGCACGGCAGACAAATTACAAGGGATTGCAGCCTGCGTATACGTTCGTCGGAAACGGTGAACCGTTTTACAGTGAGACCTGCACTTACATTAAAAATCTGCGTAAAGCGGGGATAGAAGCAGAGCTGGATGTTTATCCTTCCGACATGCACGCATTTGATATGATGGCACCGGATGAACCTCTCAGTAAACAGGCGGCAGAACGTTTTAATCAGCAGTTTGCATATGCAATGGAGCACTATTTTGCACCGAATGAATAGGAAACTGGCTTCTGGATGCCGGAGAATAGACGGGAAAATAGAAGGAAAAGTATAAGATGAAAATCCGAAAAGCAACCGCAAAGGACGTTGATGCTGTGGAAAAGCTCTATGATGCCATCCACACGGCGGAGGAAAACGGAAAGCAGACCATCGGCTGGATTCGGGGTATCTATCCGGTGCGCAAAACGGCAGAAATGGCCCTTGAGCGGGATGATTTGTTTGTACTGGAGGATGCCGGAGAGATTCGCGGAACGGGTATTCTGAACAAAATTCAGGTGGACTCTTATGCCGAGGGCAGTTGGGAGCATACCGTGCCGGATGAACAGGTCTGCGTGCTGCACACGCTGGTCATCGACCCGGACAGTGCGGGCAAGGGCTACGGCAGGGCGTTTATCGAATACTACGAAGCCTACGCGCGGGAAACCGGCTGTACAGAACTGCGTATCGACACGAACGCCCGGAATGCGGTGGCGCGTGCCATGTATAAAAAGCACGGCTATACGGAAATTGGAATCGTCCCGACGGTGTTCAATGGCATTGAGGGCGTCCAGCTGGTGCTGCTGGAAAAATATCTTGGAAAATGAGGGCGGAGAATGGCAATCAGACTGATTTGCAGCGACATCGACGGCACGCTGCTGCAATACGGCAAAAAGGAACTGGAAGGCGAAATTTTTGAGCAGATACGGGAGCTGCATCGGCGCGGTATCCTGTTCTGCCCGGCATCCGGACGGCAGTATACCAGTCTGCGGAAACTTTTTGCGCCGGTGGCAGACTGCTGTGTGTTCCTCTGCGAGAATGGCGGCGTAATTTACAAGGACGAGCAGTGCATCGCCAAGAACCCGATGCCCCGTGCGCTGGCCGAAGAAATCGCCAACGACCTGTGGACCCGCAGTGACGGGCAGGGCGAAGTGATGCTTTCCGGCCAGAACACCGGCTACCTGATGGAACGTGGCATGGGAATGCTCAAGCGCATTCAGTTCATCGGGAACAACTACCAAATCATCCGTGACCCGTCCGAGGTGCCGGAGGACATCACCAAAGTGGCAGTTTACCTGCATGAGGGTTCTCACCTGTATGCAGACCGTTTTGTGCCCCGCTGGGAAAAGGCGGCAAACTGTGCTGTGGCTGGGCCGTACTGGATCGATACTACCTTAGGGTGTATCTGAAAACAGGATTCAGATACACCCTAATATTGAGGCCCGCAAACATGAGCTGTTTGTTATGGAAAGCATCGGTATGACAAAGAAACAATGTCGCCGTATGCTCCAAATGGAAGGATTTTGGTATGCGATTATATCACTTGCTCTATGCCTGACCGTGGGAAACGGATTGCTCATTTTGGCATTTCAAGCGTTTAAGGGAATTGTAGAATATGCAGCTTTTCGTTATCCAATTTGGATGATGGTTGCCCTTGCGGCTATCTTACTGGCATTTTGCTGGTTCATTCCTTTGCTGTTTGTAAACCGTATGATGAAAAAAACAACGGTTGAAAGACTGCGGCAGAATTAAAATATTTCTCGTTTTACAAATTTCCGAATAAAATACGCAGACATGAAACGGCCATCCGAACGGGTGGCCGTTTTCAAATGTCACTAAAATGTGAGATTTCACCCCGTAAAAGATGCCTCATGGTGACATTTCCGTGATGATTGTCTGATAAGATTTGAACTAGAAGAATAAAGAAAATGCCGCACGACGGCAAAAGAAAAAAGCCGTCGTACAGCAGACACATCCGCGCGCCCATTTTGAACCGGCGGCTTTTGAAGAAATCAAGGCCGCCGGTTCTTTTTGCTTTCATCGTCCGTATGGCGGCCACTAGGAGGATGCCGCTATGCGTTTGATATTTTGTCAAATATCCAGCTTTGACCTATCAAAAAAAGCCTTGCTCCCGTACAGGGTCAGCAGGGCTTTTACTATGTACTATACAATGTAACTGCTGTACGTTTTATGCTGTCATTATGCCCGGTTGGCCGTTTTCGGTCTGCTGGGCTTTTCTGTTGCCGCCTGAAAATCTGCCTGCTTCAAAAAAATTTTGGGAAATTTTCAAAAAAGCGGGTAGAATCGGGTGTTTCAGGTGTCATATTAGCGGAAAGGGAAAAATCCACCCGACAT
>ERZ808240.3065-NODE-3065-length-17013-cov-40.058733_pt1 | contig 17013 bp, 11 predicted proteins | sample MGYA00521084_ERZ808240 | MGnify/ENA primary metagenome ERZ808240 (study PRJEB31516, sample SAMN03275571) | gut metagenome | biome: mammalia-associated habitat; material: feces | host: Papio cynocephalus | place: Kenya | collected 2012-08-06 ... | reverse complement strand
CGCCGGAACGGTGATGCCGTTGCGCCGGAACGGTGATGCCGTTGCGCCGGAACGGTGATGCCGTCTCGCCGGAACGGTGACCCCGTTGCGCCGGAACGCGTGTGCGATCAGGCGTGGACGGCGTTCTTCCCCACCCAACCGCGACGCAGACGCCAGCCGCGACAGGGACGCGCGGGTCGACGAACGGCTTCGTTTTTCACCCGCTTGGTGAAAACGGCAAATCCACTTCCCCCTTGAAAACAAAGGTCGCAGCCCCGATTCCAGCCTTTCAACTGCTATTTTTAGGTTTAAGGTTTAGAACGGAAATCGCGCGTATATAGCCGCTTATCACCCTCCAAACGGAGGGCATCTAAAAAAGGACCCGCATGCGCATGCTACACCCTGCCACATGCGTGGGGGAGGTGTCGTCGCGCGGGGCAACCTCGCGATCACATCCGGGGCAATGTCTTCTACCCCGGACGCGCCCGTCTCTCCGCCCCAACTGGCGGAGAGAGGGAGAGCTCCCCCTTCTGCATTTCCTGCACGGAAGAAAACGCGCGACAATCATTTCTTCTTGGGGGATTGACTTGACGGATGGAGCGGGCGAAGGGAATCGAACCCTCGTAAGAAGCTTGGGAAGCTCCTATTCTGCCATTGAATTACGCCCGCAGTGGCGGAGAGAGAGGGATTCGAACCCCCGATACCCTTGCGGGTATGCATGATTTCGAGTCATGTGCATTCAACCAGGCTCTGCCATCTCTCCAGAACGGGACATAGTATACCAAATATTCGGTTGCGCCGTCAAGGGGAAATCCTTCTGTGTCGTGTAGAAAGCAAAACCGGAAAATTTGTAGAGAGCAAAACCGGAATACGGCTATCCGATTCTCAGCCTCGGATTGTTCGAAAAGACCACTTTCGGGCGGGTGCCCTTGTCCGGTTTGTTCATGTGAATTGTCAAAGTAAATGCCCATAGTGCAGTTTTTTTTACGCGGACAGGCGAAGAACTAGACGCTATTGTCATCCACTCGGGCACCGCTCACCTGCGCGACCATGCGGGCCGCACCGTGAGGCGGCACACGGCCACCCAATCCACTCGACCCTCATCCCCCTCTCAACATTTTCATTTCCACGCCCTCTCCCGGGGCAGGAAGTGAATCGTACCCGCCGCGGGAGGGATATTTCCCCCTGCGGAACACTCCGCCGGCACCCTCCGCATGTGAGGGGGTCTAACATGCGCATGTTAAGGGGTCTAACATGCGCATGTAAGGGGGTCTAACATGCGCATGTTTTTTGACCTCATGCGGAGACCCCTTTTTCGGTGCGATCCGATTTTGGAGCCATAAGCTAAGTTTTTGAATGAATTCCTGCAAAAACCGCAAGTTAGCGCGAATGTTAGCCTAGGTGAATTTCAAACCGCATGAGGGTGGGGTGTTCGGAGCACAAAAACAGCCCATTAGGATATATGGAAAAATACGCCATTTCAACCGTGCTGAACGTTTAAAAGAAACTCCGAGGGGCGATAAAAGGCGACCCTGACATTCCGTCGCTTGCTTCGCACGCGCCCTCACCCAGACCGCAAAATCGGAGTTTATTCTACCTCGGAGTTTATTCCTCAAACAGAGATACGCAGAGCCACGCAGGGAGACCCCATTCTACATTCTCTACAGGTTTAATAACCCCGTGCGGTCCGCAGGGGACTGCGGACCCTACCGTTGGAGGCGACCCACGCCCCCCCCCCTTCTCCATCTTCTACGCGGAGGGCGGGGTAGCCGCGTAGACATAGAGACGGCCCGCAGTCGTCTGCGGGCCGTCTTCCCTTCTTAGGGCGTGCGACAGTTATTGCAAAGTCCTCCGATGCTTAGCGATAGGTGAACTGCGCCGTCGCGACAGCGTCCACATCGCTTGTGAAACGTGCCCAATAGCCGCCGAAAGCGCGCGGAAAGACGATTTTCCGCTCATTGTCGGCCGTTAGCGCGTATTCGCCCGCCTTGACCCAGGTTCCCCAGCCGTCGATGTCGACTTCCAGGATGACCGTGCACGCCTTGTCCGCCTTGAGGACGAGTTCCTTCCGGTCGAAGCCGTTCATGAGGTACGGATCGGACGGTTCGCGCGCCTTGACGGACGTCTCCCGCCACGGTCCGCCCCGTCCGACCGCCTTGCCCACGGACCACATCTCGTCGATCGCGCCGACTTTGAGTGCGCCCGGGAGGGACAAAACGAAGAGCCCCCGCCAGCTCGCGTAGTCGTAAACCGGCGCATTGTGCGTCGCAACCGGACGCACCCCCGCAAACCCGTGCGCATTTTCCGCCGGAAGCTCGTAGTAGAGACCGCCCGCGTTGAAATGGTCGCGCTCCGTGCAGACTTCGCGGCAGACCCGTCCCGCTTCCGGACGGAAGGCGTCCGACCCGTACGGGAGCCGCCACCGCTTGCCGGCATCGTCCACATACAGAATGGACCCCTTCTCATAGGAAAGAACATCCTTCGCGAGCGGCGCCGCGGCGCGAACCGCCGCGCCGACCTGGGCGTCCGCCTCCGCGAGCGTCAAATCGGCGTCCAGCGTCCAGGCTTCCCCCTCCGATGCAATGCCGAGCTTGCCCGGCACGGTCTTGTTGACATGCAGAAGCGCCTTCTCGCCCGCCGGGAGCGAAACCGTGCGAAATGCCGCGAACGCGTCGCTTTTCGCCACGTTTCGTGCGTCTTCCGTGCGGTAAATGAGCGCCGCCGAGACGTTCTCGGCGTCTTCCTTCGCCACCAGCCGCAACCATTCACCGGCGAGATCCGAAAGATCCGTGCCCGCCGCGGAAACTTCCCGCGCCTTGCGCCACCGGCCCGAACCGTCCGCGTCAATCTCGATGTCGAAGGCGCCGCCCGTCAGCCACAGCCACTTCAGGTCGTAGCCGGCGCAGAGATAAGGCGGGGTGGTCTCGCCCTTCTTCACTTTCTCGCGGCTGAACACGAACGCCGCGCCCGAGGGCGGACCAAACCGGTCCAGGTCGGACGGTTTCACGAACCACAGGTTGGACTGGCTCCGTTCCGGTCCCTGGAGCGCGCCTTTCGCCGCGCGCTTGTTCAGGAATTCGCTCTTCGCCGAATCGTCGCACCCGAAAACGACGCGGTCGCCCCAACGGCAGAAGTCGCCAATGACCTTCAAATAGGTGGAATGCGGACGGATTCCGCGCGCCTGACCGGGCGCAAAGGCCGCCGGGAAGCGCCAGAAGGTTCCGTGCATCGTGGCCAGCAGGTCGTCCCCCTCGCCGACTTCGCGGATGCGCGGCCATTCGGTGTTCCAGCCGTGCGCCCCGTCGTAGGAGTGGGACGCCTTGGGGAGGCGGTAGTCCGTCCAATGGACGCCGTCGTCCGAAACGGTCAGAATCACGCTTTTCGCGTCCCAGCCGAGTGCCCAGAGGGTGTTGGCGGCGGGGTGTTCATTGCCGTAGATGCCGTCGCGGGTCGTGATTTCGGTGTACTGACACCGGCGGATCGTGCGCCAGTCCTGACCCGGTTCGGACCAGTCCGCGAGGACGCCCGAGGGAACAAACGGATTCTTTCGCGCTTCTTCGCTGTATTCGCCGTTGTTCGCGACGTAGACGCGCCCGAAGCCGGAGGCGAGCCCCTTGCCGTGGTAGCCCGGGACCTTTGTGCGGGGCGCCGTCTCCCACCCGTCGGGCCATTTGCCCGCTTTCGCCATCACGGGCGCGAAAGCACCGTCGTTCATGCCGTTCTCGCGGATGAGCGTGCGGGTGGCAAGCGTGCGCATGTCCAGTTCGTAAAGCCCCGTCTCCATCGTCGCGACGTAGACCTTGTTGGAATCCGTCAAATGCCGCGCCGCGGCCGTCAGACGTCCGGGCATGGCGGCGATCGGCACCGTGCGCACGTTCCCCTGCGCATTGATGACGTAGGGGCCGATGAGGAGCTGGTCCGTCTCGCGGTGGATCAGCCGGTCGGCGGGGGTGCCGCCCACGGACTCGGGGCGGACGACCTTCCTCAGATCGGGCTTGATTTCGTAGAGCTTGTCGGAAGAACCCGTCGGACAGTGCGGTCCGTAGGTAATCACCCAGAGCGAACCGGCCCACGGGACCACCGCGCCCGTGCCGCATTCGCCCTCGTAGTTGTAACTGGCCAGATGCGGGTAGATTCCGTTTATTTCAATAGAATTTGCACCAACCGCCGCGGTCATCAATGCCGCCCCTAAAGCCAGAAGCGAAACCTTCATATCATTCTTTCCTTTCAGTATTCTCCCATTCATGGGACATATAGTGTATCATATTTTGGCTGTGAGGTAAACACTGAAATCCCTGCCGGAGTCTCCCCGGAATTTTCAACTTGCCGCGGGCGGACCCGGGAATGGCGCGCATGGCGCGCTTCTCGCCGTGAAGCGTCGTTCTCTCCGAGCGCACCCGAGGGGGTACGAAGGTCGGAGCGGAAGAGCCGTCCGTCCCGACCCTTTGCCCCGTCCACGGGGACGGGAACAAAACGCTGCGGAGATTTGTCTCTGCCCCGGCGGGAATCCGGACCAGACCACCCCTCCAGTCTCCATAAGGCGTCCGCGTCCTTTCTGCGCGCGCGGCGGTTCCGGCGCAAGGGGGTTGGGGCTTCTGCCTGCTGCACGATTGGCATCTCGGGCAGAGGAACACGGCGAACGGTCGTTTGACGGACCGCCGCGCGGTCTGAGACGCCTATTGCAGTTGCTAAATCGCCCAAATCCCTGTTTCTGCCGGGGAATCTGCACACTTTCTGTCAAAACTCTGGGGAGACTCCACTGAAATCCGCCGTGCGGCTTCAAAAGTCAGATCCATTGGCGGAGCCGGCCCTCATCCTAGATTGCCGGCTCGGGTTGACAAGCGCGAGAATCAACGGTTAGGCGACTCCCGTCTGGACCCTGAACGGATTCCGGCGCGAGTTCCAGCCAGACGCGCAAGAGTTCGCTGACGCTCCAGGCCTGGGCCGTACAGCCTTTTTGCGCGTGGGGCGCGTCGCCGTCCGCGATTTCGCTCATATGGCAGAGGCAACCGGCGTTCAGATTCTCGACGGCGGACGCCAGAATCTGCCGCGCCTGGTCGCGCGTTGCCAGACCTGTCGCCACCAAAGCTTCCGCATAGAGCGGGAACGGCCACGCCCAGACCGTGCCGTTGTGGTAGGCTGGCTTCCGTTGGGTATCCTCGTCGCCGGCGTAGATTCCCTTGTAGAGCGGGTTCTCCGCATTCAGCGAACGCACGCCGCCGGGAACCAGAAGCTCCTCCGCCTGGCGGACGATGGCGGGATCTTTCACGATGCCCAGCGTCACCAGGAACAGGATGTTCGGCCGCACGGTATCCTCGGGCACGGCTTGCGCGGCGCTTTCTCCATGCGGCGCGGCCAGGCAATCCCAGCTTCCGCCTTCCGGCCGCAGGAAGTACTTCCGGATGGAGGCGCGGACTTTTTCCGCCAGGGCCGTCTCGCCGACAAACTCCAGAGCGGAAACCCACAAAGCCTGAATCTCCACCGGATACCCCGTGCGCGGCGTGCAGGCGGGATAGTTGGTGTCCATCCACGTGAAGTGCGAGGGGCTCCAGACGAGGCCGCTTTCCGCGTCCATGCGGATGCCGTTGTCCGTCCCGGTCATGTAGTGCGCGACGATGTCGCGGCAGGTCTTGCGGAGGATGGTCAGGTCGGAGGCGACGCCGCCGGCGCCCTTCTCCGCCAATTCGCGCACGCAGCGGATGAAGAAGAGCTGGGCGTCGCTCGTGTCGCGATTGCCGGCCGTCTGTCCGTAAATGATGTTCGGGAGCGTGCCGCCTTCCTCGAACGCGGCGAAAGCGCGCAGAATGGCGACGGAATCGGCGATCATGCCGGCGGCGATCATGCCGCGCATGAAGATAAAGGTGTCGCGTCCCCAGTCCAGGAACCACGGATAGCCCGCTATGACCGTCTTGAGATCGTCGCGCTTGACGATGAAAAGACCGAGGGCGCGCCGCAGCGCCGGCTCGAACGGCAACACCCCCGCCGGCTCATAGGACGCCTCCCCCCAACGCAAAGGCGCCGCGCCGCGCACGGGCCCGATGCCCGACACCTCGCCCACAAGCTCCATCCCGTCGCCGGACGCCAGATCGGCCGATATCCAGCCCGGGCTGAAGAGGTCGCCCGAACCGTCCTGTCCGCGCGCTGCCTCTTCCGCATGGGAGACATTGTACGTCCACTGCGGCTCGTGGTGGTAGACGCCGCCCTTGACGGAAAACGCGAATGTCGCCTCGTAGGGATGGAACTCCACGCCGTCTTCCTTGACCGTGCAGGATGAAGGGAAGAGCGTTTCCGCCCCCTGGTAGGCTTTCGTCGTCGCATGGAAGCTGCGCCACTCGACATCCGGGCGGAACACGAGCCGCACGCTGCCTTTGACGTCGTCCGTGCGCACGGAAACCTGTCGCGCCACCTTCAGACGCGCGGCGTTGAAACCTTGCGCGAGCGCCACCTCGAAGGACAGCGAAACCGTCCTGCCCATGCCGCACGGCACGCAGAACAGCCACCGCGCCGAACGTCCGGCGGGGTCCGCATCGAAACGCACAAGACACCGCGCGTCCACTTCGCGCACATACCCCTCGCGCTGCACCCAGCACCGCGTGCGCGTCCAGACGTTGAGCCGGTCGGACGGACAGTTTGCGTCCGGATTCGCCGCGAGAAAAGCGTCGTACTGGCTCGCGATCCCGCCCCACCCCGTCCGGATCTGCGCCGCGGCGCCCGCCCCGTTCGAGAGAACCGTGCGCATGAAGGGCGCCCGGCGCACCTCGGCGCCCGACAAAGCCGTCTGCACGCGCGCCGCGTCCGCCGGGGGCGGAATCGCCAGCCTGGACGACACATGTTTCGCGCCGTCCGGTCCGTACACGCTCAGCTTCAGCGCCAAAACACGGCACCCCGTGCCGTCCCCCTCGTAATCCGGAACGGGAAACGACGCGGCGAAGCCCTCCCCCGCCGGAGCGGGTTGCGAACGGAAGGCGCGCAGGGTCTTGCCCGTCCGCGGATCGACCAGCGCGCCGCGGAACGCCGCGGGCGCGGAGACTTGCAGGCTGCTCCCCGGGACCGCCACCGCTTCGCGCCGCGTATCGCGCGGATAACGCCAGTGGAACGCCGCGTCCCGCGCCAGGGCGGGAGGGGTGGTCCGGGCGGCCGGCGGCCGCGCGACGTCCCGCAGGAACAGAACCTCTCCCGGCGCGAGACGGACGGCGCGCGTCGCGTCCACGCGGCGGCCGGTCAGCCTGTCTTCCGCCCGGGTCGCCCGGAAACGGGCGCGGTCCCAGTCCACGGACGCACCCTTCTCGCAGTCCAGGTTGGCGAGGACAAGGCAGTCGTTGCCGCGCGCGACGGCCAGCGTATTGCCCCCGCCGCGCGTGACGACTTCCAGCCGGACCGCCCCCGTGAAGGACGGGTCGGAAGCCAAAAGCGCATTCAAGCGCGCGACAAGCTCCACCATATTGTCGGCGGCGCCCCAGTTCAGATCGTTCTTGCGGTGGACGTCTATCTTCTCCGTGCAATACCATTCCACGCCGTTGGCGATTCCCCACGCGCCCTGCGCGCTCAGAAGCGCCGCCAGCTGCACGCGCAAACGCGCATACGTCTTCCCTTTCTTCGCAAGGCGGTCGTTGTCGTGCGTCTCGGCGAAATGGACAAGCGTGCCGAACGTCTCGCTGCGCGAGAACGCGCCCGGCAGGTAGGCTTCGAACTGGCGGCGATCGTAGGTCTGGAAGAGTTCCGAATACGCCCAGTCGAGCCCGCTTTCCGCCAACAGGCGGTCCGTGACCGCCAGATCGCCGCCGAGCCCCTCCAGCATGAACACGGTATCGGGATATTCCTCGCGGACGCGCGCGACGATGTACGACCAGGTCTCGACGGGAATCATGTACCCGGCGTCGCACCGGAAGCCGTCCACGCCGAGCCGGCACCAGAAGAGGAAGACGTCCGCCATGTAGGCGCGCAGCTCCGCGTGCGAATAGTCGAGCTCCACGAGATCCGCCCAGACAACCCCCCAGGCGCCGGGCGAGACGAACGTGCCGTCCGCCTTGCGGTCGAACCATTCGGGATGGTGCGTCTGCAGCGTCGAGGCCCAGCCCGTATGGTTCGCCGGCAAATCGACGAAGAAGAGCCCGTCCCGCGCGTGGACGGCGTCAACAAGCTCCCGGAACTGCCCCAAGGGGGTCGTGCGCGCGTCGAACTCCGCCATCGCGCCGTCCACGCTCAGGAAGTCCAGCGCGGCGAAGGGGCTGCCATACTCCCCCATCACCGCGTAGGTCGTCGGAACCGGGAACGGCGGAAGCGTCTGGATGCAGCGGAACCCCATCTTGTCCATGATGAGCGGCAAGCGCCGCGCCACTTCCCGGAAGGAGCCGAACTGCCGCGGAAAGACCGTGTAGATGGTGTTGTCCGCGCGCGTCGTCTCGCTCTCGACCTTGACATGGATATTCTCGCCCTCGGGCCATTCGGGCACGTCGCACCCCTCCGGGAAGAAACACGCCTTGCCGCTGAAGATGCCGACTTCCTCGAGCGGGATCGACGCGGAGAAACGTCCGGGCGCCGTCTCGGCCAGGGGAATGTCCGTCCAGGCGCGCGCGAGCGGCAATTCGCCGCGCTCGGTCTCGGCGATGATCTCCCGGCGGCGGACGCCGGCGTGTCCGATATTCGTGCGGAACGCCGCCCGTCCCTTCCGCGGCGGTTCCACCGTCAAGGAAACATCCAGCATATCGCCGCGCCACTTCAACAGAAATGCGCGCGGACTCGGTGTCTGAAGCATCTTCATGGAAACAAGTATATCATGAACAGCCGTTCGTTGGCAACTCTTTTTTTGGCGGGAAGGCAAGGAACGCGAACCGGCTTCCGATTCGTCCGCTTCGCGGCCGGGAGCGTGGTTTGCAGGCGGATTCCCGGGACGGTCCCCGTCAGACGCGCGGAACCAGGATGTCGTTTTTGAGCAGGAACGCGGGGTCGTAGGAGAGTTTCGCATGTCGCAAGCCCTCGGAACCCAGATCCTGCTCGCGGTTGATGTACCGCGCCCGGCCGGAAAGCCGCTTCGCCATCTCGTGGTTCGCGAATTGCGCCGCGCCCTTCACGCCGAAGCGGCTCTTCTCGAACGACTCGGTGAAGACTTCGGCGTTGACGCGGTCGTAGACGCAGAAAGCCGCGAGGCCTTCCTCCGTGTAAACCGCGACGCCCTCGCAGCCCAGCGCGGCAAAACCGTCCCGCAGATGGCCGAGCGCGTCCGCCTCGCGGACGAGCGCTTCCGTGCCGGGATTCTCCTGCCGGGCGCGCCATTCCGCCGCGAGCGCCAGGCAATCCTCCAGGACGGGGCCGTCCGCCACGTCCTTCACGACGGGTTCCGGATGCGCCCTGAGGAATTGTTTGATGAGATTGCGCTTTTTGCGGAGCTTCTCGCCCGTCAGATCGCGCAGCGCCGCCGTCTCGTAGACGTATTCCGCCGCGGCATCGTCCTCCAGCCGCGGGACGAAGAATTCCGCCGTCTGCGGGTGCGCGTCGAGATAGGCCGGACGCACCTGCCAGATCTTGCCGCCATACCCCGCCGCGCGCAATGCCGCGGACGCTTCCGCCAATTCCGACGGGCCGGGCGTGCGGGCGTCCGCGCCGAAATCGGCGAAAAGGAGCATGTCCTCCTTGCGCAGATGGAAGTAGAGGTGGCCGTTGCACTCCTGCCAAACCGTCTCGGACGTATAGCCCCAAACGTACAGATTCAACGGCGAAAGTTCGCATGTCATATGCTCCGCCCCGGCCAGACGCGTACGCAAATACGCGACATCCGGGCACGAAAGACGTTTGAACGAGTGGATATCGAACATGTGATTCCTTTAATCCTTATATTCCGTTATGGAGCGAATGGGACGGACGGCCGGCCGGACCGGACGGCCCGCGCACCCGGGCGATGCCGCGCTAAACCAAGCGATAAGGCACATACCCCTCCAGGGCCGGCAGACCCAGATGCGCATAGAACGCCGCGGTCCCCGGTGCACCGACGAGAATGCACCAGCCGTACCCCTCCGCCTTCAGGGCCTCCGCGAGGCGCCGCACCAGCTGGGCGCCGATTCCGCAGCGGCGCCACCCGGGCAGGACGACGAGGTCGAGCAGGTACGCATCGCTTACGCCATCCGCGAGCGCGCGCATGGACCCGACGAGCCGTCCGTCTTCCCATGCACAGGCGAATTGCCGCGAACCGGACGCCAGCCGGTCGAGAAACGCCGCGTCTTCACCCGGTTCGAGCCACCCCGCCGCTTCATAGAGCGGCAGAAGTTCCGCGCCCGTCGGCCGGCGGTCAAGCGTATAGCAAACGGACATGCTCCTCCAATCGGCTGCTTCCACAGACCGCCGCGGAACCGCCCGGACGCATGGGAATCCCGCATCCTTGCCGCGACTGCAACCGGCAAGAGCCCGCCGCGCCCAGGTTGGAACAGGGCGGTCCGCCGGCTGTCAAATCGTATTTCTTCATTCTGCTCTCCTCATTCATGCACGCCTTCTCTCGACTATTGTCCATTGAGATCGCGCATCCATCTCAAGCGCTAAGAGTATACCAAATTTGCCTTGCCAAAGCAAAGCTCCCTCCCGACCCCCGTCGACGCCCCCGTCCCGGGCGTGGCGGAGAGGCAAAACGGGAGTTGTCGTCCGGGTCGCCCCCGGTTTTTAGGAGATATCTGCCTGTTTTATGACGGTTTTCACCCTTATCGGGCGGGCGGCAGGGGACTGCCGCCCCTGCCTTTGGAGAGGAAGAATGATATTTGCCTTGCCCGCAGGGTGGCGGCCGGGGCATGCGAAGCCGTCAGGCGAAGCGTTGTCGTAGCCTTTTGTCGCCCGTCGGCGTTTGCTTTTTGTGCGAGCGGTCTTCCGGGTCGCGCCGGAACGGCGATGCCGTTGCGCCGGAACGCCTACCCCGTTGCGCCGGAACGCCTACCCCGTTGCGCCGGAACGGTGATGCCGTTGCGCCGGAACGCCTACCCCGTTGCGCCGGAACGCCGATGCCGTTGCGCCGGAACGGCCACCCCGTTTTACTGGAACTTCCGCTTTCGCGGCCATTCTTTCTCCTTTTGGGCTATAGCTTTCCGCCCATCGGAACGGTCTGTCTCGGGTGTCTCATCCTATTGTACGCTTTTCGCGGGGGGCGGCAGGTCGCACGGTGCTTGATTTTCATCCGAAAAAAGTCTATAATATCGGAATGAAAATGATGAGCTGCTCTTTTGCATGCACGCAGGCAAACACCGTCCCCCAAAACGGCGTCGGGCAAGCAGCCTCCTGGACTGGAATCCAAATGCCGGAATCCCGTCCGGCGGCGATTTTCCCCGGAAACAAGCGGAGGTTGCCGTGAAAGTACTGTGGTGGGGACGTTTCGACGAGAACTACTCGCGCAACCGCGTGTACATCGCGCTCTTCAAGGAGCTCGGCTGGGAAGTCGAATTCTTCAAGGTCAAGGTCTGGCCGCGCCTGGGCGACGCCGAAGCCTTTCTGCGCGGACTCCGCTCCCGCCCGGATCTCGTGTGGGTTCCCGTCGCGCGCCAGCGGGACATCGCCGCGGCCTGCCGCTGGGCGCACCGCCGCGGCATCCGCGTCGTTTTCGACCCCATGATCTCCGCCTGGGACAAGAAAGTCCTGGAGCAGAAAAAGTGGCGCGCGGAGGAACCCCGTGCGCGGCGCTTGCTGGCCTGGGAGCAGAGGATCATGGCGATGCCCGACCTCGTCACCTGGGATACGAGCTGCCATGTCGACTTCTGCGCAGACGTCCTGCACGTGCCGCGCGCCAGATTGCGGACGCTTTTCACCGGAACGGACGAGCGCGTCTTCAAGCCCCGGCCGGACGTCCTCCCGCCGGAAGACGGGCGTTTCCACGTCCTCTACCATGGCGCCTACCTCCCGTTGCACGGGACGGAAGTCATCGTGGAGGCGGCGCGGCGGACGCAAAACCTGCCGATCCAGTGGGATTTCCTCGGCTGGGGCGCCTACAAGGCGTCCACGGAGGCGAAGGCGGCGGGGCTGGAGAACGTGCGTTTTCTGGACAAAGTCCCCTATGTGGACGTGCCGCGCGTGATCTGCGCGCACGACATCGTGCTGGGCGTCTTCGGCACGACCCCCAAGGCGGCGCGCGTCATCGGCAACAAGGTCTACGAATGCATGGCGTGCGGACGGCCGACCATAAACGAATTCTGTCCGGGCTACCCGCCCGGCGCGAAAGACTGCGCCGCGATAAAGTTCATCCCCCCCGGCGACCCCGGCGCGCTCGTCGCTGCGGTCGAATCCTATCGGGAGGGGTGGCCCGGAAAACGGACGGACTGCTTCCAGGCGGCGCGGTGGTTCTTCGAGCGGGAGCTGTCCATGCCCGTCGTCAAACGCCAGCTTGAAGGCGTTCTACGGGACGTTTTGGCCTGACGCGGCGCATTATGGCGGATATTTCCGGAGAGGGCCTGCCGCCCGAAGGTGTCGCACCACCCCCTCCGCCCCCGGTGGCGGACGTCACCCCGGCGGATCTCGCGCTCATGGAGAAGGCGAAGACGTACGAGAAGAAACTTCTGAACTTCTTCTGGCGCCTTGGCGTTTCCTATCATGAAAGCGAAGATTATGTCCAGGAAACCTACATCCGCCTGTGGAACTACCGCCGTGTCTACCAGGAAACGGCCAAACTGTCCACGTTTCTGTTCCTTATGGCGCGGCAAGTGCGCATCGACGCCCTCCGCCGGAAGATCCGCCGCGAAAAGCGCGAGAAGATCTACGAAGGGCTGCGCGAGCCCGGCCACACGACCGCGCCTTGCACGCGCGAAGACGTGCGTTGGGCGGTGGCGCAGCTTTCGGAACCGCTCCGTGACGTCGTCGAACTGGGCGTCTTTCAGGATCTGCCCTACGCCGAAGTCTCGAAAATCCTCGGCATTCCCGAGGGAACCGTCAAATCGCGCATGTTCAACGCGCTCCGAAAACTGAAGGAAATCATCCATGAATAAGGATCTGCAAGCCACTTTGAAGGAACTTGGGCCGGATTACCGCCGGCTCGTCCGGGAGATGAAAGCGCCCTTCGAGGACAGGACGGCTCCACGTTCCGGGTCCGGCTGGAAGGTCGGCTATCTCGCCGCGGCCGTTTTGGCGATCGTCTTCGGGCTGACGGTCTGGTTCCGTTCCGCGCCGACGCCGCGCACCGCCCCCCGCATCTACACGATCGCCTATGCCGCGACACCGGACGCCCTGCGGACGATTGTCGCCTCCCAGCGGGCGGACGGCAGCTGGGAGAACGATTTCCTGACGCGCCAAAACGCCGCGGCCCTCCAGAACGCGACGATCCCGGACCAGCGTATCGCCTATCTGAGGGCGGTGCGCTATCTGCGCCGAAGGGGCCTCTCCCCGTTCACGGAAGCCGAACTTTCCGCCAACCGCGAACAGTGCGCTCCCGCCCGAAACTGAAGGGAAAACCGCTAAAAATGGGTTTTGAGGTAAGAAACGACCTCGTCCACGAAACTTTCGGGGGTCGAGGCCCCGGCGGTCACGCCCAAACGGGCGATATCGCCGAAATCGATTCTCCGGACTTCTTCCATCGTTCCCGCCCGGAAAGCGCGGCATTTCGCCACTTCGGCGAGACGCCGGGTGTTGGAAGAGTTCCGGCTGCCCAGGACAAGAATCGCATCGCCCGAAAACCGCTTGACCGCATCCTGCCGCTCTTTCGTGGCGCGGCAGACGTCCGCCGCCGTTTCGACGTCGCGTTCCCGGCGCAATTTCGCGAGAATCGCCGCCACATCGTCCGCGTTCAGCGTCGTCTGGCTCACGACGCCGATGCGTTTTGCCGCCGGAAGTTCGGGATAGACGGTCGCGGACGGGACTTCGCCCAATATGCCGCGCACCTCGTCGTGGCGCGCGTCGCCCAAAATGACGACCGGAATGCCGCGCGCGGCGAATGCGCACGCCTCCCGGTGGACGCGCGCCACAAAGGGGCAGGTCGCGTCCACGATCTTCAGCTTCCGCGCGGCGGCTTCGGCCCGGACCTGCGGCGAGACGCCATGCGCCGAAAAGAGCAGTGTCGCCCCTTCGGGCACGTCCCGCACCGCATCCACGAAGATGAAGCCCTGCGCGCGCAGATCCTGCACGACGAGTTCGTTGTGCACGAGCTCGTGCAGGCAGTAGACCGGGCGCTCGCGGATGGACAGCGCCTTGCGGATCGCCCCGGCCACGCCTGCGCAGAATCCGCGCGGCGCCAGCAACTCCCAGGTCATGCCGGAGACGTCTGCCCGCGTTTGGCCTTGTCCCAGAGCGCGTCCATTTCGGCGAGCGTCATGTCCTTCAGGTTCCGCCCTTCGGCTTTGGCGCCCGCCTCGACCGCCCGGAAGCGCCGCGCGAACTTCTCCGTCGTGCCTGCGAGCGCGCTTTCAGCGTCCACTTTCAGATGCCGCGCCAGATTCGTCGCCGAGAAGAGCAAATCCCCCAGCTCTTCCTTGACGCGGTCCGAGTCGCACGGACGGTCCGACGGACGTGCGGCGATTTCCGCCTCGAGTTCGCCGAGCTCCTCCTTTATCTTGGCGAGCGGACCTTTCGCATCCTTCCAGTCGAATCCGACGCGCGCGGCTTTCTCCTGCGTGCGTTGCGCCTTGATGAGTCCGGGAAGCGCCGCGGGCACCCCGTCCAGCGCCGAATGCCGCGCTTCCTTGCGGTGTTCGGACTGCTTGATCTGCTCCCAGTTGCGCAGCACGGTGGCCGTATCCTTCGCGTCCACATTCCCGAAGACGTGCGGATGGCGACGGACGAGCTTGTCGGCTATGGCGTTGGCGACGTCGTCGAAGGAAAAGCGCCCCTCCTGTTCCGCCATGACGGACTGGAACATGACCTGGAGGAGCACGTCGCCGAGTTCCTCGATATGGTTCGCCTTGTCCTCGGGACGGTCCATCGCGGCAAGGAGTTCGTAGCACTCCTCCAGCACGCACGGCTTGAGCGACTCCAGCGTCTGCTCGCGATCCCACGGACAACCCGTCTCCGGATTCCGGAGACGGGTCATTATTTCATGCAACCGTTCGATGCCGGTCATGTCCACAGCCCTTTTCACTCGGCCGAGCGTTTCTTGCGCGGATAGGGCTGGCCGATCTCGTCGAGGAGCTTGCGGAACGACCCCTTGCGCACGTTGAACGGCTTGCCGCCCTTGATGCGGGGGAACTCGCACGCGCGGATTTCGGAATGCTTGTCCTCGTCGGGGCCCACCACGCCGGAGACGCCCTTGAGCGCGCTCTCGACCGCCACGCGACAGCACTTCTGGATGAGTTGCTTGTCCTTGCGGTTCGGCGCCGCGGAGCGGGCGAAGTAGCCCGACTTGAAGACCTGCACCTTTTCCGCCTTCAGGAGCTCGCCGAAGCGCTTGCCCACGTACTGGCCCACGTTCACCTTGTCCAGGCGCGGATGCCCGAACGCGTCCACGGGGACTTCCTCGCCGCGGCGTTTCATCTCCGCGATGATGTCGGCCACGCCCGCACCTTCGGAAACGAAGATGTTGACGCTGTCGTACTTGTCCATGATCTTCATGAGGCGCGCCGCTTCCGCGCGGAAGTTGATGCGGGACTCCGGCACGTAGATCGCGTGCACGTCCTGGCGTTCGCGCGTCAGCATGAACTCCGGCAGGAAGTCCACCTTGTCCAGCATCTTGTGGTAGCACTGCGCCGTCTTGTAGGTCAGCCAGCCGCAGTTGCGCCCCATCACCTCGTGGATCGTCAGCGCGCGCGGATTGGCGCTGTTCTCCTTCACCACGTTCATGAAGAACTTCGCCCCTTCCTCGGCCGCCGTCCAGGCGCCGAGCGACTGGCGGATCGGGTAGACGTCGTTGTCGATCGTCTTCGGCAGACCCACCACGATCAGCGGATAGTTGTTCTGGGCGAGATAGGCCGCCAAATCCGCCGCGGTGGTGTTCGTGTCGTCGCCGCCGATCGTGTGCAGCACGTCCACGCCGTCCTTCACGAGCTGGTCGGCCGCCACCTTCAACGGATCCTCCCCTTCGCGCACGAGTCCGCGCTTGACGCAGTCCTTGACGTTCGTCAGCTTCACGCGGCTGTTGCCGATCGGCGAACCGCCGTGTTCCGTCAGCACGAGCGCATGCTTGCGCACGGCTTCCGTGACCGGGATGGAATGCCCCTTCAGGAGGCCCATATAGCCGTTCACGTAGCCGATCATCTCGACCGACGGAGCCTTCTTCGTATACTCGTCGATGAGGAACCCGATGGAGGAACTCAAACACGGGGCGAGACCGCCCGCCGTAAGGAATGCGACTTTCTTTACTTCTTTCATGGATTACTTTCTTTTATTGTATGATGGACAAAATGGACCTACGATTGGGAAAGGGCCGCGAAACTGTTCAAAGCGCCTTGACGACATGCGCCATCTCGATCGCGCTCTGCATCGCCGCGAAGCCCTTGTTGCCCTGCTTCGTGCCGCAGCGTTCGACCGCCTGCTCCAGATTCTCGGCGCTCACGACGCCATCCAGCACCGGCACGCCCGTCTCGAGCGAAATCTGACTGAACGCGCGCGCCGTCGTCTCGTTTATAAGGAGGGCGTGCGCCGTCGCGCCCTGCACGACCGCGCCCAGGCACACCACCGCGTCGAAACCCTTCGCGGCGACCTTGCTCGCGGCCAGCGGCAATTCATAGGCGCCCGGCACGCGCACCAGCAGCAAATCGTCCGCATTGCCGCCCATCCGCACAAAGGCGTCCTCGGCGCCCTTCACGAGCTGCTCGGTCAGAAAACTGTTGAAGCGGCTGACCACGACAGCCACTTTCAATCCCTTGGCGACAAGTTCGCCATTTACCTCTCTCATTTCCGCTTGATACCTCTTTATTTGGTTGTTTGACTGGTTTCGCGCTATATTATATCAATTATCCCCTTGCTTTGTCCATGGGAAATTTGCGGAAAACGCCCGAAGTCCTTCTTAGAAGCGCGGCAGTTTGGCGAGGGAATCCACGCGGCCACCCTCGCGGGAGCGCAGGCGCCAGATGCGGCCGTGTTCGTCCCGGAGCGCGCGAAGGCGGCCCTCATCGCGGCGGTGGCAGGCGCAATCTATGAGATTGGCCA
>ERZ808240.3064-NODE-3064-length-17017-cov-49.438510_pt1 | contig 17017 bp, 8 predicted proteins | sample MGYA00521084_ERZ808240 | MGnify/ENA primary metagenome ERZ808240 (study PRJEB31516, sample SAMN03275571) | gut metagenome | biome: mammalia-associated habitat; material: feces | host: Papio cynocephalus | place: Kenya | collected 2012-08-06 ... | reverse complement strand
ACGGCACGCCCATCGACTTCGTCTACACGAAGTACGGCCAGCTCGCGGGCAAGTATCTCGGCGGAAAGGAGAATCCCGACGCCGCGGTCGCGTACGAATATTCGAAGTCCGGGCAGATCGTCGCCCGCACGGCGAACGGCGTCCGCCAGACCTATGCGTACGACGGACGTGGACAGCTCCTTGCGGTGAAGGAGGATGGCGCGGACGTCGAGCGCTACGTCTACGACAAGGCGGGCAATATGCTCAGGAAGACCGTGCGCGGCAAAACGACGACCTTTGCCTTCGACGGCGCGAACCAGCTCGTCTCGTCGACGACCGACGGCGTGACAACCAAGTACGCCTATGATGCGGCGGGGCGGCTTGTCCGCGAGGGAAACCGCACCTACCGCTACGGCCACCTGGACAAGGTGCTCGAGGTTTCGGAGAACGGGAAAACCTTCACCTACGCTTACCACCCGGACGGACAGCTCGCCCGCGCGGACTACGGGGACGGGACGGCGGAAGACTTCGTCTGGGACGGCCTCGCGCTCGTGAAGCGAGGAGGGGAGAGTCTCCTCCACGAACCCCACGCCGGGGGCGGCGCGCCCGTCGCATCCTCGAATGGCAAGACCTACTTCAACGACATCCTCGGCACGACGCTTGGCGTGAAGACGAAGGGCCGCAAGTACGCGGCGGAGGCGCAGACGGCATTCGGCGAAGGCGACGCGGCATTCTTCACGGGCAAACCCCTTGTTTCCGGCCTCGGCCGCGTGTTCCTCTTTCGGAACTACCGCCCCGACCTCGCCAAGTGGCAGACCGCCGACCCGCTTGGGTATCCTGATGGGTGGAATCTGTTCGCGTACTGCAGAAACTTTGTCGGTTGCAGTATTGACTTGTATGGTGCTGCTACAATTACGATTTGTTCAACTGCTGATGGTGTGGCGAGTAGTTCAAACATGTCAGGCCATGCATGGATTGTTATCACAGACGACAATGGAAATCGAACCACATACGGTACATGGGGGAATAATCCGAATGGCCTAGGAAATGGTCTGCATGAGAATCTTGAGAAGGGTCGAAGTTCAGATGCAAGCCGGACAATAACTATGAATCAAGATCAAGAAAACGCATTTGACAGGATTATAGGAGAATATCGTAAAAAAGGCGCAGATGCGTGGTCTCTAACCGATCCGTGTTCTGATTTTGCCACAGATGTTTGGAAGCGGGTTGCAGGGGAGGATTTGTCATCGTGGTGGGCTTGGGATACGCCATCAAGTCTAAGAGATGCAATCATTAACGTAAATGGAAATGTTAACCACAAAGTCTTGGAGTAGACTTATGAGAAAAATGCTTATTGCCTTTGCTGTGTCGGGGTATGTTGTTTTTTCAGGGTGTCTTTCACATCCAAAATATCTCGAATCAAAGTATTTTTTGCAAAGAAAAATAGCCGTTATAGAAAATGCAACGAATATTCTTGTCTCTATTTCTGGGCTATGCGGACATAGCTCGTTGGGCATTGGTCGCCCGGAAAAATCATTACATGGAGATGTTTTTGACATTGAATTTCCTCTTCGTTTGGGAGCTTCGGGAACCATACACGAAATAATCAGTGCTCCAAACCATATCAACAAGATTAGAGTGGCTGGAGATTTAATATGGGAACGCGGATGCGCTGAATCAACTCTGTAATGTGACCAACAATGAGTTCAAGCATGACCAACAATGAGTTCAAGCAGGCGGTTATAATAGGAAAGCGCCTTGTTGTGATTATGAAAGATGTCGATTTTGAAAGGCGCGCATTCTTCTTCCACAACTACCGCCCCGACCTCGCCAAGTGGGCGACCGCCGACCCGCTGGGCTACCCTGACGGCTGGAATCAACTAGCGTATGGTCCGAACTCGCCTTTGATGGGTGTGGACGTTGAAGGTGCAAGGTGGGTGACGAAGACGTTCTGGTATGCGGATGAGTATACTGACTTTGTTGTCTTGCCAGGGGGATTGCCCTTGGATATGCCAGGCATCAGTCCAAATGCCTGGCAAGAAGTGTTCAACTATTTTGCCGGATCGGGTGCTTCAATTATCACAAATTTTGCTCTTGAAATCATGAAGCCGCTATGGAACCGGTATAAGAATGAGGTAAATGCGCACGACGCAACAATAGAAGAGGCGGAGACCGAACGGATTGGGCGCAAGGGATTTGAAGATTATGAAGTGTATAGCGTAGGCTACTTTTCCGCATCTTCTGATGCCGAATACATTGCGGAAGCCATCCAAATACATCACATGAGCGTCACATGGGAAGTTGTTTGCAGGAAATGGGAGGAATGAATATGTTCGGAATTGTGCTGTCGTTTCTGTTGTTCCAAGCAATTTCATTGAATGCGAATCCGGTAGGCACAGCCTCATTTGAAGAATTGAGGTCTTTGTGCGTGCGAGAGACGGGTTTCGATTTCTGCGGACTTTCGTGCGATGCGAAAACGAATGCCGTCGGCTTCTCGGAGCGGGATTTGCGTGCACGCCTTTCTGCTGGCGTTTCGCACTATGAGTTTAGGTTGGAATTCCAGAACCTTTTGCAGTTGTTGGATTGCGCCGCAATAGAAAATAATCGCAGGGAGTTCTTGGCCATTGCCGCTCAAATAGGCGTGATGCTTGAACGGCAGAGGGGAAAAGCCCAAGAGGAGAATGACAAGTGGCTATTATTGCACAGATGCATGGAACGCATTTTGTATGAAATGGCCCGCGTGAGCGAATCGGGCTTCCCGCTTGACGCAGGCGATTTAGACCAGATACTGCCAGAACGTCTGTTCGTGCCTTCGCCCAAGAAGATTCATCGCCGAACATATTATCTGCTTGTTGGATTCAGAAAATTGCTTATCATCGGTCAGAAGATTCGCCAATTTCGAGTTGGTCAAGGATGTTTTCCCCGTACAGTTGAGGAGATGAATCTACCCGAAGATTTCTTGCGGCTTGAAAATGGCATGAGTTTGCATTACTTGACAGACGACAGGGCGTGGCATCTGTGGTATGGCGGAACAAGATGCGATGAGAAAAATATGGCATTCAACGTCTATGTACCGACATTAAAGGTCGATGAACTGTCGAAATGGCCATTTGGCGGATGCCCGAATTATTCATCGGATTATTCACGGAAAAGAATTCTGGCTTATCGTGATGGTGCCGTGTTGAACAGCTCATCAGATTTGTGGCGGTGCGAACTAATCAACGGGAAGTTCATTCGAAAGAAATGATGCAAGATCATTTATTCCAGGACGGACTTGCGCACGTGAAGCGCGGCGACGAACAGTTCGTGAACGAACCGCACATCGGCGGCGGCGCGCCCGTCTTCTCCTCGTCGGGCACGGCGTACTTCAACGACATTCTCGGCGCGACAGTCGGCGCGAAGAGGGGCCGCAAGTATTCCGCCGCCGCGCTGACGGCGTTTGGCGAGGGCGACGCGGCGTACTTCACGGGCAAGCCCCTTGTTTCCGGCCTCGGCCGCGTGTTCCTCTTTCGGAACTACCGCCCCGACCTCGCCAAGTGGCAGACCGCAGATCCAACTGACTACTGCGATGGATTTAATCAATTTTCTTATTGCAGAAACTCACCTGTGACTGCATTCGATGTTTATTCGTTGTGGACCGTACAGCTTGGTATTTATGGTTTCTCTGGCGCATCGACAGGAGGAACAGTCTCACTGGGCATGGCATTAGGCTTTTCATGGAGTGATGGTTTTACTTGTGGGTTCTACTATAATGGTGGAGCAGGCTCGGAAATCAGAGCCGGAGGATCTGCCGGCATTGTAATTCAGATTTCAAATAGTAAGAATGTTGCCGAATTAGCAGACCAGGCTATTTCGGTCGGTGTTTCAGGCGGAGAAATTGTTGTCTTTGGATTTGAGACGGCGATTCCTCTCAACATTGGTGAGACGGGGTATTGGGGATTTGATTTTAGCGTTGGTGTTGGTGGTGGCACACCATTGGAAGGGCATGCCATCTATAACTACACAGGATTTTTCAAAGTCTATGAATAATAGGTATAGAGTTGCCGTTAGGGTTGGAAATTTATATTGTTCTTACCCATTAGGAGTGCTTTGTCTTGGGGCGTCGGGGCTTATTTTGGAGTGTAGGCCATTTCTGGAAATATTTCTGTCGCGCGAACACATCCTATCTTTTGAAATTAAACGGTCGTTGATATGTCGATTCATAAGAATAAGGCATAATGACAATAGACTGCCAATTTTCATAGACATATATTTTCTTCGCCATATAGACCAGATGTTGGGCACGCTGGAAAAGTGGCGTAATGGAAAATGGGGGCATAAGCCATGAAATCAGAATATTGGTTTGAAGTTTATCGGAATTAAGAGAATGCAGTTTACAAAGTTCACAAGCGAATCGCGGGTGATGCAGGGGCGGTGGTTTGCGAAGCCAAGCCGCGCGGCAGCGTTCGCCTACCATCCGGACGGACAGCTCGCACGCGCGGACTACGGGGACGGGACGGCGGAGGACTTCGTCTGGGACGGACTCGCGCTGATTCGCCGCGGCGACGAACAGTTCGTGAACGAACCGCACATCGGCGGCGGCGCGCCCGTCTTCTCCTCGTCGGGCACGGCGTACTTCAACGACATCCTGGGCACGACGCTTGGCGTGAAGACGAAGGGCCGCAAGTACGCCGCGACCTCGCCGACGGCATTCGGCGAAGGCGATGAGGCGTTCTTTACGGGCAAGCCCCTTGTTCCCGGCCTCGGACGCGCGTTCCTTTTCCGCAACTACCGCCCCGACCTCGCCAAGTGGGCGACCGCCGACCCGCTCGGCTACCCCGACGGCTGGAACCAACTTGCGTACTGCGGTTCTAGCGTACTGCGGTTCCAGTTTGTCAAATAGAAAGAGCACTAGTGAGAAACGAGGTTGGTCGCTGGTTTGTCCAATACTGTGTATACCGTCGTTCCTTCTTGGACGCGGCGGATTCCGGCTTCTTCCCGGCTTTGGCGGAGCGGCGCGCGCCGTTTTCCGCACGGAAGTTGAGTAAATCATCATTAAAACAATAATCGGGCATAAAACAGGAAAATAGCGGCTTGAAGCCCGGCGGGCACGGGATGCCGCGACCGCGTCATTGGCAGAACATTTCCAGTTATAAGGAGAAGGAGAACGGGCATCTTGAAAATCCGGTACACATTATCATGCAAATCGCGCACCTCAAACGGGCCCGAAGGCAGGAGTGGATATTTCGCGCTGACAGTGTCCTGTCCGGCCGCGTGGCGTTACGAACAGACGGGATTCTCGTGCCCATGAGAAAAAATTCTCGTGCCGATGAGAAAAAATTCTCATGGGCACGAGAATGGAACGGTCGAAGGCGTGAAAACGTCCGTTAGTTTGCGTTTTAAATTGAAATCTGACATAAAATAGGCAGATATCTCATCAAAATCGAGACTCCTCGGTCTATCCGCCCCGTTTCGCCCGCCGGGAACGCTCCAGGCGGGGGGCCAAACGCGGCGGAACGGGGTGGCGGTTGCGCCGGAACGGTGATGCCGTTGCGCCGGAACGGTGATGCCGTTGCGCCGGAACGGGGTGGCGGTTGCGCCGGAACGGCAACCCGTCTCTCCGAGGGAGACGCGGAGTCTAAACTCCGAGGGGCGGCAAAGGCTTCACTAATGTTCTGCCGCAGGCTCCGCACGCGCCGCCTAGCCCGATCCACGTGGCCAACTCATAACGGGCGGCAGGGGACTGCCGCCCCTACCACGGGGGTTGCCTAACCGACGGTGGCGTCTCGGACGCCAATGCGGGCGAGGGCTGGTGGCTGCCTACCACGGGGGTTGCCTAACCGACGGTGGCGTCCCCAATCCAGGTAGGGGCGGCAGGCCCCTGCCGCCCCGAACTAGACCGCGCGGCGGGCTATTGAAAAGGCCGTTCGCCTGTACCCGGGGGGTGGAACCCGCGGAGCCCCGGGCGAAACGTTGGCGTAGTCCTTTGTCGCCCGTCGGAGTTTATTCTCTGCTTGGCACCCGTCCGCGGATGGGCTGGGCAAGGGGAGTCTGGCCTTGTCGCGGCGGTGTTCCTCGCCGGATCTCCCGGGACGGGCGCGTCGTTTGTCCGCGCCAGCTTCAAGAGACCTTGGTCTCCCGTCCGTCTCATGGTGAGGCGACGCAGCCGGCCGGGGCATGTGAGGCTGTTCGTGCAAAGAAAAGGCCATCCACCCCACGGACGGATGGCCTTTTCTTGCGCGTAGCGGCTCAATCAGAATCCATAGCGGACCGTGAACATGTACGAGCGTCCCGCGCCCGGGTAGTAGGCGGTGCCGTAGGTCACGTAGTCGCAGTAGTTCTTGTCGAAGAGGTTGTCGACGGTGAAGCCGAACTTGAATCCCTTGAGCCAGGAGACGAACTCGGGGGCGTATTCCGCGCCGATGTGGAAGACGCCGTAGGCGGGGATGCGTCCGTACTTCTTGGAGCCGGCGTAGGCGCCCGTATTGTTGAAGTCCGAAATCGCCCACTGCGCCGTCTGGTAGCGGTAGCCGCCGAAGACGAAGAACTCGTCCCAGAGGTACACGCGCCCCGTAAGCGAAATTGTCTGTTCGGAGACGCCGGGGATGTCCTTGCCGTCATACTGTCCGCCGTCGAACCGGGCGTCCACGTACGAATAGGCGAGCTGGACGCCCGCGACTTTCTCGCGCTCCCAGCCGGCATGCAGGTTCAGCCCCTCGCGCACCGTATCCGCCGGCGAATTCATGTTGAGTCCCCAGCCTACGTACGGATTATAGAAGATCTCGTGTTTCAACTCCGAATAGTAGAGGTTGCCGCCGAGATTGAACTCGTCCAGGAATGTCCAGTCGGCGCCGACGTCAGCCATCCAGCCCGTTTCGGGCGTGAGCATGGAACCGTTGTAAGGCAGCTCGTCCAGGAACGGCGCACGGAAGAAGCGCGAGAAGCGGACGTAGGTCTTCAGGTCCTTGACGGGCGTGAAGAGAAGCGCCGCGTCGTAGGCGTGTTCGTCGGTCGTGCGGTTCGCCGCGGCGTTGTAGCCCGCATCCCGCATCCAAATGCGCTCGTAGCGTCCGCCCAACTGCAGGGCGACGTAGTCGTTGAGGTGCAGCGTATCCTGCGCGAAGACGCCCATCGCCTGCCGTGTGACGCGGCCTTTCATGCGCGAGAAGCCGTAGGCGGACGTCCCCCACGAGGTCGCATCGTTGCGGTCGTAGCGGAAGGTCGAGCCGAGGATGAATTCGTTCGCGAGCCCGAAGACGTCCGCCGAATTGATCCACTGGGGCGTGATTTCATAGGAATAGATCTGGTAGTTGCTGTTCCAGTAGCCGTAGGAGCGCGCCTGCATATGGCGGTGCGACGCGGTTCCGGACACTTTGAACGCGTTTTCATCGTTGATTTGGGCGTTGAGCGTCGCGTTCAGGCCGTAGGTTGTGCGGCGGTAGTAGTCGTCCTGCGAGGTGGACTTGCGCGGGTCCGCATGCCACTGGGCGCGCGTCAGGCTGCTCGGGGTCTCGTAGTCGCTGTCGTTGTAGAACGCGGCGATCTTCAGCCACGAACCGTTGTCCCAGTTCTTGCGGATGCCGCCGTTGACGTTCCAGATGTCGAAGCCGGAGTTCTCGCGGTAGCCGTCCGAGTGGTCGTACGCGGCGCTTGCCCAGTAGAGAAGGCCCTCGTCCTTCAGTCCGCCGCGATAGGCGACCGAGCCGCCGATGGTGTTCCAGCTGCCGCCGTGCAGTTCGAAGGCGCCGTGGCTGTCGTAGTCCGTCGGTTCGGTGACGATGTTGATCATGCCCGCCGAAGCGCCGTCGCCGTGCAGGACGGTCTGCGGACCGGTCAGGACTTCGATCTGCTTGACGGAAGCGAGCGAGACCTGCGCGAGGTTGGGCGCGTTCATGTCGGGATTGTTCAGCCGCTCGCCGTCCACGAGCACGAGCACGCGTCCGAATCCGTTTTCGCCGTAGCCGCCCATGGAGAGCTGGGTCAGGGCCGGGTTGTTGCCGCCCAGATGGTGCAGCTGCACCGAGGGCGCGAGTTTGGAGAGTACGCCGGCGAGGTCGTAGGCCCCGGACCGGGCGATATCCTTGGCGGAGATGACCTGCACGTTCTGCGGCAGATCCCGCGGCGATTTGTCGAGGCGCGAAGCTTCGACGACGACGGTCGGCAGATTTGTCGCGACAAGCGACGCTGCCAGTAGCATTTCTGTCATTTGTTCCTCTTTCCCCCTCATGCGAGGGTACTTGATTGATGATGGAAAGCGGCTCGTTTTCCGACTTTGACGGTTGCGCGACAGCGCCCGGTTTCCGCGGGACTTTCCGGTTACCGCTCTCCGTGAATTGATTCATCCTATTATACCAAAAACGCGCGGAATAGGCATATTACCCGAAATGACAAAAGGCGCCCCGTTCGTCAACTCGCGCGCTTTTCGATTTTACCTTTCCTCATTCCCATCCTTTCCGTGCGTCGCCGCAGGCGGCTTTCCGTATGTCCGGTGGGTCTTTTGGAAACATGTGCAATCTGTCTGGGCAATCGGCGCGAACGTTATTGCGGCCCAGAGCGAAATATGGTATACTACTGACCATTCATGGATGGATATCCGTGAAAATTGATCTTTGATATCGGCGGCCGGGCCTATAGGGAGTCAGCCGCCATCATCAAATGTGCGCAAGCGCATTTTTTGCTTCTCTGGAAACCGCTAACTTTCAGTTCACGAAGCGAAGAATGTGGCTGCGCAGGCCTGCATACAGGGAGCGCGTTGCGTTCCTTCTCAGTATGTCCGCTCTGCGTGCCCGTTCTTGGTATTTCGTGAACGGGCTCTTAGCGGTGCCTCCAGAGAGATATCTTGAACGAGGCACGCGCTATTTTGCCGCGTCGGCGCACTGTCTCGCGTTCCCATGGCGCGGCGAAAAAAGCCTCGGAAAGGGAATTCGCGGTGTCGAAAGCGTCGGAGATTCAGGACTTGATGTTCAAGGTCGGCAAGGTCCTTGCGCATTGGCTTGACGAACATCTCACTGAAGTAAATGCATCATATTGGGACGAATTTGTCGTTCCGAAACTGTCCTTCCAACAGCGGGCAATGGTCGGGGCCAGGCGCCTGTCTTCGTTGGACGGCCTGGATTTCGCCAGCCTTTTGCGCGTGTTTGACAAGAATTGGTACGAACTGGATTACAAGGCCAAGCTCAATCCGCAAATCCGTGCCTATTTGAAGGAGCTGATGGTTGTCCGCAATCGCTATGCGCACCGGAGCGAAGAAGTACAGAACGACGAGTTTGTGCGCGACATCGACACCCTTTACCGTTTCGCCAAAGGTCTCGAGTCGCCGCAAGCCCTTTTGGACGAGATACGGGATGCGGCCGGCACGTATGAGAGCGAAGTGGGGGATTCTGTTGCCCGTCCGATGGTTAAGGAGGATCCGATTCAGCAAAAGTGCGACAGGTGTGTGTTTAAAGTCGGCGAAATCGTCCGCCTGAAGTCAGCGCCGGAAATAAAGGGAGTCGTTGTCTCGGTCGCAGGCACGGAGGTCTCCGTCTTCGCGAATGGCGAGGTCGTGCCGTTCTTTCCCGACCAGTTGGAACGCGATGCGCTTCGGGTTGAGAGGTTCTTCACTCTCCCTCAGGCGAAAAACAACCTGACGTCGTTTTTGATTCGCCATCCATCCATTCCGTCCCTTTATTCCCTCAATGCCGCTCGCATTGACGTGATTCCGTATCAGTTCAAGCCGGTCATGAAGCTCATTCGGTCTGATATGCCGCGACTGCTGATTGCCGACGGCGTTGGCATCGGGAAGACGATTGAGGCGGGGCTGATCTTGCGAGAGCTGGAGATACGAAACGGCATCAAGTCGGTTCTCATTATCTGTCCCAAGCCGCTTGTCACGGAAAGAAAGTGGGAACTTGAGATGAGGCGCTTCGACGAGGACTTTGAGGCTCTTGATTCGGTCAAACTGAACTACTGCATGGCCGAATGCCGTCGCGAGGGGTGCTGGCCGACGAGATACGCCAAGGCGATTCTGCCGTTTTCCGTGTGCGACGAGCGAGTCCTGCATCAACTCCAGAAACTTGATCCGGCCCCAAAGTTCGACCTTGTGATCGTGGACGAGGCGCATCATATTCGAAATTCCCAGTCGCTGCGTCATCAAGTCGTCCGCGAGTTCTGCGAATCAGCGACGGCGGTTGTCTTCCTTACGGCCACGCCGCTGCAGATGGGCGAGAACGACCTGTTTGTCCTCTTGAACCTGTTGCGCCCGGACCTCGTACCGAACCGGGCCACGTTCGACACGATGCATTCGCCGAACGCCGGAATCAACGCGGCGCTGCGTGCGGTGCGTCGCGGCGATTACAGCGAGGCCAGACGTGAGCTTGTCGCCGCCGGACGGACGGAAGGTGCGGGCTTTGTTGTGGGGCATCCGGACTACGAGCAGGCCTTGAAGTCTCTGGAGAGCGGCGACCATTCGCCGAAGGCGGTAGCGACCCTGCTCAACGAAATCGGACGGCTGCACACGTTCGATGGCCTTGTCAACCGTACGGTGCGCAAGGAGATCGCTTCGGAATTCGCCGTGCGTCATTCGGAAACGGTCAGGTCGAAGATGACGTCGCACGCGCGCACGGTCTACGAGGGCGTCCTCAACTTGCGCCGGAAGATCCTTGACGTCCTGCACGGGAACGTGAATGCATCCTTCATGATGTCGATGCTGGAGCGCCAGGCGGCCAGTTGCATTCACGGGCTTGTCCCCTTCATTCGGACGGTTGTATCCCAAAGCCTTCTCGCGACGGACGCCGATCCAGACGAAGACATCTCGGTCGAGGCCGGCGAGGCGCTGTTGCGTCAGTTTGCGAAAGAAATCGACGCGCTCTGCGCCTTGGCCGACCGATTGCCACCGGATGACCCAAAATACGACGGGTTCTTCAAGGTGATTGCGGAAAAGCAGTCGCTCGGGAACAGGAAGGTGATTGTGTTCAGCACGTTCCGCCATACGCTGGCCTATCTGCAAAGACGGCTCCTTTCGGACGGCATCCGGGTCGGGCTGATTCACGGCGGACTGGACGACGCTGAACGGATGGATGTCCGTGACCGGTTCGAGAAGTCACCGGAAGATCCGGAGGCGCTGGATGTCCTCCTCTTCTCCGAAGTCGGTTGCGAAGGCCTCGACTACCAGTTCTGCGACACGATGGTCAATTACGACCTTCCGTGGAATCCGATGAAGATCGAGCAGAGGATCGGTCGCATCGATCGCTTCGGTCAGCGGAGCGCGGCGGTCGCCATCTACAACATGGTTGTCGATGACACGGTGGATGCTCGTATCTACGATCGGTGCCTACAGCGCATCCACGTGTTCGAGGCGAGCGTCGGTGCGTGTGACAGCATCCTTGGGGAGATACACACGTCGATCCGAAAGGTCGCGGAGGCGACGTCGTTGACGCCTGAGCAGCAGGAGTCGCAGCTCGAGCAGATCGCCCTGAACGGCGTGAACCGTCTGCGTGAGCAAGGTGAGTTGGAGGAGCGTCAGGCGGAGCTCTTCAGCATTCCCGCCAAGTTTTCGGGCGCGAAGGAAATGGCGAGTTTGGAGAACTATTGGCTGTCGCCGGACTCCCTGTGCCGATTGGTGACGTCCTACATCCGCCAGCGCACGGCGACCGATGCTCCGATTATCGGCACTGAAGCGCGACGCCAGCTCCGGCTGTCGAAAGACGCGCGGGAAGTTCTCCTGGAGGACTTCAAGAGGATGCCGTTCGAGAAAGGTCGCGCCCAACGGGACTGGGAGTCCTATCTCAAGAGTGACGAGCCCTATTGTGCTGTCACGTTTGACACCGCCTTGGCGTGCCAGGACAAGGGCGTCCTGTTCGTCATGCCGCTTCATCCGCTCGTGCAGCAGGCCGCTGCCTTTTACAAGGCCGATATGCCCGTGAGGACGTGTCTGAAGGTTGTCGATGAAGAAGTTCCTGAAGGCGAGTATCCGTTCATGATCTATGACTGGGACTTTAGGGGAATCTCTAATTCCATCCAACTGAAGGTCTTCTCGACGAACGACCGGGTTCAGGATCGTCTGCTGGGATACCTAGAGACGGGAGCGGCGCTCCCCGACCGGGAAATGCCAGATTCTGCCCTCGTCACGTTGAAGGCGAGGGTACAGGAAGCGTGGCGATACGACAAGGAGGTGCATGTCGCCAGCGTGAAGCGATGGACGGATTACAAAATCCACAGTCTGAACACCTCGTGCGAAGCGCAGAAACGAGTTGCCGAGGTAAAGAAGGTCGCAAATATCCGCGAGGGCGAGCTGCGGAAAATCGAGGCGCGACGTCAGCGGACAATCGATGAGCTGCGGAGAGGGCAGGAAAGTGCCGACATCATCGTGAAGCCCATCGTTTCTGGTATCGTTGAAATCGTCCATTGAAAGGAGACATGATGGCGTTTGAAAGTTTTGAGGAGCTGACGGCAAACCGCCGTAAGTGGATTGAGGCTTCGCGCGAGAACGGATTTGAGAGCGGCATCCGCCGTCTCCTGACAGATCTCTATCCCGACAAGGCGCACTTCCTGTATGAACTGCTGCAGAACGCTGAGGACGCGGAAGCGACGCGCGTCGAGTTTAGGTTGGAAGACAACGCCTTGATTTTCGTCCATGACGGGAAACGCCTGTTCAACCTGAAGGACGTGGAGTCAATCACCAGCATCGCGGACAGCACGAAGCGTAACGACGGCGGGAGTATCGGAAAGTTCGGCATCGGGTTCAAGGCCGTTTTCTCCTACACGCTGATGCCGATCGTGCATTCGGGCGCTTGGCACTTCAAAATCTGCAACACAGTCGTCCCCGAAAAGACGGACGAAGACATCAACCACCGTTTCGCGGGCGCTGGAAAGACGTTCTTCAAGTTCCCGTTCAACAACCCGCAAAAGCCAGCGGCAAAGGCTTATCAGGAAATTGCAGAAGGGCTTTCAAGTCTCGCGCCGGAAACGATCCTGTTCCTGAAGAACATCCGTGAGGTCTACGTTTCGTTCGGGTTGCATGAGTCGTTTGTCACCAAGACCGAGAACGGGAACATGACCGTGCTTCAGCGGTTGGAAGACTCTGGGAAAAGCGTTGAGTCGCGCTATCTCAAATTCGAGAAGACGGTTGAGACGTTCACGCTTGAAGACGGGTCGAATTCAGGCCCGCTGACGATTGGCATCGCCTATCGACTCAGACAGAAAGAGGGCCTACGCGAGCCGGTTTCGGAATGCCCGTCTGAACGCTACGCAATCGTCCCGACGACAAATCGCAACGTCTTCGTGTTTTTCCCCGCCGAGAAGGAGACGAGCGGCCTACGGTTCTGCATCCATGCGCCATTTGCATCGACTGCGGCGAGAGACAGCGTCCGGGACACCAATGACAATCGAAGGATTGTCTTTCTGTTGGTCGAGTTGCTGGCGGAAAGTCTGTTCCGTCTGAAGGACGAAGGATTTCTGTCAACGGAGTTTCTGGGCATATTGCCGAATTCCAAGGACAAGGTCGCCGATCTGTATTCTGGTTTCCATGATCGGGCGATCTGGCTGTTCAGGGACGAGCCCTTGATGCCGACGCGGTCTGGCGGCTATGCGCCGGCGGCGGATTTGTTCAGGGGGTCGGCGGCCATGAGTGGCGTCATCAGCGACGAAGATCTCGCTGAATTCCATGGCGAGGGTTCGAAATGGGTCAAGAACGCGAAGATGATACATTCGCCCGCTGACTGTTTTCTGTCTGACCTGGAGATTCCTGAATACGACATTGAACAGTTGGTCGACGACTTGGAGACAACCGATGCTCAGCAGGTCCGGCAGATGATGTCGCGGAAGACAATCGACCAGTTGGCGTCGCTCTATTCTCAGTTGTCAGAATATCTCGACTGTCATAAAGACGAATCTTTGCGGGCGATTCCGATTATTCGTCTATCGACGGGTGAGATGGAGTGTGCTGATGCGGGGATCTTCACGGGCGAACCGCTTCAGGAGGTGGGGGATATACAGGGATGCAAGTTCGTAGACCCCGAGATCTACGGCGACAACCGGCAGTCACGTCAAAGGGATGAGATTTTGCGGTTCTTTCGGGATCTTGGCATTGAGGAATGCAACGAGACCTCAATGATGAAGTCGTTTATCGACCGCTTTTGGAAAGACAAGGAGAAACGGCGCCTGTCGGATGTCGATTGGTCTGCGTATTTGGCAAGACTTGTGAAACTCTTAGAGGCGAAAAAGATTGATGAAGAGATCGCAAAGAGGTTCCCGGTGCGCAGTCAGCGCGGACAATACATTGAAATCTCCAAGGCGTATATAGACGATCCTTATCTCAAAACTGGCCTGTCATGCCTTGAGGACGCGCTTGCCTCGGCGGGATTTCACTTGCTTGATTCGCTTTATGAAAAGCGCCTATCGAAGAATGTGTTGGAGAAATTCCGGTTAATGTTGAACGAACTGGGTGTGCACTCGCAACTGTGGTTGGTCGAGTCTCCGATTTGCAAAAACCCGCACTATTTCGACAGTCTGGTAGACTGGTCGCGCCGAACAAACAGGCATGAGAGAAAACTGGATTACGATATCCCAGGACTGTCGAAGGTCAGAAACGGTATGCGAATGCGAGAGCCGCAGGCGCGGCTTGTCTGGGAGTTGCTGTTGTCCGTTGAGCCGGAAGAACTAAGGGCGACCTATTCTGCCAACATGTCGGATCCGGGGCGCACGGCGCCGGCAACATACATTTGCACATTGACCGATTCGTCTTGGATCCCATGCAAAGACGGAACCCAATGCAAGCCCTGCGATGCGTGCTTTGATGACTTGCCGGATGGTTGGACGATACCGAAACCGAGATATGACCATCCGTCGCTTGCGGCAATCAAATTTGGACAGGCGACAAGATTGCGGCGAGAGGCGCAGGAAAAGGAAGATGAGACACTTCGCAGGCTTGGAATCAGTGGTGGAGCAGAAGAGGTGCGGCAGCTGAAAGAATTATTGTGCGAAATGAAGAAGCACGGAATGACCTTGGAGCAAATCAAGGAAAAGATGATGGGACAGAAACGGACTGAATCGGTTTCGGCAAGGGATCTGCCTAAAGAGGCAGCGAGAAATGTGTCCGCACGAATGGAGTGCGTAACACGCAATTTCGCGTCTGCCCCAAGACAGCAGTATGTCATGGTTGGGCGTTCGGTTCATGTCGCAAATTCAAGGATACGTGAAGACGCGCGCGCTTACCTTCGCGCAAAGTACGAAAGCGACGGCAAGATGTTCTGCCAGCTCTGCCAAAAAGCGGCTCCGTTTCGCGCACGAGACGGGCATGGCTATTTCGAGGCGACGCAGGTCTTTGCCCGAATGCACAGGGACGTCACAGAACAGTTCGTGTCGCTCTGTCCGCAATGCCGGGCAAAGTATGACGAATGGATCAGAAGGTCTGTAGAGAGGGCGCGGTCTTTCAAAAGATCCATCATCGCGCACCAGCCGAAGCAAGGCGAAGAGTCGGTGCGGATACCATTGCCCGGCGAGGCCGAAAACGACGTCAAGAACCCTCTCTCTGGGGAAACCCTCTACTTCACGGGGACGCACTTTGTGGATTTGCGACAGGCCGTTCTCGAGGACGAAAGGCTGGGCAGGCTTGACGATTCGACCGAATCTGGAAATGAGGCGGATGTACAGGAGAATGTCATGGGCTTTGTCGATTGGTACTTGTCGTATGACAAAACGGGCAAATTGGCGTTGGCTCAGATCTCTAACGCTCTTGCCCATATCAAGGAATGTCGCCAGCAATACAAGAAGGGGGGCGTTGTCATGTGGGAAACGTGTATGGGGCGTTACATCAAGAAGGTCATGTCGTTTTGGCCTGATTATCACGCGAGATTCCCTTCTGGCGAATCGGAACCCGAGGCTCAACTGTCCGTGGAAAGGCACAGTCGAGAAATCACGTGATACGGGGATTCGACTGGGCGACGTGGATGCGCGACGAAGGGGTGTGCGTGATGAGCGGATTTCAGAGTCCGCTTGAAAGGGAAGTCGTCGGCATCCTCCAGAAGGGCACTTCACTCCTCATTCTCGTCTTGGCGCGGCGGATGTGGGACCGGCGGCACGTTCCCACGCTCTTCCGCCAGCCGCTTGACGACGGGCGGCTTCTTGTCATCTCGCCCGTCTCGCAATCCATCCGCCGCGTCGATGCCCGTTCCGCCGCCCTGCGCAACCGCTACATCCTCGATCACGCCGACAGCCTCTTCCTCGGCGCGCTCGATCCAGAGGGTTCGTTGAAGGAACTCCAAGAGCGGATGTCGCCTCAGTGCGCGGGTCGAGAGGACCGTGACAGTATGGCCCGACATACGTCTTGAAGCTGGACTGTGGAATCGAAGCGCCGCGCTCCGTTTGCGCGCCGCCTATCGCAACGAGGCGCGATATTTGGTATAATAGGAGGTCATGAAGAAGAAATTAGCGTTTTTGAGTATCCTGGGAGCGGGATTCGCCGCGTGCGCGGCGGAAGTCCCGCTGTTCAACGGCAAGGATCTGTCGGGGTGGACGGCCGTTCTCGACTACGACGTCACGGGCGGCTATTCCGCCGCGGAGCCGACATGGTCCGTTGCGGACGGGTGCATCCGCACGACCGGCACGCCGTTCGGCTACTTGCGGACGAAGCGGGCGGATTTCGGCGATTTCATGTTTCGGGTGGACTACCGCTGGTGGCGTCCAACGCCTAAGCCGAATTCGGGCGTTTTCGTGCGGTTGGCGGGCGAGACGGGGACGTTCATCCCGGTTTGCTTCGAGAACCAGCTCTGCCGCGGTGAGGCGGGGAACGTCTTCGGGCTGGCCGGCGCGGCGATCGCCGGGGTGGCGCCCGAGACGCCGTATGCGGCGACGGATCCGCTCTCGGGCATTCGCAAGGCCCTGCGCACCGCGCCCGAGGCGGAAAAGCCGTTCGGCGAGTGGAACACGCTGGAGATCGAGGTTCGGGGCGATACGCTCACGAGCCGGCTCAACGGGGTGGAGATGAACCGCGTCACGGGGCTTGTGCCGCGGAAGGGCGCTCTCGCGCTGCAGTCCGAGGGGGGCGCGGCGGAGTTCCGCAACCTCCGGCTGGAGACATTGG
>ERZ808240.3062-NODE-3062-length-17032-cov-7.481004_pt1 | contig 17032 bp, 11 predicted proteins | sample MGYA00521084_ERZ808240 | MGnify/ENA primary metagenome ERZ808240 (study PRJEB31516, sample SAMN03275571) | gut metagenome | biome: mammalia-associated habitat; material: feces | host: Papio cynocephalus | place: Kenya | collected 2012-08-06 ... | reverse complement strand
TGGTGATCTCGCCCAGCTCTTCGTGGTAGCGGGTATAGGCGGGCTGCAGCAGCACGATGCCGTACTTTGTGTCCAGCTTTTCTTTCACGCTGGCAAGGGCCTGCACCGCTTCCCCGCTCTCCACGCCGACGCCAGCCATGACGCACATGCCCTGCGGCTCGATGTAGATCTGTCCTTCTTCGTTTTCCCTGCTGCCCACCGGGTTGCCAAAGGCATCGTAAGCGCGGCGGAACCAGGCGCCGTCCCAGCCGGGGCCGAGGATGGCTTTGCTCATCTCCTGCGCAGCAGCACGGGCCTCAATGGCCTCGTTTGCGCGGTGGGTGGCATCGCACAAATCCGCGTACTCATTTGCATATTTGACGAACATGCCGCCGATGAACACGCTTTCCGCCACCGGGCCTTCACTGGGGCCGCTGGTCTGGAAGCTCTCGCCCGGCGTTTTGCTGAAGCAGTTCAGGTTCAGGCAGTCGTTCCAGTCGGCGCGGCCAATCAGGGGCAGGCCGTGCGGGCCGCGGTGGTTCAGTGTGTACTGATAGCTGCGGCGCAGATGCTCCATGAGCGGCTGTGCCAGTTTGTGGTCGTTGTTAAAATCCACCTGCTCGTCCAGAATGGAAAGGTCACCGGTCTCGCGGATATAGGCGCTGACGGCAGCAATGAGCCACAGCGGATCGTCGTTGAACCCTGCACCGATATCCATATTGCCTTTCTTGGTCAGCGGCTGATACTGGTGGTAGGCGTTGCCGTCCTCGAACTGGGTGGCGGCAATGTCGAGGATGCGCTCCCGTGCACGGGCCGGAATGAGGTGCACGAAGCCCAGCAGATCCTGGCAGGAATCACGGAAGCCCATGCCACGGCCGGTGCCGCTCTCGTAATAGCTGGCACTGCGGCTCATATTGAAGGTGACCATGCACTGATACTGATTCCAGATATTCACCATCCGGTCGAGTTTTTCATCACTGGACTTTACGGTGTAGGTGGACAGCAGCTTATTCCAATGTTCATGCAGAGCAGCAAGGGCAGCATCCACCTGCGCATCGGTCTTGTAGCGTTCCTGCATGGCGTATGCTTTTTTCTTGTTGATGACACCGGGAGCTGCCCACTTCTCGTCCCCGGCATTTTCGATATAGCCCAGTACGAAGATCAGGCTCTTTTTCTCGCCGGGCTGCAGGGTCACGTTGATCTGATGCACGCCGACCGGTGCCCAGCCATGGGCCACACTGCCGGTGCACTGGCCGTTCTCCGCGACTTCCGGGTCTGCATTGCTGCGGTAAGCCCCCAGAAAAGCATCCCGGCTGGTGTCAAAGCCATCCAGCGGTGCGTTGACTGTAAAGAATGCATAGTGGTCGCGGCGCTCCCGGTATTCGGTCTTGTGGTAGATGGTACTGCCCTCTACTTCGACCTCACCGGTGGAGAAATTACGCTGGAAATTCGTGGAGTCATCCACCGCGTTCCACAGGCAGAATTCCAGATAGCTGAACACCGTGAATTGCTTTTTCGTGCTGGCATTGTTGGTCAGGGTCAGGCGGTCCACTTCGCAGTTATCCCCCACCGGCACAAAGAACTCCACGTCAGCATTCAAGCCGTTTTTTGCGCCGTGAATGACCGTGTAGCCCATGCCGTGGCGGCAGGAATATTCATCGAGTTTTGTCTGCGTGGGCTGCCAGCCGGGGTTCCAGACCGTGCTGTCCTCCTTGATATAGAAGTAACGGCCATTGGAATCCGTGGGGATGTTATTATAGCGGTAACGGGTAATGCGGCGGAGCTTGGCATCTTTATAGAAACTGTAGCCGCCCGCCGTATTGGAGATCAGGCTGAAAAAGGCTTCACTGCCCAGATAGTTGATCCACGGCAGCGGCGTTTTAGGATCGGTGATGACGTACTCGCGGTGTGCGTCATCGAAATGTCCGAATTGCATAGAAGCACTCCTTTTCAAAAAGCAGCAATTGGCCCCGATGCGGAGCCAATTGCTTTTTTGTTATACGCGGTCGATCTTCATCTCGCAGGGAGCCAGCGTAATACTCTCCCCATCCAGTGCAAAGCTCTGCACCTTGGCTGTCTCGTTGAAGAGGAACCGGCCCTTCACGCTGCCATCTGTGCTCTCGCGGGTATTGCACTGCACGCCCTCCGGCAGGGCTTCGGTGTACGGCACCTGCTGGCTGTCCAGCGCAGCTTTGGCAAGTTTGCGCAGCAGCGGCTTTTTGCCACACACGCCCACGCTGAGCACTGTGCCGCTGCAAAACGTATTTTCGACAATGGCAGGCTTTCCGGCATAGAACTCCGTGGTGTAAACGGCCAGCACCTTTCCGGTGGTGGGGCGCAGTACGTCACACCAGATGGCAGCAGTCAGGTTCTCCCCTGCCCAGTCGATACCGACCTCCCGCTTGCCGATGGGGTCATATTCCTCCACAGTGCAGCCTGCCAGTTCGGCAAAAGCACCGGGCAGCGGAGCCAGCAGACAGCCATTGTCCTCATCCTTTACACCGGTGCGCGGGGTGAGGATGACCGTGCCGCCATTCATCACAAAGGTGGTCAGATTCTTCACCGCGGCCGGGTTCGTGACAAAATGGCTGGGCACCACAACGACCTTGTAACCCGCAAGGTCTGCCGTTTCGTGGATGATATCGGTGTTCACACCAAGACCGCCAAAGGCGTTCTGCCAGCGCTTGAGCTGATCCCAGTAGTCGAAGCCTTCGCTCTGGGTCTGGATGCTGAAAGCATCCATCTGGGTGGCACCGTACAGGATGGCCACCGGGCTTTTGACCACCGTGCCATCCAGCCAGTCCAGGCCTTGCAGCCGCTTGCAGAAGTGTGCAAACTCCTCGAATCGGCGGCCCGGCACGCCGCTGTGGTCGATGAGGCCCTGGCAGAAGGTCTCGGCTCCTTTGATGGCCGCGTGCCACCGCCAGTAAAGCACCATATCGGCCCCATGGGCGATGCACTGCAGACCGTAGCCTTCGATCTGGCCGGGGCGCGGCATCGGCTTCATGGCGCTCCAGCAGCCAAAGGGGCCGCTGAGCTGCTCCATGATCCAGAAGTTTTTCCGCTTGACCCCGCGCATCAGGTCGAGCGCAGCAGCCGTGGTATACACAGCTTCCGGGTCATCCGGGTAAATCGTTTCCGGATAATTGTCATAGGCGGCAACGTCCAGATTCTGATAGCTCTGGTGGAAGTCCATCGAATGCTGCGCAAAGCAGGCATTGGTCGTGATGGGGATTTTCTTCGGCACCGCCTTGCGCAGCTCGTCGATTTCAAACTGGATGTAGCCCGTCGTAGACTGTTCAGCCCAGCGGTGGAAGTCCAGCAGATAACCGGGATTGTACCAGTTGTAGCTGTACAGCTGCCCCACCGGCGGGGTGATCTGCTCCCAATCGCTGATCTCGCCGCTCCACACATCGGCACCCCACGCGTGATTGAGGTTTTCCAGCGTGCCGTGGCGGGCTTTCAGATATTCGCGGAACTTTGCTGCACACACCGGGCAGCAGCAGTGGTTTGCTCCCAGTTCGTTGTCGATCTGCCACGCGATGACGTGGGGATTTTTCGCGTACCGCTTTGTCATCTCACCAATGATGCGGGCCGCGTACTTGCGGAACAGCGGGCTTTCCATGCAGCGATGGCCGCGCAGACCGGTCGCGGTGCGGGTGCCGTCCCGCTCTACGGAAAGTGTTTCCGGGTAATTCCGGTAGAGCCAGAGCGGTGCGCAATTGGTGGGCGTGCCAAGGATAATCTCAATGCCTGCACTGCCCAACATCTGGATGATCTCATCCAGCCAGCCGAAGTCAAACTGCCCTTCGGTGGGCTCCATCAGGCCCCAGGCAAACTCAGCAATGCGCACGGTGGTCACGCCGGTGCGCTTCATGAGGGCAATGTCCTTTGCCCAGGACGAGCGATCCCAGTGTTCGGGGTAATAATCAACGCCAATACGGATCATAGGTTCTCCTTACAGTTTTACAACGACCTTGTCACCAGTCACATCCACCAGAGTACCCTCGGCCGTCTGCTGAGCATTTGCAGCTTCGGCCTGGGTGTTGACCAGCAGGATCTTTGCGTTCTTGTATTCGCCGTCGAGGGTCACAGTCAGGGTGTCACCCTTGCGGACGGCCTTGACTGTCAAAACTTTCTCACCCTTGGAGTTGCAGATGACACGCTCGGCATTGGTCACGTTGTACAGGCGCAGGGTCACGCCATCGGTATAATCGTAGACCGGGCCCTCCTTGTGGGCACCGATGGGCAGAATGGTGTTTTCCCGCACGAACAGCGGCAGAGAGAAGAAATCGTACTGTTCCTTCTTCCAGGTGTTGCCGGTTTCTTCCTTGCCGGAGAGCAGGTGCGTCCACTTGCCAGCGGGCAGGTAATATTCCACAAAGCCATCTTCGCGCAGAACCGGAGCCACCAGCAGGGCATCACCCAGCATATACTGCCGGTCGAGGTCGTCGCAGGCAGGGTCGCCTGCAAATTCGGCCATCATGGCGCGCATCATGGGCACGCCGGTCTCGTGGGCTTCCACGGCCTTCGTGTAGAGATAAGGCATCAGGGTGTCCTTCAGCTCCGAGAAGCTGCGGCAGACATCCACGGCCTCGTCACCGAACAGCCAGGGCACACGGTAAGAGTTGGAACCATGCAGGCGGCTGTGGCTGGACAGCAGGCCAAAGGCCAGCCAGCGCTTGTAAACATGGTCGGGTGCAGTGCCCTCAAAGCCGCCCATGTCGTGGCTCCAGAAGCCAAAACCGCACAGCCCCAGGCTCAAACCTCCGCGGATGCTCTCCGCCATGGAAACGTAAGTGGAGTTGCAGTCGCCGCCCCAATGCACCGGGAACTTCTGACCGCCCACGGTGGCACTGCGGGCAAACAGGCAGGCTTCCTCTTTGCCGCGCTCCTCGGCAATGGTCTCCCAGACGATTTTGTTGTACAAGTAAGTATAATAGTTGTGCATCCGCACCGGGTCGGAGCCATCGAACCACTGCACATCGGTGGGGATACGCTCGCCGAAGTCAGTCTTAAACACGTCCACGCCCTGCCGCAGCAGACGGCGCAGCTGCTCTTTGTACCACGCCACGCAGTCCGGGTTGGTAAAGTCATAGATGGAGCAGCCGGCCTGCCAGGCATCCCACTGCCAGACATCACCGTTGGGGCGCTTGAGCAGATAGCCCTTCTCGGCGCAGTAATCCCACACCGGGGACTTCTGGCCCAGATAGGGGTTGATCCACACGCAGACCTTCAGGCCGCGGGCATGGATGCGGGACAGCAGGCCCTCCACATCCGGGAACATGTTCTCATCCCACTCAAAGCTGCACCACTCATTTTCCTTGAGCCAGAAGCAGTCGAAGTGGAACACGGAAAGCGGGATGTGCCGCTCGGCCATGCCGTCAATAAAGCTGGTGACGGTCTTTTCGTCGTAGCTGGTGGTGAAGGAGCTGGACAGCCACAGGCCGAACGTCCAGGCCGGAGGCAGAGCTGGGCGGCCGGACAGGGCGGTGTAATTCTTGATGACCGTCTTGGGGTCTCCGCCGCCGATGACCATGTAATCCAGCTTTTCACCGGGCACGCTGAACTCCACACGGGCCACATGCTCGGTGGCCACTTCAAAGCTGACGGGGCCGCAGTCGTTGACCAGCACGCCGTAGCCGCGGTTGGTCAGATAGAACGGAATGTTCTTGTAGCTGATCTCGCTGGCCGTGCCGCCATCTTCGTTCCAGATATCCACGACCTGGCCGTTCTTGACAAAGTTTGTGAACCGCTCACCCAGACCGTAGACCTTCTCGCCCACATCCAGTTCCAGCTGGGCACGGACGAAGGGACCTTCCGGCGTTTCCATATAGCTCAGCATGGAAGTGCCGTAGCGGTCACCGATGCCGGTGATGCGCTGGCCCTTGTAGTAATAGTTGAAGGTGGCCGGGTTCTTGCCGATAACCAGGCTGGTGTCGGCGGATCTCACAACGATCTTATCCGCTGTTTCCTCGTAGTCCAGCGGGGCAGCATCAATGGCCAGATCAAAGGCAGGCATCTTTGCGCCGGTGCCCTTGTAGTGTACGGTCTGCATCCGGATAACATCCGGCTTGGGGGTAGTGATGGTCACGAACAGTGCCGGGCCATCCAGGCAGCGTTCATCCTGCTTATATCCCACGCAGAACAGCGACACCGCCGTTTTATCTGCATTGAACCGCACCTGCCGCACCTGCTGGCAGTGAGATGCTTTGACACCGGGCTTGAGGACCCATTCGCCTACATTGAATTTCATGGAATTACCTCCTTATGATAAGGTCTGTTGATGGACTAGCGGGGAGTTTCTCCGGCAAACATCTGGGAAGCAGGCCCCCGGTACGGAGTACTGGGGCGGAGCCGTGGGTTCCGGGCCGTTCGCGGAGAAAGCTCCAGGACGAGCCATCCTTACTCTTCTGAAATATCTTCGTAAATGCCGTTTTCTTTCTCGATTTTCTTCAGTGCCGGGGTAATGACGCCGCTGACGGTCAGGATAAAGACCACCGGCCCGAACACCCGCCCCAGCAGCACCAGAACGCTGTTTACCGTGAAGAAGAGCAAGAACTCGATGGCAAGCAGCCCCACAATGATAAACGTCCGCTGCCAGTACACCCGCACCATCCGCCGGGCATTGCGCAGGGTAATGCGCACGGTCTGCGCATAGCGGGCTTCCAGCGGGAAGGTGTAGAGCGCGTGCAGCGCTACCACGAACACCAGCAGGACCGCCAGCAGCAGGAAACCGATCGGGTTGCCCTCGCTCACTTCAAACAGCTGCCACGCCATCCATGCGCTGTACAGGGCCACACCCGCCAGCAGCGTATAAATAATGCCGTGCTTCCAGTTCTGCTTGAAGCCTTTCCAGTATTCCGCCGTGACAGCCACATAGTCGTCCTCGTCGTAGGTCATCTTGAGGGCGACCCGGTAGGCGGCAATGAGGGAGGCCCCGATGGTCACCACCGGGATGCAGCCCACCCAGAACCAAAAACTCAGCAGCACCACATTGACTGCCTGCGTCAGGCCGCGCATCAGGCCGCTTTGCATACTCAGAATACCGGAGCTCTTCCCGTTTGTTTCGTTCATTGTTCTTCTCCTTCGGGGTTTTGTTTACAGGGTAATGGTCAGGCTGTGCTCCCCTGCCGTCAGTTTGGGCAGGCGGGCGGTGCAGGGTGCACCATCCAGCACATACTGAGTATCTGCACCGGAACGAAAATGACCATTTCTGCCGGTGATGGTCACGTGCAGCTGCACACCATTGCGGTTCATGGTGTAGGCCATATCCTCACCACCCGCCAGCAGCGGTGCAAAGGCAAGGCCGTCCTCGCTGTCGTTGATACCAAGCAGTTCAAACAGGGCCAGCGTCAGCCAGCTTGCCGTGCCGGACAGCATGGGGCCGATGTTCTCACCGGTCTCGCTGTTGTTATACTGGGTGCAGAACCGGGGGTTGCCCTTGGTGATGTAGGGGGTATCCAGCGTGGTATAAGGCAGCGTTTTGCCGATCATGAACCATGCCAGATCCAGCAGGCGCTTTGCAAGCTGTTCGTCCTTGACCCACTTGGCCGCTTTCAGCATGGCGGCGGTGCTCATCATAGCAGCGTGCTTGAACACACCGCCGTTCTCACGGTCGCCGGGGTAGTACAGGCCGGTAGCGGTGTTGCAGCCCAGCCGCTCGTACTGCACCAGCGTGCACAGGCGCAGGCCCGCATTGGTTTTCAGGTTCTTTTCCACCACGTCCAGCATGGTGGCGATCTGTTCTTCCGTTGCCACACCAGCTAAGATCGACCAGCCAAAGCTGTTCAGGAAGTAGGTGCCATCCACCGCCGGGTCCGCGCTCAGGCCATCGTGACCGGCACCGAGGTAGGTGTAGCCGCCCTCACGGTCATCGTTGATGAGGGCACGGGCGAAGAAGTCTCCCTTCCAGGCATTTTTCTGCATACTGTCAGCTACGCGGGCGGACAGCGCCTGTGCCTTTTCGATCTGCAGTGCAAACTTATCTGCGTCCAGCGCGGCCAGCAGCTCTGCTGTTTCGTCGGCAGAGATCTTCAGAAGGCAGGCGTTCATCACGCTTTCGGTCAGGGTGTTTTCCAGCGGGGTGCCCCAGGGCTTGCCGCTCTTGGCCAGCTGCTCGCGGTAGAGAGCTTCCTTGGCCGGGCCCTTCATGACCTCTTTGTCCAGACGCAGGGTGTCGTTCCAGTCGGCCTTGTCCAGCAGAGGCAGGCCGTGCTTACCCACCGAGATATCGCCGCTGTATTCGAGGATGGCCATCAGGGTTTCCCACAGGGGCCGCTTGGCATCCTCACCTGCAATGGGCAGCTCTGTGTTCAGGAAGCTGTAATCCCCGGTCAGGGTGCAGTAGCGGTAGACGGCCTGCGTCAGCCAGAGCTGATCGTCAGAGCAGTCGCCCGGCTCCTTGCCGCGCCAGGTGAAGTCGTGGTAGGCATAGCCCATGCGGAACACATTCACAGCCCACACGCTCACCAGTTCGCGGGCCAGCTTTGCGTCGCCCATGGCGTTCATGTAGTACATGGATGCGAAGATGTCCTGAATCTCGCGGAAGCCGGTCTCACGGTAGCTCTTCTGGGTCCAGGCAAAGGCACGGGATACAAAGGTCTGGTACAATACCTGGAACGGCAGGTTGCCGCCCACATAGGCATCAAAAGCCGTCTTGCCGGTGTCGGGTTTCAGGTAGGCAGTGTACTGGTTCTGGAAATCGATCACCTTTTCCAGTGCCTTCTCGGCAGCACCGGGCTTGCGGTAGGTTTCGATCAAGCTGTGCAGGCTTTCATCAAAGACTTCGGTCACATCCTCGCGGCGGTCCATCATGCCCACAAATTCATCCACATTCTTTGCGCCGTGCGCCGGGACGGTAAATGTTTTGTCCATGGCGAAGAAAGGTGCCATTTTGCGCTGCTGGCGGCTGGGCAGGCAGTCGCCCAATTCGGGGTCTGCCAGCGTGCCGCTGCCGATGAACTCAGACAAACTGCAGCAGAAACTATCCATCGTCTTTCCATCTTCCAGCAGGACGGCAAACTTCTTTTCACCCTTCTGATCGGCAGGCTTGTGGTGCAGGGTGCAGCAGACAGGATGACCGTTTTCATCGTACAGGATCTCGGTCTGGTGCACGATGTTGGCATACACCACATCGTTTGCCACGGTCTCCGCGCCTGCAATGCCAAACTCACCGGTGCAGACGATCTTCAGCGTGCGGTCATTATCGGTCAGGTTCTCAATGGCAATGTGCTGGCACTCGACCGCATCCGGCATTCCGGCCTCCTGCATCAGCAGGAAAATGGTGCGGGTAATGCGCAGGCCGTCCGCCGTCTCGTAGGTGATGACGGTGCGGTTCTGGCTGTGGGTGCAGTGGGCAGAGACCACATTGGTATCCACATCCAGCGAATAAAAGATCTTCTTGCCGTTTTCATACAGGTAGAACTGGCGGTTCACCGGTTCGCCATTCTCTTCTGGCTGCAGCACACAGCGGCTTGCCAGCACCTGATTAGGGCCGCCGGCACGGAAAGAGCCGCGCCCCAGCGAATCCACCGCGCTCTTGGGGGTGGTCATCAGTGGGGCATCGAACCCGGCGCGCCAGCCCAGCAGCAGGTTGACGTTGTAGTGTGGGCCCACCGGGCAGGCTTTCAGGTCGAGTTCCAGCTCACCGTTGGCATTCAGGGTGCCGCGGCTGGAAGCCACACGGGCCAGTACGGCCTTGGCGGCTGCTTTCTGCTCTGCGGTCAGCTCGATGCGGGTCGTTTCCTCACAGGCAGTCGGTTCTGCACCGAAAAAATCAAACAGGATGCTTCCGGTATGCTGTGCCAGCAGCGCCCGGATGGCAGGTTCGCACCGCAGATGGTCACACACCGGCATCTCAAAATCAAGACCGGTCGCAGCCAGCACACGAGTGCGGCTGCCATTGCAGAAAACGGCATCGGTGCAGCCGTTCAGCCGGACGTCAAACTTTTTCTTTGCCATAGCCTGCGCGGTGTTCTGGGCCGTGCGGGCACGCTCACTTTTGTAATCGTCCTTGGCGAACATAGCCTTCCAGGAACTGGTCTTGACGCAGTCGCCCACCTGATTCCAGATAACCGTCAGCTCATCGCTCTTGGTGGAAGCGGAATACATGGAGCCGAGCTTCAGCATATAAGGCAGGCTGCTCAGGTATTCATCGATGGAAGTTGCGCCGGTCTTGTCACGCCAATCCTGCTCGATGTCGCCGGCAGCAGCGGCCTGGTTGCTGGGCCAGTGGTTCCAGTTGTAGTCGTCGCCATCGGTGTCCAGATTCTTGGCGTCACGGGCCCAGGTGGTGTTGTTCATCTGGTCCTGGCCATCCTTGAATGCACCGGAGAAACCATCGGTCATCTGGGTGTTGCCATCGGTGATGCACTTGCGGCCCAGTTCGGTGAACACGGTGTGGCCGTCCTCGTAGGTCCAGCACACATCCTGCGGGCCGTACAGGTCGGTCAGCTTGCCGGCCGGGGTGCTCAGCCAGTTGATGATAGCCATGCACAGCTCCGGATACTCAGTGTTATCGCCGATGGACCAGACGCGGTCGCCGCCGTAGATGTTCTGGCCATCGCAGATAGTCTTTGCCTGCTTGGGCACCACCGGGTACATGGCCTGGCCTTCGGCCACACGGTCCACTGAGTTGAACATCTCGGAACCGAGGAAGTTGAACGGGTTGAAGAATGCCGTGCCATTGCGGTAGTCCTCGCTGCAGCCATCGTAACCCTGGGTCTCGCTGTCGGGGTCCATGGCACCATTGCGGTACAGCTTATTGAAGAAGCGCAGGCCTTCCACATAGGGGCTGTCCACAGCACAGGCCGGGATATACTCCTGCTTCTCGCTGTCGTAGAAGCCGATGCCAAATTCATCGTAGCCGTAGTAGGCAGAGACCATCGCCTTGGGGAACATAGCCATCACGCCGTCCCAGTCGGAGAACAGGGACACGGCGTAAGCCTTTTTGCCGTTCTCGTCCACGGGGTTCTGCTTGTTCATCTCGATCAGCATGTCGGCAAAATCGTCCAGCGTGTTGATTTCCGGGTAGCCCATGGCCTTGTACAGATCCCAGCGGGTGCTCCAGTTATAAGTAAAGCCAGTGATGTCGGTAGCGGAAGAGCCGACATCATAGCCGAAGCCATAGACGGTGCCGCCGGAGATGCTGGCGTTCTTTTCCAGCGCGGGCTGCATGTGCTCGTTGATGTAGGGGCCGTAGTCTGCCAGCAAATCATCCTCATTCCAATCCAGCAGCATGCCCTTATTGACGGCTTCCAGGTAGTTGTCGGCCTTTGCGATGATGACGATGTCACCCAGGTCACCGGACTCCATGCGGGTGGAGAATGCACCGTCCAGATCGGGGACGATGTTCATCTTGACGTTGAACTTCTCCTTCAGCACCTGTGCAAACCAGCCGGTCAGCTCGCCGGAGGAGTTTGCCAGCTGGCTGTAGCAGGTCAGGGTAACGGTGTCCTTGGGGATGATGTCGGTCAGGTCGGCTTCCTGGCCGTTGGCACTGGTGCCGACGCTGCCGGATGCGGCAGACGAAGCCGTGGAGGAAGCAGCGGTGCTGCTGGCGGAACTGCCGCCGCAGGCGGTCAGGGCCGCTGCTGCAGCGACCACACCAGATGCAGCCAGAAAGCTGCGGCGGGAAATCATTTTTCTCATGGGAATATCTCCTTCTATTTATAAATTTCAATCTACTTTCTGCAAACAGACCCTCTCAGGCCGCTTCGCGTCCAGCTCCCCCCCGAAAGGGGAGCTTTTGGCAAAGCCGGTTTGTTTATCTTTTTCTCCAAACCTCTCCCCTCGGGAGAGGTGGCATCGCGCAGCGATGACGGAGAGGGTTTTAGCCCTTCACAGCGCCCAGCATGATGCCGGACTCAAAGTATTTCTGCATGAACGGATAGAACAGCATGATGGGGATCACCGTGACCATAGCCACCGTGTATTTGACCACCTTCATGTTCATCAGGCTGTTCAGTGCGGCCTGGCTGACGCTGCCGCCGCTCATCATCTGGCTCAGGTTGGAAGCCTGATTCAGGTAGATGTACAGGCGGTGCTGCAGAGTGAACAGCGACGGCGAGGACTGCATGAGGATCAGCGAATCCTGGAAGGAGTTCCAGTGGTTGACTGCGCCGAAGATGGCGATGGTGGCGAGGATGGGCTTGGACAGCGGCAGGATGATCTTATAGAACCGCTGGAAGTAGTTGGCACCATCCAGAGCCGCACTCTCTTCCAGCGCCTGCGGAATGGATTCGATGTAGGTCTTGACCAGGATCAGATTGTACGGCACCATGATGCAGGGCAGGATGTAAGCGAGAAAATTATTGGTCAGCCCCAGCATGGACATATTCAGGTACCATGGGATGATACCGGCATTCAGATACATGGTCAGCACCACGAACCGATACCAGAAACTCCGGTGCCACATCTCGCGCTTGGTGAAGATGTAACCCGCGAGTGCACTGCACAGCACCATGATGATAGTACCGATGACGGTGCGGGCCAGTGTAACCACCAGCGCCTGCCCCAAATCGCCCAGCTGCAGAACTGCAAGGTAGTTGCCGAAGTGGATGCCCTTGGGGATAAAGTCGATCTTACCGGACGAAACAAGGTTGTTGTCCGAAATGGTGTTGATGAACAGATAATAGAATGGGAAGATGCAGGCGAGGGTGAACACACCAAATACCGTGTAATTGATGATATTGAACACGATATCCCCTGCCGAGAGTTTCTCGTGCACCTTCGGGGGAACATAGCCTTTTTCCTTTTTTGCAAACATGTTCTCGCCCCCCTTAAATGATGCTCTCGCCGCGGGCCTTCTTGGAGATGCGGTTGGCAACCAGCAGAAGCACCACGCTGACGACAGATTTCAACATACCAATGGCTGTGGACAGCGGGATCAGGCCGCTGCCGATGCCCAGGTTATAAACGTACAGGTCCAGCACCTGAATGGAGGCCTGGTTTGCGGAGTTGGAGAACACCAGATACTGCTCCATCAAAGACGGAAATATCACCATTCGCAATATCCCAACCAAGGCTTACAACTATATTGTTAACGGAAAGTCGGCAATCGAGTGGATTGTGGAACAATATGCTGTCACTACCGATAAGGCAAGTGGCATTGTCAATGACCCCAATACTTACGCAGGTGGAAAGTACATTTTTGACCTGTTACTCTCAATTATTTCTGTTTCCCTCAAAACTCAAGAGCTGATTGCACAGCTACCAGAGTATAAAGAAATCTGAATATCCTTATATACAAAGAGGGCTGTCCAAATTGACAGCCCTCTTTGTTATTTCATTCAACGTTTCTTTGCCCACTCAATAAAATAAGTCGCTGTTTTCCATAGGGAGAAAATACTTCTTGATGTACGCTTCCCCTATATAAATCATCCCAGTATCCGGTTATATCAGCTGACCGCGAACACAATAATGAATCGAATGGACAGCGTGAAGGAACTGCCGATCTGTCTATATCATCATTGTTGGAAAATGCAAACCACTTCAACCGATTATTTTCATAGCAAAGTAGGCTTTCGGATCCTGTTTTGGAGCATTGAATTGACTTCATGGCGGTAAGTGTGACCGAGACATCAAATTCATTAGCAATTGTGAATATATCGCTGAAATGTATTTCGCGATTCGGCAATTTTTCTTGTAAAAGAGACGTTGGCAGAACATATTCAGATGCAAATGTATTTGCCTCATATTCTTGAGATGGACTATTAACTTTTATGTTAGACGATAAATTTATTTCAGAAATGTTATTGCAGCAATATAATTTATCTTGGTGTAAAAAATAATGTCCAATTTCATGTGCTGTGACAAATTTTCTTCGGTGCCGATTTTTTATACATGAATTCACGAATATAAGTTTAAGTCCCTCTTGGCAAACAAAATAAGCATCTTTATGTAATTCGCAGTTATTGATAACCTCAATCTCCAACTCTTTGCATAAAGCGTACGGATCACGAGAAGAGGGGGTGATTTCATTAGCGACTGTTAAGTAATATTGGATTCTTGCATTAGTCATGATGTTCTTTCCGGTTATTAATTTCTGCTTGAATTGTACACAAATCAGATTTATCCATAGAACCACCCTTCGCAGCCATCGCTAAATTGCTTGTTTGATTAACGTACGCTGCGATATCACTTCTGAAGAAACGCCACTCTCTTCCAACCTTGTGTGCCTTGATGCGGCCATCACGGATCATATTGTATACAGTTTGGTTGCTAACGCGCAGAAAATCAGCAGTTTCCTCCAAATTCAAAACATCAACATTAGCGTTTTCTACACTACCTTCTAATGCGTGCATGAGAGACTCAATAATTTGAGCCTCCTCTCCACTATAAATAACCTCTTTGCATTCCTCACATTCATATCCCGTGAGATTTTTTAATTCGACTTCTTTTCCTTTGTAGTGAAATGTTCTTGATATATTGGTTTTATAAGTCATTTCACCTCCACAAATCGGGCATTCGCATTTCTTTTGCAGGCGCATTTTTCTCCTCCGAAAATTTCTAAAAACAAAACACTCAATATTATAAATTATCGTAAAATAGTTCCAAGAGGTTATGTGAACCTTGGGTAAGGATTAAAATTTTCTTATAAGTGCGGGATTTCCATTTTCAACAGTTTCCCATTTTTCGGGATCAATGGGTTCAACGGTTATAATTAAGATTTCCGGATACGAAGAGGTCTGCACAATACTACAGACAACAATAAACGATTTTTGATACTTCGGATCATAAATCAGCGCACGCGGATGAGTGTGCTTTTGACCGGGAGTATTTGACTTGGATTGAATCTCAACAATTTGATTTGTACTACTGGACAATACTTCTCTGACTTCACTATGAAAAATATCCCGTACCAGTGTTTGCTCAGTTGCATGGTTTGTATATTTGGGCTCTTTGTTCTTGGCTAAGAGCCGAATTGCTGACAAATCAGAAGGCTTTAGAGTAAAATGGTTTACCGGGGTGGAAGAATTCATATGTATATGTACCTCCTATGAATTTTATAACAATTTATAATATCTTATATCAATTAGTATAATAAAATGCTTGCTCTTTGTCAAGAGCAGTCAGATGTTATTAATATTCAAATGACCAACTTATGAGCTACTCGCTAGCCAACAATACAGAAAGATAATTTATAAGGAGCGTGATGCTATGACCCAACCGAAAAACGACCTTGCCTATCTCCGCAGTGAAAAAGCTAAAGCAGAACAGAAGCTGCGCTACTATCAGCACAGGGAAAAGATTCTCAAACGTCAAATACCGGAACTGACCCGCAAGGCGCGTGTGCATCGTCTTTGCACTCGTGCCGGAATGTTGGAAAGTTTTCTTGTCTGCCCAGAAGAACTGACAGACGATCAGGTGATGGAACTTTTGAAAATCTCGTTCCGTCAGCCAGAAGTTGCGGTGGCTCTTGCACAGATGGTTCAGGATGTGCAGGAACGCCGCAGCGTCCAAAACCCTTTAGAATAAAGGGCGCAATTATACACCGTTCCGGTGAAATTGCGGTCTTGCAGACGGCTCGATGAAATCGAAGCTGGCGTTTGTTCGCCAGCCCGATTCCATCCCAAGGAAAACTGCATTTTCCTTGCGCTGCTGCCGCTGCTATCCTTTTGCTCACTACTATAAAATACGCACGAAAAAAGCCGATTGGAAACAGCAACATTTCCAATCGGCTTGTCTTTTTATCAAGCAGATTTCTTTTCGGCTAATGCTCGGACTTCTTCAATTGGAAGTTCGCTGTACTTTGCAACTTTTTCATAAGGCATACCATCTGCCAACATTGCCAACGCGTGTTTGACCGATGTTTCATGTTCGGTTTCATCCCGCATCTTTTCCATAGCTCTGCACATAGCTGCCACTCCCTTCGTATCTTCTTTGAAATAACGAACTCTCTGTGCCAAAATGGGATAATTCATATCCTTCGAGTTGGTACAGAAAAAGTCATGCATTAGTTTTCCCAATGCAGTTTCGTCTTTGATTTGTGAGTTCACATAAACGATGTGAGCCTGATCATTGAAAACCGTTCCGGTCTCCCGAACTGTACGGTCAACATGATAAATTGGAAGGCCAGCCTTTAACACATCATTTTCAGTGATAAAGATAACGTAAGTTTCATTCAGCGCATTGTAATCATCGCCCGCATCAGTCAGGTTTGCATCCAACAGGCTACTGTTATACCGTGCACGTTTTTCACTTGCGCCACGGTCACTGCGCTGCACCTCAATATTATATGCACGGTTTTCCCGATCCACCGCCAGAATATCCAAACGGACGGAACGGCCTTGCAGATTTTTGATGCTGTACTGGCCATGAACCTCTTTAACGGTCAAATCATCACGTTTCAAGATGATTTGCAGAAGGAACTCCGCACAGGCACGTTCTTCAAACACCGCAGCCATAAAATCATCGTCAATCAGACGCAATCCACGCAACCGCTGTAAATCTTCTTCATGTTTCCGTTCAAAATCCAGTTCCTGTTGAGATTTTCTTTCCGACATTGGCTCACCAGCTTTCTGCTTACTTATCCAAAGTAATAGTACCATAATTCCGTGATTTTTACAAGAGAACGATTCAAATGTCATCAGGGGGTGATGCCTATTCCGTGTCCGCATTTCAAAATTACCATCGTCAAGCGCAGCCAAGGGCAGTCTGCCGTTGCTGGTGCCGCCTATCAGAGCGGCGAACGGCTGTTCAGCGAGTACGACCAGAAAACGAAATTCTACAACAAGAAGAAAGAACTGGTTCATGCTGAAATCATGCTGCCATCCCATGCCCCGCCCGGATATACAGACCGGCAAACACTCTGGAACGCTGTGGAAGCCGTAGAGAACCAATGGAACTCGCAGCTTGCCCGCCGCATCGTGCTGGCGTTCCCGGTGGAAGTTCCGAAAGAACAGTATTCCCAATCTGGAAAAGCTGGTGGCAACCATCCGCAGCCGCGAGATTTCGGCTTGCCTTGTTTTGCAGGCGAAAAGCCAGCTAAAGGCTATCTACAAGGACAATGCCGACACCATCATCGGCAATATGGACAGCCAGATTTTCC
>ERZ808240.3060-NODE-3060-length-17034-cov-5.861181_pt1 | contig 17034 bp, 16 predicted proteins | sample MGYA00521084_ERZ808240 | MGnify/ENA primary metagenome ERZ808240 (study PRJEB31516, sample SAMN03275571) | gut metagenome | biome: mammalia-associated habitat; material: feces | host: Papio cynocephalus | place: Kenya | collected 2012-08-06 ... | reverse complement strand
GACAGACAGACAGACAGACAGACAGACAGACAGACAGACAGACAGACGAGTATAGTGCGTTAATTAGGCTGTGTCAATATGTTTTTGGGTATGCCTTTGTAAAACTTTCACTGGTTGTGGATGTCTTTAGGGGCGAGTATATCACGAAGAAAGATTCGATTCCCGGAGATATTCCAGTGATCCTTGGCGGGCAAGAACCGGCTTACTATATTGACCGGTCAAACCATACAGGAGATGCTGTCGTTGTTGCAAGAAGCGGCGCATCTGCCGGATTCGTTTCATATTGGAATGAGCCTATCTTTGTCACAGACTGTTTTGGGCTTGAAGCAAGGCAAAGTCTAATAACCCCGAAGTTCTTATATTACTCCCTAAAAAATATGGAGCAAACTCTCAACGATATGAAGCGAGGAGCAGGTGTTCCGCACCTGAGCGGAGAGATTTTATTGAGTATTCCGCTCTGTGTGCCCACAATAAGAGATCAGGAACGCATCGTGGCAACTCTCGACCGTTTTGACACCCTTTGCGCCGACCTTTCATCCGGTCTGCCTGCCGAAATCGAAGCACGGCAGAAACAATATGAATATTACAGGGACAAACTGCTGACTTTTACCCCGGCGGATTGACCCGAAAGGAGACAGAAGTGAGTTATTTCAATATTGTTGTCCAAAGCAGCGAAAGTACTGTTGTTACCGAATACAAACCGCAGTCCGGCCGTTCTGACGCTTATCAGAGCGAGGCGGAATTGGAAAATGAATTCATCCGCATGCTTTGCGAACTGGGCTATGAACGGCTGAACATTCACAAAGAATCAGATTTGATTGCTAATCTGCGCATACAGTTGGAAAAACTGAATAACTATCAATTTACTGACGGTGAATGGAAACGATTTTGGAATGAGGTACCGGCGAATGCAAAATCGGGCATTCGTGAAAAGACTCGTTTAATTCAGGAAGATTGTGTGCAGGTACTCCGCCGTGATAACGGGGAAAGTAAAAATATACGGCTTATTGATAAAAAGTGCATACACAACAACAGTCTGCAGGTTATTAATCAATATGTTATTTCCGCCGAGGAGGGCGCAGCTCATGATAATCGCTATGATGTAACGATACTGGTCAACGGTTTGCCGTTGGTTCATATAGAGCTGAAACGCCGCGGAGAACCTATACGGGAAGCGTTCAATCAAATTGACCGTTATCAGCGGGACAGCTTTTGGGCGTCAAGCGGGCTGTATGAATTTGTACAGATTTTTGTTATCTCCAACGGTACAAACACGAAATACTACTCCAATACTACTCGTTTTAATCACGTCAAGGATGTCAATGCGCAGAAAAACAGAAAGTCCAAAACCGGTAACAGTTTTGAATTTACTTCGTTCTGGGCGGATGCGAACAACCGTATCATCCCCGATCTTGTAGACTTTACAAAGACTTTTTTCTGTAAGCATACCATTTTGAATATTTTAACCCGATACTGCGTCTTTACAACGGAAGAACAGCTGTTGGTCATGCGCCCGTATCAGATTGTTGCAGCTGAGCGCATTTTGAACCGTATCGAAATTGCGAATAACTACAAGAAATACGGTACTGCAGCGGGCGGCGGATACATCTGGCATACCACCGGCAGCGGAAAAACGCTGACATCATTCAAAACGGCGCAGCTTGCCTCAAAAATGAACCATATTGACAAGGTGCTTTTTGTTGTTGACCGTAAGGATTTGGATTATCAGACAATGAAGGAATATGACCGTTTTGAAAAAGGGGCGGCCAACAGCAATACCTCCACAGCTGTTTTGAAACGTCAGTTGGAGGACGATAATGCAAAAATTATTATCACTACTATACAAAAACTGGCATCCTTTGTTAAGAATAATACCGGACATTCGGTGTTTGATAAACAGATAGTCATTATCTTTGACGAGTGTCACCGCAGTCAGTTCGGTGATATGCACCTGGCAATCACTAAGTATTTTAAAAAATATTATATATTCGGTTTTACGGGTACGCCCATATTTGCTGTCAACGCAGGCGTTAACAAGAACCCTAATCTTCGAACTACAGAGCAGGCGTTCGGCGATAGACTGCACACATATACCATCGTTGACGCTATTAATGATAAAAATGTACTGCCGTTTCGGGTTGATTACATAAAGACAATGGATTCCGAACCGGATATTGACGATAAAGAAGTTTGGGATATCGATCGGGAAAAGGTGTTTATGGCACCTGAGCGTATCAGACTGGTTACGGAGTACATTCTGACTCATTTTGATAAAAAAACATACCGCGGTGATAAGACATATACGTTCAACGTATTGCAGAACATTACCGATATTTCTTCTGCGTCAGGCAAACAGCAGGTTGATGAGATTAAACAGAAACAGCGCATCAGCGGATTCAATTCCATTTTTGCCGTGTCGAGCGTCGACGCAGCTAAGTTATATTATGCAGAGTTTAAACGCCAAATGGCAGAGAAGCCTCAATACAAACTCAATGTTGCTGTTATTTACAGCTACGGCGCAAACGAAGAGGATACAGACGGCATTATAGACGAGGAAAATCCGGAGGATACTTCTGCTCTTGATAAGAATTCCCGTGATTTTTTGGATTCGGCTATCGATGATTATAATGAAATGTTCAATACGGAATTTTCTACGGACGGAGATAAATTTCAGAACTATTATAAGGATGTCTCCTTACGAATGAAGAATAAAGAACTTGACCTGTTGATTGTTGTAAATATGTTCCTGACCGGTTTCGATGCGACGACGCTGAATACGCTGTGGGTGGATAAAAATCTGAAAATGCATGGTTTGATTCAGGCTTATTCCCGTACCAACCGTATTCTAAACTCCATTAAGACGTTTGGAAATATTGTGTGCTTTCGCAGTCTGCAAAAGCGTACCGACGACGCAATCGCCCTTTTCGGAGATAAAGATGCGAGCGGTGTTGTGCTGATACGCGGTTATAATGACTATTACTTCGGATATGAAGACGATGACGGAAAATATCATCAGGGATATCAAAACATGATTGAAGAACTGACGAGTAATTTTCCGCTGACTGATGAGCGTATCACAGGAGAACAGAGACAAAGAGAATTTATTATGCTGTTCGGCGCGATTCTCCGCATGCGTAATCTGCTGACTTCTTTTGATGAATTCGCAGGAAATGCGCTCCTGGCTGAGGGGGATTTTCGTAACTATCTCAGTCGATATCAAGACCTTCGGGATGACTGGAAAAACCGCAAACCCGGCGGTGAAAAAGAGGACATTACCGACGACATTGTTTTCGAAATTGAACTTATTAAGCAGATTGAAATAAATATTGACTATATTTTGATGCTTGTTCAAAAGTATCATGATTCACACTGCGATGATAAAGAAGTTCTTGTCACTATCAAAAATGCAGTGAATTCAAGCCCGGAACTTCGCAGTAAGAAAGCCTTGATTGAAACGTTTATTGCCGGTGTTAATGATATGACCGATGTAATGCAGGAATGGCAGTCTTTTATCTCGAAAGAAAAGGAATGCCAGCTGGCGGCGATCATTAAAGAAGAAAAATTGAAAGACGGGGAAACCCGGCATTTTATGGAGAATGCTTTCCGTGACGGTTTTGTTAAAACGACAGGCACGGATATCGATAAATTGATGCCGCCGATTTCCCGTTTCGGTAACGGAAAACGTTCAGAGAAAAAGCAAACGGTAATTGAAAAACTTCGGGCTTTTTTTGAACGTTTCTTTGGAATCGGATAAAAAATGCTGTGACATAAACGTGATATTACAAAGATGCAGACAGCAGTTTTGATTCGCAGATAAAATAAGCGCAGTGCGGTTTGATTACCGTGACTGCGCTTTTCATTTATTTAAAATACATATACAGCTGGCATTTTATCATGCCGTTATATAATTTACGGCGTTTGTCGGCTTTTCTGCCGAAACAGCTTTCGAAATCCTCGTCCGCCGTTATAATGCTGTAACTCCAGCCCCTCTGCGGGGTCAGAACCCTGCCCATGTCTCTATAAAGGCGTTCGGCTTCCTTTAAATCCATAAGTCTCTCGCCGTACGGGGGATTTATGATAACGGTTCCTTTCTCCGTCCTGCGTTCAAAATCGCGTATATCGCGTTTTTCGAATGTGATAAGATCGCCGACTCCGGCGCGTTTTGCGTTCATTTTCGCTATTTCGAGCGCGTGAGCGTCAATATCGGAGCCGTAAGCGTGAAACGGGATATCGTGCTTTTCGAGGCTTCTCGCTTCTTCGCGTTCGTTTCTCCAAACTTCGGGCGGAATCTGATTCCACTGTTCGGCAGTAAAATGTCTGTTTACTCCGGGGGCAATGTTTTTAGCCATCATCGCGCCTTCGGTGAGAATCGTTCCCGAACCGCACATCGGGTCGTAGAGCGTGTGATAATCCCTTAAATGCGAGAACGAACACATCGCTGCGGCGAGCGTTTCCTTTATCGGAGCTTCGTTCGCGGCGGGTCTGTAACCGCGCTTGTGAAGTCCCGCGCCCGAGGTGTCTATTAGAAGGGAAACCTTGTTTTTCATTATGGAAAACTGAATCTGATACAGCGCGCCCGACTCGGGAAACCACTCTATGTGATACGTCTGTTTAAGCCGTTCTACCATGGCTTTTTTAATTATTTTCTGACAGTCGCTTACGCTGAAAAGATCGGAATTGAGCGAATAGCCCTTGACGGGGAAGCGGTCTGTTTTTCCTATCCAGCGTTCCCACGGCATAGCCTTTGTACCCTGAAACAAATCCTCGAAGCTGTGAGCCTCGAACGTTCCGACAAAAACCTGTATTCTCTCGCTGAAACGCGAGCGGATGTTCGCTCTTGCAAGTATATGTTCGTCGCCCGAAAACAGAACTCTTCCGTTTTCGCTTACAACGTCGAGCGCGCCCATATCGCGCAGTTCGTTTGCAATCGGCGCTTCAAGTCCCAACAGACATGGAACGGCAAATTTTATGTTCAAAATTATTCTCCTTGTAAATTAAAATACGGTGTTTCTCAATATGGAATTTACTCTGTCGGGGCAGTCCGTTATGAGCCCGTCGACTCCGCATTTAATCATGTATTTAATCATTCTTTCCGAATCTATCGTCCAGACGTTTACCTTGAATCCCGCGTCGTGCGCCCTCTTTACATACTCCTTTGTAACGTAGCAGTACATGGGGTGAAGCGCGTAACATCCGATTTTTTCGGCAAAATCAAACGGTCTGAACCACATTTTGAGCATGTCTTTCGAATTCGGACTGTATAAATACGCAGTACGGCAGTCGGGGTCAATCTCCTTAGCCTTTACGAGAAGTTTGTAATCAAAGCTCGAAATGAGCAGACGGCTTGAAAGATGATGATTTTTAACTGCTTCAATCGTTTTTTCGACAATGCCCTGTTCACCGTTTTTAGGCGATTTCAATTCTATATTAATAATTTTTACGTCGCCTTTCTCCGCGGTGTCGAGAAATTCGTCAATAGTGGGAATCTTAGTTCCCGCAAAACGGGGAGAAAAGTACGAGCCGAAGTCGAGTTTTCTTATATCCTCAAATTCATACGACGAAATATTGCCCATTCCGTTTGAAGTATCATTTACGGTGTAGTTGTGACAGATAACGGGTACGCCGTCCTTTGTAAGGTGAATATCCGTTTCGAATCCGTCAACGCCCAGTTCGATAGCGCGTTCAAATGCGGGAATCGTATTTTGCGGTGCGTATTTGTTTGCTCCTCTGTGTGCTATAACTTTAATTTCGGACATTTTAATCCCTCCGATTCAATATAATATCACATTATCACGTTTTTTTAAACACATTTTTACATTTTCTTTTGAATTGATTTGACTTTTTTTCAAGCGGTGATATAATTAGTATGCAATCAGTTTATCGGAGGGTATAAACATGGAATATAAAATGAACATTGCGGGGCTTGACAGAAGTTTGCCTCTTTGCAAGCTCAATGACGATCTTTATATAGGCGCGTTCGTAATTTTCGGCGACGCCGAGCTTACCGTCGCATGCGCGTCGGAGCTTTTAAAACGCGCGCCCGAGTACGATTATCTTCTCACGGCAGAGGCTAAGGGTATTCCCCTTATTCACGAGATGGCGCGTCAGCACGGGGATAAAAAATATTTTGTTGCAAGAAAGAAGCCCAAGCTTTATATGACCGGCGTCCTTGAGGTCGACGTTCACTCTATTACCACCGCGTCAGAGCAGAAGCTGTATCTTGACACAGCCGACGCGGCTTTAATGAAGGGCAAGAAAATTCTTATAGTCGATGACGTTATTTCTACGGGCGAGTCGCTCCACGCTCTCGAAACTCTCGTAAAAGAAACAGGAGCGGAAATCTGCGGACGTATGGCCATTCTTGCCGAGGGCGACGCGCAGAACAGAAAAGATCTTATTTATCTTGAAAAATTGCCGCTGTTTAATGCTAAAGGTGAAGTTATCGGCTGATAATGTTGTGTCAATGTTGTGTGAAAATGAATTTTTTATATAACTATTGATTGACGGCGGATTATAATGTAAAATAAAAGAGTAAAAAATTATACATTGAAAGGAGTTGGAAATATGGCAGATTTAATCGAAATCTTCTGCTGGCTTCTCAGCCTCCTTAAGCAGATTCTCGGTTGTTTCGTTGATGCAGGTTTCATTGATGATATCACCGGTTCTATCAAGGAGTTCGCTTCTTCAAAGTTCGGCGCATGATTTAAAAAATGAAGTAAATACCGCGGCGACCCTCATAGGGGGTTGCCGTGATGTTTTGTAAAGGAAAAAATTAAAATGAATTTATCCGAAAAAAAATTGTTCTTATTCGATATAGACGGCACGCTTTCCGTAGGCAATACTCTGTTTGACGGCAGTATGGATTTATTGGATTATATAAATTCTATCGGCGGACGCGCGTATTATATTACAAATAATTCGACGAATTCGACCGACAGCTACATAGAAAAATTCGCAAAGTGGAATATAAAAACGACGGCAAACCTGTTTGTAACCGCGGGATATGTTTCGATGCTTTATTTAAAAGAGCATTTTTCCAATGAAAAAGTGTTTGTCCTCGGTACGAAGTCGTATGTTAAGGAGCTTAAAAAGAACGGACTTAACATAACCGAAACTCCCGACAAAGACGTAAAATGTGTACTCGTCGCATTTGATAACGAGCTTACATACAAAAAGACGGAGTATGCGTGCGAGCTTCTTTCGACTAAGGATATCCCGTATCTTGCGACGAACCCCGATTTGTGCTGTCCCGCGCCGTTCGGATTCGTTCCCGACTGCGGTTCGATTTGTTCAATGATAGATAACTCCGTCGGCAGAACTCCCTTATATCTCGGAAAGCCCAATAAAATACTTGTCGATATGTGTCTTGCCGATTCGGGATTTACAAAAGAGCAGACGCTCGTTGTCGGCGACAGGCTTTATACCGATATCGCGTGCGGAATCAACGGCGGAACGGACACGTGCGCCGTTCTGACAGGGGAGACGACGAGAGAAGAAATAGCCTCCTCGCAGTACAAGCCGACGTATACGTTCGAAAACGTTAGGGAACTTCTCAACGCCTGTAAGCAGTAAAAAATATTTTTATTTAAAAAAAATAACCCCGGCTTCGATATGAAACCGGGGTTTGATTTATTGTTTTGTGAATGTATTGATTAATACATTCCGCCGCCCTGTGCCGCAGCCATAGCAGCCGCCTGAGCAGCGTCGGCCTGGGGATCGGGCTTATCCGCAACGAGTGATTCGGTTGTGAGAACCATAGCTGCAACGGAAGCCGCATTCTGCAATGCCGAACGCGTTACCTTGGTAGGATCAAGAATACCTGCCTGCGCCATGTCTGCGAATTCTTCGGCTGCGAAGTTGAAGCCGTAGCCTTTCTTTTTGCTTCTTCTTATAGCGTCGATAATAACGGAGCCCTCAAGACCTGCGTTAGCGGCAATTTGACGGATAGGCTCTTCGAGAGCTTTAAGAACAATCTTAACGCCCGTCTTTTCGTCTGCGTCCGTGCACGAATCCGCAAGAGATGAAATCTCGTCAACAGCGTTGAGAAGAGCAATGCCGCCGCCTGCAACGTAACCCTCTTCGACTGCCGCCTTTGTAGCTGCGAGAGCGTCCTCGATACGGAGCTTTTTCTCTTTCATTTCGGTTTCGGTTGCCGCGCCTACGCGGATAACCGCAACTCCGCCCGCGAGCTTTGCAAGTCTCTCCTGGAGCTTTTCTCTGTCGAAATCGGATGTTGTGGTCTCGATCTGACTTCTGATCTGAGCGACTCTTGCCTTGATAGCTTCGCTGTCGCCTGCGCCGTCGACAATGATGGTGTTCTCTTTGGAAATCTTAACCTGCTTTGCACGACCGAGCATGTTAACGGTTGCGTCTTTGAGCTCGAGTCCGAGTTCGGAGGTGATAACCTCGCCGCCTGTAAGGATAGCGATATCACGGAGCATTTCTTTTCTTCTGTCGCCGAATCCGGGAGCCTTAACGCCGATGCAGGTAAACGTACCTCTTAACTTGTTAAGAAGAATGGTCGAAAGAGCTTCGCCCTCAATGTCCTCTGCGATTATAACAAGCTTATGACCAGCCTTGAGGATGGATTCAAGCAGGGGAAGAATCTCCTGAATATTAGAAATCTTTTTATCTGTAATAAGAATGTAAGCGTCGTCGATAACCGCTTCCATCTTGTCGGTATCTGTTACCATGTAGGGTGAGATGTAACCTCTGTCGAACTGCATACCCTCGACAACGTCGGAGTAGGTCTCGCTGGTCTTTGAATCTTCAACGGTGATAACGCCGTCGGATGTAACCTTTTCCATAGCCTCTGCAATGAGGTTACCGATCTGCTCGTCGGCAGCCGATATAGTAGCGATTCTTGCGATATCGCTCGAAGACGAAACGGGCTTTGAATCAGCCTTTACAGCCTCGACAGCCTTGTCGACGGCTTTCTGAATACCTTTCTTAACTACCATCGGGTTTGCGCCTGCGGCAACGTTCTTCATGCCCTCTCTTACAAGAGCCTGAGCGAGAAGCGTAGCTGTTGTGGTGCCGTCGCCTGCAACGTCGTTTGTCTTAACGGAAACTTCCTTGACAAGCTGTGCGCCCATATTCTCGAACGGGTCGTCGAGTTCAATCTCCTTTGCGATAGTAACGCCGTCGTTTGTGATTAAGGGTGAGCCGTATTTCTTATCTAGAACTACGTTTCTGCCCTTGGGTCCCAATGTAATTTTAACGGTGTTGCTTAATTTATCAATACCTGCCTGTAAAGCCTTTCTGGCTTCTTCGCCGTATATAATCTGCTTTGCCATAATAAAACGCCTCCTGAATTATTCTACAACTGCGAGAATGTCGCTCTGACGGACGATAGTATATTTGTCCTGTCCGAGTTTAACTTCTGTTCCGGCATACTTATTAAGTATAACCTTATCGCCTACGGAAACTTCCATCTTTACTTCCTTGCCGTCAACGGTTCCGCCGGGGCCTACGGCTACGATCTGCGCAACCTGGGGTTTTTCCTGTGCGGACGAAGCTAACAGAATGCCTCCCTGTGAGGTTTCCTCCGCTTCAAGGAACTGGAGAACGACTTTGTCGCCTAAAGGTTTAAGTTTCATTTTATATTCCTCCTAATCGGGTAAATAATATAATGTATTAAATGTTGCTTAGCACTCTTTTTCTTTGAGTGCTAATACATATTGTAACCATTTTTTATGAAAAATCAAGTACTTTTTGAAAATTATTAAAAAAAACTTAGAAAATTACGTTTCATTATATACGAATATTAACTGAATATAAATTATATCTACAAAAGTAAAATATTTTATAAAAATAAATACAGAAAAATTAATTGACAAATGTCGATGATTGTGCTATGCTATCGTCATATCCATTATATATTATTATGAAAGGACTGCGTCAAATATGAAAAACAAGGAAGATTTACGCATCAGAAGAACGCACAAACTGCTGTGCGACGCAATGTTTTCTCTGCTTGAGAAAAAGAGCTTCGACGATATTTCCGTTGTGGAGATATGCGACAAGGCAATGGTTCACAGAGCGACATTTTATAAGCACTTTGAGGACAAGTATCATTTCATGGAATATGTGATGAAGGAGAAGATAAGAGAATTTTATGAGAATAACAATTCTCACGATCTCTATAACGACCCGAAGTCGTTTTTCAGAAATCTTGTTTCCAATGTAATTGATTTTATATACGCTAATAAGAAAATGCTCAAAATTTCCGTTTTACCCTCTAATAACGGCAGTTTTATCGATTCGGTACATAAGATTGTTTCCGAGGAGATTCAGGGGCTTTTAGAGGATTTTGAAAAGCACGGCATTGATCTTAAAGTTCCGGCTGATGTCGGTGCGCAGTATTTTGCCGGCGGTATTCTCTCGCTTATTAAGTGGTGGATAATATCAGACTCGAATACGCCCAAAGAGCAGGTTATCGAGTATTTCGACACACTGATAGCCGATTACGAATATTTTATTGTTAAAATAAATAAATAAATAATTTTTTTCTGTTTGTAATATCGAAGCGATATTCGTCAATAATAATGTTGAAACTTTTATAAGGAGTTGAAACGTATGCTTGACAGGATATCGCTTATTTTAGTCGTTATCGGCGCGATAAACTGGGGTTCGATAGGTCTTTTTCAGTTTGATATCGTAGCGTGGATATTCGGCGGTCAGGACGCAATCGTCAGCAGAATAATATATACTGTCGTCGCCCTCGCCGGAATATGGTGCATCTCTTTGCTTTTCAGAGAGAACGAGATGCTCAAATCCGCGTCGGACGCACAGGGAAAAGAGTAATTGAATACTTTTCCCAAATTAAAACGGAGTCTCGAAACCGGGACTCCGTTTTGAGTATAATTGAATATTATTATTTGAATATATGGAAGAATGTATTAATAAATGCGAGCAGTCGCTTTACGAATGCGAAGAACGGCGCGTATAAAACGCTCTGTTCGTATTCCGGCACGGTTTTGTTTTCCGTATTTTTAATAACCGTAAACGTATCGTAGACGATATCTGTATCCGTTCCGTATGTTGTGACGGTTATTTTTTCATCGTCAAACGACAGAACCGAATACGTCGGCTCCTCCATGAATAAATAATTCTCGATATAGTCGGGAATTTCGTCCTCATGGCAGTAGTTGCATCCCGAAGCGTTGCCCGATTCGAAATACGTTACGCCGTTTATAGGAGCGGTTCTTGCGTGAATGTGGTCGTGTCCGCTCAATACGAGATCGATTCCGTATTTTTCAAACAGAGACGGAAGCGAGATGTAATTTGCTTTGTTGTCAAACGCGTCGGGCTGTATGCTGTATGCGCTCTGGTGCATCATGATTATGCGCGCCGATGCGTTCGGGTACGCCGATACAGCTCTGTTTAACGTATATTCATGGTCTTCTTTCAGGAAATTATTGGTATTAAGAACAATGAACAGAACGTCCGAATATGAGAAATAGTAGTCGTTTCCGCCGAAAGTCAGAGCGTCGCCGTCGGTTATATTGGGATTATAAAAATGATACGGGAAGAACTGCGAGTACATTTCGTGATTTCCGACAGCCGCCGCTATGGGGATTGATTTAAGATTTTCGGGATTTAAAAATGCGTTATACTGTTTTTTGTTTACCGCGACGTTGACCTGGTCGCCCGCGGAGAGTATGAATGCGGAATTCGTTTTTTCTGTGATTGAATTTACGGTTCTCTCCCAGCCGTACGCGTCGTCAAGCATTGCTTCATCTGAGTTGTCCCCGCTTCTGCCTATCTGCGCGTCGGATACGAACGCTATTTCAAAATCCTTATCGTCTTTTATTGTAAACGGTCTTGCTTTCTGCGTTTTACCGTCGAATGTGTATTCGTAGTAATACGTTCCCGCAGTGAGATTTGTAAGCGAAACGCGGTTTACGACGTACGCGATAAGGGGCGTTCTGACGCTTACAACGTCGGCGGTTACTGCGTTTGACATGTCGGCAAACGCCGAATATCTGAACGAATCAAACGAATGAGACATCCAGCTGAAATTAACCGATGACGAATCCGTACCCGGAGTGAGTGAAATTTTACCTGTATCCGAAAATACGGATTCTGCATTATTGACGAACTCCTCGGGAGCGGATACGGGATTTTTTGCAAACGCGGAGAATGAGAATATCAGCGCAAGTATTAATGTTATTGATATGATTTTTGCCGATTTTTTCATTGTGATACCCCTTTTTTAATTAAAGATAATCGCGGTTGAAACGCTGTTTTAATTCGATTGAGCCGTCGTTTTTTACGGTTATGACCGTCGTGCCCTGCATCCATTTGCTCTCGTCCCATTTTCTTAAATCGCCCATGGTGTAGGTTTCATAGCCTCCGGTTTGAACATATACGAGTTTTACTCCGTCGTACTCGGCGCAGAAGTCGTTTACATGGTCGTGTCCCGCGAATACCGCCTGCGTTGAGCCGAGTTCCTTTATAAGTGAGAACATGCCGCTGTTTACCGGCGAGCATCCTATCGATTCGTACTGCGAACCGTAGAGAATTTTCGCTTTGCCCGTAGGGACGTATTCGCCGAATTTGTCGAGCCTGTTTACGTTTTCGTATTCGCACAGCGGAATGTGCATAAACATAAGCGACTTGAAATCGCCGTAAACGCGTCTTTGCTCCTCAATATGGTTTCTGTACCAGTTTTTCTGATTGTTTTTTAGATAGTCGTAACCGCGCAGGTCGGAGTCGAGTCCGTTTTCGAATCTGTATTTATCCGATATGTTTCTGCCGGAGTCAAACATGAAAAGACTCTGTTTTATCGAGCCGTCGCGGTTCATTATATTTATAATATGGTTGCCGTAGCCGAATAACTCGGACGGACCGAATTTTGCAAGGCAGTGTTCGTACTGCGACATGTTTTTCATGAGAAAATACTTATGGTATTCCTTTTCCGCTCTTGCTTCGTGGTTGCCGAATACAAACGTCCAGTAAACTCCCATATCCTCAAAAAGCTTTGCGAATCTTACGCCGTCTATCTGCTGATGATTTGAGAGAATAATATCTCCCGTAAATACTACGAGATCCGGATTAACGTCGGCAATATTACGAACCATCATATCGATTGTTTTGTCTCTCAATTCGGGGTCGTCCTCAAAATGCAGGTCGGTCATGGCGAGAATAACGAAGTCGTCCTCTGAAATCTGCCCGTCATCGTCAAATTTCGCTATCCATACGGCGGATTCGTCCTCCATAATACGTCCGACTTTCGAATCCATTACGGGGATTGTGCCCTTGCCGATAAGTCTTTTCGGCTGTTTGCCGCGAGAACGAGAACCTATCGCTTTTTCAGCCGAAACTATCGCTCTGATTCCGTTCTCTCTTATAACCGTCTGAAGAAACTTCATATATTAAAACCTCTTTGATTCTGTTTTTTTATTTATAATACCATATATATTTATAATTGGCAACATTAAAATTCACAATTGAATTGTTTTTTTAAGTGTGTTATTATTGTTTCGGTGATTAAATTGAAAAATACGAAAATGAAATACGACGCAAACGGCGAATTCAAAATAATGGTCGTTGGAGATATACACGAGAAACCTGCGTACGAGTCGAGAAAAGACAACGCGCGGATTCTTGATTATTTAAGACACATAAACACGGCTCTTGATAAAATCCGCCCCGATATGGCGGTTATAATGGGCGATATAATCAATACTGATACGTTTGATGATCTGAAAACGGGGCTTGATAAGACTTTTGCTCCGTTTATAAACAGAAATATTCCGTTCGCCGTTGTCAGAGGAAACCACGACGGAGACGAGCATAACGCGTGGAGCGAGTATGAAAAAATTTTCCGTACATACGATAACTGCATGTATGTTAAAAAGGAGACCGACGGTTACGGAGACTACAACATCCCCGTATATTCTCATGACGGTAAAAAAATAGTTTCGAATCTCTGGATGCTCAATTCAAACGCACATTCCGACGAATTCGACGGCTACGATTATGTAAAACCCGAACAGATCGCCTGGTATGAAAAAACGTCCGACGCGCTTAAAAAGAAAAACGGCGGTAAAGCTGTACCGTCGCTGGTTTTTCAGCACATGCCCGTCTGCGAGGAGTACAGGCTTTTAAAGGAAACGTCCGCGCTGTCAATGGTCGGGAGCGCGATTTTTGACGACAATGAGCATAACAAAAAATTCTATCTTCCCGATAAGTCGACGCGTTTTGAGGGTTATCTCGGCGAGGCTCCCTCGTCGAGCGAGTATAACAGCGGTCAGTTTGAAAGCTGGCTTAAGCAGGGCGACGTTATGGGCGCGTTTTTTGCTCACGATCACATCAACGACTTTATCGGAATAGTTGACGGAATATGGCTCGGTCAGTGCAAGTCGGCGGGATTCGGCATGTACGGCGACGGACTCAGACAGGGCGTAAGGGTTATAAGATTAAAAGAGGATCAGCCCGACAGATTTTTTACTGAAATGCGTACGTATCGCGAGATGATAGGCATGGACTGCGATTCGATTCACGGCAGGGTTAAGTACGTCCATGACAAATCAGGCGTTAAAATCGACCTTGCGGAGCGCGTTTTGGCTGTTGCCGCCGTTGCTGCGGGAGTCGGAGCGGGTATTTATAAATTATCGAAAATAATAAAATCTAAATAAGATTCCACGGACTCTTCGAAAAATCGGGTTCTTTTATGAAAGTTTCGGTTTTTCCGTTTGCCGGATTCGGTATCGTAAGCGCGTACGACCACAGGGCTATTGTATCGGTGTTCGTACGGCTGCCGTATTTTCCGTCGCCTGTCAGCGGAGTTTTTCGCGAGGCAAACTGGACTCGAATCTGATGCGTTCTGCCGGTGAAGAGACGGACTTTTATAAGTGCGCGGGATTCGCTTTTTTTGATTATTTCGTATTCGCATTCCGCGTCTTTTACGCCTTTTCTCATCCTTTTGACGACGAACGTTTTGTTCTTTTGTCTGTCTCTGTATAAGAGGTCTTGCAGGACGGCTTTGTCCTCTTTCGGGATTCCGTCGGTCAGAGCGAGATATTGTTTTACGACGCGTTTTTCTTCTATCGCCTTTGAGAGATACCCCGCGCTTTTCTTATTGAGCGCGTACACCATGACTCCGCCCGTGGTTAAATCGAGCCTGTGAACGGGGTATACCTCGGTATTTAACTGTTCTTTCAATATATCGACTGCACCCGAATTGTTATCCGTGTGTTCTGACGAAATTCCGACGGGTTTTATTATCACTGCAATATTCGAATCTGAATAAAGTATTTCAAGCATATGATCAACGCTTTCTTTTTTATATATATTTTATCATATTAATTCTGTATTTCAATACATCGGAGATTAAAAATAATGAAAAGATGTTTTTGCTTCGGCGCAATGGATTTTGCCCGTTTTGACGAGAAAATTAACGACGGTGATATTGTGATAGCCGCCGACGGGGGACTAAAAGCGTGCGAAAAATTCAATATTGAACCTACGTATATACTCGGCGATTTCGATTCTCTCGGATATGTGCCGGATTCGGATAACGTAACGCGTCTGCCCGTTGAAAAGGATGTTACCGACATGTATCAGTCGGCGTTCACCGCGTTTGAAAAAGGGTACAGGGAGGTTCATCTGTACGGCGGGGTAGGGGGCAGACCCGACCACACGTACGCGAATATCGCGCTCGTTGCGGATCTTACGAAAAGGGGATGCAGGTGCTTTCTCGTTTCAGATACGTATATTATAACGGCAGTGACGGATGGCGGAATCGATTTCGGAAAAGAAATGAGGGGTACGATATCCGTTTTTTCGTTTGATAATGAAGCGCGCGGTGTATGCGAAACAGGACTTAAATATACGCTTGACAACGCTGTTTTAACAAATGATTTTCCGCTCGGCGTCAGCAATTCGTTTATAGGCGAGAACGCGCATATCGGCGTCGAAAACGGAACTCTTATAATAATGTATGAAAGACCTTGACATCAATTGTCGTCTGATATATAATAATACCGCACATTGGAATAATTAATCGGATAATATTAGGGGTGCTGTTTTCGGCTGAGATGCATTTGCGAACCCTTGACCTGATACGGATAATACCGGCGTAGGTAAATATTTACTGACATAATGAATGTAAGTATTCGCATACCGGGCTTCCGGTGTGCGAATTTTATTTTTTCCATGGAGGTATATTATGGAACAGAAGAAAAAATTTAATGTACGGACTTTGACAGAGTGCGCCGTTATGCTCGCGCTTGCCGTAGTTCTCAGCTTTATTCAGGTATGGAAAATGCCCATGGGCGGTTCGGTAACGCTTGTCAGCATGCTGCCCATCGTTATGGTTTCGATTAAGCACGGCAATAAAGCGGGGCTTGCGGTCGGATTCTTGTTTTCGCTTGTTCAGCTTATTCAGGGAATTGCGTCGGGCGATGTTTTCCCTTATTGTGAAACCGCCGGCATAGTTGCGTTTGTTGTTGCATTTGACTACATTGTACCGTTTACCTTTCTCGGGTTTGCAGGAGCATTTAAAAAACTTAAAATCGGCAAATTTGACACGTTCGGCATTTATCTCGGCATTGTTATCGTAATGGTTGTGCGTTTTGCATGTCACTTTGTTACGGGATTTTCTGTATGGCGTCAGTGGGCTGAAGGTATGAACCCGTATATATACTCGCTTCTTTACAACGGAACATATATGCTTCCCGAGCTTATATTTACACTCATCGCTGCGGTAATTCTTATTCAGGTTCCGCAGATCAGAAAGCTTCTCGGAATTAAGATTAAACCCGAGGAAACAGAGGAAAATAAAGAAGCTTAATTCTTTCGTTACCTTCGTTTTAACGCCCTTTCCGTATTACACTGGAAGGGCGTTATCCTTTTATATGCAAGGAATTTTCAAAACCGCTCAAAAAAAATAAAAAAAATTCTAAAAAAAGTGTTGACTTTTTAACTTGAATGTAGTATATTATTGGAGCCGTAAGAAATGCGACGCAAACATGGGAGCATAGCTCAGCTGGGAGAGCATCTGCCTTACAAGCAGAGGGTCATAGG
>ERZ808240.3059-NODE-3059-length-17034-cov-13.500560_pt1 | contig 17034 bp, 14 predicted proteins | sample MGYA00521084_ERZ808240 | MGnify/ENA primary metagenome ERZ808240 (study PRJEB31516, sample SAMN03275571) | gut metagenome | biome: mammalia-associated habitat; material: feces | host: Papio cynocephalus | place: Kenya | collected 2012-08-06 ... | reverse complement strand
CACGAAGGGCATGCTCATGCAGCGGGGGCCACCGCGGCCGCGGGACAGCTCAGAGCTGGGCAGCACCACAAGCTCGAGGCCCGCCTTCGCGAGCGCCTCGTTCGTGGCACTGTTTCGCTGGTAAACGCAGATGCGGCCCGGCGCGATCGCCAGCGTGTTGGAGCCGTCGTTCCACTGCTCGCGCGCAGCCGCGATCGGGTCTCCCCCGCCGCAGCGGATGAGCCGCACGGCGTCCAGTCCCAGGATGCGCGCCAGCACGCGGTCGAGCGGCTCGAGGATCTCCTCGACGGCGAGCTCGCCGGGGCGCACGCCAGCCGTGATGCGAAAGACCTGCAGCGTGCCGAGAATGGCCGGGTGCACGGTGAACGTGTCCACGTCGATCTGCGTGAGCACGGTGTCCAGGTGCATGAACGCGCGGCTCTCCGGGATGCGCAGGGCATAGAGCTCGCCGACGGGGCATGCCTCGTCCCAGATCATGCGACTTGCCATGGTGTCGATGGCCGCGGCCTCCGTGCGCTGCGAGATGCCCACGCAGATCGTGTGCTCGCCCAGCACGAGGACGTCTCCGCCCTCCACGTGGTAGGCGAGGTCGCGGTCGTACCACAGCGGCACGTTGCGATACGTGGGGTGGCACGCGAACAGGTAGCGCCCATAGATGGTCTCGCGCCGGCGCGTGGCCTGGTACATGCGGTTGAGGTTGACGCCCGGCCCCACCACGCAGAACGGGTCCCTCGTGAAGTAGAGGTTGGGCATGGGGTCCACGATGAGCTCGGTGTCTGGCTCGGCGGAGTCACCGAGTGCCGCCACGAGCGTGGAGGCAGACCCCAGGCGGGCGCTTGTTGCCGCCACCACGCCGGTGCCCGCAACGTAGCAGCTGCCGAGCGGCAGCTCGAGCTCGTGGCGGGTGACGCCGGCCATGGTCTTGAGCACAAGCTCGTAGGGGTCACGGATGGAGTCGAGCAGCTCGCGGATGGCAGCAAGCGCCACGTTGTCGTGCACGCCGCACTCGGCGAGGTACTGGCTCGTGAACTCCTGGCGCGCGCCCGGCACGGCCTCGAGGGCCTCGGCCACGAGACGCTCGAGGTAGACGACGTCCACGCCCTCGCGGCGAAGCAGCGCGGCAAAGCGGTCGTGCTCTGCCTGCGCCACCTCGAGGAAGGGGATGTCGTCAAACAGCAGGCGCCCCAGGTCTGCCGGCATGAGGTTGAGCAGCTCGTTGCCGGGCCGGTGCAGGCACACGCGGCGCAGCCGGCCTATCTCGCTCGTGACGCACAGCGGGCTGTCCGATGACTCCTGCTCGCGCGCGGCCATGCTAGCGCTCCTCGAGCTGGGTCGCGATGTCGTCGTCAAGCTCGCGCAGCTCGGACGGGACGGTGCCGAGCTCGCAGAGGAAGGCGGACGAGACAGCGGCAGCCTGCTCGCGGCGCACGGTGGCAAGGTCGGCGTCCCCGCGCGCCTCGTAGGCGTCGGCAACTCGCAGCAGCGCATAGCAGACGTAGGAGGCGAGCGAGTCGGCGATGCCGGAGAGCTCCATCATCGTCACGAGCGACGCGGCGTCGAGCGACAGCGCCGTGGCCCCGTCCAGGTCGAGCAGCTCGCCGATGGCCTGCTCGAGGTCCGCGATGGCCTCGGGGTCCTGGTCGAGCAGCGCCGAGCGCAGACGCCTCGTAAGCGCCTCGACAAAGCGACGCGTCATCTCCGTGATGTAATCGCGCTGAAGCATGGGCAACTCCATACGTTCGAGCCGGGCGCGCCACCAGCGACTTGCAGGTGACGCGCCCGAATTAGATCAGACTAGCTAGATTCTATGCGTTTTGCCGCCACGTTTATGCGTGGATGGCAAACGATGGCATATGACACCGGCACCATGGTCACGCACCCGCCGGCGGCGTGACGCCCAGGTGCTCGAAGGCCGCGAGCGTGGCCTGGCGCCCCTGCGGCGTGCGTACGATGAGGCCACGCTGCAGCAGGTAGGGCTCGTAGACGTCCTCGATGGTCGAGGGGTCCTCGCCCACCGAGCTCGCGATGGTTGAGAGCCCCACGGCGCGTCCCCTAAACGTACACGTGAGCGCCTGCAGAATCTTCGTGTCCATCCAGTCCAGGCCCAGCTCGTCAATCTCAAAGAAGCTCATGGCCTCGGCCGCGACCTCGCAGGTGATGGCACCTCCCGCACGCACCTGGGCATAGTCCCTAACGCGCTTGAGCAGGCGGTTTGCCAGACGTGGCGTGCCACGGCTGCGGCTTGCGATCTCCAGTGCGGAGTCGTGGTCGATGGAGACGCCCAGGATGCCCGCCGAGCGCTCCACGATCTGCGCGAGCTCCTCCACCGAGTAGTAGTCAAGCCTGAAGGAGATGCCAAAGCGGTCGCGCAGCGGACCCGTGAGCAGTCCCGTGCGCGTCGTGGCGCCCACGAGCGTGAAGCGCGGGACGTCCAGGCGAATGGAGCGCGCGGCCGGCCCCTTGCCGATGACGATGTCAAGGAAGAAGTCCTCCATCGCCGGGTAGAGGACCTCCTCGATGTTGTGGTTGAGACGGTGGATCTCGTCGATGAACAGGACGTCGCCTGCCTCGAGGTTCGTGAGGATGGCCGCGAGGTCACCCGTGCGCTCGATGGCGGGGCCGCTCGTGGTGTGGATCTTTGAGCCCATCTCGTTTGCCACGACCGTGGCGAGCGTCGTCTTGCCCAGGCCCGGCGGGCCCGAGAAGATCACGTGGTCGAGCGGCTCGTGGCGGCTCTTGGCGGCCTCGATGAGCACGCGCAGGTTCTGGCGCACGCGCTGCTGGCCGCAGTACTCGTCAAGCGTCTGCGGGCGCAGGTTGCGGTCTATCTCGAGGTCATCGGCCGTAAGCTGCGCGGATACGCTGCGCGGCGCGCCAGGCTCGCGCGTTCGCGCGGCGGGCGCGTCACCGAACAGGTCCTGCGACGGGTCTGCCTCCCACATCTACGACCTCCTCCCCAGGCGCCTGAGCGCGTACTCGAGCGCCGCCTTGGTCGTGGTGGCACCGACGTCCGCATGGCCGTCGAGCGCGAGCGTGGCCTCCTCGCCCGTGAAGCCCATGGCGAGCAGCGCTGCCATGACGTCCTCCTCCACGCCAGAACCCGCGGCGGGCGCCGTGGCGACGATGCCGCCGCGCGCGGGCAGCGACGCCGCCGTGGCCAGGCTCAGCAGCGTGGGGTCCTTGGCAAACACGCTCTCGAGCTCGAGCAGAAGGCGGCTCGCGAGCTTCTTGCCCACGCCCGGGACCGTGGCCATCATCCCGCTGTCCTCTGCCGCCACCACGCCCGCGAGCTGGGCGGGCGTGAACGTGGACAGCACGGAGAGCGCGAGCTTGGGACCCACGCCCGAGATGGCGCACAGGCGGTCGAACAGCGAGCGCTCCTCGCGCGTGGAGAAGCCAAAGAGCGTCATGGAGTCCTCGCGCACGATGAGGCGGGCAAGCAGCGTGACGCCGGGCGTGCCCGCCTCGGGCAGCGAGCCGGCCGTGACGGCCGAGACGCCCAGCTCGTATCCCACACCGCCAACGTCGAGCACGACGTGGCTAGCCGTGAGCTCGACGAGCGTTCCTGTCAGCTGGACGATCATGCGTCCACCCTCCTGTCGTGTTCCGTCGAGGCGGTGAGCCCCGAGCGCGTCCTTGCGAGCGTGCGCGCGGCCGCCCCGCCCTGGGCCGCAGACATGGCGAACGTGCGGCTGAGGTTCGCGTGGCACACGGCCGCCGCGAGGGCGTCCGCGCAGTGGTCTGGCTTTGGGTCGTGGTCCAGCGCGAGGACGTTGCGCACCATGTACGTGACCTGGCGCTTGTCGGCCGCGCCCGTGCCCACGACGGCCTGCTTGATCTGCATGGGGGTGTAGCTGGCAACCTCCACCCCGCACTGGGAGCACGCCACGAGCGCCGCGCCCCTCGCATGGGCCGTGAGGATCGCCGAGCGTGTGTTCTGGCCAAAGAAGATGTCCTCGATGGCCACGCTGCCCGGCTCGTAGCGGCCGATGGCCTGCTCGATCTGGTTGCAGATCTGGCCCAGGCGCTCGTGAAGCGGCTCGTCCGCCTCCGTATGGATGCAGCCGTAGGCACGCGCGCGGGCAACCGAGCCGCGCGTCTCGATGACGCCCCAGCCCGTGTTTGCCAGGCCCGGGTCAATGCCCAAGACGATCATGCGCGCACCCTCCCGTCGCTCCTCGACTACCGAACATAGGTTCTAGTTTAGCACGGCGGAAGGCCCTCGCGGACGGGACGGACCCACTCGCATGCTTCCCCGCTCACGCCCCGCACGCGCTAGTTGTCCGAGAACATCCCGCCGGGCCACATGCCGCCCGAGCCGCCCTTGGGACCCTTGCCGGCCTCGTTGCGCAGGCGCCGGCCGTCGGAGAGCTCCTTGATGTAGCCCATGAGCTCGGAGGCGCGGGGACCCAGCTGGGCCGCCACCTCGGGCGGGATCGAGAACGAGACGGGCATGCCGGGCGCGGGCGCCTGCGGGTCCGAGGTCGCCGTTGCCTGCGACGCGGGCCTCGTCGGCCGCATGCGCGGCTGGGCGATGACGTCTGCCACGGACGACACGAGCCTAGACTCGGTCGCCTCGTCGAGCGGGCGGTCCTTCCAGGCGTCCATCACCGGCCGCTGGGCCTCGCCAAGCGAGCGCGCGGAGACCACGGGGTAGGCCGGCCCCTGGCGACGCCACGCCTCCAGCACGCGAAGCCGCTCGAGCACGAGCGCCACGCCCCGCTCGCCCAGGCGCGAGCCGGCGAGCTCGCCCACGTCGGCGCCGCGCTCTATGCGCAGGAGCAGCAGGGCGTCGAGCTCCGAGAGGCGCAGCTCGTCGGTCTGGGCGGCCTGCTCGAGCCCAAGGCCGGACGGCACGCAAAGCCGGGAGAGGCAGCCCGCCGGGATGACGGGAGACACCGTGTTGCGCATACGCGCGCCGGCGGCCACATCCGAGCGGTACACGTCTCCGAACGGAGCGAACGCGCAGGCGCGCACGGCAGACACCGGGGCGTCCGCCCGCACGCCCACCGCAAGCAGCGTCTTGTCCGCACTCGATAGCGCAAGCAGCTCGCCCGCGCCCGCGAGCGCGCCCAGGCGCGCCTCCACGAGAGACGCCGCGAGGTTCTCGTCGTCATCGCCACCCAGGGCCTCGCACGCGGCCTCGAGCCCGCGGGCGGAGAGCTCCTCGACGTCGCGGATGCGCAGGTTGCGCACGAGCTCGCGGGCGTCTGCGAGGGCGTCCCCCTCGGCCCAGACGAGCGTGTGGACCCTGAGCGGCCCCACGGCGTCCACGGCCACGGCAGCCGTCGCCGCGCTCGCGAGCGAGCCGTCCACGACGAGTGCCACGCCAGACAGGCCGCGCTTGTTCACCTGGTCGCGAACGGAGGTGGAGACGGAGCGCCACAACAGCGACGAGCGGTCATACGCCGGCGGCTCGACGCGCTCGGGCAGCGGACCCTCGGACCGCACGTCCACGTCGCAGACGAGCAGCTCCTCGCCAAACGACGAGGCCGCGGCCGCGAGCTCTCCCCACGGGGCCATGACGAAGCTGCCGCCGCAGTAGACCATGTCGTCATAGGCGCCCGACGCCCCGGCCACGACGAGCCATGCGTCGGCATCCGCCGCCTCGGGCACAAAGCAGCCGTCCGAAACGGAGGGCGCCAGGCACGTCATCTCGTCATCCGTGTCGTAGCCATCAACGGGCATGAGGCAGACGACGTCCGCCTCGAGCTCGCCCGTGCAGAAGGCATCGAGGTCCCCCAGCGAGAGGGCCACGCCCACGTCCACGCCGCCCACCTCTATGACGGCGGGCTCGATGAGCCGCGCTGCCTGGCTTGGCGCATCGGCCTGGCGGGCGTCCGCATCGATGCGCTCGCGGATGCCGCGAGCCACGGAGTCGACGCCGCCAGGGCCGATGGCGTCGAGCATGCTCGTGAGCGAGATGGGCACGACCGCCCCGTTGCGGACGTATGCCACGTCGTAGGTGGGCACGCCGGTGATGTTGGAGGTGTAGGGCACAAGCGCCGGCACGCCGATCTGCTCGGCCACGGTGCCCAAGGCGCGCGTGGCTTCGAGCAGGTAGGCCTCGTTTGTGCCCAGGCCCATCGGGTCTGGACCCATGAGCGCGGGCGCGCCGAACACGAGCAGGTCCGCGCCGAGCTCCTCGGCACGGCGGGCATAGGCGACCATGGCGCTTGCCGTGGCGTCAAACGCGCCCGGCGTGGAGTTCATCTGGGCGATGGCGATCTTCATGTGGGAACCTTTCGGGAGAACCAATCGCTGTGGTCGCAGGCTATCCTACCCCCGACGGGCCGCGAGCAGGCGCACGCCGCGCTCGGTGTCCTGGACGTGCGTGCAGCCAGGCATGCGCAACGCGAGCGCGCAGGCAAGCACATCCCCCGCGCAAGACGAGAGGTGCAGGGCCGCGGCGATGGCCCCAAGCAGCGCAAACCCGAGCGCGCACGGCACCGCGAGCAGCGCCGTGCCCAGGACGACGGCCGGCCCCAGGAGCACCGCGACAAAGCGGCGGCGCGTGAGCACGAGGCCAGGGCAGCCCGCGTACAGCATGCCGGCGGCGTGCCCGTAGCGAACGCGCGTGCCCCGCCCACCCATGAGGCAAAACAGCGCGCCGTGGACAAGCTCGTGGACGGGCATGGACACCAGGGTCACGGCGGCGAGCGCCGCGACCCACGGCAGGACGCCGCCACCGAGAAGCACGTCCGCCTCGCCCTCGCCCGGCAGCACGCCCAGGGCCACGAGCAGGGCGATGAGCGCGCACGGCGCCACGAGCAGCGCGAGGCTCCAGGCGGCGAGGCGGCCGCGCAGGGCGTCGTCTGCGAGGAAGTCAATGTCGAGCAGGCACGTCACTTGCCAAGTGCCTCGGGATCGGGCGCGACGGCGGGCAAGAGCTGCATGTCCTCGAGGCGCTCGCGGCCGGGCTCCGGCGCGTCGAGGCGAATCTCGTAGAGGTTCGTCCAGCCCGTGAGGTCGAGGCCGTCATAGGGGAACCACACCGGACGGTGCAGCGCAAAGCCGAGCTCGTGGTAGAGGCGGTTGGAGAGGCTCTGCGGCGAGGTGTTGATGCGCAGCGCCCGGCAACCGCGGGCAATGCCCTCGCGCGCATAGGCCGCGAGCAGCGCCGTCGCCACGCCACGGCCGCGGACGGCGGGGTCGGTCGCGAGGATGTGGCACGTGAGCATCTCGCCGCCGCCGAGCGGCTCCCAGTCCGGGCGGACGCCGGGCAGGCCAAAATCGGCGTCGAGCGACATCGCGCCAAGCACGGGCGCGCCCGGCTGCTCGGCGCCGCGCTCGAGGGCCGCCCACATGGTGCCCTCGCGCAGGCGGCGGCTCACGTCATCGGGCAGCGGCCAGAAGCCGCGGCGCCAGCCGCACGTCTCGCGGCCGGGGACGTCGCAGGCGTCGAGCAGGTGGTCATACATCGCCTGGATGGCGTGCTCGTCGGCGGGCGCGGCGCGGCGCACCACGACGTCCGCGGGCCCGGACAGCACGCGCGGGCCCGCGGGACCGGGCGCCACGAGTGGGTTGCGGCGACGCACGGGCTCGTGCGCGCGGACGGCCGCGAGCAGCGGCGCGACGTCATTGGCTGCCACGCGATTGGGCAGCGGCGTTGCGCTGAGGGCACGGGCGGGCGCCTGTGCGGCGACTGAGGCCGCGAGAGGCCCCGCCACGTGCGCCTGCGTGACGCCGAGGCGGCTCATGGCCTGAAGCACGCCTGCGGCGGACAGGCCCGTGCCCCGCACGAGAATGGCACTGCGACCCTCCGCAAGCAGGGCGGGCACGAGCGCGGCGGCTGCGTCCTCGGCAAGTCCCGCGAGAACGACGGGCGCCGGCTCGTAGGTGACGCCGAACGGCGTGCCGGGCTTATCGGCCACGCCCTCGGGCGCCCAGACGCCCACGAGCGCAGGAGCTGCCCCTGGCACGTCGATGGTTTCCTCGTATGTCGGAGCGTTCACGTTGCCTCCCCCGCCGGCCGCATGTTTCCTCGTCAGGATAGCCGATTGATTGGTACCGCTCGCGGGCGAGGCCCGTCCGCTTACCGACTGGACACGATGCGGCCGCGGCTACTGCAAGCCCCTGACCTCGGCTGTCAGGTTTCCGTTTGGCCGAGACGGGATTTGCGTCAGGCGGCGTCGCTAGCATGCGGCGAAGGCCCAGACCACGGAGGCAGCCATGCACGCTCCCCTGATCTTGTCGCACGAAAGCGCCCTGCTCTGCCATCGCGCCGTCCGTCTCGCGCGGGCGCGCGGCCACGAGCTGGTGCTAGGCGGCGGGCACGGGTCCGTGCCGGCGCGCGCACGAGCCATCGCCAGCCAGCTTGGCCTCTTGGGTCCGCTCGACGTTACCGAGTCCCGTTCAAGGTCAGACTCGCTGAGCACCCATCCTGCCCGTGGCGGCATTCCCACCAATCAGCTTGTGCCCATTGCGGAGGACGTCTTCGCCTGCTCGCCCCAGCTTGCGCTTTGCCAACTGGCCGGGTCATGCAGCCAGGTGGCCCTTGGACTCTACGCCTTTGAGGCTGTGGGCGCCTTTGCCATAGACAGAGCGGCGGACGCAGGGTTCGAGACCGATCTTGCGCCCCTTACCAGTACGTTGGAGATACTCGAGTGTCTCGGGCAGCTCGAGCATGGCACGGACAGTCGATGGGTGCGCGAGGTCAGGCGGTTGCTTGGCTACCTCGCAGACGGCGCCGCCTCGCCCGCAGAGGCAAAGCTCGCCCTCGCCATTGGCTCCCCGCGCTCGATGGGAGGATATGGGCTGCCAAGGCCTGAGCTCAACGTTGACATCCGTCTAAGCAAAGAGCTTGCGATGCTCACGGACAAGCGCAGCGTGAGGCCAGACCTCTTGTGGCAAAGTCACGAGCTGGCTCTCGATTATCTCGGCCAGATTCACGCAGATCCCAGGCGGATGGAGCAAGACGTCGGCCGCGACAACGCCATCGCGGCACTAGGACTTCACCACATACGGGTGACGAAGCTCCAGACGCAGCGCCCCGATCTCTACCGAGGTCTCATGGACGAGCTCAGGATGCGGCTCGGCGTTCGGCAGCACATGCCCACGCCCAAGGCCATCGCCAAGCAGGAGTCGCTTCGTCATCTTCTCTTCGGAACGGTTCGAAGCGACGACCTTGGCCCGATTCTCTTCTAGACGAGGCGAACGGCGCATTCGACCCCGGAAGCCCGACCTGGGAGGCCCGACCTGGGAGGCCCGACCTGGGAGGCCCGACCTGGGAGGCCCCGATGTACAAAAGAAGCCCCAATGTACAAAACGGACTCAAAACGTCGCTTTTTCTCGCTAAGGCGCACCCCGATGAGGACGCTGCCAATAAAACCCCAAGGTAAAATGTGCCTGAATAATTAGAGGACAGCCAATTTGAGCCCGTTTTGTACATCGGGGCTGAGAATGCACCCACCGGCGCGAGAATGCGACAAACGCGCGGATATGCGAACCCGCGGCGTCGAGAATGCACCCCCCCCCAGCGGCGAGAACGGCACACCCGCTTCGCGCGCACCCCGCGTGACCACCGCCCACGGCCCAGCGCACGGCGCGCACACAATGCGCCCGCCCCGCGCGCACAAGAAAGGCGCCCGCACAAGGCGGGCGCCTACCAGCAGCCGTTACTTCTTGTACTGGCTCTCGTGCTTGCGGAAGAAGTCGAAGCGCGGGGGCAGCTCCACGATCGCGTGCTCGCTGGGGTTCTCGCCCAGCGCGCAGGCAAGCTCGCGCGGCGTGGCGAACGCGTGCTCCCAGCTGAAGAAGTCGTGCGCCGCAAAGCCCATGTGCTCGGCCACGAGCTCGCAGCCCGCGGGCACCGCCGCGTGCATGAGCAGCGCCGTCGTGCGCAGCGCGGCGAACGCGTCGGCAAGGGCGGCCACATAGGCGTCCGAATCGTCGCCGGCGGCCTTGCTCGCCGCGTCCCAGCGCTTGTTGGCCGCGCGGCAGAACTCCTCCACGCCGGCAAGCGCGCCGTGGAAGTCCAGGCCGTGCACCGCGCGCTCAAAGGCAAGCGTCGCCTCGCGACACTCGTCCACGACCGCGTCGCTCGCCTCGACGCCCGGCAGCTTGCCGTCGCAGGCCTTCGCGGCACCGTAGAAGCAGCTGCGCGCCAGGCGGTTGAAGATGTTCGTGAGAAACGCGCTCTCCTTGAGCGCCGGGTCCACGACGCGCGGGTCGTCCTTGACCAGGACGTCCTCGCCGGTCTTCTTGTCCTTGTGGCTCACGCTCGTGTCATAGGGCTTGGGCGAGAAGCTCACGGCCTTGGCGTCGAGCGCCAGGCTCAGCCAGTGGGCACGCAGCTGCTCGGGCGTGTAGTGCTCGAGAAGCTCTGCGGCCATGGGCGGCTTGATGGCGCCCGAGCTGGACGCCTTCTTGTTCATGAACAGGATGTGGTAGTTGGCCACGGGCGTGGTCTGCTTGAGGCCCCAGCCCATCGCGTCCCACATCGCGGGCTGCGCCACGCAGTAGAAGTAGATGTTGTCCTGGCCGATGAACTGGTAGACCTGTGAGTCGTCCGCGCACCACCAGTCGCGCCAGTCCGTGGAGGAGTAGCGGCCCTCATCTGCCGTGGCGAGCGCCGTCTGCGAGAAGGAGATGGGCGCCCACAGGCTCTCGGGCCAGCACCAGACCGTGAGGCCGCTCACGCCCTCGAGCTCGGGCGCGGCCACGCCCCAGTCGATGTTGCCCGTGATGCGGAACGGCAGCAGGCACTTGCCCGTGCGGAAGCGCACGTGGGCGGCCTCGAGGACCTCGCGGGCCTCGTCGCGCGCCTCCCAGTCCGCGAACTCAACCGAGAAGCTCGCCTGGTTGCCCGTGGCCTCGTGCACGGTGTGGGCGGGGAGCTTCTCCGCGGCGGCGTCGAACGCCTCGCGCAGCTCGTTCTTGATGTAGATGACGGGCGCCACGAGGCTCTCGCGCACGGTCTTGGTCACGATGCCGCGCACCTGCGGGTCCGCGTCCCACTCGTCCATGAGCTCCTCGAGCGCAGACTGGAACGCCGGCAGGTCAAAGTACCAGTTGTCACACGGGCGCAGCTCAGGCTTGGTGCCGGTGAGCTGCGAGACGGGGTTGATGAGCTCCTCGGGGTCGAACTGGTGACCCAGGTCGCACTCGTCCGCATAGGCCTTCTCGGACTTGCAGCCGCGCACGGGGCAGCGGCCGATGACCTGGCGGCCGTTGAGGAACGTCTGGGCCTGCGTGTCATAGAACTGCAGCGTGGAGCGCTTCTTGAGCACGCCGCGCTCGTAGAGGCGGCGAATCCACTCGTCCGTGAGCTTGGCGTGGAAGGACTTGGCGGGCTCGAGGCCCGAGCCGGAGAAGATGTCGAGGGAGATCTCGTAGGCGTCGAGCGCGGCCTTCTGGTTGTCGTGGTGGCCGCGGACGTAGTCCGTGATGGTGCCAGAGAACTCGCCGGCCTCCGTGAGCTTGCGGTAGCCCTCCATGATGGGAGAGCCAAAGCAGTCCGTGCCGGAGACGAACAGCACGTTCTGCTCGCCGATGCGGTCGCGCAGGAAGCGGGCGAAGAAGTCTGCGGGGACGAACACGCCGCCGATGTGGCCAAAGTGCAGGTCCTTGTTGCCATACGGCATGCCGGCCGTCACGACGGCGCGGGCCGGGAAGTGCGGGCGGGAGGATGCGATTGCGTCAGTTGCCATGCGGGCCTCTCTCGATTGAGCGTCAACCCGCCTATTCTCGCACTTCTCGGCCGCGGACGCACGCGTCCCAAAGGTGCCTGACCCCTTTGGGCACCTCGCACGCGTCCCAAAGGTGCCTGACCCCTTTGGGACACTTTGGGACGCTACTGCCGGCGGGGGAAGCGCACGCAGATCGTGGTGCCGCGGCCGGGCTCGCTGTCGAGCGTGAGCGTGGCGCCGTGCAGCGTGGCGGCGTGCTTCACGATGGCGAGCCCCAGGCCCGTGCCGCCCGTCTCCCGCGAGCGGCTCGCCTCGCCGCGGTAGAAGCGCTCGAAGACCTTGCCCTGCTGGGCCGGGTCAATGCCCCGACCCGAGTCTGCCACGACGACGAGCGGGCTCTCGTCCTCGACGGAGACCGAGACGTCCACCCAGCCGCCCTCGTGGTTGTAGCGAATCGCGTTGTCGCACAGGTTGTAGACGAGCTCGTCGAGCAGGCGCGGGTAGCCCTGCACGACGCACGCCTCGCCGGCGGCCGTGACGGAGACGCCGGCCTTCTCGGCCACAGGCGCCAGGCGCGTCGCCACGTCCTTGGCGACGTGCAGCAGGTTCACGGGCTCGGCCGTGCCCAGCAGGCTCGCGTCCCCGGAGCGCTCGGACTCGTCGAGCTTGGAGAGCGTGAGGATGTCGTTCACGAGCTCGGTCATGTGGCGGGCCTCGTCGTAGATGCGGCCGGCGAACTCCGGGACGTCCTCGGGCCTGGCGATGCCGTCGCGGATGAGCTCGGCGGCGCCCGAGATGGACGAGAGCGGCGTCTTGAGCTCGTGCGTCACGTTCGAGGTGAACTCGCGGCGCATGAGGTCCGCCCCGCGCAGCTCCTCCACCTGCTCCCCTATCCGCTCCACGAGCGGCTCTACCTCCACGTAGGTGGCGGTGGGGTCTGGATCTGCCGGGTCTATGGCGAGGATGGGAGACACGAGGCGGTCTGCCACGAGGCGCGAGGCCGCCCAGCACACGGCGATGATGACGAGCACGACGGCCACGGCGAGCAGCATGTCGTGGCGCACGGCCGCGGCGGCGCCGTCGCGGTCAACGGCCAGGCGCAGCACGTTGCCGTTGCTCAGACGAATGGCGCGATAGATGGACACGTAGCCGCTCGTCTCGGAGTCGCGCTCCGAGGAGCCCGTGCCGTCCGCGAGCGCCTCGGCGATCTCGGGGCGGTCGGCGTGGTTGGGCATGGACGCCACGCTGTTCTGGTTGTCGTAGATGACGGTGCCGTCGCTGGCCACGAGCGTGACGCGCACGTCCCCGGAGTCAAAGGCCGTGAGGCGCATGACGTCCGTGTCGTCCCCGCGCAGCGACGCGCGCACCACGCGGCACTCGCTCTCGAGCATGCGCCCGGAGTCGTCGACCGTCACGGACTGGTAGATGAGCGAGGAGCACACGAGAACGGCCACGGCCGCCACGGCGGCGATGGCAGAGAGCGCCATGAAGAAGCGCCTGGCGAGCGAAGGCTGGCGCCGGCCACGGCCGCGCCCGTCCGCGCCGCGCCCACCGGCTCGCTCGGCGTCCGTCTCGGCCATGGTCTGCTCGTCCATGCTATCCCCTCAGTCTATAGCCAACCCCTCGCACTGTCTCGATGAGGTCCGCGGCGTCACCGAGCTTCTGCCGAAGCGTCTGTATGTGGACGTCGACCGTACGGCTGCCGCCGTCGAAGTCCCAGCCCCACACGCGCTGCATGAGCGTCTCGCGGTTGAACACGACGCCCGGGCTCCTCATGAGAAACGTTAGCAAATCGAACTCGCGCACGGTGAGATTAAGGGGCCTGCCGTCGACGGACGCCTCGTGGTGCGAGGGCGAGAGGCGGATGGGACCCACCTCGAGCACGTCCGAGACGGCCGCGCGGGCAGCGGGGCGGGCCTGGGAGCGGCGCAGCAGCGCGCGCACGCGGCTCACCATCTCCATCATGCCGAAAGGCTTGGCCAGGTAGTCGTCGGCGCCGGCGTCGAGGGCCGTCACGGTGTCGAGCTCGGAGTCACGCGCCGTGAGCATCATGACGGGCACGCCCGAAAGGCCGGGCGTCTGGCGTATACGCTTCAGGATCGTGAGGCCGTCCGTGTCGGGGAGCATGATGTCGAGCAGCACGGCGTCGGGCACGCGCTCGGCGCACGCACGGCGAAACGCGGCGTCGTCTGGCAGGCCAAGGGCCTCGATGCCAGCCTGCGAGAGGGCATAGACCGCCAGCTCGCGGATGTTCTTCTCGTCCTCGACATAGTAGATCACGGACTCGCTCCCAGCTCCCACGGCACTCACCTCGGGACCTAGGCCTCGCTCGGCGCGGCGTGGTCCCCGCCGCTAAGGATACGCTCACCCGTGGCGCGGAAGAACGTCCAATCGGCGACGTGCTGGGCCTTGTCGCCGATGCGCTCGAAGTACTTGGCCACCATGAGCAGCTCGGGGAGGCTGTGCGGCGAGGGCTCGCCGTCGCGAATGAGTTCGACGATGACGGCCTCGGCGCGGTCGTACAGGCCGTCGACGGCGTCGTCCGCCGCGATGACCTCGCGGGCGCGCGCCACGTCGGAATTCACGAACGCGGCAACGGACTCCTCTATCATGGAGCCGGCACGCTCGCTCATCTCGGAGAAGATGGTATCAAGGTCGCCGTGGGGCGCGTCGGGCATCTCGGAGAAGATGAACGCGACGTCGCGCGTCATGGCGTCTGCCTGGGCGAGGTCGGAGACGATGCGAAACGACGCCGAGACAAAGCGCAGGTCCTCGCCCACGAGCGGTTGCTGCATGAGCATCGTGTCGAGGCACAGGTTCTCGAGCTGGCTGCGCAGGCGCTCGGCGGCCTTGCGGCCCTCGAGGATGCCCGTCTCGGCACCGTGGTCGCCTGCGGCGGCCAGGCCCGCGGCGCGCACGTCCGCGGCGGCCTTCTCGCCCATGCGCGTGAGCAGCGCCTCCATGTCTTCGAGCTGCTTGAGGAACTTCGTGCGGGTAGCCATCAGCTGAACCTCCCTGACAGGTATTCTTGTGTGCGCTTCTCCCTGGGGTTGGAGAACAGCTCCTTTGTGGGGCCGGCCTCGATGAGCTCGCCCAGGTAGAAGAAGCAGGTCTTGTCGGCCACGCGCGTGGCCTGCTGCATGTTGTGCGTCACCACGACGAGCGTGTGCTGCTTAGCGAGCTTGCCCATGAGCTCCTCCACCACGAGCGTGGAGATGGGGTCCAGGGCGCTCGTGGGCTCATCCATGAGCAACACGTCCGGGTTCGTGGCCAAGGCTCGCGCGATGCACAGGCGCTGTTGCTGGCCGCCGGAGAGTCCCAGGCCGCTGCTGTCGAGCTTGTCCTTGACCTCGTCCCACAGGGCCGCCTCCGTGAGGCAGCGCTCGAGCAGCTCGTCTGCCTGCGCGCGCGGCATGTGGCCCATGCGGGCCGGGCCGTACAGGACGTTGTCGCGGATGCTCATGGGGAAGGGGTTGGGGTGCTGGAACACCATGCCAACGTGGACGCGAAGGGCGTTGGCATCCATGGAGAACACGTCAGTGCCGCCAAACTCGATGGCGCCCTCGGTACGCACGCCCTCCACGAAGTCGCACATGCGGTTGAACGTACGCAGCAGCGTGGACTTGCCGCAGCCCGACGGGCCGATGAAGGCCGTGGCGCGATTCTCGGGAATGTCGAGCGTCACGTGCTTGAGCGCCTGAAAGTCCCCGTACCACAGGTTGAAGTCGCGTACGGACAGCGCCGCGGGAACGCCCTCGAGGGCACGGCCCTCCCTCGTCTCAAAATCGTTTGCCATCTGATCAGCCAAACCTTCCGCTCAGGTAGTCGGCGAGACGCTGGTCCTTGGGCGCCATGAAGATCTGCTTCGTGGGGCCGGCCTCGACCATGTCTCCCATGTAGAAGAACGCCGTGCGGTCCGAGACGCGCGTTGCCTGCTCCATGTTGTGCGTCACGATGGCCACGCAGATGCCGGAGTCGGCGATGGCTCGAATCGTCTGCTCCACGGTGAAGGTGGAGATGGGGTCGAGCGCCGAGCATGGCTCGTCGAACAGCACGACGTCGGGGTTCATCGCGAGCGTGCGGGCGATGCACAGGCGCTGCTGCTGGCCGCCGGACAGGCCCAGGCCGCTGCGGTCGAGCTTGTCCTTGACCTCGTCCCACAGCGCCGCCTGGCGAAGCGTGCGCTCCACGAGCTCGTCTGCCTGCTCGCGCGAGGTCACCTGCCCGTGGCGGCGCGGGGCGAACAGGATGTTCTCGCGGATGGACTTCCTGAACGGCGTGGGCTGCTGGAACACCATGCCGATGGAGCGGCGCAGCTCAAAGAGGTTCTCCTCGCGCGTGTTGACGTTGCGGCCGTGGTAGTAGATCTGGCCGCCCACGTCGCAGGCGCGAATCTCCCTGTTCATGAGGTTGAGGCAGCGAAGAAACGTCGACTTGCCGCAGCCCGAGGGGCCGATGAGCGCCGTGACGGTGCCCGCGTCAAAGCCAAGGCTCGTGGGGTGCAGGGCCTCCTTGACGTGGTTGTAGCGCACGGTGACGTCGCGTGTGGCGAGCAGATGCTCGGCTGTGGCGGCGCCGGCGGTCACGGCGGCAGGCGCCGGCGACTGGTTCGTGGTCTGGCTCATTCGCTTGTCAGCCTCCTCGCGAGCGCCTTGCCGGCAACGCGGGCGAGCACGTTGAACAGCAGCACGCAGATGATGAGCACCGCGGCCGTGCCCCACACGATCTCGTCGTTGCCGGGCGTGGGCTCCATCTTGAGCTTCCAGATGTGGACGGCGAGGGTCTCGGCCGGACGGAAGATGTTCCACGGGCTCCTGGGGCTCGTGATGGCGGCGGCGAAGTTGATGCGTGCCGCGGCCGATCCCGAGGTAAAGATGAGGGCGGCGGCCTCGCCGAACACGCGACCGGCGGAGATGACCACGCCCGTGACGATGGCGGGCATGGCAGCCGGGAGCAGCACGTTCAGCGTTGTCTCCCAGCGCGTGAGGCCCATGGCGAGCGCAGCGTCGCGCTGGGACTGCGGGACGTCTGCGAGCGCCTGCTGGATGACGCGCACGAGGATGGGAATGTTGAACATCGTGAGCGCGAGCGCGCCGGCGATGATTGAGATGCCCCAGCCCAACACCACGACGAAGAATAGGCTGCCGAACATGCCCACGACGATGGACGGTAGGCTCGAGAGCGTCTCGATCGCCGTGGAGGCCGCCGAGGTGATCCAGTTGTCAGGCGCGTACTCCACGAGGAAAATCGCGGCGCCCAGGCTGATGGGCAGGCTGATGAGCAGCGTGATGAGCAGCATGTAGAACGAGTCGAACAGCTGCGTGGCGATGCCGGGCACGACCTTGTCGGCCGAGTCGTTCGTGAGGAACCCCGGCTGAAAGACCTTCCACAGGCCCTTGACGAG
>ERZ808240.3058-NODE-3058-length-17037-cov-15.565128_pt1 | contig 17037 bp, 15 predicted proteins | sample MGYA00521084_ERZ808240 | MGnify/ENA primary metagenome ERZ808240 (study PRJEB31516, sample SAMN03275571) | gut metagenome | biome: mammalia-associated habitat; material: feces | host: Papio cynocephalus | place: Kenya | collected 2012-08-06 ... | reverse complement strand
CTACCGGGCGGATTCCGGACTTGCACCGGTTAGAAACGTGCGCCGCCGGGCGCACCGTATCAAAAGGGAACCTTTTATCCTAATAGAGGTTCCCTTTTGTATTACACTATTTTGCACTCCGGGCTGCAACAATAAAGCTTGCAAAAAGATTATGAGTGGTCATGAATTCTCAGTACTTCTGGAAAAAGCAGTAAAGTTACTTGCAGCATAAAATAATCCCTTATTTGAGGCAAATAGAATAGAGGCTGTTGGATTAAGGTGTAAAAACTCTTGTTGTAAATGTGTGTGGGCAATAAAATGACTTTCTTTCAGTGAGAATGAAGTATTATTGCCGCTGAATCGGCGCCCTATGGTTGCCCAGAAGTTGGTATCCAAAATCTCAAACGTGGACATTAAAAGCTCAACCTCATTATCAATGTTGGAGCCATAAAGCATTTTCGCCATGTCCAGAACGAAGCAGCGTTCAAATCCAATGAGGGCTGTTATCTCTCTGGAATCTGAAATAAAAACAATCTTGTGGTGTATTGCGTGTCCAAAAGATTCTCCGGTGTAATGATTATTTACGATTTTGACATTTGCATTGATATTCAGAAGAGAAGTGAGGGCATAGTTAATCTCACTCTCCAGTGTGGCTTCACTTAGGCAGAGATTCTCCTTTACGGTGGACAGATAGCCTTTTCCGACAATGGCCAGATCAGCAGTTGCAATGTGCTCCAGAAGCCAGCCGAGACCCGTGCCGATAAAATCCCATATATCTTCTTTTTTGCACTCATTATGTATGACAAGTTTCTGATATTTTTTGAGAATTGTTTTGCGAAAGTTGTCGTGAAGCGCTTTGTGCATAGCATATTCGGAATATTTAATTTTGCGCATATATGCTTCTTCCTGCTGCACATGAGTCTCAAAATAATTGTGTAAATATGTAATTGATTCACGAAGTAAAAAAAGCCGATACTGATCATCAGTGTATCGCTGCTGTACCTTCTCGAGAATTCCAAATGCCATTTTGAAGAGCTGTTGATGCTCATGGTCTAATTGTTCTACCCCCATTATATAATTATCGTTCCATGTAATCATCTGAAATGCCACCTTTCGTTTTCTTTAGTTATATAGTCGCCTGTGTTATGTTCTTCCCCTCTGCAGTTCCCTTCCTATTCTGTCAAGCCGGCTTCTTTTCATGCTTCACCGCCTCCTTATCATGAACCTTTTTCAATGCCATTTTGCAATCGCTATATACACCTCTTCATTATAAATTGTGAAGTTTAAACACAAATCGTTGTCTCTCTGCATTATATCTCGTCACTTATGAACAAAGCAAGTACCATTTGTTGTTTCCTTATTATACTAAATTTTCAAGCTGCTTATAGTGTTCATTTGGCTTCCTTTTGGAAGCTCTCAGGCCTTCGTTCTTTTACCATTCTACTGGATTGCACTCAGATCAATAGAGTAAATATATTCTTCTATTTTCTCTTTTTCCAGGAACCCAACCATGTAAATTGGAAGATATGTGATTTTCTCTTTAGAAGTAACATTCTCATTGCAAAATACCAATGCCTGCGGAATTGCATATCTTTCATCTCTAAGCACATTGTCCAGACCATTATGTCTCGTGTAGGATTTCCCTGACTTTATCTCCAGCGGAAGTACATTTCCCTTGTATTCTATGACAAAGTCTAATTCTCCCTGTTTCTTACTGTTGAAATAATAAAGTTCAAATCCATGTGCTTTTAACTCCTGCGCCGCAACGTTTTCATAGATAGCACCAAAGTTAATATCCTTTTCCCTGTTTAATATTTTAAGCTGCAGTACATCCACATACATGGATGCCAGCAAGCCCACATACAACTCCATCATTTTTTCATGGATCAATTCATCTACCGGCTGCCGTTTTTCAAAACAGTCCCTCAACTTATCCATAACTGTCTGTGACACCTTATTCGCTTTGCAAAATTCCTGAAAATCCAACGGATACATTTCCAGAATAGATAAATATCCGACTGGCACAGAACGAATATCCTTTAATTCCACACCTAGCAGAGAACCACTCAATGTATAGCGGTACCGTCCGTCTTCTATCAAAAACTTTATTGCCGTTACGATCTCCGGACATTCCTGCACCTAGTCAAAAAAGATCAATGTCTCTCCGGAGATCATCGGTACATCTGTCAATGCTGAAAGTCGTAGCAAAATATCTTTGCTGTCCATAACATTTTCAAACAGCTTTCGAGCCTGATTGTTTTCCACAAAATTGATCTCTACGATATTTTTATAAATCTCTCTGGCACATTCCCGGATAATATAGGTCTTTCCAACATCCTCTTTCACCTCTTCACCCTTCACTTTTTGAATCTATTTCAATATTAGTATGCCACGCTTTCCGCTTTTCTACAATATTTTAATCCGATTTTGTACACTTTTCCATCCAACTTAAAAACAGGGCAGGCAAATGCCTGTCCTGTTTCTGTTTTCCGTCTTGTTATAATGCGATCTTGAATACCGCTTTCTTCACTTTGTCGGCGTCGCCCGACCGGACACAGGGCTTATGTGCCTCTCCCGGAAGAAGTATGACCAGTTCCCCTGCACGCAGATCCAACAGGGATGCTTTACCATCCTTCCAGAACCGGATATCTGCCTTAGGATCGTACTCGGTGTCCGGCGTGGGAAGGGGCTGCTCTGTTACCCAGATCTGTTCCTTTCCCTGCAGAATACACTGGATATCTGCATATCTTTTATGTGTCTCAAAACGGCAGTCCTCATAGGACTTTGTCTCATACTCCTGGATGCTGACATAGATCCGTTCCCCGTCGATCTCATATTTTCCGCAGGGCAGTGCTGCCAGCTCCCGGGAGTTTACATATTCGCTTATCTTCTCTATGCACTCTGCCGGTATTCCGGCTTCGGAATACTGCTGCAGAGCGTCCATATAACCTTTGAACATTGCTTATCCTTCCCGGCTGCTCTATTTGTACATGGGACCGTATGCGGCGCAGGCACGATAATCCTGTCCCTCTTTGTCCATTCCGAACGCATTCCAGGATGCAGGACGGAAGATCTTCTCCTCCGGTACATTGTGCATGCTTACCGGGATACGCAGCATGGAGCACAGAGTGATCAGATCCGCACCCACATGTCCGTAGCTGATGGCTCCGTGGTTGGCTCCCCAGTTGTTCATAACATCATAGGCACTCTTGAAGGGTCCTTCTTTTCCGTTGCATCTGGGTGCGAACCAGGTGCAGGGCCAGGTGTAATCGGTACGCCTCCATAAGATATCTGTCACTTCTTCCGGCAGCTTCACCGTCCAGCCTTCTGCAATCTGCAAGGTGGGGCCGATGCCTTTGACCAGATTCAGACGGATCATGGTCACGGGCATCTGTACCTCTGTCACAAAGCGGGAGGAATAACCACCTCCGCGGAAATAGCCGAAATCGGCCTCACTCCAGGTCGTTGCCTCCAGCATTGCCTTCTGATCCTCTTCCGTCACTTCGTACCAGGGTTTCATGACAGAGTTCCCCTCTGCATCCCTGGCTTGTCCGCTGGCATCCAGACATGCTGCACCGGAATTGATCAGATGGATAAATCCACCTGCTTCCTTCGCCACTCCTTCGACTTCATAGCCGGTTGCCTTCTTCACTGCCTCCGGACTCCAGTAAGTACGGACATCCGCAAAGATCTGTGCACGGTTGGTCAGAAGCTTCAAAAACAGCATTCCCAGTCCGTTTAATACATCGTTCTCAGTCGCGAGAATATAAGGCTCTCTTGCGCCGTTCCAGTCAAAAGTGGTATTCAGCATTGCCTCGGCAAAGTCCGTATTGGGATAATAATCCGTCCACTGTCTCTGTCCCTGGAAACCTGCAGCAATGGCATTGTGTCCCACCATCTCTTCCTCTCTTCCGGCGGGTAATCTGTCATTACCGTTCATCAGATCCTTGATGATGCACATAGTCTTTACAACGAATTTCCAGTCCTTTTCCTTCTCTTCGAGAGTCTTCCGGATCTCTGCAGGATTCTTGTCCAGCCCGTCCGGACAATGTTCTCTCGTCCACTTATAGGCCTTCTCGAACTCATCCTTGTCATAAATATCCTGCTGGATACGGCGCAAAATCTCCACTTCATCTACGGATTCCACACGCATTCCCAGATATTCCTCAATGAATGCAGGATCGATAATGGATCCGCCGATACCCATGCAGATAGAACCGATCTGCAGATAAGATTTGCCTCTCATGGTAGCCACAGCTACGGCAGCACGGCCGAAACGCAGCAACTTCTCCTGTACATCTTCCGGAATCTCGACAGCATCTGCTTCCTGCACATCATGTCCATAGATACCGAATGCAGGCAGTCCCTTCTGGGCATGTGTTGCCAATACGGATGCAAGGTATACGGCACCGGGTCTCTCCGTACCATTGAATCCCCAGACACCCTTGATCGTGTTGGGAGACATATCCATGGTCTCCGCTCCGTAACACCAGCAGGGAGTCACTGTCAGAGTAATGGCAACGCCTTCCGATTCAAAATAGTCTGCACATTTTGCCGCTTCTGCCACGCGTCCGATGGTGGTAGGTGAGATCACTACCTTTACCGGCTCTCCGTTGCTGTAACGAAGATTTTCTTCGAACAGCTTTTTGGCAGAAGAAGCCATATTCATGGTCTGTTCTTCCAGCGAACCTCTTACATTCAGATAACCCCGTCTCGCATCGATCACGGGACGGATTCCGATCACCGGATATTTTCCTATGTATCTGTTTTCAGCCATATTGTCCTCTTTTCTGCGCTGCCTCTTCATTCCATATCGTTTCTGTTTCTACCATGAGACTGCGGTATCAGCGCCGGTGCAGTCCCATAGTCTCTTAGCGGGTGATTCCCAGTTCGGCCTCTACCTCTGCGGACAGACGAATGAGTTGCTCTGCTTCCATCCGCTGTGCGACCGTCAGTTTCTTCCAGTCTACTCTTCTGCTATGCAGCGTCATGGGAACTCCCATCTTCTGTAAGGCGTATTTGGCATTCACGGGGTAGTTGCTGTTCTCGATCAGGGAGCACATGGTCAGCAGGTCTGTCACCTTCCGGGCTTTCTCAGGCTGTGCGGCATAGTTTTTGCATAACCAGTGGTACAGTCTGGGATGAAAATTCGCCATGACTCCGCTGTATCCGGCGGATCCCTCCTGCAATGATTCCAGTAATGTCGCAGTATTGGCATTGTAAAGCTTCAGATTGCTTCCCTGTATCAACTGCAATTTTTCACTCATGCTCGCCATATCGCAGCTGGTATCCTTCAGGAAATAAAATCTCTCGCTGTCTACCAGAAATTTCACCACTTCTCTGCTCAGTACTCTCTTATAAGGATAAGGACATTCATAAAATCCAAGAGGCAGATCCTTCGGAAGCTGTTCCATCAATGTCTGCAGCCTTTCAATCATCACCTGGTCGGATTCCTGCTGTGCAGCAGGCCTGTTGGAGATCAGGATCAGCGCGTCGATTCCCGTATCAGCCATGCGCTTCAGTTCTTCCGCCTGATCCTCCATGGAATCAGAAATATGCCCGGATGCAATCACCGGTTTTCCGTTCGCGTATTTCTTCACTGTTGCTGCGATTTTACAGCGTTCTTCCAGTGTCAGTTGGAACATTTCACTGGACTGACATACCGCAAACAGTCCGTCACAATCATTTTCAAAATACCATTCGGTCAGTTTCTCCAGCGCCGGATAGTCAATTTTATTATCCTCCGTATAAGGAGTCAGCATCACCGGCCATACTCCATTAGGAAATTCGTTTTTCATTGTTTCTCCCATCTGCCCGCCCTGCGGACTTATTTATTTGTATCTTACCTTTCCATCAGTACCGGTGCCTTAAGGATTCCGTAGGGTTCCACCTTATATTCCGGTGTATATTTTTCACCGCTGGTACGAAATACAGAATCATTCGTCACTTCCGGTCTGCCTCCTGCGAGATGAAAAGGACCGAATAAATTCCGCAAAGAACTGTAAATTTCTATCTCAAGGTGATTGTCACCTTCTTCTAATGCCTCTGTAATGTCGATCATTCCCGCTGCTCTCCAGGGAACTTCATAGGAAGCCATTCCCAGTCTGACCGTAGCGCAGGTACCCTTGAAGTCTTTCAGTTTCAAATAGATTCGGCTGTCCGGTCTCCTCTTACAGCGTGGATTCCATCGAAAATCATACAGGTATTTGACGCTGCCTGCATAATGGTACAATCCCTGGTCCGTCCAGTCGCCGATCATCAGTGCTGTCGGTTGTTCCGTAATCTTCCGGTCTGTGTTTACGCCAAACTCTCCGCAGAGATAACAGTTTTCCAGTTCCATGGAATTACGGTAACGACAGGTCAGCAGCAGTCTGTTCTCTCCCTCTGCCCAGCCCAGAAGCGGAATCCTCTTGATTCCTCTGTCATACAGGCATCCCGTGATCCGTTGTTCCACCGGCTGTCCGTTCAGATATATCTGAAAATTTTCCGGATGTTCGATTGCAAGTTCCGTGTAACCTGTAATTTTTTTGGCTGTATCAAATGTAAATTCCAGTGAGACTTCCGTTCCGTCCGCAGGATGAGGTTCTCTTACCCAACGGTAACGCTGTTCTTTTCCAAGGGCTGCTATGGAGTGCATTCCCAGTCCTGTGCGGATCTGTTCCTGTACCTCCCAGACCTGCATCGGTTCCGACCAGTTTCCCTCCTGTACGCGGTATCTGCAGCTATCCAGCGTATACAGGTTGGGATCGGTCAGCCGGATCGCCGTCCGTTCCGGCAGTACCTGAAGTTCTGTTTCATCAGCCTCTGCAGGCACTATACTTGTGCCGGTTGCCTTCCCCGCGATTTCCTCCAGGAAAAACAGGCGTGAAGTCTGTGCTTCCAACCGTGTCTGAAAAACGGTCTGTCCCTGTCCGGTCACGGTCTCCACCGTCTTATGATTTCCGGTGAGTGCATCCCACTCTTCCACAGAAGCCTCCATGGGTATGCGAATTTCTACTGCACAGTCTTCCGTCCGGTGATAGTTTGTCACGAACAAAAGCTGTCCTTTTTCTAGGAACTTCTGCAATGCGATACAACGGGTCTCTTCCCCGTCTCCGCTCCGGATGCTTACGGTTCTCGCTCCCGCATCCTCCAGTGCTTTTATAAGTTCCTCATCACTGTGTACCGCCACACAATTTTTCGCGGTAAACAGTTCTGCAGGCAGGTCGCTTTCCATAGCATCCAGTAGGACCGATCCCGGATCGGCCACGATTAGCTGACCGCCCTGTTCCACAAATTCTTTCAAAAGTCGGTAGGTACTGCTCAGCATGGTGCGGATCTTCGGCAGCACCACTATCCGGTACTGCATTTTCCCCAGGATCAGTCTTCCCTGTTCTACAGCTCCGTGCTTCGCCAGCAGAATCTCATCCCCCAGATCGGGGTCCAGATGATGATTGCAAAGCTTTTCCAGCAGCGCATTATATTCCCATCCGTATTCGTTGACCTTCTGCAGATCCCGTTCCTTGCGGCGCACAGGATTGCCGTAGGGGCTGGCCCCCATCATGCTCCATGCCGTAGTCGCCGGATGCAGTAACAGATACTGCTGGCTGGGAGAGCCTTCTTCCAGTACGGCACTCAGCCGCCCGAAATAGTCCTCCACCACATGGTCCCTTCTCCACCAGGGGATATTGTAGCCGAAGCCCGGAGGACAGTCTCTCTTCCTGCCACCGGTCAGAGAATACAATGACAGGTGCTGGCAGCGCTTATTCACGCCCAGTGCGTATTGCCAGTCTCCGATATGCCGCTGTCCTTCGAAGGTAAAATCCCATCCAGTCACGCCATAGGTTTCGGAGATGACATTCTTTTTCCCCATCTGGTGCGCCACGCTGACGCATTGCTTCACGGTGAGAAATTCGTCCGTCTTGTCCTGGAGGATATCCACTCCGGGAATATCCTCATATTCATACAGTGGCATCGTTGCTCCGCTGACTCTGGTAGACAGTCCCAGCTTATCCTCCTGAAGAAAATGTCCTGTCATGAGCAGATGGTGCTCTCTGCACCATGCGGCGATCTGTGCGGAATAATTTTCGCTGAACCGCAATGCGATGGCATGCCAGTAGTCATGCCTTATCTTCGCACTGCCCTCTCCTTCGAAAAAAAACAGAGGGATTCTGCCAATAGGATCATAGCCTTTCTTCTCCCGGAAATACTCTGCGAATCCGTAAGTCCAGGGAATCCAGCTCCGGTCTGCCCCAAAAGCAGAATGAGTGTCCGCCAGACTGGGTTCATCTGTAAAAATTCCGGGAATCGTTTTACCGAATTCCTCTCCAAACCGTTCCAGATATTTATCATGGGTCAGATGCAGGAATCTCTGTACCGTATCCGGATTCAGGTTGTCCACGGGAGTCTCCCCGTTGAACCATTCACTTTTCGCCGATATTTCCAGGCGCAAAATGAGAAATACCTGTTTGCATCCGGAATGCTGTTTTTTCTCTTCCGGCTTCGGAACTTCTGTCATGACATTTTCCAGCCGCTCCAGAAAATAAATGGCATCTCCCTGTACCAATGCGGTGAATACTGCAATAAGGTGTTCTTCCTGCCATACTGCCGTATCACAGATATCGCATACCTGTAGGGTCAGCCCTTTCAGGCGATAGGCATCTCCTCCGGCTGCCACCATTCCTCCGGCATTACCGGAAGGCCAGCGGTCATCATCATACAGCCAGGCCGCTATGCCCAACTGTTTTGCTTCATCCACCGCTGCCTCCACGCAGTCCATCCATTCTCTGCCCAGATAGGGAGTCTCCAGACCATCCCGGGAGTGAATGAAGAATCCTCCTACTCCCTGCTCATAAAGCTCTCTTACCTGCCGTCTGACTTCTTCCGGGGTCATTTCCGCATTCCAGGACCAGAAAGGAGTTCCCCGGTATTCTCTTGCCGGATTCTGAAATTTTCTGTAGATGTCTTCCTTTGCCCTGTTGCTGTCTTTCATAATCAGTCCTCTAATGTAAAGCTTACATACACGATCTTTTCCCGTTTCCAGGTATAAGTGATCATAATCTTATTGTCGTCGTTGCAGATTACGGAAGGATAGCAATAATCGCCTCTCTGATCCTCTAACGTACAGATGATCTCGAAGGTCTCCCCATTGTCTCTGGACAACGCAACGCTAAGCGGTGTTCTCGGTCCCTTGTAATAGCCGGGCAGATTCTCTCTGGGATTATAGACCAGCACCAGATCACCGTTCTTTAATTTGACCAAATCGATACCGCTGTTATTGTTGGGAAGTCCGGTATCATATGCCAGACACCATGTTCTTCCGCCGTCCTCGGAATCGCTGCGGATGATCCGGGAACTGCTGCTACGGCAGAGCATATGTACTTTTCCGTCCCGATCCTCCCAGAGGGTAGGCTGAATAATCCCTTTTCCGTAGATATAGTGTCTTTCATAAGGTCTGTCGATCACCTGCACGTTATGAACGCCCTTATCTGTGATTGCCAGTCTGTGCAGCGGCACCAGATCGCTTCTCTCCCAGGTGCGGCAGTCATCTTTGGAGATATCCACGAATCCGTCCCACAATTCCCCTTCCAGAGATCCGGGAGCCAGTACGGTGCCGTCACTTAGCCGGATGGGTTTATTCTTGACAGGGCCTCTTCCTCCGATATCTCCGGGTACCAGTTCCTGCGGCTCTGAGAAGGTGTGTCCTTCATCTTCGCTTTCCATATACCAGGTCACCCATTCCGAGATTAGCTTACCGACTTTATAGAAGAGGATAATTTTTCCATCTTCCTTGCGGAAAAGTACGGGATTCCACATGGCAACCCCTCTTACATCCGCTACCTTTACCGGTTGTCCCCAGCCATCCTTATCACGTATCGCTGTCCAGATCGCCACATCCGGGTTCTTTTCCCATGCGCCGCCGAACCATGCCGCCAGAATGCCGCCGTCCTTTAATTCCAGCAGTGTTGAGGCATGGGCACTGTCAAAGGGGTTGTTATCATCTGTGATAAATTCCTGTGTATAATTTGTAATCTTCATACTGTTAGTCACACCTTCCATTGCCTGATTCTGTCTTTTTAGCAGAATGAACGGGTAACATGCCCGTTCACTCTGTGTTATGTTCTGTTACTTTCTTTTGTCCGATGACTTATTTGGTCTCTGCTACGGCACGGGCTTCTGCGTCATTCCACAGCTGCTCCAGTTCTCTTACGCCCATATCCTCAGCCTTCTTGATCAGTGCATCCCAGTTGTCGATGGATTCCTTGCCGGTAATGTACTTATCATATTCCTGTGTGAAGAAAGTATCCAAATCGGTGGTCAGTTCTTTCACACGGTCTGCTTCTTCGGTAGTGAAGGAAGGTGCAATGTGCGGCTGTACATAAGCGTCATCCTCATTGATGATCTTCCAGTAATCTTCTGTCAGATCGGACCAGCTTCCGGTGATCATCTGGATCTCACGCTGGGTCTTGATGTTACATGCATACATGGAGAAGTCCAGCTTGCCTGCACCAATATCTGTCCAGCATGCATAGTAATCAGAAGGAGATGCATCCTTGAACTGCATTACATAATCGGAAATATATTCTGCCTCACCGTCTGCATTGTACTGGAAGGTCTCACCCTCGATACCGTAGTTGGTAATGTCGGAAGCCTCCATGGAGTACATCCAGTCGATGAATTTAATGATCTGATCTTTGTTCTTGGCATTTGCATTGATTGCATACAGCTTACCGAATCTGGTATCGTAGGATACGGCACGTCTCTCACCCAGGCTGTTCTCGGGAATCGGCAGTACCTGGAAAGTAGCATTCTCGTTACCGTCGATCTTACGCAGTTCGTTGGTGTAGTTCTGACCGAAGCCACTGTTATCTACGAAGAAGAAGGACTGACCGCTGCTGCACTTGGTCGTCATGGAATCAGAGTCAGTAGTTGCATATTCCTGATCCAGAACGCCGGTGGTGTATGCCTTATTCAGGAACTTCAGAACTTCTTTGAAGTTGGTGTCTGCGGGACCGTATACATACTTGCCCAGATCCTCATCCCAGTACATACCGGAGCTTCCGGATACGGAACCGAAGCCGGAGCCTAACATATAGGAAGTGGTCTTTAACAGGTTAGCAGTTCCCTTTCTGATTGCCCAGGGAGTGCTGTCAGGATAGATCTCTTTTAGCTGCGACAGTGCATCCAGTACTTCATCCCATGTGGTAGGGGTTGCAATTCCGTTCTCTTCCAGAAGATCAGTACGAATTACGGGGCCGAAGCCGTTGGCCCACTCATCACGAAGTACTACAGGGAATACATACATTTCACCATCTACCATGTATCTCTGCATTTCAGGATACTGCTGCCAGAACTTGTAGAAGTTCGGCATGGTCTCTTCGTTGATATACTGGCTCAAAGGCTCGAAGATACCCTCGGATGCGAAATCGGAAATATCACTTGCGCTTCTCAGGTAAATGATATTCGGGAAGTTCTGTGTGGACAAAGCAATATTTTTTTCTCGTCATAGCTGCTGGAAGGAACAATCTGGAAATCCAGCTTTACATTGGTTGCTTCAAAAATTGCCTCATGGGACTTGCTGTCCTGTGCCATGGGCTGCTGGCTGGAATCCATGACCATAATGCTGATCTCCAGCGGCTCGTCGCTGATCCAAGAAGGATGCTCGCTGTTTGTTTCCTGTGTGCCTGCACTTGCAGTGCTCTCCTGTGCATTATTTGTTGTGGCATCATTACTGCCGGAAGCATCGGATCCACATCCTGTCAACAGAGATGCGCTCATTGCTGTTACTGCCAATAAGGCTGTCAGTTTTTGGAATACTTTCTTTTTCATTTAACCTCTCCTTTTCTTAAATACATTCTTCCTTTATAATTTGTTTCTTTATCCCTTAACTGCTCCGACCATAACACCCTTTGTGAAGTACTTCTGTAACAGAGGGTATACAAGCAGAATAGGTACGATGGAAATAATGATCACCGCATATTTATAGTTGGTTGCGATGATGTTGACACTTCCTGTGATCTCGGAGGTGTCTCCCTGTATTACGATGTCACGCATGACAACCTGTACAGGATATTTTTTCTGATCATTCAGGTACAACATGGAAGGAAAATAGCTGTTCCAATGGTACACGGCATAGTATAATGTCATGGTTGCGATGATCGGTTTGGACAACGGCAGAACGATCTTGCTGAAGATCGTAATGTCATTTGCACCGTCCAGATACGCGGATTCTACCAGGGAATCCGGGATTGCCTGGTAGGAAGTTCTCATAATGATCATATTGTAGGTACTGATGGCAGGCGGCAGAACGATGGCCCACATGGTGTTGATCATATGAAGCTTATTGATTACCAGGTAGGTAGGGATCATACCACCGTTTACGAACATTGTGATCATGATCAGTACGGTAAATGCCTTTCGTCCATAAAAATCCTTTCTGGAAAGAGGATATGCACACATTGCGGTAAGTACCAGACAGATCAGGGTTCCCAGACCTGTGTATAAAAAGGTGTTCTTATATCCGCTCCAGATTCTCTGGTTCTCGAATACTGCCTTGTAGGCATCGAAATTGATTCCTCTGGGGAACAGCGTTACCAGTCCCTGATTGATATACTGCGAAGAACTGATAGACACAATAAATACATAAAACATCGGGTAGAACATAATGAATCCGAGGATTGCCAGCAGAAGGTAGTTCACAACATCAAATATTTTGCTGCCGATTCCCTGCGGTTTTTTGCTTTTTGTTTTTACTCTCTTAGCCATTTCTGTCCTCCTACCACAAGCTGCTGTCACTGAGTTTTTTTGATATCTGATTGGATGTTACCAGCAGGATCACACCTATGACTGACTGGAACAGCCCCACCGCTGTAGAATAACTGAAGTCCGCGCTCAGAATACCTCGTCTGTATACATAAGTGGAAATTACATCCGCAGTCTCATAAGTAGATCCGTTATACAGCAGGATGATCTTCTCGTATCCCAGGGACATCAGTCGTCCGATCTGCATAATCAGCATAATGGAGATGGTCGGTGCAATAGAGGGAAGCGTTACCGATTTAATTCTCTGGAAACGGTTCGCTCCATCGATCATTGCCGCCTCCAGGATCTCCTGGTCCACAGAGGTCAGTGCCGACAGGTAAATAATGGAAGTCCATCCACAGGTCTGCCAGATACCGGATGCGGTAAATATGGTGCGGAACCATTCGGGCAATACCATGAACTGGATCTTGTCAAAACCGAATGCTGCGATAATCTGATTAATGATTCCGTCCAGGGACAGGAAATTCATTACCATACCACAGACAACCACGGTAGAAATGAAGTGAGGCAGGTAGCTGACAGTCTGGATCACTCTCTTGAACTTGGCATTTGTTACCTCGTTCAACATCAGTGCCAGGAGGATCGGTACCGGGAAGCCCCACAGCAGTCCGTAGATATTTAACAGTAATGTATTTTTCACCAGTTTCCAGAAATAAGGATCCGTCAGGAACTTCTGGAACCATTTGAAGCCCACCCAGGGGCTTCCCCATACACCCTTTGCAATCTTGTAATCCTTAAATGCGATCAGTACCCCGTACAAAGGCAGGTAATGGAACAGGATGTAATAGATGATCGGAAGCAACATCATAATGTACAGATATTTGCATTTCTTGATCTTCTTCCACGGCGATGTTTTCATGTTGTCTCTCCTTCTGTGCAATCATTATTTCTTATTGTTCTGTATTAGAGAACGCTGTTCTCCAAAATATCTTTTTGAAAAGGATTGATTTCTCAATCCCCTTTTTCACATTTTTTAACTTAATAAAGAATGTTTTGTAATTCCCGTATTTTGTTCTGTAATTCCTTTGCCAGCGACTGGATCCGTTCGTCATAGAATCTCAGGGAAGGTCCTGTGATACTCACTCCTGCCACCACCTGGCCATTTCTGCCAAGTACCGGAACTGCTACACATTTCACACCGAATTCGTGTTCCATATTGTCTATTGCATAGCCGCGCTGCCGGGTCTCTCTGAGTTCCTTCATTAGTGCATCCCCATCCGTGATGGTGTAGTCGGTATAGGCTTCCAGCTTTCTGGCTGCGTAGGCCCGTTGTTTCTCCTCCGGGAGATATGCCAGCATCGCCTTGCCAAGTCCGGTGCAATGCATCTGTGCATGTTCACCCATGATCGGGCGCATAAGGTCAATGGAGGTCTTCGGATAAGCGGAGGTCACATAGATGATCTCCTGTTCATGGGGGATCGCAAGATAAACTCTCTCGCCTGCCATATCTGCAAGTTCCTGTAAATACGGGGCTGCCACACTACCGATGCTTAAGTTCTGTCCCAGAGAATAACACAGGGAGTACACGCTGAGTCCCAGCTTATATCTGCCGCTCTCATCATCCTGATCCAGATACCCCATTGCCTTGAAAGTAGACAAAATATTATGTACGTTACTTTTATTCAGATCCAGTTGTTCGCTGATCTCTGTCACACCCCAACTGCTTTTTTTCGTAAAGCAGTTCAAAATTTCAAGAGCTTTCTGCAGGCTCTTTACTTTTACTTCTGCCTCATTCACCATCTTGCGTTCTCCATTTAGTAATCGCGTTCTTTATTTCATAACATCATTATATATTTTTTGCCGGCTAAAAATCAATAGCACATTTTGATAAATTAGCCTCGTAACTTTTGTCTATAATTAACTTCGTGTTCTGCAATTGAGAACCATCTGACCAAAAGAATCCATTCCGAATATCAATATAATGATGGTGCATTTTCTTTTGTTGTGATATGATGGTACAAGACAGTGTTCGACTTTTTTTCACGAAAGAGGTGCATTTATGACAATATCCTGGTTATCCCTTTTCTGGCTGTTTTTCTTTTATTCCTTTATCGGATGGTGTATTGAGGTTTGTGCTGCCGCCATACAGCATCGTAAATTTGTCAACCGTGGTTTTGTGACCGGACCATTATGTCCGATTTATGGCTTTGGTGCTGTATTATTTGAGATTTTCCTGCCGGAACTGACAGAAGATCCCTTCTTCCTGTTTCTGGGAGGCTTTGTACTGGCATCCCTGCTGGAATATTTCACGGGAATGTTTTTTGAAAAAGTCTATAAGAAAAAGCTGTGGGATTATTCCCGCTTCCGTTATAACGTGGGCGGTTATATCTGCCTGCCGTTCTCCCTGCTGTGGGGTGCCTTAAGCGTTGTGACCGTAATGTTCGCGGATCCCTTTTTAAATAAATTGTTCGAAAAGATCCCACATCTGATTTCTGTTATATTGCTCTTAGTATTGGGAGGGCTGCTCCTTCTGGATGCCATCAGTTCCGCAGTATCTACCCTGAGTCTGCAGATCCAGGCGAAACATCAGGTGGAATCCGCATTGGAAAAACAAACCGCCCGACTGGATCAGATCACGGAAGGTCTGGGCGAGACTTCCCGTTTCCTGGAAAACGCACTGACCAGACATATTCAGAAACGTCTGCAAAAGTCCTACCCTTCCATCAGCTTAGAGACTCTGGTAAAAGCCAGGGCGGAACGTAAGAAATCCACCGTCTTTGCAGAAGGCTGCAGCTTTTATAAACTTTTCTGTCTGTTTTTCATAGGTGCCTTCTTAGGTGATATCACAGAGACAATCTTCTGCCGCATCACCGCCGGTGTCTGGATGAGCCGCAGCAGTGTGATCTACGGACCTTTCAGTATTGTATGGGGACTGGGCTGTGCCTTTCTGACACTGCTGCTCTACCGCTACCGCAATAAAAGCGACAGTTCTATTTTCCTGGCAGGAACTCTGCTGGGCGGTGCCTACGAATATGGCTGCAGCGTTTTCACGGAAATGGTCTTCGGCACGATCTTCTGGGATTACAGCGGATTTGCCTTTAACTTAGGTGGTCGTATCAACCTGCTGTACTGCTTCTTCTGGGGCATTGCCGCTGTGGTATGGATGCGGCTGATCTATCCGAAGCTGTCCGACTGGATCGAGAAGATTCCGAAAAAGCCCGGCACGATCGTCTGCAATATTCTGATCGTATTTATGATCCTGAATATGCTGATCTCCGCGCTTGCACTTGCCAGATACACTGAGCGCAACGATGCTTCCTACTCCGTGGAGACCACAGAGCTTACCGGATTACAACAATTTTTAGATACGCATTATCCCGATGCCCGAATGGAACGCATCTATCCGAATGCCAAAATGGTGAATTAATTTAGACTAATGAATGATGGGAGACTGACCTGCCATGCAGATCGATGACTTAACCGCAGGGTTATCCATTAGCTTTATCATCCATCTGAATACCGAAGAACTTCAATTTGAATCCCGCATTCTCGAAGTCTACTCCCGCAGACATACCCTGTTGGCTGAGGGTGTGTTCACTGATGATAAAATCATCTCTTTCCGCGGAAAAGGGCTGATCGTTGACCTGTTGGTCACTCTGCCCGATGACAAACCGCAGTTATTCAAAAATGTCACTACCAATGTGGTGAGGCGCGCCGACGGTACCCTCTGCTATACCGTCTTCAGCATCGCCGGAAGCAAAACCTACAACCGCAGACAAAGCTATCGCTGTTATGTCGGCATCGAGACCGCTGTTCAATGCGGTCTGAACCGTTCCGCTCACGATGCCATCATCAAGGATATCAGTTATAACGGATTTGCCGTAGTCAGCAAGGAAGATCTGGAACTGGGTGCCAACCAGACTGTACACGCTGTCCTGAATGATTACCTGGAGGAAACTGCGGAGAACTTTAATTTCCACCTGTATGGGCTGGTCGCCCGTGTGCAGGAATTAGAGAATGGATTGTTCCTCTATGGCTGCCGGCTCAATAATCCGGTTCCCGGACTGGAACAATATATCGTGAAAAAAGAGAGAGCTGTCCTGCGAAAAAGACAGATATAACGCAAAAAGCCGCTGCCCTTACGGGCAACGGCTTTTGTATTCAAAGATTATCCCTCTATGGCGATGTATTTATTGGTCTCCACTGCGGGTTTTGCTTCCTTCTTAGGAACATTCAGGGTCAGGATACCATGTTTGAACTCCCCCTTGATATCCTCCTGGGTCAGGTTGTCACCAACATAGAAGCTACGCTGGCAAG
>ERZ808240.3057-NODE-3057-length-17044-cov-7.622403_pt1 | contig 17044 bp, 13 predicted proteins | sample MGYA00521084_ERZ808240 | MGnify/ENA primary metagenome ERZ808240 (study PRJEB31516, sample SAMN03275571) | gut metagenome | biome: mammalia-associated habitat; material: feces | host: Papio cynocephalus | place: Kenya | collected 2012-08-06 ... | reverse complement strand
ATCTATTTATGATTTGGTTTTTGCACTTTCTTTCCTTATTATCAGTTATTTGCAGGTGCTGTCGTCAAAATTCATCAAGTCGAATCATAGTTGTTTTAGTATATACAGTTTCCACGCTTTTTTCTTACACTTGGCAAAAGGATAATAAAAAAAGCATTGGGCAAATATAAATATCCTCTTTTTTCTGAGCAGAAGTATATACAGGACTATCCAAAGTTTACAAAACATACTTTTGGCTTTGTAAAGCGATATATAAATACTCGTGTGGTTGACTATAATAATCCAGGAATAAGTGATGTGGATTATGACGCATACATTGTAGGAAGTGATCAGGTTTGGAGGCCTTCATATAATAATATAGGATTTACTTTTCTTTCATTTGCCAAAGATTGGAGTGTAAAACGTTGTGCCTATGCTGCATCCTTCGGTACGAACGAATGGGAATTCACTCCAAAAGAGACAGAAATGTGTAAGGCTTTGGCCAAAAAATTTGATGCTGTTAGTGTAAGGGAGTTTTCTGGAATACATCTTTGTGAAAAATATTTGGGAATAAAGGCCCAGCATGTACTTGATCCGACATTGCTCTTGCAAAGGCAAGATTATGAACAACTTATAGAAAATTCCAATACAACTCCTTCCAAAGGACAATTGTTTGTACATATTTTGGATAAAAGTGAAGACAAATGCAGATTGGTTGAAACAATAGCTAAAAAAAATAATTGGATTCCTTTTGAAGTGAATTGTGAAGTTGATGAGCATGAGTTAAACGAACCAATAGAAAAAAGAATACAGCCTCCAGTAGAACAATGGCTACGTGCATTTAAGGATGCTAAATTTGTTGTTACCGATTCGTTCCATGCTATGGTTTTCTCTATTTTATTTAATAAGCAATTTATAGTTTATGCTAATAATGGCCGTGGAGCAGCAAGGTTTCAATCTTTATTGAGGTCATTGGGGTATAAAGATCATTTAATCTACAATTCGGCAGACTATAATAATATGAGGATAAGCACTATCGATTACGAACAAGTGAATGCAAAGATTGCTTCATTAAGGAAGGATTCTTTGGAATTTTTATTAAAAGGATTAGGCAAATGAAAAAAGTTTTAACCATATTCACTCCTACATATAATCGGGCATACATATTGCCAAATTTGTACGAAAGTCTGTGCAAAGAGCCTACAGATGCATTTATATGGCTAATTGTTGATGACGGAAGTACTGACAATACGCAAGAATTTGTGGAAAGATGGCAACGTGAAAGCAAGTTGGAGATAATATATCACAAACAGTCAAATGGCGGAAAGATGCGTGCCCATAATAAGGGAGTTCAACTTTGTACTACACAATTGTTTTTCTGCATAGACAGCGACGATCAAATAGCGTCAGGTGCGATATCAAAAATTTTAGAGACTTATCAAATCCTTATCGATGATGAGTTTCTTAGCGGCATTGCCGCTAAGAAACTCATCATCAACAGGTTATCCTCACCAAATCTTCCAAACATAACCAGAAGTACACTTCATGGCATATATAAGACTGGTTTTAAGGGGGACACGTCATTGGTTTTCAAAACTTCCGTTTTAAGAGAATTTCCTTTTCCAGAAATAGAAGGTGAGAAATTTGTCACAGAGGGATATGTGTATGACCAAATAGACCAAAAGTATGAACTATTGATATTGAATGAGTTTCTTATGCGTTGTGAATACCGAGAAGATGGTTATACTGTGAATGCAAACAGCCTTTATTTGAAATATCCTAAGGGATGGGCATTGTATTATTCTCAATACTATGATTTTTATGCTAAGGCATTGCGAGACAAGGTTAAGTATATGGGATATTATATGAGTATGTGCATGATTGCAAAAGTACCCTTATGGAAAATAGTGAAAGAAGCGCCATCGGCATTGATGTGCTTGTTGAGTATACCTGTTGGAGTGAAATTTTATAAAAGATTTACATCAAATAGATCGCAGGAATGAAAGTTTTCAAAGATAAAAAGTGGCTTTTTATCATATTAATGATAATTGATACTCTAGCAGGCATTTCTAATTTTATGGAACCTGCTAATGTATTTGTTGCTGTTAGCATTGTTCTTTCATTAATGGTAATTCTTTTAGGGAGTGAAATGGCTACATTGTATCTTATGATAGCTTTGTGTCCTTTTTATAATTCCTTGAATTTTAGTGGACTTGCAGCAGGTTTTGTTATCCCTATATTTGCGTTGATGAAAATTCCCAAATCAAATAGAGTACAAAATTTTTGGGGAGTAAGTATATTTTTATTCTTTCTTATTTGGTTCTTACATGATATACAATATCAGACTTTTGCAAAAACGGTATTCGCTCTTTTAGTTCCATTGTATGTGTTCATTTACATAATGCGTAATAAATTTAGTGGATATGACGGATATTATGCAATGTGGCTCGTAATATGTTCTTCATTGATTGCTATGTCTTGTATCTTTATTGTGCAAGGCGCTGATTTAGACTCTTTTATTTACGCAAGTCATGCAGGTGAAATGCGTTTAGGAGAAGCTGATACTGCTGATGGACAAAAAAATCAATTAGGCGGTGCTATGGGATTCCCTATTTACACCATAACAATAATAACCTTGTTCATCCAATTGCTGATGACGCGCCATTATAATGCAATAAAAAAAGGCGCAATAATAATAGTAGGATTTTCTTTGTTCTTTATAACTTTTTTAACAGTAAGTCGTGTTTACATTTTAGGACTTACAACATTGCTTTTATTGCTTGTATTACATATATTGCATGGAAGATCTGTTAAGTCTATGATCTTTTTAGCGGTAGCATTGTTCATTATACTAATGATATCTGCAAATTATTTATCTGATTATATTGATCAAATCTTAAATCAATATATGGGAAGAATGGATTATGATGGAGATAATTCAGGAACAGGTATTCGTGGAACTATTTATGCAGATTGTATTGATTACCTATCAAATAACATCGAATGTTTGCTAATAGGGAAGGGAAATAGGGCATATCCATTAATCGGTGCAATGCTAAACAGACCTATGTCTATGTCTGCTCATAATATAATTATAGATGCTCTAATGTCATTTGGGGTGATAGGAACAATATTTTTGATTGTTATATATAAAAGTGTATATAATAAAGAACATAGGAGAATAGGGATAAGATGGTCTTTCTTTAGAATAATTCCTTTAACTTGTGTCTTTGTAATGTATCAGACGGGATCTCCTTTCTTGCAAGATAAGACGTATCCTTTTCTTTTGTTCTTAGTCCTGAATATAATTCATTGCACAGATAACAGTAAATATGATAATGCAAATAAATCAATAAACTTCAAAAAAACAATATGATACCTAAAATTATACATTATTGTTGGTTTGGGCATAAGCCCTTACCTTCTATGGCAAGACATTGTATTGAATCGTGGAAAAAGTTTCTTCCTGATTATGAGATAAAAGAATGGAATGAAGATAATTTTGATGTTAATATCATTCCATATACAAAAGAAGCCTATGCAGCGAAGAAATATGCATTTGTAAGTGACTATGCTCGTTTTTGGATCCTTTATAATTATGGCGGCTTGTATTTTGATACCGATGTAGAGGTAATTCATAATATGAACCATATCATTCAAAAAGGACCTTTTATGGGATTTGAACAACCTAATGAGGAAATAAAGAAAAGAAATAAACAAGAATATGGTGTTGCCCCTGGTCTTGGTCTAGGTGTAAACCCTGGTCTTGGTCTATATAAAGAAATACTAGATTATTATAGCACTCTTCATTTCTTAGATGAAGATGGTAACCCAAATCCTGTTACTATAGTAAAGCATACAACAGATATTCTTAAATCAAAAGGACTAATAGCAAACAATAAAATTCAACAGGTAGAAGGTGTTTGGATTTATCCATGGGATGTATTTTGTCCACAAAGTTTTTATACAAAGAAAATGCATATAACTAACAATACCGTTTCAATACATTTGTATAGTGATAGTTGGAATACACCATATAAGAAATTCAAGAGTTTTATCATTCGGCATATTGGCACTGCATTAACAGAGTATATAGTTAAGTTAAAAAATAAGATACACTAACCATGTTGCTTTCAATTATTATTCCTATTTATAACGTTGAGAAATATGTCGAGAAGTGTATTCGTAGTTGCGAGACGCAAGACATTCCAAAGAATGATTATGAGATCATTGTTGTAAATGATGGCTCGCCAGACAATAGCTTAAAAATAGTAGAATGTTTGTCAAAAGAGTTTTCAAACATTAAAATAAAGTCTCAAAAAAATGCGGGGTTGTCTGCTGCTCGCAATACAGGTATGTACATAGCAAGTGGTGATTATTATATGTTTGTGGATTCGGACGATTGGATTGCAGAAAATTGTTTGGGAAAGATATGTATGAAGTTGAGGACTGAATGTCCCGATGCTCTTGCAATATGTGCTGCTAATGTAATTGATGGTAACATTGATAGGCGTCAAAGTTATATAGATGAAACTCCGATAAGGGGAAGGGACTTTCTTAGAAAGAATTTTTCGCCATGTGCTCCTTTTTCAATCTGGTCTTCATCATTCTTCAAAAAGTATGAATTGACTTTTTATGAAGGAATTTTCCATGAGGATTCAGAGTTTACTCCACGGGCTTATTATTTGGCTGATAAAGTATCATTTATAAATGATATAATATATTATGTATATCAGAATCCCCATTCGATTACTCGTACTCCTAATCCTAAAAGGGCATTTGATCTTGTAAATGTGGTGTGTGTACATCTTTCAGTGTTCTGCAAATATGTACAAGAAGATTATAAGCAGATATTCTATGATCAAGTTGCAATGTATTTGAATAATGCTTTGTGTTATATTGTTAATTCAAATAATAAATCACAGAGGCAATTGAACGATATGATATATGATAATCGGACTATTATAAATGATGTAAAGCAATCAAAGAGTCTAAAATATCGTATTGAGGCTTTTCTGTTTTGCCTTTTTCCAAAACATTATGTTGGAATTTATAAATTGCTGAAACTAAAGTTATAAGCATATATTACTTATTTCAAATCTAAAAAATATGAGTAAACTCTGTCTAATATACAATACAGCCCCTCGTTATCGTGAGGCTGTTTTTCGTGCTATTGATTCAGAATACGATTGCGATTGGTATTTTGGTGAGCTGAAGTCTGATATAAAGGAAATGGACACATCTTTATTGAAAAATGTGTCTTATTATAAAACAAATGGTAATCCAACAAAGCTATATTGGAAGCGAGGTATTTTGAAGTTGCTATTCAAAAAAAAATATCAGAATTTCTTTATGTTAGCAGAAGTTCGATCTATAACAGATTGGATATTTTTTTTGTTAGCATCAAATTTCTTTAAAAAAAAGAGAGTTTATATATGGACGCATGGTTGGTATGGTAAAGAAAGTGGATTTGATGCAAAAATGAAATTATGGCTATTCCGCCATGTTTCAGGAACATTTGTCTATGGCGATAGAGCTAAGAAACTTCTTGAAGGGAAAGGAATACCAAAAGAAAAACTTTTTGCCATTCATAATTCTCTTGATTATGACAAGCAGAAAGCTCTTCGAGAGGCTATTACACCATCTGATATTTACAAAGAGCATTTTCATAATGAGTACCCTACAATCATTTTTATCGGACGTTTGACAAAAGTCAAGAAGCTAGATTTGGTAATAGATGCGATAGACAGATTGCAGAAACATGGAGAATTTTATAATCTCGTTTTTGTAGGTGATGGATCGGAAAAGAATAATCTTGAAAGAAAAGTTTCAGACTTGAATATGCAAAATAGTGTATGGTTCTATGGCGCATGCTATGACGAGAAGAAAAATGCCGAACTGGTGTATAATGCCGATTTATGTGTATCTCCTGGTAATGTTGGCTTAACAGCAATGCATGCTCTTTCTTTTGGATGCCCCGTAGTTACTCACGACAATTTTGCATGGCAAATGCCAGAATTTGAAGCTATACATGCTGGAACTACAGGCGATTTCTTTAAACAAAATGACACTGATAGTTTAGCATCTGTTATAAGTAGCTGGTTTGCAAATAAACAGAAGCAACGTTGTATTGTTCGTCAGGCTTGTTTTGATGAAATAGATTCAAACTGGAATCCTTATTATCAAATGAATGTCATAAAACAGAATTTAAAATTGGTATGACCTTAGGCTATAACAAAAATGGTAAAGGTAAAAAGATTGCATGAGCAAAACACTTCTTCAAATCAACGTCACTGCCAATTGGGGTAGTACGGGCAAGATTGCAGAGCAGATAGGCTTGTGTGCTATGGCACATGGATGGGAGTCGTATATAGCCTATGGTAGGATGATGAACCCATCTAAGAGCAAACTGATTAAAATAGGAACCAACTTTGATGTGTATGAACATTATGCTGAGGGGTTGTTTCTGGACAATGAAGGGTTGGCATCGCGAGGGGCTACTAAGGCGTTTTTGAAAAAGGTGGACGAGATAAAGCCAGATGTGGTGCATCTGCATAATATTCACGACCACTATATGAATTATCGGTTGCTGTTTAAATATCTTGCAGAGAAAAACATCCCCGTAGTATGGACACAGCACGACCAATGGGCCACAACAGGGCATTGCATGTATAATGTTTGTGGGTGCGAACGTTGGAAAGATGAATGCCATGATTGTCCTTTATCAAAATGGTATTCGTTAGATTGCTCAAGACGAAACCATCGGTTGAAAAAAAAACTATTGGCTGAAATTCCGTCTCTAACGATTGTGGCCGTATCTGAATGGCTTGGTGATAATATCCGACAATCGCATCTAAAAAATCGCCCGATAGAGGTGATACATAATGGGATAGATATACATACGTTTAGCCCACAGCCAACGAATGTTTATGAACGTTATGGCATTGATAAATCAAAAAAAATTGTTCTTGGCGTGGCGGCTGTATGGGATAAGCGAAAGGGACTGACAGATTTTTATAACTTAGCGCAAAGGCTTCCTGCAGAAGAGTTTGTTATAATTATTGTAGGGCAACAAACGACTACAGATACACGGAACTTAAAGAGTGGATGCCAAATGATATTTATAGATAGAACACAGAATGCACTTGAATTGGCTCAATTGTATTCTTCGGCATCGGTGTTTGTAAATCCGACGTATCAAGATAATTATCCAACAACCAATCTTGAGGCAATTGCTTGTGGAACACCTGTTGCTACATATCGCACGGGAGGTTCGCCTGAGGCTATTGATAAAAATACAGGTGTTATCGTGGAACAAGGTGATACAGACAATCTTGAAAAAGCTGTATATCAACTAACTTCTAGTAATTATTTGGAGAAATGCCGCTCAAAGGCGCAGAGAGAGTTTGACAACAAAACATGTTTTAATCCATATATTTCGCTTTATAATAAGCTAATCGGGGGGGGTAAAATCTTAATTCTTGGCATCTCAAGCATTTGGAATAATGATAAGGGGCTTGATGATTTTATTGCATTAAGTAGGAATGATGACTTTGTCGTAATGCTGGTTGGAGTGAGTGCAGAACAAGCTAAGCAATTGAATAGCGAAAAGTATAGAGGGTGTAATCTTATTCCTATATGCCGCACTCAAAACCAGCAGGAACTTGCTATGATATATTCTATGGCAGATGTTTTTGTAAATCTTACATACGCCGATATGTTCCCAACGGTTAATCTTGAGGCTCTTGCTTGTGGCACTCCTGTTGTTACTTATAGAACGGGCGGATCGCCCGAAGCGGTGGACGAACGGACTGGTGTCGTGGTAGATCAAGGTGATGTAGAAGCGGTTGCTGAGGCCGTACGCAATATAAAGAAGCATCCTTTATCTTCGGCAGATTGTAGGAAGAGGGCAATAGAAAATTTTGATAAAGGACAATGTTTTGAGAAATACATAAGTTTGTACAATAGACTTATAGACGGCAACAATAAATCACGTCTGTAAGCCTTTTTTCTTAATAAAATTATGACGAAGAAAAAGAAAATCCTTTTCGTATGTCAGTACTTCTATCCCGAAACATTTCGTGGCAATGACATAGCTTTTCATTGGGCAGAACAGGGGCATGAAGTACATGTAGTTACGGGCATACCCAATTATCCCAAGGGGAAGTTTTTTCCTGGGTATGGATTGTTTAAGAAACGACATGAGGTGATAAAGGGTGTGAAGGTGACGCATTTGCCCATAGTTCCACGTGGTGAGGATTGTAAGATTATGCTGATGCTCAATTACTTTAGCTTCCTCGTTGTAGGGTGGATATGGATGCTGTTCCATGCGCTGTGGCATAAGTATGATATGGTGTTTTGCCAGCAGTTGTCGCCTGTAATGATGTCGAGTCCAGCGGTGCTGTATAAGAAGTTGAGGCATGTGCCACTCTACACTTGGGTGCTCGACCTCTGGCCCGAGAGTTTAACGGCTGCAGGAGGCATCAATAATAAGCATATCCTTGGCTTTTTTGATTGGTTTGTGAAGAGTGAATATAAGAACTCCGACAAGATACTTACCTCTTCACAAAGTTTTGACCAGAGTATCTTAAAATATGGGGATTATCGTGATAAAATAATCTATTATCCTCAGTGGAGCGATGGAGCGTCTGATTTGTCAAAATCCCAATTTGTTATTCCTGAAAAATTGCAACAACTTTCTTCCGATGGCAACTTTATTGTGATGTTTGCTGGTGCTGTGGGCGAGGCGCATGGTATGGAGTGTAATATGCAAGCAGCCTTAAAGACTAAAGCGTATAAACACATTAAATGGGTGATTGTTGGCGATGGTCGTCGGTTAGAGTGGGTGCGCTCTTTTGTTAAGGATAATGGCTTGGATGATACGGTGTTTACCTTAGGCCGCTTTCCGTCTGAAACGATGCCATTGTTCTTCAGAAAGGCCGATGTAATGCTTGTGTCATTGACCGATTCGCCCCTGTTTAATATGTATTCGCCTGCCAAAATAGCTTCGTATATGGCTGCCGAGCGCCCTATTATAGCTGTGCTGAACGGCGAGGGCGGCGAGGTGGTTAGAGCTGCCGAATGTGGTTGGAACGTTAAGGCTGGCGATGCCGATGCGTTGTCAGAACTTGTTATAAAGTTGTCGCAGACGGAAAAACAAAAATTAGCCGATAGGGGACATAAAGGCAAAGTGTATTATGATAACTTCTTTACAAAAAGCAAGTGTTTGAAGAAGTTGGACGAGATAATGAATTTGAATGAATCTGACAGATAAGACCTTACTCACCTTGGTGAGATATGCCGTATGTGATGTGTGTGATGATGACATTCACTTTAATAAAGTAGAATGGAATGAAGTTATATCTCTATCCCAATTGCATACGATAGCTCCGCTTGCTGTTGACGGCTTGCAGAAGTATCTTTCAGCTTATCCAAGTTCCCCCCCCTTTGCCCACGAAACAACTGCAAACAAGTTGAGGCGTATGCAATGGTTTGGACAAGTTGTAACGTACGAAAAATGGAATGCTAAGCACGAGAGGACTATGGCAGATTTAGCCCGTTTGTATAAGTCAAAAGACATACGCATGATGGTGCTGAAGGGGTATGGCTTGTCGTTAGATTGGCCTGTGCCGTGTCATCGTCCTGTAGGCGATTTGGATATTTATAATTTTGGCAAATGGCAAGAGGCTGATGCGTTGGTAGCAGATAAATGCGGCATAAAGATAGACGATGGGCATGAACATCACACGGTGTTTATGCTGAATGGCATACCTATTGAAAACCACTATGATTTTATCAATACCAAGGCACACAAGGATGCCCCAACTATTGAGAAAAAACTGAAACAACTTGCAGCAGATAATTACAGAAAAATAGAGGTTCATGGAGCAGAAATATATTTGCCATCAGCCAACTTTAATGCTCTATTTTTGATGCGCCACATGGGGCAACACTTTGCGGGCGAACACCTAAACTTGCGCCAAGTGCTTGATTGGGGTTTCTTTGTGCGTGCACATACGCAAGAGGTTGATTGGAACGCAACCATACGTTTTCTAAAGGAGATAGGACTTTACACATTCTTTTGCCAAATCAATGCTATTTGCGTAGACTATTTGGGGTTTCCAGAGCAATGTTTCCCCACAACCGAAAGGCATCCAGAACTTGAAGAGCGCATACTGGCAGATATCCTTCACCCAGAGTTTGCCGAAGAAAAACCCGATAGTGGACTCGTGCCTATACTCCTATTCAAGGTGCGTAGGTGGTGGTACAATCGTTGGAAACACCCCTTGGTCTACAAAGAATGGTTGCTACCTATGTTCCTTACGCTGCTTTGGAGTCACCTAAGAAGATATAAGACGATTAAAGACTAACGGATACATACATCTTATGAAAACATACATTTTTATTTTCGTTCTGCTTCTCATTGCAGAACTCGTTTATTTTCGCATTGCCGACAAGTTTAATATCATTGATAAGCCCAATGAGCGGTCGTCGCATACGTCGATAGTTTTGCGCGGAGGTGGCATTATTTTTTTGATAGGAGCTTGGTTTTGTAGTGTGTTCTTTGGCTTTGATTATCCTTGGTTTCTGGCAGGATTAACGCTTGTGGCAGGGGTGAGTTTTGTTGATGATATCCACTCATTGCCCGATTCGGTAAGGCTGGTGGCACAGTTTGCTGCAGCGGCAATGGCGTTTTATCAGTTGGGCATTTTACATTGGTCAATGTGGTGGATAGTGCTTGTAGCGCTCATAGTGTATGTGGGTGCAACCAATATTATCAACTTTATGGATGGCATCAATGGCATTACGGCAGGCTATGCTTTGGCGGTGTTAGTGCCATTGGCTTTGGTAAATAAACAGGGCATTTATGTAGAACAGAGTATTGTTATCTCAACCATTTTGGCTGCAGTAGTGTTTTGTTTGTTCAACTTTAGGCCTAAGGGCAAAGCCAAATGTTTTGCGGGCGATGTAGGCTCAATAGGCATTGCTTTCATCATGCTTTTTTTATTGGGCAACGTGATTATAAATACAGGCGACATAACGTGGTTGATATTCTTGCTTGTATATGGTGTAGATGGTTGCTTAACCATTATACATCGCATCATGTTGCACGAAAACTTAGGCGAAGCCCATCGCAAGCATGCCTATCAGCTAATGGCTAACGAGTTGAAGATAGGCCACGTAAAGGTTTCGCTGTTTTATATGGCCATGCAGCTGGTGGTTTCTTTAGGTTTTGTTTATATTTGTCCTAACAACGTATGGATGCATTGGCTTTACTTGTTAGTAGCATTGGCAGTGTTGGCCATTGCTTATGTATTGTTTATGAAAAAATACTATCACTTACACGAAGAATATCTTGCAACATTAAAGAAAAAAATGGAATTTGATAAAGACTTTTTAGGCAAACTTTTTGAACAAGCTACTGAAAATCCACGTCTCCGACAGAACTTTGATTTGCGCACATCCTCGGCCGATACAAGTCAGAGAATGCTCAATGCCTTGCTGCCAGGAACCGAGGTGCCTATACATCGACACGAGGATACTACCGAGACTGTTATCTGCTTGTGTGGTAGGCTTGATGAGGTGATATACGAGGAGGTTGTTTTGCACCATAGTGCAGCCCCCGAGGGTCTTGAACGTGGCATGGATGCGCAAGATGTAAGTCGTAAGGTTGAATATCGCGAGGTGCAGCGCATCCATCTTTGTCCAGCTCAGGGCAAGTATGGTTGTCAAATACCCAAGGGCGTGTGGCACACGGTCGAGGTGAAAGAGCCCAGCGTGATATTTGAGGCTAAAGACGGAGCATACAAGAAAGCATAGTCCTGGTCTATAAGGCTTTAAAGCTTGTAGATAGATAAAGGAAAAACCGGTTGAGAATATTTCGTTCTCAACCGGTTTTATTGTTCCTATACCCATTACATATTTAGCAATTCGCTTACTTCGGCAGGGTTCAAAGCCCATTCGTAGGTATAGGCTTCGTCGGCCTCGTTGGGGGTGTTGGTCATACTGAGACCTTGCGCTTCGGCCTTGAATTGTAGCATTGTGCCGACAGACAATTTTTGGCGTAGCCGTTCAAGCAAGGCGCTTACAGCCGCGTTGTTGCACCCCATGATGTTTTGATGCGTAAACGGCATTTCGAGCCATGTAATTTCGCGTTTTGCCACATCGAGCACACCAAACACCAGTCCCTTCGACAGGTTGTTTTCGCTAATGCGTATCATGTGTTGCACGCACGAGGGGTCGTATGCCACCCCGAGTTTTTCTGAAATCATCATGGGGTAGGCAGAGTTCATCCAGCCCACTACCAAGTTGGGCGAAAGTGCACCACAAGAGTAAGCATTGGCAGTAAAGGTAACGTACTGAGCATCAGCCTCTGCCAGTTCGTCAAGGTTAAGTTCTATGTATTCTGCCGTACCCACCATTTCGGGAATGGCGCGTATATCGCCGCCATGTTTGGCACCTGTGGCTTGCAGGTTGTAGTATGCGCAGTCCTCGGTTTTACCATTCTTAAATGCAATGTGGCAGCTAAGGTCCATGTCGAGATATTGAGCATGCAACCCCTTTCCCCATTGCAAAAACAGGCGCACAGTGTTGCCTTCGAGCGGAAAGCGGGTTCCCATCAAAGCGCACGAGGTGTCTTGAATAGTGGTCGTCCTATCGCCCACACTCACGGGGATGTCGTAGAGCATAGGGTCGATGTAGATGCTATGACTCTCTGTAGGTTGAGCAGCAAAGCGTCGTTTAAGCGAGTAAATGTAGCACCGATTAACCCTATCCACCATGTTCTTAAGGTCGGTTTTGCTGTAAAGGCAGAGCAACTTATTGGCTGGTAGCAGGTGCGTGCCGCCCGTGATGGGGCGGGCTATACGCCTTTTTTCGGTATCGAAATAGCTTTCGGCAGCATTGCCCAGCGACAACAGCAGGCGCAGTGGCAGTTTGTCTGCAATATCCTCAAAGGCCTCCATCGTTTCGTCGCAACCAAAGTGCAACATCGTGGCAAACAAACTGCGTGCAAACAGCCCTGGGCGTTGTTTCAGCATGGCAAGTGTGGTGTGAGCATCGTTTTCAGTTTGCGCTTTGTTAAGTTTACCTTGCCAAGTAGTGTACGTTTGTTTATAAAACACATCGAGTATTTCAGCCAGATGTTCATAGCCCTTTCTGCGCGAGTATTCGCCCAAGCGCAAGGCACGTATCATGCGCACCCACATACTGCGCTTAGGATTCATGTTTTCTGCAGCCAAGTGAGCAGGCATAGTCAGCTGGTTAAGCCATGCAGCCACACATTGGCATTGCTTGCGGTTGTACTTCAGTTTGAGTTTCTCTTTCATCTCTGCCGAAGCCTTCTTGCTTTGGTCAAGAGGTCCAAACATGTGGTAGTACAAGCGCCCAGCATGTGCAACGAGCGTTTTAGGCTCAATGATTTGCGTGTATCCCGTTTTTTCGTACCAAAGGTAGCGTAAAATGTCGGTAGGCGTTTTAAGCAGATTTTGTGCTTGTTCGGCCTTGTTTTTGGCAACAAGGTGCCTAATGGCCAACATGGCCGTCTCCTTCATGCTGATGATAGTGTTGGCATCCCAATCGTATACGGACATGAGTTTTTCGAGCGAGTCCTTTTGAGTCCTGTCGAGCGGAGTGGCCGATGTGAGCAGCGTAGTGAACACGTGTTTTAGGTCATTGTCGGTAAAGAGGCGTAGTTCTTTAAGTTTCGATGCCTGTCCGGTATAAACAAAGTTTGCCGTCTCAAAGGGGGTGCCGCAGAAAGGGCAACCCGTGTATCGTTCGAGCGCAAAAGTGCCCTCTGGTATAAAGCAACCGCAGGGCAAAGTAGTGCCTTTAAAGCCCGCTTCCTTACCACCCAAAACATTGCTAAATAGTGTAACAACGTGGTCTCCCACGCTCTCGCCCGTGGGCATATTCCACCCCCTAACCAAGGTGGCCCAATTAAGGTTTACGCCCATTACGTCGTTAATTTCGTGGGTGATAGTTACCAAATCCTTCATTTGCACACTGCCCAATGCATGTAGCAACTCTTCGCTTACGCCAAAGCCGTTTTCGCTGAGGCGTGTAGCAAATGCCAATACAGCGTGCGATGGGGTAGAGTAGAGGTCGATTTTCTCTTTGTCAATGTCAAGATAGAGGGCGCGATAGCGTAGCGCCACTCGCAGCAAATCGGTATTAATCATGTTGTTTTTAGTGTTAAAGGCAATCGACCGACTGATTTTAAGTAGGTGTTCAAAATTATTTATATAAATGAATCTTTTTATTTTCACATTTGAAGCACTTTCTGTGGCGCATCTTAAATGTTTGCTTTCAGTCACATAGCCCGCTATGCTCCTTCAAACAAACCTTTAAGCTACATCCCCATAAAGCACTTCAAATATAAAAATAATTATGAACACCTACTTATACCAAGCATCAAGCCTGGCGTGCACTGTATCACTCAGTAGTAGTAAGTCGTTCTTTGGCCTGTTAAACATGTTGAAGTATCAAGGTAATTATGCCGCTTCCCTTTAAAGTTGCCTAGGGTAGAGGCGCAGATTAAGAAGTAAGCCGCATTTAGACCTATAATTGTAGAACCGCGAGCAGGACTCGAACCTGCGACCCCATTCTCTCATTGAAGTAAGTAATAGTTAAGCCAATCAAGGCAATTCTGTTACTAACCAAAAGTACTCTACCAACTGAGCTATCGCGGTTGTTTTTTAGTATGAAGCGCACATATCGCAATGGTTGCAACTTTATTGTGCAATGCTTTTGTGTGCTTCGATGTTGGGGCACGGGCTGGATTCGAACCAGCATTAACCATATTTGTAGAAGTAAGCAAGCATTGTGCCTGTGCCGTAGTAGCAAGGCTATTTGCTTGCTTAACCGCGCCCATCGTAAAAGACGGAAATTGACATACTAAACGAGATAATTTACCAAATTATTGTTAGTAGTAAGTGTGTCTTGTCCGTCTTTATAAGTATTGTTTATGACACTGCTTTATAAGCCTACACTAAAGGTGGTGCTTATAGTTAAGCGTAGGTGCAACCAAGCTTGTTGCCCGATTGCAAGTGCAAAGTAAAAATGCTGCTACGCAATGTTTCTGCGTAGCAAGGATAAATGTTATAAAAATCAAAGAAAAAAGTGTGTTTTCTTGCTTCTACGCAAATACATTGCGCAGAAACTACTACTTTTGTCTTGTACTAGCAGATATATCGTGTATTCGTTTTTGCATTATGCCATGCCAAACGAGCACACGATACCCCACAAAGCAAAAAAACTTAACATTATGCCAGCCAACAAAAATGCATTAATACGCTACAAAACCATTGATAACTGCCTACGCAACCGCTATCGGCGTTGGACAATAGACGACCTTGTTGATGCATGTAGCGATGCCCTTTACGACTGCGAGGGCATCACAAAAGGTGTGAGCCTACGCACGGTGCAAAACGACATACAGATGATGCGGTCGGACAAGTTGGGCTATAATGCCCCCATCGAGGTGTACGACCATAAGTTCTATCGGTATGCCGATGCCAACTATTCTATCACCAACATGCCCCTTTCGCCAACCGACTACGAGGTGATGCAAGAGGCGGTAGACTTGCTCCGACAGTTTGAAGATTTTGACCAGTTTGCCGAAATATCCGACATGGTGAACCGCTTGCAAGATAAACTTGCCATTACGCAGAAGAACCGCCGCCCCATTATCCACTTCGATAGTGTGCCCAACCTTAAGGGCCTTCGGTTGCTCAATCCTCTTTACAACTTCATACTTCGCAAGCAAACGTTGCGCATCATGTATCAGTCGTTTACGGCACGTCAGCCTTTAGAGTATATTATCTGTCCCTATCTGCTCAAGGAGTTTCGCAATCGTTGGTTCTTGTTTGGGGCTAAGGCAAGCAGTTTGTTGCTTTACAACTTAGCACTCGACCGCATTCAGTCGGTCGAACCCATTGATGTTGCCTATCGCGAAAACCCCGAGTTCGATCCCACCAATTTTTTTGACGATGTGATAGGAGTGAGCAAAAACCTACATGCACATCCGCACGTTATCACCTTTTGGGCCAATGCCGAACAGAGCCGCTACATACAAACCAAACCCCTACATCCCTCGCAACAACTCATCAGCACCAACCCCTACGACCACAGTTGCTTGTTTTGCATTAAGGTGGTTATCAACTTCGAGATGTACTCCGTGTTTATGAGCTATGGCCCTGGCATACGCATCGTGTCGCCCCGCAACGTGGTGGCATATATGCGCGACAAACTGCATGAGGCTGCAGCACTTTATGATAAATAAATGTCGCAATTGATAACCTCTTAAAATCCGACAAATAGAACAATATTTTTTGTACAGAATAATGTTCCAAATAAATCCGAAAATGTAATAAAAAGAGGGAAAAAGGCTTGCTCTGTTAGCCTCTTTCCCTCTTTTTTTATGCCACAAATGTGTTCTTGTGCCTAAGGATACGTATCCTTACCCCCTAAGGATACGTGTTCTTATACCCTAAGGATACGTGTTCTTTCACCCTAAGGATACGTATCCTTTCACCCTAAGGATACGTATCCTTGTGAAAAATCCATGAATATTTACGTTTCTAACAATGCGCTTTGAAATAGAAAAATGACTTAACATATTGAGTATCAATAAGTTATGTTTATTTGCTCAGGATTTCGTTTTTTTGCCCTTAGTAGGTTGTTGCTCAAAAAAAATCAATTCTCAGCACGTAGAAATTGGTGCATTTAGGAAAAATAGAACAATCGCACCTGTGTAAATATTGCAGATTGCTTAACTTCTGTTGATTATCAATTTTTATTGTATCTTTTTTTATTGTATCTTTGCATAAGATAGGCTTCGGCTCAGCAAAACTAAAGCAAGCTTTGTTCTGCGTTCGCCTTGCACTATCTTTGCATAAGATAGGCTTCGGCTCAGCAAAACTAAAGCAAGCTTTGTTCTGCGTTCGCCTTGCACTATCTTTGCATAAGATAGGCTTCGGCTCAGCAAAACTAAAGCAAGCTTTGTTCTGCGTTCGCCTTGCACTATCTTTGCATAAGATAGGCTTCGGCTCAGCAAAACTAA
>ERZ808240.3056-NODE-3056-length-17045-cov-12.414950_pt1 | contig 17045 bp, 16 predicted proteins | sample MGYA00521084_ERZ808240 | MGnify/ENA primary metagenome ERZ808240 (study PRJEB31516, sample SAMN03275571) | gut metagenome | biome: mammalia-associated habitat; material: feces | host: Papio cynocephalus | place: Kenya | collected 2012-08-06 ... | reverse complement strand
AAAAATTTTTAATCCCAATCTCAGCTTGAATTTTGGGTTTTTCGACAGACTGAATGTTTTTATTAAAAACATATTCCTTGTTATAGCATATAGCTTGGCTGTAAATGCACGCGGCGGTATTAAAAGAAATAAAATTGCTGTAACAATTAAAAGCGCTGTTGCCGTTATATAAAGCGGCATACCGCATGAATTTTTAAAGCCCATAACGGTAACCGATACCGCTGCGGCAAGCACTGCAATAATAAACAGCACCATAAAAACCATAATCGGGCTTTTTCTTAAAACAAAAAATACAGTGGGCAATTCAGCTCCGCCGATTATACCTACCGAACCGTTTATTTCGGAAATATTCATAGATAAAGAGATACTGCCAAAAAGCAAATACGATAAAGCTAATATTACAATATCATAAATCAAAGCAAAAATTCTTTTCATTCACATTTACCTTCTTTTGTTTTTTCCAAAATCAAATCAACACACCAAAATATGAAACAAAGCAAAACCGCTGTTTGCAAGCAAAGCAAAAACAAATTGAAATTGAAACGTTCGACCGGTTCCGCCTGAAGCACTGCTGTTAAAGGATAGGTATAAGCAGAATGACCGAAAAAGCGTTTAAAGCGAAAATACATACACACCGTTGTAAATACCGAAGCCGCGCCGTAAAACGCGGCGTTTATGTATTTTATATGATATTTTCTGTTTATCAGCCGCTTAGCAATATACAAAACAACGCAAAATAAAAAAGCAATTAAAGCCGGAAACAAAAATGTGTTAAAAAGAGCTTTTTTAAAAACAGCGTCCTTAAAAAAGAGACGGTAATAATCCGTTGTGCCAAAAAACTTAGGCGTGCTGTTTTTAACAGATACAGCGGTATATATTATACTGAACCAAATATAAACGGTGGGTATAATAAACCATAAAAGCTGTTTTGCCCTTTTCACTTAAAATCGTCCCTTCGTTTTGCCGGCTTTTTTCCGAAACACGGATTGCAGCGCAAAAATGCTTATTCTCTGCCTTGCCGAAATTATTTTAACATAATACAGCCGACTGCGCAATAGCATTTTTTATATAATCAACAGTATTTTTTATCTAATTTAAAATTTTTGTTTATTATGTCTTGAATAAGCGTTGTCCCTATGATAAAATCAAATTAAACAAAATTTAAAAATTTATTGAGAGTTTTTAAGCGGCGCTCCGTCTAATAAATGAAGACGGTTTAATTCTTTATTAAATTAAAGGGGATTACGGTATGAGTGAGAACAATAAAGATTTTGAAAAAGAATACGACTCTTTCAAGGACGTTGCCGAATTTCAAAATAATATGTTTAACCCCGGTCATTACATCGGTACGGGCAAGGTGCCGCCGACGGTATCCGCGCCCGGAAACGCAGCGCCGTCAGCGGTATTTTGCTTTATTGCCACTGTCATTTTTTTAATATTCGGTTTATGGCTGTTCTTTTCCGATACCCAAGTTGTGTCTTCGGGGCTGATCGAATCCCCTCTTATAAATAAAATTATTGTCTTAATAATAATGTGGGCAATTTCAGCGTTTTTTCTGCTTATGGCTTTAGGTTATCTGAGAAAAGCCAAACGGTATCACAGAGAAAAAAGAATACTTGAAAATGAAGTGAGCGACGAATCGAGCGACGATACGATTTGGCAGCGCACCTGCCCTAAATGCGGGAAGACACACGATATTGATTATCCCAAATGCCCGAACTGTAAATATAATTATCTTGAACACAGAAGCTGAAGATATTTTATAAAGCAAACCGTGTATAGGGTTAAAAATTACGAGGTGAGAAAAATGGCTGATAATACCGAAAAGAAATGTGAATATTGCGGTGCTACATATATTGTAAGCGACGGATACTGCAGAAATTGCTGGAAAAGGCTGCCAGACGCCGTATCCCCGAAGGAAGAACTGTTAAACGGAGTAAAAAAGGCAGACTGGCATTTTTTCATTGATAAAAACGCTTCACGTTATGTTGATATTTACGCTGAAAACGAGAATAAAAAATTCTTTTTAAGCTGGAACTGGGCGGCATTTTTCTTTAGCGTTAATTGGATGTGCTACCGTAAAATGTATAAAAACGCGGTGTTTTTTGCGGTTTTGTATTCTGTTACAGCGGTATGCGTAATGCTTTTAATATCTAACGCATATAAGAATCAGTTAAAGCCTCTTTGCGAAGAAGTAATAGCTTATGAGCAAAATTATGACGTGAATAATTTTACCGCAAATAATCCGAATTTAATTATAGAAGTAAACGAACAACCGATAATGGCCTATGAAGCACGCGAAAAAATAAGCTTTATTACAAATAAAATCACCTTCTGGACAATATTTGTAATGCTTGTTTTGCAAATACCGATCGGATTGACAGCCGACTGCATTTACCGCTCGCATATACTTAAGAAAATCAAGTACTCAGACGGCGGAACATCGTATATAGCGTTTTTTGCAGGCTGTTTATGCAATAGCATTTTTAACAGAATTATTGTAAGCCCGATTGCGGTTGCTTTAATAAAAACGGTTATGAAATAAACGATAAATCAGGTAACTTTATGAAAATAAAAACAAAAAAGATAATAATTTATACTTTCTCTTTGGTTTTAATTCTCTCTACCGTGATACTTACGGTTGCGGCGGCAGTAAGCTCTTACAGCTATGATATCAATAATAACGCTGACGTTTTGGAGGGCTTCGGCGCTGTTATTTATTTAATACTCGGCGCATTTTTTGTGCTTTACGAAACAGACTTTTTTTGTACCGTACATTATTTTATTTTTAAGCCGAAAACAAAACTCAAAACGGCGCTTAACATTCTTTCAAATTTAAACTTGCTTCTTCTTTTTGTTTACGGTTATTTAATTGAAGTATATATGGAGCTTAGGAAATACGAAAGTCCCCTGCTTGCAGTTGCCTTGTTTTTGGCGTATATGATTTTAAGAACTGCATATATTGCCGCCTGCTGTTATCAAAAAAATACGGAAAAGCAGTAGTGATTTGATCAGAAAGCCTTTCCTTTGGGAATAAATGCGTTTTGCGGCGGCGCCGACAGAAAACACAAAGGAGAATAATGCGTGATTAAATATTTTTTAAAACCGCTCGACTGTATTGACATTACCGTAATATTGTTAATTATATTATGGTTCTTACTTTTTACTTTCAATAAGTATAAAAGGTTGCAGCTGCCGATATTTTTAATTTCTCACACATTATTTTACATATCAAAAATTATTTTAAACAGAGGGAATTTTTTTGTAACGAGCCTGACAGTATTGTTAGTTTCCCTTATTGCTTTTTCAATCAGATATATAATCAACCGTAAAAAATCAGAGAAATTTTCCGAAATTAAGTGGATATATTGTTTTTTGAGCGTTGCCTTAATACTGTTTTTAATATTCGGCTGTATCTTAACAGAGGCAAGCTCTGTTCTGATGCCGCCGCAGCATTGATAAAATTAACTGTTATCGGCAACTGCTTTTGAAAAGGAGATTATAATGAAAAGATGCCCTTGGTGCGGTAAAAAAATCGACTGCAGATATGACAGCCGGCGCGTAAAGCAAAATAAATTGCCGCGCTTTTTTCTGTTTGCCCGCTGCAGCAATTGCGATAAATATTACGGACAGGCGGTTTTCACCTCTGTTTATATGAAGATAATGTTTTATCTGTTTGTGCCGAGCCTCATAACAGCGTATATATTGCAGGAGGGGCGGATTTTGATAATCTATCTTCTTTTGTTAATACCATCGGTTTTTTTGATTCCGATAAGAAAAATGAACGAAAACGAGGAGCTTGTTCCCGAAGATTGCGAAAAAAAGTATTTTTCCCTTTATATAGGAAAATACCCTATAAGGAACAAGCAAGTATATTTTTTAACCGATAGGTTTGATGATTACAGCGCCTTTTCGGCTGTATCCCCCGTTTGCATTGAAACGTTTGACAAAAAAAGCGGTAAAGTGATATGGCACTTTCTGTACGAGCATAACGATAATACGAAATATGCCGATAAAGGCGAATTTGAAATTTACGGTTCGGATATGAAACCGATCGGGATTTTCAAAAAACAGAGTTTTTAATAACGGTATATAAGAAACCGGGTGGTGCATATGAAAAAAATATACTGTATATTTTGCCTGTTTTTAATTTTAATTATATCCGGCTGCAAAGAGGAGATCAATATAGATCTCAACGATTACAGACCGCTTGAGGATTATAACTTTCAAGAAGACGATTTTGTGATGCGAAAGGGTAAAGAGGAAATAGATATATTGGGTGGAATTTACACCCTGAAGGGATTTTCATATAAGGATTATGTAGGTCATGTGCAATACTACTTAATACCCGGTGCCCCCGAAAGAACGCTTTATGCCAACACAAATAAAGAAGAGCCGATAATGTGTTATAACCCATATAGAATTCTGCTTGCTTTTGATGATAATGAATTTGTTATTAAAGATAAAACCGTAGTTAAACAGTTGGTTGAGGTCAGAAGAAAGTGTGAAATTCAAACAAGCTCATATTCCGATAACTATGCTGACAGAAGAATTTATATGGGGTTTCTTTTCAATGTTCCGTCTGATTTGGAATGGAGTACTCATATCGTTATTGAAGATAAAAACATAAAATGGTTCTGGTATGATAATGAAAATCAAGAGGAATATGTATCGGATATTACCGATATTTTAAAGCAGCATTCAATAGTGGACGATATTTATTCACTGGTTGAGTAGTATCGGATAAAACAAAAAATCATTTAATAAAGGATTTGTTAATTATGGAACGGTGTACGCCATATCGCTGCATAGAAAAATATTGTTAAGGCGGTATTTTATGTTAAAACACTCTTTAAATTTCAAAAAACAGTATTACTGTTCATTTTATTACTGCTGCTTTTATATGCGGTGATTTTTTTAAATACAAATTCCGTTATGCGGTATGCGAAGTCGGTTTTTCGCGGTGAAATTTCTTCAGAAGAAATTACCGATACGCCGTTGTATACAAGATATTATCCAAAAGATCCCGAAACAGTAAAGGTAGACTTAAGCCTTAAAAGAATATTTGTTGCCCATAATTTTAAGGACGGCTACATTTGGGTGAAATATGACGAAGATCAATTGGATTCTTACGGAAACATAGTCAGCGGCTCGCGTGATATCATATCAAGATGGAAAATACACAAGGAAAACGGCGAATGGAAGGTGGTTGATATAAAGGAGCACCCTTAACCGCCAAAGCTGAGCTTTTTATAGTTAACGGCGAAGCATATAATTTCTGCCGCCGCCGTAATGATCCACGAAAAAATATACAAAAGATACAGCGACGGAATGGTATGGAAATAAGCAAATACGGTATATATCCACACCACACGGAACACGCAGGAGCCCATAATCACAATAACAGTGGGGGCAAGACTCTTTCCGATACCGCGGCAGGCTGCGATAGTGCAGTCCATAAAGGCACTGAAAGCATAGGAAAAGCACATTATCCGAGTGCGCTGCAGCCCCGCTTCAATAACCGCTTCGTCATTGGCAAACAAAGATAAAAACTCTCTGCCGAACAGGAACAGCGCCCCTCCGAGCACCGCACCCGCCAAAAAGGAATATGCAATGCCGATAAAATAGCTTTTCAGCACACGGTCGCGCTTTGCCGCCCCAAGGTTCTGGCCCATAAAGGTTGAACAGGCGGTATAAAACGCCGCCATAATGTTGTAAATAACGGCGTCGGCATTGGCGGCTGCGGCATTTCCCTCAACCATAACGGAATCAAAGGAATTTACGGCACTTTGTATAAAGAGGTTGGCAACGGCAAATATGGCGTTTTGCAGTCCCGCGGGAATTCCTAAGCCGAGAATACGTTTTTCCTCAAACCTGTCAATCCCGTTTTTAAGCTCATTAAAGCGAAACGTGCAGTCTTCCCCGTGCCGTCCCATATGTATAAGTATCAGCACCGCCGACGCATACTGCGAGATAATACTGGCAAGCGCAACGCCGTCCTCCGCCATATTGCATACTATAACGAAAAACAGGTTTAAAAGCACATTCAAAATCCCCGCTATCATAAGATATGTAAGCGGACGTTTTGTGTCACCGTTTGCACTGAGCACGCCGTTGCCGAAGTTGAAGATACCGAGTGCCGGCATACCGAGCGCATAAATTCGGAAATACAGCACTGCTCCCTCAATAAGATCGTCCTTGGTGCCGAGCAGTTCGAGCATAAACCGTGCGGAAATAAGGCAAAGCACCATAATAATGCAGCCCGCCGCAAGGCACAGCACAAACGAGGTACGGATAGAGGCGGACGTGCGCTCTTTGTCCCGTGCGCCGAGGTGCTGCGCTATACGAACGTTTACGGCGCTTCCCATACCTATAAGAAAGCCTGTAAACAGCGTTACAAGTATCGTGGTAGAGCCTACCGCGCCGAGAGCCTCGGCACTTGAAAATTTGCCCACAACAGCCACGTCCGCCATATTGAAAAGCACCTGCAAAAGCTGCGAAAGCATAAGCGGAACGCTTAAAAGAAGCATATTTTTCCACAAAGAGCCGTCCGTCATTTGAATTTCGCCGTGCGCGCTCTTTGAACCGGAAGACAAATTTGCCGTCATATCGTTAACCCCCGAAAGCTTACATAATTCGCATATATAGCTAAAGCCTTTATGCCTGAATACAAAAACAAAAGTAATTATACTGCAAAGGCGGAAAAAATCAATGCTTTTCATTATAATTGTCGAATTTTTTTGTATTTTAATAATCAAGCAGCCATTGCCTGAAATCGGCAATGGCTGCTGCGTTTTAAAAAGCAATTATTGCAAAATGAGGCGGTGCGGCTGCGTCCGTCAAAGGCAGGATGGGGAGCTTGCCTCATCCACAGACGCGAGCCGTAAAGAAACGCGTCATCAGCTTACTTAATTTAAGGTAACGGTAACTCTACCGATTACCGTATCAGCAAGCGTTTCGCTGCTCAAAGCGCCGGAAACGGTCAGTGTATCCGAACCGTGAGGGGCATTGCTTATATCTGTACCAACGGCAGTAGCAAGGCTTAATTCACCTTTTTCGAATTTTCCCGCAATGTCGGTATAATTATCTGCAGCAGTGTAGCTAAGCTTTGCGGTAACAGCGGTGTTGGAGTGGTTTGTAACGGTTACGGTATTGCCTTTAGGCGACCAGCTTGCGTCATATTTATGGGTATCGGGATCCCATGCGCCGTCGTTATAGGTGAAGCTCATTTCGCCCCAGGTAATATCTACACTGTAAACGATTGTTGCAGAATCACCCGCACTATAAGTAGCCTTAACGTCCTTAACGGCGCTGCCGCCTTTGCCGATGGTATCGGTATCGGCAGCAAATGCAGGAACAGAAGCTGCCGTAAGAGCCAAAGCAAAAGTAAGAATAAGTGCAAAGATTTTTTTCATAATTTTTCATCCTTTCGGTGTAATTGTTATTTATATCAACCCTGCGGCTGTGCTCCGCCTTTGCCGGAGCGCGGCTTTCGGGGTTAATAGCTTAACGGTTGTTATTTTGTTACCGTAACGGTTACGGGAATCTCGGCGTTCAGCGTAGCCCAGCGGTCGGTTGCCCTGTCGTAAAATGAAACTACGAATTTTCCGTCGTATACCCCTGCGGTAAGCTTTTTCTCCGCGCCCTCTGCCAGATCCAGCTCCGTCGCCTTTGTGCCGGGCGTCAGGCTGCCGGATTGCAGGATAACGGTATCGCTGATAACCAGCTGCACTATGGCGTCCTGATTGGATTTGGCGGGATTGCCGAATACCAGTGAAGCCTTCCTTTTTGTCAGGTCAATATCCACCGTTTTTGAGTAGTTCAGGGATACTGCGCCGCCGCCATCGGGTGCTTCTAACTTCTTATCTGAATTATCGCCCGCAATGGGCTCCGCATTTGACTCGATCTTAGGCGGGATAGGCGTATCGCCCGATGCCGGCGTTTTTTTCCTGCCGCGGTAATAAAGTGCGAAAGAGCTTACGCAAAATGTAATCAGAAGCAATAGCAGCAGAAGCAAAAGCAACAATAAAAGCCACCGCTTTTTCTTCTTTTCCTCTTTTTCGGGAGCGTTTTCAATTTTCTTTTCTTCCATTATTTATTCCCCCAAAGGTAAACGGTTACCCTGCCTACGGTCTCAGCGTTCATATCGCGTTTCGGCTTGCCGTTAAGATTAAGCCAAGCGTATTTTTTATCCCCTGCGGGCAATGCCACGGGAGCTTCAATATCGGCGCCCTGTTCGTCTGCAAAGCTTCCGGCTACCGAATCGTCTTCCTGCGTATAAACAAAGGATACGGTAACCTCGCCCTCTCCCCCGTTCTCAACGGTAATCATATTTCCGTCGGTGCTGTCTGCCTTCCATTCTCCTATCGGGCAGTCGTGGGTTTCGGGATCCCATACGCCGTCTGTGTAGGTGAACGACATTTCGCTCCAGGTAATGGTAACGGATATTATCTGCCTTTCCTCATAGCCGCAAACCTCACAGGTGCGCTTGCCGTCTGCCCATTCGCCGAAGATATGGTCGGCCGGAGCGTCGGTGCTGTCGCAGTTTGCGCACTTTTTCCTATGCCCGTTCTCGTCGGTCACCCAAGTGCCGTTTTCGTAATCATGGTCCCCGTATGATATTTCTTCAAAGGTTGTGTAGTCGCACCGCGAGCAGGTGTCATAAGCATTATAGCCCTTTTCCGTGCAGGTTGCGGCTTTTGCTTCATGATGTATAATATCGTGGTTATTGGGATTGATCTCGCCGTACTCGGCACCGCAGACCGCGCATTTTGCCTTTTCGGTACAGGTTGCCTCGCCGCCGTAATGGGCGACGTGCGTCCAATGCGCATACAAGGTATATATGCTGCCTACCGCCGTACCGCTTGTGACCTTTGTTCCGCCTGAGGCTGCCGTGTACCAACCGTCGAAAGCGTATCCGTCCCTGCTTAGGCTTGGCAGTTCGTTATATTTTCCGTCCTTGGCAAGCTTCAGCACTGTGCTATCGCCGTCCGTCAGCGCATATACGGTTACGGAATCCGTGCCCTGATTGCCAGCCGCGTCGGCGGCGGTCACTGTATAAACGCCGCCCTTTGTCACGGTAAACGAAGCGGTGTATTCGCCGCCTCCCAAATCGGTTACGGAAAGCTTCTCGCCGTTTTTCGCGGCCGCGGATAATGCCTTGGCTTCGTAAATTCCTACCTCTACGTCAAGGCTTGCTTTATCGGCCGTATCGTCTGTGTAAAGCCGCACGTCCGGTGCTATGCCGTCCACATTTTCCGTAACTTCAATTTCCTTAGATACGAAATGCCCTGCCGCGTCGGTAACAACCACCATATAGCTGCCGGCCTCTGTCAATATAAAGCTGCCGGTAAGGTCGGTTGTTTCCGCTCCGTCAGGCAGGCGGACCGTTACATTGCTGTTGCCGTTTGGGCTTACGGAATAGGAATAGGTAACGCCGTTTGCCGCAGTGCTTTTCTTAGTAACAGTAAGAGTTGGCGCATTCAGGTTAACGGTATAAGATTTTGATTTTTTGCTTGCGCTGCTGTTCCCCACATTGTCAGTGGCGGTAACGGTGAGCGTATGCGTACCCGTAGAGTTAGGGCAGACGGTGGAATAGGTACCGTCCCCGTTATCGGTAACAGCAGCGTCGGCAGTGCCCCATTTCGCCGTGACGGTATTAACGCCGGAGCCGCCGTCGGCAACCGAAAATGTAAGCCTTACCCGCTCAGTATAGGAGCCTCTGTCAAGGTCGTTTATAGTGATAGTCGGCGCGGTCGTATCAATTCTGCTTACCACCGCCTGCCGCACCATAGTTTCGCCGTTATGGGTAAGCGTAAAGGTATACACTCCGTTGGCAGCTGCAGTGTAGGTGAATCTTGTGCCGCTGCTTCCTATTATCTGCGTAGAACCGTCCGGTTTTGTTACCTTTACATTTACGTCTGTTGGCATTCGCGTTATGTTGATGCTCCGCGTCTTCGCCCAAGCGGTATTATCCGTACTTACCATCAGTTCCAAAGATGAAGCCGCGCCCGTTCCGGAGGACGGGACCGTTACACTCTTATATGCCGTTACCGTCAGCCCGTCGCTGTTAGTGGCGCGGGCATGAAGATAATATGTACCGGAGTTGCGTGCGGTTTTAGCAGTAGCGCTTGACGTACTGCCCGCAACAGTCCAGCCGGAGGTAGGCAGCGTTTTAGAGGTGCTCCAGGCATATTCTAACTTAACCGCGTTTGCAGCGGTAATCTTGCCTGTAAGCGCACCGTTTGAATTAGTAAGGCTTGTAACGCTTACGGTGGGCGCGGCTGCTGTTCCTACCGATACATTGGCGCTTTTCGTACCGGTTTCTATATGCTCTGTGCCGGTGTCGCTGCTCATATCCTTAATCTGCGAGCTGCAGTCTATTTTAGTCAGCGTAATCGGAGACACGGCGTTCTCCGGAACCGTTCCGGTAAAGTAAAGCACGTTGGTATCGGCACCGCCTGCATAATTGAATGTTCCCCAGCTTGTGGTGATAACGGAGCTGCTGCTAAGACTGCTGTTGGCGCTGTCTACAATCTCATCAAAAATAAGGGAAAATGTCACGATGTCGCCCTTAAGATATTTTCCGCCCGCCATCGGCGCAACGCCTACTAACTGCGGCTCGCGGTTGTCATACGGCAGGGCGTAGCTTGTTAAACCGTTTATCCACCAAATATCCTCACCGGCTCCCGAAGCGCTGAAATGAAGATAGCAAGGATCGTTAATACCGGGTCTTACATAATAGCTATCGCTCTGCCCAAGATTTTCAGTTTGTATGGGAGTTACCGCGCCGTTCCAATTTGTCGGTATACGGCTGTTCTCTCCTCCTCCGGATTTTATGGACGGGAAGTTGTATAAATTTTGTTTATCACCCTGCCCCTGCTGAAAGGTGCACGCCCAAAGCTGTCCATCGATTGAGTTTACTGCGCCACCTGCTCCTACTTCGTAAAATTTATTTTCAAGCTGCTTGGTGCCGATATAAGCGTGTTCCCAACCGTCCTCTTCCTCATAAGCATACATCTCGTAACGGTAAAGCCACTGACTGCAGGTGCTTTTAATATATGAAAGGATATTTCCCGAATAATAGTCTGAAAGCGAGGTGGAGGTGTTGTAATTTGCTGTGCCGTATCTGTTCAGCATAAAATTAACATTGGTGTTTGTTGAGCCCTGTGCCTTCTTTGCGTCCGCAATTCGTTCGCCATTCTTACCGCTGTTGGTTTTTCCAATGTTTACAATGGATTTTTCCGTACCGTAAATACTGCGGTCAATCGAATAGCTGCTGTTTTTTGCTATGGTTCGCGTTGCCTTAGCTGTCTTAACGGTTGCACCGCCCTCAACACGGTAAATTTCCAGCTGATATGTACGGTCGGCATTGGAATAGGCAGTGCCGCCCCAGCTTTTGTATACCTTATCTACGCCATACTCAGTTACAGTAACGGTCTGATTGGCGCTGCTGCCTGCTGCGAAGGTAACGGTACCGTATGTGTGATTAAAATGCGTGCCGCCGACGGCTGAGCCGTTTACCGTGCGGTAATATACGGTCTGCTTGCCTTCTGTACCGCCGGTGCGGCTTATGGTAAAGGTATTGTTTTTGTTATTCTTAACAGAAAATGTGCCGTAAGCAGGCACCCCAACACCGAAGGCGGCGCTGCTTGCACCGTATATCACGCTGCCGTCGCTTGCCTTGGCGTATGCGCGGGCATAGTACTGCAAGCCCGCGGCAAGACTGCTTTTTGCCACGGAAGCGCTTAAAGCGCCGCCCTTGCTGCTGACTGCCTTGCTCGTTTTAACCGTACCGTCGTTTTTAGCCAGCGTCGGCATTGATATAACGCCGTAAACAAAGCCGGTTTCTGTATAATTAAGCCCGCCGGTATACTCCATTTTGGCGGACAGTGTAAAATTGCCCGTTCCCGTAACCGCAGCTTGTGAAAGCGCCGCCGGCTTCGGGAGTATATTTACCTTAAGCTCGGCGGTGGCAGTACCCTTGCTGTTTTCCGCCTTATAGGTAACGGTGTATACGCCGATAGTATTGCTGTCGGACGGAATTCCGGTAACGGTGAGATTTCCCTTGTAGGATTTAACAAAGCGTATGCCCCTCCACTCCGCCTGCTCAGGCAGAGTCTCCTCCTCGGTATAATATACCTCATTACTAACCAGCTCGATTGAAGGATCGGGTATAACCACCTCCGGCTCCGGAATAACAGGAGCCTCAATCGCCATCTCATTATTGCTGCCCGTTCCTATCAGAACGCAGCGCGTCCATATTTCGCCCGGAGCGACGGTTGCATTCCAGGAATAGGCAAGACCGCTGTCTTTCGTAAACATATTTTCCGGACCGCGATCTGTCATATCGGTAAAACAGTTTCTATAGCTTTCGTAGAAAATGCCGTACCACAGCGTATCGCAGGAGGTGGCAACAAGCTTAAAGGCATAGTCGTTTTTCGGGCTACCGGACATATTAAGCGTATTTCCGCCCGATACCTCCGCCCATATGGGCGCTTTGTCGTTATTATCGATCATAACGTCGGCGTGGCTGCCTACATTAACCGTGTGGGAACCGACGCCGCTGTTTGTCAGGGTGTACCGCACCTTGATATAGTTATCGTTCTCTGCTTCTATATCCACGTCAAGCCGCAAACCCGCCGCAATAAGGTTTGAGGGATTTTTCTGCTTAGTGCCGCCGTCCACACAAGCCACAGTTTGATAGCCTCTGTCCCTGTATGTGGTCTGATATTCTCCGCTTGAATTCCTGCCGTTGATATTAAAGGAGGTGGCACCTGTCTTCCACGCAGTGATAGACGCGCCCGATACTCTTTCATCTGACTGCGTACTGCCGGCAGCCGCAGCCTTAGCGCGCAGCGGCACCGCAGTATACAGCAGGCACAGGCACATCACAGCACTTAAAATTCGTTTTCGAAAGGTCATACGATCCACGCTCCTTAAGTCCGTATATCCGCCGTCTTAGCGAAAAAGCGAAGGCTTTACAGCGGCAAAAATCTTTTATTTAATGATATTATAACACGTTCACCTATGAACGAAGCAAGTGCTTTTCGGAAATTTTTTACAGTAAAAACAGGAATTTAACAGCTTTTTAAAACGTTATCAATTAAATTGCATTCTTATTGAATTTATGATATAATTCTTCGGGTGAATATAATGCTGAATTACGAAAGGCTTTCCGATAACATTTCAAAACAAATAGAAAACGACCGAAGGAACGATAATCTTTCGGCATTTGGATTTAACGAAGAAAACGCATTGCGCAGAAATAACGAAAGGGACAAGGCAAGCGCTATAAGAACCGCGTTTATAAGGGATACGGATAAAATCATTCATTGCCCGTATTTTAACCGTTATGCGGATAAAACGCAGGTGTTTTCGTTCTATAAAAACGACGATATATCCCACCGCATACTTCACGTACAGTTAGTATCCCGTATAGCGCGCACGATAGGCAAGGCGTTATGCCTTAATCTTGATTTGATCGAGGCGATCGCGCTCGGTCACGATATAGGTCACACGCCGTTCGGTCACGAGGGCGAGGAATTTCTTGACGAGCTGCTGTTTTCACACACGGGCAGGCATTTCAGCCACAATATTCAGTCGGTAAGGGTGCTTGATAAAATTTTCCCGTATAATATTACGCTTCAAACCCTTAACGGAATTGCCGCGCACGACGGCGAAATGGAGCTTTCCGAGTATCACCCTATACCGCTTGATAGCTTTGAAGAGTTTGACAGGCAGATAGAAGCATGCTTTGCGGATAAAAGGAACGTGCGAAAATTGGTTCCCGCAACTCTTGAGGGCTGCGTTATGCGGATATCGGATATTATTGCATATCTCGGAAAGGACAGGCAGGACGCCGAACGGGCGCATATTGTTTCTAACGCCGAGTTTGAGGGCGGCGCTATCGGCTCGTACAATGCGGAAATAATCAACAATCTTATAGTTAATATAGCAGAAAACAGCTACAAAAAGCCGTACATAAAAATGGACGATAAGCATTTTGCAGCGCTTAAAAAGGCAAAGGCGGATAATTACGAGCTGATATATAAAAACGATTCGGTAAAATCGGCAATGCGAGAAACCGTAAAGCCTATGATGGCAAGGGTTTACGAAAAACTGCTTTCGGATTTAGAAAACAAAAATTCGGCTTCGCCTATATTCACGCATCATATAAGCTTTGTAAATAAAGCGCATTACAAAAGGGATATTCCCTATGAAGAAACAGAGCCTAACCAGCTTGTAACAGATTATATAGCAAGTATGACCGACGATTATTTTGTGGATTTATATTCTTATCTTTTCCCGAACGACAAGCTGCAAATTGAGTATAAGGGTTACTTCGAATAATTTACATTAACAAAAAATTCGGAGCCGAAAGGCGCGGCAATCCGTTTCTCCTCTAAGGGTATTACGGATTCTTTCACGCTTCGCGTTCAGAATGACGCGCTTTTTTCATTACAAACGCCTATAATATGCTGAAAATCCCCGTACTTCCTGTGAAGTACGGGGATTTTCATAAATAACACCGCAAACGCCTTTATACTATATAACGCGAACGCGTATAACTCCTTCTATCGAGCCTATTTTATCGGCTACCGCAGATACGTCCGCAGCGCCTATATCAAGCATTGTATATGCGTAATCGCCGCGCGATTTATTAAGCAGATTTTCAATATTAACATTATCCCCCGCAAAAATTCCTGTTATAGCGGTAAGCATATTCGGAATATTTTTGTGAATAACGCAGATACGGTATTCGCCGCTTCTGGGCATTGTAATTTCGGGCAGGTTTACCGAATTTACTATATTTCCGTTTTCAATATAGTCTATAAGCTCTCTTGCCGCCATACCTGCGCAGTTATCCTCTGATTCGGGGGTTGAAGCGCCGAGGTGCGGTATAGCTATAACGCCGTCTACGCCCAAAATATCGTCCGACGGGAAATCCGTAACATAAGAAGCTACCTTGCCCGATTCAAGCGCCGCCTTTAACGCGTCGTTATTAACAAGACCGCCGCGCGCAAAGTTCAAAATACGCACGCCGTTTTTCATTTTAGCAATCGCTTCAGCGTTTATAAGGTTCTTTGTGCTGTTGGTAAGCGGAACATGAACCGTAATATAATCGCATTTTTCGTATATTTCATTTATATCGAAAATATGAATTGCGTTGTGCGTAAGATTCCACGCGGATTTAACCGAAAGATACGGGTCGTAGCCGTAAACCTTCATACCAAGAGCGTTTGCGGCATTTGCAACCATAACGCCGATAGCGCCGAGACCTATTACGCCTATGGTCTTATTCTTAATTTCGGGGCCTGCAAAGGCGCCCTTGCCCTTTTCTACCATTTTGCCGACCTCGGCGCCGTTGCCCTTTAAGGTTTTTGCCCATTCGATACCCGAAATTACACGGCGCGAGCTGATCAAAAGCCCCGCTATAACAAGCTCCTTTACCGCATTTGCGTTAGCGCCCGGCGTATTAAACACAACTATACCCTTTTGCGAGCAGCGGTCTATCGGAATATTGTTGGTGCCGGCGCCGGCTCTTGCTATGGCCTTCAGGCTTTCGGGAAACTCTGTTTCGTGAAGCGAAGCGGAACGCACTATGGCACCGTCGGCATTCTCGACCTCGTCCCCTACCGTGTATTTATCGTCAAACACGTCAAGACCGGTTTTTGATATTTTATTATAGGTTTTAATTTTATACATTACGCGTTCTCCTCCTCAAATTTCTTCATAAACTCAACAAGCTTTTTAACGCCCTCTGTCGGCATAGCGTTATAAATGGAGGCACGCATACCGCCTACCGTTCTGTGGCCCTTGATATTAACAAAGCCCGCCTTTTTTGCCTCGGCTACAAACTTAGCGTCAAGCTCGTCGCTTCCCGTTACAAACGGAACGTTCATAAGCGAGCGGTCTTCGGGCACTACCGTACCCTTAAAGAGCTTGCTGCCGTCAAGAAAATCGTAAAGAATTTTTGCCTTTTCCTCGTTGATCTTCTTCATAGCCTCAAGTCCGCCGATCTTTTTAAGCCACTTAAAGGTAAGTCCCGCAATATAAATGGCATAGCAGGGCGGCGTATTGAACATTGAGCCGTTTTCGGCGTGGGTTGCGTAATTAAGCATAGTGGGCGTAATATCCATAGCGTTGCCCACAAGATCCTTACGGATTATAACAATGGTAACGCCCGCCGGCGCAACGTTTTTCTGCGCGCCCGCATAAAGCACGCCGAATTTTTTAACATCGATAGGCTCGGACAAAATGCAGCTTGAAATGTCAGCCACAAGCGGAATATCGCCTGTATCGGGCAGCTCGTGATATTTTGTGCCGTAAATTGTATTATTCATACAAATATGAACATAATCGGCTTCGGGGTCAAAGTCCTCGCGCTTTGTTTTGGGAATATACGAATAGGTCTTATCCGCGCTTGAAGCCACAGCTCTTGCCTTGCCGTAACGCGCCGCCTCTTTATAAGCCTTGTTAGCCCACTGACCCGTAATTATATAATCCGCCTTACCGTTTTTATTCATAAGGTTGAACGGAACCATTGCAAACTGGGTTGAGGCGCCGCCCTGTAAAAACAGAACGTAATAATCGTCCGGTATATTCATAAGCTCGCGCAGGTTAGCCTCCGCCTCGTCAAAAATCGCCTGATATTCCTTAGAGCGGTGGGACATTTCCATTACCGACTGACCCGTAGCGCCGTACTCAAGCATTTCCGCTGCGGCGGTTTTTAAAACCTCTTCGGGTAACATTGAAGGACCCGCGCTGAAATTATAAACTCTTGCCATAATTGTTTTACCCCCATAAGCTTCGGGCTTCACCCGAAAACACGTTAATTTTTATTACATTATATTCTTATATGCTTTATTTGTCAATAGCTTTGTTAAAATTATAACAATAATTTTTGAGAAAGCGATTTTCTATTCAGAATTTTCGTTATTTTTTTAACAATATTTATTTTAAAATAAGAGCCGATATAATATCGGCTCTTCAGTCTGTCGAAAAAGTCCAGTAAAAGCTGGGCTTTTTCGCATATATATGGT
>ERZ808240.3055-NODE-3055-length-17052-cov-5.278520_pt1 | contig 17052 bp, 10 predicted proteins | sample MGYA00521084_ERZ808240 | MGnify/ENA primary metagenome ERZ808240 (study PRJEB31516, sample SAMN03275571) | gut metagenome | biome: mammalia-associated habitat; material: feces | host: Papio cynocephalus | place: Kenya | collected 2012-08-06 ... | reverse complement strand
GCGTTTTCTTAAAGCAAACGGCTATAACGGTTATAAAAGAAAAAGACAAGAAAATAGTGCAGTCAGCCAGCTACGCCTATACGCCTTACGGCGACGGAAAAGCCGGAGAAATTCTGTATACCGCCGCTGGTAAGCCCCGCTTTCAGATCGTCCGCCTTGCGGAATTTGATGTGACGGGCGCTTACGCAGAACAGGTCGCAAAAATCATCGACAACATGAATGGGAATTTCATCAAAGAACGGTTCTATGCCATTCCGCTCGAAAACCTGCCACACATTAATAGCCATAACGCAAACCCAAGGATGCCGTTTTATCATTAGCCGCACACAGGCGAACAGGAATAGTTTCAAAGCCTTCTTTCGATTTTTCGATAGAAGGCTTTTTTCTGCCGTGTGATTTATGACTTTTTCCTGCAAACTCTGAATAAACCCCTATTAAGCCTTGTGAAATTTCAAAAAATGTGCTATACTATATCTTGTGATATTATATTTTCGTGAAAACGGAGGGTTTCACTATGGATAACAACCTTGAACGCTGGTATTCGATGAAAGAGATTATGGAATATTTGGGCGTCAGCCGTGATACCGTTCTTGACTGGATCGAGCGCAGAGAAATGCCCGCCGCTAAAATCGGCAGGCTGTGGAAATTCAAAATCAGCGAAGTCGATGCCTGGATGAAATCCGGCGTTGCGGCGGATAAGTAATATTCGGAGGTGCAATATGGCACTTGAAAATAAATTGGGGCTGACAAGCTCTGCCGACCTTGCCCGCGCAGAAGAACGCATCAGCAAGAAAAAAGCGCTTGAGCTTTTTGAAAGCGGATTGCTCGATCAATTGGAAGCGGGAAAATTCTCTGCCCTCAAAGCAATTCATAAGTATCTTTTTGATGAAATCTACGATTTTGCCGGAGAACTGAGAACCGTAAACATTTCCAAAGGCAACTTCCGTTTTGCGCCGCTGATGTATCTTGAAGCGGCACTTGCCAACATTGATAAAATGCCGCAGTCCACTTTTGATGAAATCGTCGAGAAGTATGTGGAAATGAATATCGCCCATCCGTTCCGAGAAGGAAACGGGCGCAGCACCCGCATTTGGCTTGATCTTATTTTCAAAGCCGAACTTCACAAGGTCGTTGATTGGAGCCAGGTTGATAAAGAAGATTATCTTCTTGCCATGGAGCGCAGCCCGATAAAAGATATTGAAATCAAACATCTTTTAAAAAATGCGCTTACCGATGATGTGGATAGCCGTGAGGTCTATATGAAAGGCATCGACCACAGCTATTATTACGAAGGCTATACGACCTTCAAAACAGAAGATTTAAGCAAGGAATGAGGTGCAAATATGCCGGATAAAAATTGGCAATTTGAACTTGAAGAATATATAAAGCAGGGCGAACCTGACAGAGCCGAAAAAAGCGAGGCGTGGCAGACTGCCATCGGCTTGCAGGCGGTTGACGGACTTAATACATCCGAATATTTGCTGGATACCGCAAAGGAGCATATTGAGGGCAAAATCACCATTGATGAAGCGCAAAAACGCATTTACAGTTATTATGAGCAGCGCTCTGTCCGCACCGAAACGGAAAACGAAACCAAAGAGGCAGATATCGTATCCGCAAGAATCACGAAACTATTGGGAGAAAAAGCATTTCAGTTTTCTCCTGCCGAGTGGATTGCCATTCACCGCAGATTGTTCGAGGGTGTGTTTGATCACGCCGGTCAAATCAGACAATATAACATCACCAAGAAAGAGTGGGTGCTGAACGGCGATACCGTAATCTATGCGGATTGGAACAGCATTAAAGAAACACTGGATTATGATTTCGCCACCGAAAAGCAGTTTTCTTATGAGGGGCTGTCGGTTGAAGCGGCGGTAAAGCACCTTGCAAAGTTTGCGTCGGATATTTGGCAGATTCATCCCTTCGGCGAGGGGAACACCCGTGCCACTGCCGTGTTTATGATTAAATATATGAAAACCTTCGGATTCCGTGTCAACAATGATGCGTTCCGTGAAAACTCCTGGTATTTCCGCAATGCGCTGGTCCGGGCAAACTATAATAATTTGCGAAAGGGCATTCATTCCACCACAAAGTTTTTGGAATTGTTTTTCTCAAATCTTCTGCTCGGCACAAACCACGAACTCAAAAATCGCTATATGCACATTGATTATGCGGATAAAAGCACTCCCCAAAGTATCAATCCCAAAGTTTCAAAGTATCAATTTGATACTTTGGACTGTACCTTAGAAGAACTTGCGGTTTTAGAATTAGTCGCAAAGAACCCAGCGATAAAACAGCAAGAAATTGCAGAACAAACCGGAAAATCCATTGCAACGATCAAGCGAATTATGAAATCGCTGCAAGATAAAAACTATGTCCGCCGTGAAAGCGGCAAGAGATACGGCAAGTGGGAAGTGTTGGTTTAGGGTTGCGACCGGTCACAATTACGCCTATACGCTTTATAACGGCGGTGACGCTGGAAAAATGCTGCATCTGAAAACGCGCTTTCAAATCGCTCGTATTGTCGACCAAAACCGACAAGTACGCAAATTTATCGAGAAAAAACTCTCATATGCTTGATAAATTCGAGCCTTTATGATATAATTTCTAATAATAACCTATGAGAGCGGGCGTGTTGTATCCCGATTTGGATAAATGCGAAAGGACGATTGGCTATGCGTGTGAGCTATAATAGGCTCTGGAAACTGATGAAGAACAATAAGATGACAAAACGTGATCTTGCTCAAGCTGCTAATTTCAGCCCATATATGATGAGACAATTCACCAAAGACTCGTATGTATCCTTGAAAGAAATCGCAACGTTGTGTGGTATTTTCCATTGCAATATTGAAGATATTGTTGAGATAATTGAGGATTAAGACACATGGCGATACGAATAGAGTGGGATGAATTTGAGATTGCCCTGCTTATTGAAGCGTGTGAAGAGGTTCTTCATAAGGGAAAACCCAAATCGGAAGTAGTCAAGACTGTTTCTTCCAATTTACGCAAGCGTGCTATAAGTAAAAACATAGCAATAGACGATGTTTTTCGCAACGAAAATGGCATTGCGCTTCAAATGCAAAAGATGACTTATTTGCTTACCCATGGCGAAAAAGGCATGCCTGGCGCAAGTAAATTGTATGCTGAAGTTGCTGAACTTCGAGAGGAAAATCCCAAAAAGTTTGAGGAAATACTCAAGAGAGCGAAAGAGGAGATTGAAATGACAGACTTGTCACGACAGAATATCGATAAAAAATCTCTCTTTGCCCAGTGGTTAAGCGAACATCCGATTAAGAAATATACTCCGTCTGCTATCATAGATGCATTAGACATAGCCTCTCATTATTGTGTTTCGAAAAAGGTTTGCAAGGATGACTTTTGGAGCATGCAAAACAAGACGGAATTCAATGCAGCTACATCCAAATTGCTTTCTTTTAGACTTTTTAGGCTAAAGTATAGGTCTGCGGCAGCCAAAATGGATAAGGCTATCCCACTTTATAAAGCGTTTTTGGATTCGTATGAAGCGTCGCAGGTAAAAAGCGCAGTTGAATTTGAGGGTGAGGCATCGAATGGACCGGACGACATGTTATCAAGTGTCACCGCAAAATCTGATGATACAATTCAATCCAAGAGCGAAAATGAAAAACTATATGACAAACTCCATTCAATTTCGCGTATTTATGACGATCCTGTCGGACTTTCTCTAAACAGAATTACGGGCTTATTAGGCCAGAATGTTGACAGCGAACTCGTTCGACGCATACTGGACCATGCATCGTGGGCTCATAGAATTGCAGATGGGATATACTCATTTGCATCTGCTGAAACTATAAGCGCAAGTAATGAGAAAAAAGCGGGAAAAGATGCCAGTATTTCTGATTCCACCTTTTATGATTATCTTGACAAAACTTTGGGTATGGCGGAGCCGACATGCCGAAGTTATGTTTCTGCTATTCGTTCAGCTGAAAAATATGCAAAGGATTACGGATTTGCTTCATGTCGCATATATGATGTGAATACGAGCGATGCGGTTTCTCTTTTAAATGCCTTGATGAGCGATGATGGCTTTACCGCATATAACATCCGCCAGCACAATCGTTTCAGAGCCGCTTTCACAAAGTTTGCCGAAATGGCTAATCAGAGTGTTGTCATCAATAAGGCACTCATTCAACCGCAAGAACAGACAGTTGCCACTTTTGACAGAGAGAAATACGTTGAGATATTGATGCGGCGATATCGCAATGGCATCACCTTTGACTCGATTGATTTTGACAACTTCCGCGAAATATACGAAGAGCTTTACGACAGTAGACTTGATGTGAATGACGACACACTCGAAAAGCAGCTTAGACTTTGCGGCGTATTCTATAACAATCGTTTGTTCCCTGCAGAGGGAATAATGGATGACGAAACTAAGGAAAAACTGTTTGCCTATATTGAAAGCAGTTTTTCATCCGGTAAAAAGGCTTTGTATTATAAAGCTATTTTTGAAGATTTAGCAGACGCCTTTGCAAACTGCTATACGCTTACGGACGAGCGTATGCTTCATGTGTTTATCGAGTTCACCGCGGATTCTGGTAAATATTATTTCTTCAAAGACTATATGTCGGCCGAGGCGGATGTAAAAATCGATGACACTGCCGAGGTTGAAGACTTTCTCTTGTCTGCTGGTAAACCAATGAAAGTTGAGGATGTTTGCGCAGCGCTTACGCACATTCCAAAGGAGAAAGTAGACAATATCATAAAATCTGACAGCCGCTTTCGTAGAAATGCTAAAGGCGAATACTTTCATGCAGATATTTTTGAAATCTCAGGATCAGAGCTTGAGAAGATCGCTGCAATTATTGATGGCTCTATCGCTGAAAACGGATACGCAATATGGACAGATATATGGAATAAAATTCAGGAAACAATGCCCGTTTTCCTTGAAAATAACTTGTACCTTTCCGCTCTCGGTGTGAGGAATGCTATTTCTGCGCACTATTTGGGTAGATTTAATTTCAACGGTGCAGTGATTAGTAGACCGGCAGATCGTTACGAAATGCGGGATATCTATCAGCTCTATGCGAAACACCATCCGACTTTTACGGCTGATGATATTTATGCTCTGTCCAAAGAGCTTAACACGGTAATCTACTTTGAGGCTCTCTCTGCGGTGTCGGTACGAGTGAGTCATGATCTGTTTATCTCGAAGGAAATGATATCCTTAGATACAAATGCGGTTGACAGTGCAATCGACAGTTTCCTTTCGAAGGACTATATCCGCATCCGCGAGATTGATTCATTCCTCGTTTTCCCGAATGTGGGTTATGAATGGAACGAATATCTGCTTGAGAGCTTTCTGCTTTCCTACAGCAAGAAATTCGCGCTTGTTAACAACGGACTGTCATTGAACAATGTGGCCGGCTTCGTTGTGAAGAAAAGCGGACAGATAAAAGATTTTATTGATGCATGTGCGGCCTTCCTTGCCGATGGGCGCATTGAATTGAACAAGGTAGATGCTTTGAACTATCTGGCGGATATGAATGTAATATCTCGTCGCAGTTACAAAGACATCGATCTAGCCCTGCGTCGGGCAGCACAAATACGCAGAAGGAAGGAATAACATACATGTACTCTTACGAATGGGACAGCTCAACAGGCGGATATGTTTTGACGCCGACTCCGCTCACCTTCTCTAAAGAGCCGCGTCCCGTGTACTATAAAGAGCTTGATATACTTGGATTCGACAAGTATTGGAAATATGACAAAAACGACTGTTTTCCTTATATGTGGGCGGAGGCAAATAACTACTTTTACTGCGGCAGATTGGTTGCGAAGGTGAAAGGCGGTTCTTGCTACACCGCACCTGATATTGTGCCGATTGAAGATCCGGAGCCGGATGGCTTTCCTCTCCGTTTTGTCGATATCCCCGCGATGGTTGAGAAGAATAGGGCTATTATTGAGCAACTGGCGCAGGATACGATTAAGAAAATATATAACACCTTTGTTGAGTATCAGAAAAAGGTGGATGTATTTTATGTTGCTTTTTCTGGCGGCAAAGACAGCATTGTTACATTGGATTTGGTTCAGCGTGCTCTTCCGCATAACAGTTTTAAGGTTTTGTTCGGTGACACAGGGATGGAATTTCCTGATACATATAAGACTGTTGAAGAAGTAAAAAAGGTATGTGCTGAAAATGAAATTGAGTTTTTGACATCGAGATCTCAATACGAGCCTGATTATACATGGTCAAAATTTGGCCCTCCTGCGACTGTTCATAGATGGTGTTGCAGTGTCCATAAGACTTCGCCACAAATTATTGTGCTGCGAGATGTCCTTGGAAAACCCGATTTTACTGGAATGGCGTTTATTGGCGTGAGAGCAAGTGAAAGCCTATCAAGAAGCGAATATGACTATGTAAGCTTAGGTGAAAAACACAAAGGACAATATAGCTGTAATCCCATTTTAGAGTGGAACTCAGCAGAGCTATATGCATACATCTATCTACAGCAACTTTACTTGAATGAAGCCTATAAAAAAGGTAACCGCAGAGCGGGGTGTCTTGTCTGCCCAAGAGCTGCAGAGCGAAATGAATATATGGCTCGAATTTGCTATCCAGCTCAATTTAATGCCTTGATGGATAAAGTAAGAGATATGTATTCTCATAATTTTCGGACAGAAGATAAACTCGAGGAGTTTATCAGGAATGGTGGCTGGAAGGCAAGGAAAAACGGAAGGGACTTGCCGCTGAAAATAGATTATAAAGAAAAAAGAGATGCCCATTTCTTTCAAATAACAGTGGATTCACCAAAGACGGACTGGCGAGAATGGATAAAAACTATTGGTGTTATCAAAAATGATAGCTCTCCGTATCTCATCGATTTCAGGGGATCTGAATATCAGTTTGAAATTGTTGAAGCAAACGATTGCCTTAAAGTGAGATATGATATTGCGTTGGCAAAGAAAGCTCCACTGTTTACCAAACTGTTGAAAAATGTGTTCAGAAAAACTGCCTGCTGTATCGGATGCAAGGAATGTGAGGCTGACTGTCACAGAGGCATGATACACATGCGTGACGGGAAAGTTACGATTGCTGAAGGATGTGTACATTGCTCGCAGTGCCACAAGGTTGATAAAGGCTGCTTAATTTATAAATCCTTGGAATTGCCAAGGGGAGGTACTAAAATGGGAAAGACTCAAAGTTTGAATTGTTTTTCGCACCATGCTCCTAAATTAGATTGGATGGAGCAGTATTTTACGTTTAAAAATGAGTTCAAAGAAAAGAACACATTGGGTTCACAGATGTTTAGCTTCTTTAAGAGATTTCTTAAGGATGCGGATTTGCTTGATGATAATGGCTTCACTCGATTTGCGGAGATTATCAGCGACATTGGGCTTGATGAGAATCTAAGCTGGGCGCTGATGTTAGCAAATCTTGCGTATAATCCGCAAATAGGATGGTACATATGTAACATTTCGTTTGGCGAGACGATGAGTAAGGAATATGTATGCAGCATGCTTGTTGATAGTGGAGCTGATGAAAAGTGGGTTAATGATGTATGGAACTCGCTATCAAGGATTTTGGATCTACCATTTTCTCGTGTTGGCTTAGGAGAAATGATAAAAGAAAAGAGCAAGGCGGTTGCTCTGTATAGGACGGGATGGCAAGTGCCCGATGAGCGAGTTATTTTGTATTCGCTCTATCAGTTCTCCGAAAAATGTGGCAACTACAAACAATTTACCCTGACGAGATTGCTTGACACATCTATCGAAAGCGATGGAATCAGCCCTACGCAGATTTTCGGATTGAACCGCGAAACCATGGAAAAGATACTAAACGGACTGACCTTCAACTGCCCCGACTTAATTGAAGCAAGATTTACCTTGGGCCTCGATAATATCACCTTAAAGAGCGATAAGAGCGCCGAGGAAATATTGAACGAACTGTTCTGAGGAGGAGACGGAGATGAGTTATAGAGAGTATTTCAATATTGATCCCGAATATTTCCCGCAGGTTGATAAAAAGCTTATTGAAGAAAAGCCGGATCTTTGGAAAAAGTTCTGGCCGCATCCTACCTTCGTTCAACTGCTCAAGGTCATGGTGGATGTTCTGGAAAGGAAGCAGAAGCTGTCTATGTGGGTGGACGGTGCTTACGGCACCGGTAAATCTCATGCGGTATTCACTCTGAAGAAACTCATCGAAGCTTCCGATGAAGAGACGACCGCCTATTTTGAGAAATATGGGCTGGATAATTTCCTCTGCAAGAAGCTCTTGAACCAGAAAAACGAAGGGAAAATACTTGTCTGCCACCGCTATGGGTCTTCTGACATTCAAAGCGATACCGACTTAATAGTTGCCATGCAAGAAGGTATCGAGAAAGCCTTGGCGGAGGCGGGGATTGAAAATACAGCAAATACATCTCTGAAGAATTCTCTGATTCGTTTCTTCGAAAACGAGGAGAACAGGCAGAGCTTTGATATCTATGCCAAAGGAACATACAAGACGGCGCTCGGAGGAGATACTTCAGACAGCGTGCTGAAGAAGCTGAGAGAGTACGATGAAGAAGCTCTTAGAAGCCTTATCAATAAGATTTTCAAGGTTCCGGCCGTTCGAAACGGATTCTCCATGAATACCGGCGAGCTTTGCGATTGGATTCGTGAGGTTATTGAAAAGAATAATCTCAAAGAGCTTGTATTTATTTGGGATGAGTTCTCCGAATACTTTGAAAACAATATGCACCATCTGACCGGTTTCCAGCAGATTGCGGAGCTGGCGGCAAGTGCACCGTTCTGCCTGCTGATCGTCACGCATAAAGCAGAGGGCTACTTCTCCGACGGAGACCCAGATAAGAGAAAAATTCTTGACCGTTTTGTTTCTCCGATTCATATCTCGCTGCCCGAAAACATTGCTTTTGAACTTATGAATCAGGCAATGAAGAAAACAGAGGATGAAGATAAAGCGGCAAAGTGGGAAAAGAACAGAGCAAGCCTTGACAGACGTTCTCAAACCAGCCGTGCGGCCGTTAGAAAGGCAATTAATCTTACCGATGAAGATCTGACTAATGTTCTCCCGATTCATCCGTATGCAGCTCTTTTACTCCAACATATTTCAATCTACTACACATCTACAGCGAGAAGCATGTTCAACTTCATTAAGAACGATGAAGGTGAGCAGGTGCACGCTTTTCAGTGGTTTATCGACAACTATGATTTTAAATCTCGCAATCCTTTTCTTACCGCTGATATGCTCTGGAATTTCTTTTATGAGACCGGCAGCCAGAAGCTTGCCGACGGAATCAAAGAGGTTCTCAGTTGCTACACACCTAAGCTTGACAAGGAATTGCTTGAAGATGAAAAGAGTGTTTTGAAGGTAATCCTGCTTCTACAGGCGGTCTCTGAGCGCATGACCGGAAATCGGGATATTTTCCTGCCGAACAACAGAAATCTTGAACTTGCTTTTGAGGGAACTGATCTTCAGTTTACTGCGCCCAAAATCGCAATGAAGATGCTGAACGACCATGTTATCACAAGGACACCGCTGACTGGCGATGTATTCTCTTATTGCTGCAAAAACAATGGACCGAATGTTGACTCTACGCCGTTTATCGCACAAGCCAAGCAAAAGTCCACTAAGGACATGACCTTTATGGCCGGCAGTAATCTGCGCAGTACGATTGAATTTACTGGTGCGTTAAAGCTTCGTTACTCACTTGCTTATGCCACACTTTCTGACTTCGACAGCGAAATCAAAAAGGCAAATAATCCAAGTGTGGCTGGGAATAAGCTTTATGCTGTAGCAACTATAGGGAGAGATTCTTCTGAGAGCGGGGCACTGAAAAAGAAAATCGAAAACTTCTTTGAGAGCAATCGCGAAACAAATGCTGTGGTAGTGGACAGCTCTTCCGTGCTCCTTGGTGAGAGCGAATATACAGAATTTGTCGAAAACTATGCAATGGCACTTGCAATTGCAAATAGCGATATCGATCAGCGCAAGACATATGAAGGATATGCCATTGAGGTTCTTGCCAACTGGGCAAAGCGCATTAAGAATGGTGCCTTCTATGTCTACTCTCGTTATGCCCCAAATGGCGAACGTGTTGCAAATATAGCGGATCTGTTTGAAAAACTGATGGATATCGACAAGTTCCATTATCCGCAGTGTTTGGAGGGTGCTTTTACAAGCGTTCTAAACACTATGTATGATGCCAATTCTCTCGGTGCTGGAGCAACTTGCGGAATTACAGAGGAAACCAAGGGCACTTTCCGATCCGGTAATGAGGCAACAAAACTTGAAAACGCATTGAAAGGCGCCTGGAAAGTCCCAGAATACTGGAAATCCTCACACATTTATATCGCAAATCTGAAGAGAGCTGTTACCGAGATGATCGATGAGGCGTTCGACAAGAGTGATAGAATTTCTATCGCTCAGATTTACGATACCCTGAAAGCAGAGCCGTATGGTTTTATGCCGTGTAACCTTGCTGCGTTTATTCTTGGTTTCATCTTGAAAGAGTATGCTAACGGCATTTATTCCTACAGTGATAATTTGACAACTGTACCGCTGGATACAGACAAGCTTGCATCAATGATTTCCGAAATCATTAAGCAGGAGAACACACCTGATAAACGCTATAAGGACAAATACATTGTTACGCTTACGGAAGCGGAACGTGCTTTCAACAAGGCAACTTGTACAGTTTTCGATATCCCTGAAATGTTCTGCGTGTCGATTACGGAAACTAGATCGAGAATTCGCGAGCAGATGAAGAGCTTTTCCTTCCCAATTTGGGTAGTCAAGTATGTCCTTGACGGCAATACCTTTAAGACGAGCAAAGATGTGGTTTCACGGCTTATCGATAACTATTGCGGTATTGCCAATAACAAGAACATAGACGGAGAGAAATCGGACAACGATATTGCTCTCACCATCGGCCAAATTTGCATTGACAATCCTGGCGCAGCAGAGGATTTGAAATCTGTTTTGACAAAAGACAATTGCCGGAGCGGAATGATGGAGTATCTGAAGCTGTACGACGGAGGAAAGCTTCCTTCCCTTGCGGGTAAAATCGGTGACGGAGGGCAGTATATTAATCAGCTCCAATACAAATTCAGTTCTGATGCAGCGAATTGGGTGTGGAACACAGATACTGTTAACGCAAAGATTGATGAACTGATTTGTGAATATGAGATTGTTGAAATCAGCAATCGTATTCTTACAAAGAACACAACCTTCGCAGACACCATCCGTGCATGGGTGGACAAGCTCAGCCAGATTTGCATCGCTTATTCTGTAATTAAAAATGAGCTTGGCGATGCAAAGCCATTTTATGAAATGCTATGCACTCTGTATAAGCAAAGAAATCTTCTTGATTCACAGAAGAAGCCGTTTCTTGCATTGCTTCAAGAGAATGCCAATACATTCAAGCAGTTCATGGCAGCGCAAAGCTCGCTCTTTATGAAAGCGTGCAGTTATTATCTGGATGATTTGTCAGAAGAAGATGCTAAGGCAATTCTTGATGACGATACATATGGATTCGGCAGCTCTTATCTGTTGGAACCTGATAAATATACAAGCAAGGTGCAGAAGGCTGTCACCGCATATAAAAGTGCTCAAAAATATACGCAATTGAAGAAGCATTGGCTTGATTTGACTGGTACGGACTCTCCGTATGCATGGTCCAGTAAATATGGTATGCCGATTCTGGCTATGGTTCCGGATGCTGAAATGTCCATAGCACGTAAGGTGTTTGGTTTTATTAACTCTAAAACAAAAGATGAGGAATCAATCGCGACGGCCGAGGATTATCTTAGCAAAATGACCTATGCGGATAAACTCAGCAGCAAATCCGAACGAGATAAGGCATTCCGTGATGTCTTCCTTGGAGATTATACAATTCTCTTCGACAATATTGATGAAGTGATTGACTATCTGAAAAGCCATGTTGCAGAATCCCCCTATCACTGGATGGGCAGTAAAGAAGTCTCAGCAAAAATCAAGGGAATGGCAAATGCAAACTATGTTAAATCTGGCTACAGCGAAGCCAAACAGGTCATCGACAATATGCCAGTCGATCAGCTTAAGGACTATCTCAAGAAATTGATAGAAGACAATATTGCAGTCGGCGTGGAGATAATCAAAGGGCAAAAATAATTTGGAGGTCGTTTTATGAATTTGAACGATGCAAAAAAGCGAATACAGGCTTATCTTTGTTCGAATAAAACCTGGCCTCTTATTGTGGATGTCCAAACCCAATTAGACAAGTCGGAAATAATCGACTATTTTAAGGTTGGGGAAAACACTTTTCCTGATATTGAGAGCTTCTGCAATGATGACGGCGATCTAAAGGTTGACGAACTCTATGCGGCCGTTTCGGCAAATGCCGGTAATACTTTTATTACAAATTTTACTGGTTTCCTAAAGCTTCATGGCGAACTGGCAACAAAAAAAGCATTGAAAACACTGGTTACAAGCGGTATATCCGGCCATGTAGTTGTGCTTACTTTTCAGTGCAAAAACTATCTGAAATTTTCCGATCCTAGAATCGTAGAAAGTGGCAGAGTGGTTATTGTTGACAGTGCGCCAGATACTACACCGAGTATTTGTTTTGTTAATCCTTCCATCTCATCTGCGTTTGTTGGGTGCTATTCAGGCTTGCAGAAAATCGGGGTTATCGTTGAAGACTGCCGGCAAAGCACCGTATACATTTCGACGATGGCGCTTAAGGACAGTTTCCCTGAGTCTATTTATCATATCTCTCAGTTGAATAACGGATATGATATTTTAGCGAGAAATGATCCAAGAACCAAAAATGTTCCTAACAGCTTTGGTACGCCAGAGCAGTGGAATTATGCGCTTCAAAAAATGGGGCAAAAGGGGAACTGGAGTCAGCTTATAGAGGGAGAGTTTGACTCTGAACTTAATCTCTGCCATGCGATAGCATCATACCAGAAGTATGACGACAATAAAAAATGGCTGTATTTCATCGCACTGTCTATATGCGGAGCAAAAGAGAACGAATATCTGCAAATGGTGATAGATTCTGTCTCGACAGAGAAAGAACTGATTAAGACCATTTTCCGTTTGATTTTGACGGTTGATAAATCGAACACTAAATTTGATCCTTTATATCGACAGCGTAAGGCCCTTCTAGGAGAGCTTAAGGATTGCTTGTCAGAGATCACAGAATATTGCAAAGTTCTTGCGACCAAAGGTGAAGAAGCGGTTTATTATCTTACTGACTTAACGAGCCTTGAGAAAGAAAGGGTAATTGCGTGGCTTAATGTCTATGGTCAAAAGTATGATACTCTAAAACTAATTGCTATTTTTAAAAATGTATATCCGGATCTGGCAAGCTATTTGACAAAATTCCGATTTAAAAACAAGTTGCTTGACGACTATTTTGACGCATACAAGTATCAAAAAGTAGTTAATCATATTCTACCGTCGTTTGAGGCGGTAGTTGATGAACAAGCCACAAAAATGGATTTTGTCACGGCATTAAAGCCCAGAGCAGCTATCGTTGAAAAACTTGATGTTACCAATTCAAAAGCATTTTTCCTTGATGCACTTGGCGTTGAATATCTTGGCTTTATCCAAGAAAAGTGTAGCGAGTACGGATTATCTGTAGATGTATCCTGCGGGCGCTGTGAATTACCTTCAATTACATCGCAAAATAAAGAATTCGTTACTACACTTCAAAGCAAAGGATGTGTTGTAGCAGATATCAAAGAACTTGATGATATTAAACATCATGGAGAGGATAGTTTTGACTATGAAAAAGAGAAGAATCCGATTTACCTTATTCGCGAACTTGAAATCATCGATGAGCTTTTGAAAAAAATTCAAGCAATTATTTTTAATGGCTCATATGAAAAGGCTATCATCATATCTGACCATGGTGCAAGTAGATTGGCCGTTTTACACGAAACGGAAAACATCTGGAGTATGGTCACATCTGGGGAACACTCTGGAAGATGTTGCCCAGTAAACGAACTGAACAGTAAGCCAAATGCTGCAATCGAAGAAAACGGCTTTTGGGTTTTGGCTAACTACGATCGATTCAAAGGTGGACGAAAGGCAAATGTTGAAGTACATGGAGGAGCATCTTTGGAAGAGGTTGCTGTTCCAATTATAGAAATTGCACGGAAGCAAACTAATATCGAGGCATTTATTCTCGATTCGTCAAAGGTGATTACACTTGCCGCCAGAGAACATGCAGTACCTCAGATATATGTTGGCGTAAAGAGCAATAACATTGGTATTATGCTGAATGGGCAACATTATGATGCTTCTTCCACATCAGAACCTTATATTTACAGCGTTGATTTGGTCAACTATACGAGAAAAGGAATATATACATTTGATATTCTCAACGGAAATGACATTCTTGCTTCCGAGCAGAAGTTTGAAATCAAAAAAATGGGAATGTCAGAAAACACAGACCTATTCGATTTTTAACTAAGGAGGAATGAAAAGTGACAAAACTGCGTGACTATTTTGATGAAATGGTCGTATACAAAGATCTCAGGAATAACAGCTTTTTCTCTTCTTTAGGGCTTCCTGCTTTCTTGAGAGATTACCTTTTGAAGACCTTTAGCGATGAATATGGGAACTTTGACATGCAGCAGGTATCTGCGTTTGTTAAAAAATATATTCCCAAAAAAGAAGACTGGATGAGCATCAAGAACAGAATTGTCTATGAAAATCAGCAGGTTCAACTCCTTACAAGAATCTCTATAGATATTAATATCAAAACTGGTGAAATTTCGTTTGCGATTCCGGATTTTGGCGTATCTGAAAAGGAGACGATGATTGAGCCGTCCATTTGGGAAACCTATAAAGACGAGCTTGTCAAAAATGGTGAAACATGGGGCATTATTAAACTCGGCTATCGTCCACCAGACGACACAGTTAAGCCTAGGCTCTCAGGGAAAATCAAACTCGTCGGCTTTAAGAATTTCTGCCCATATACCGTTGACCTTGATTATTATAAAGATATGCGGTCCCATTTTACAATTGATGAATGGATTGATGTTCTTCTTGGAGCCATCGATTACAACGCAGATGGATATGAGTCTGATCTGCAAAAACTGTCAATGTTAACCAGGCTCTTGCCCTTTGTTGAGAAAAGAGTTAATCTGATTGAATTGGCTCCCAAAGGAACGGGAAAGAGCTATGTATTTGGTCATGTAAGCAAATATGGGCTTTTAGTTGACGGCGGAAAAATAACCAGAACTAAGATGTTCTATGATGCTAACCGCAGAAAACCTGGATATATTTGCGGTCCAGACTTTCTTGCAATAGATGAAGTTAAGCTTGTTAACTTTGGTGACGAGAATGAAATGCGCTCTATACTGCAGGGATATTTGGAATACGGAACATTTAATGCAAACGGATATAACGGAGAGTCTGATGCGGGAGTTGTTTTCCTTGGTAACATAAAAGAAGAAAAAATGAATGAGTATGAATACATGCTTGGTGAACTTCCAATATTGTTTCAGGAGACCGCATTGCTTGATCGTATTCATGGATTTGTGAAGGGCTGGGATATCCCGAGAATGAACGATAGCTTGAAGGTTACAGGATGGGCTTTGAACTCCGAGTATTTTTGTTCCATTCTACATGAGCTGAGAAACGATATGAGCTATAGCGTTATTGTTGAAAAGCTTGTAAAAGGACCAGAGGATGCTGACACTCGAGACGCAAAAGCAATCAAGAAAATAGCAACTGCATATCTTAAACTTCTTTTCCCAAATGTTCAATCGGAAATGGATGTTGATAAGACAGAGTTTAGAGACTATTGCCTTATTCCTGCAATGAAGATGCGGCGCATTATAAAACTGCAGCAAGGATTCATAGATACAGAATACAAGGGTAAGGATGTGCCGTTCTTTACGGTGGATGACTAAGATGGAAAAAGAATGTGTTGCATGTGGTAAAAAGTCATTGGATAAAGACACCATAGGAATAAACAAAAAGATGTTGGGCAAAGACATAACAAATTTCTACTGTATGGATTGCCTTGCAGACTATTTGGGTTGCACAGTGGACGAACTATTGGAAAAAATTGAAGAGTTTAAAGAAGAAGGCTGCACCCTCTTCAGGTGAGGAAATACCTATGAAGCAATTTATCTATGCCGATAATGCGGCCACAACAAAACTGAATAAAGAAGCTTTCAACGCGATGATCCCGTGGTTGACAGATGAGTATGGTAATGCTTCACAGCCATATGCATTTGCGCGAAAGCCAAAAAAAGCACTTGCTGAATCACGAAAAATAATTTCCAAGTGTATCAACGCTCTTCCGGAGGAGATTTACTTCACCTCTGGGGGAACGGAAAGTGACAATTGGGCTATAAAAGGATCTGCAGCTTCAGACCCAGATAAACATGTAACTATTACTTCGGCAATAGAACATCATGCTCTCTTAAATGCTTGTGAATCAATAGAACGGCATGGTTATCCGGTAACTTACTTATCTCCTGATTCGGAAGGAACTGTGGTCCCAGAACAGCTAAGTGCCGTAATTACCGATAGAACAAGGCTTGTTTCTATCATGTTCTCAAACAATGAGATAGGAACAATCGAGCCTATTGCAGAATTGGCGCGAATCGCCCATTCCCATGGTGCAATTTTTCATACTGATGCAGTTCAGGCAATTGCACATACTCCCATAGATGTGAAGGCGATGGGTATTGATATGCTCTCAGCATCAGCGCACAAATTTAATGGTCCTAAAGGTGTTGGATTTCTTTATATCCGAAAAGGCGTTGAATTAAGTCCTCTTAACGATGGTGGTGCCCAAGAATTCGGAATGCGCGCCGGAACTGAAAATGTTGCTTCTATCGTGGGTATGGCGAAAGCTCTTGAAATTAATTGCTCTACTTTGAAAGAAAATGCCAAGCATATACTAAAACTTGAAAGTACTCTGCTTGAGCGCTTAAAAGAATCAGGGATCGATTTTGTGAGAAACGGCGCTAAAAATCATATTCCCGGAAATATCAGTTTGTCTTTCAAAGATGCAGACGGAGAAACAATTCTTCATCGGTTGGACTTGATGGGAATATGTG